>Ga0335078_10002329_pt1 | contig 28828 bp, 24 predicted proteins | sample Lox_Sample_32_FD_206711 | JGI IMG/M metagenome (GOLD analysis project Ga0335078, IMG submission 206711) | Soil microbial communities from Loxahatchee National Wildlife Refuge, Florida, United States - Lox_Sample_3.2 | ecosystem: Environmental > Terrestrial > Soil > Wetlands | place: USA...
GAGGTAAAGGGCGTCGGCTGCGAGCGCGCCACCGCCGAGCACGGCCAGCGCCTGCCGCCTGGTGATCTCCCGCACGGGACCGCCGCCTCACCCGCCGCCGCAGCTCGACTCGCCCGTCAAGGCGGCCAGCATGTCTCGACGCTTTCTCACCTGTCCCTTCACTGTCCGTGCGGTCTCTTATTTAAGTCAAGCCCGGTCCGCCTCGTGGCGTAAGAAATCTGAAATAACACGCCTGCCACGCCGGCACTGGCCCTGGCTGCCTGGCCGGCGAAGGCGGCACGGCCCGCGGGCGCCGCCGCGAACTCCGCGATACCCGCGGCAAACGGAACGGAGGCCCGCCACCCGAGCTCCCGCCAGATGCGCTCGCTCGACGCGGTGATGTGCCTGACGTCGCCGAGCCGGTACTCGCCGGTGATAACGGGGTCGGGGCCACCGCAGGCGTCAGCGAGAACGGAGGCCAGCTGGCCCACGGTGCGCGGGGTGCCGCTGCCGACGTTGTACGCGCGCAGCGTTCCACGCCCGCCATGGACACCCGGGCCCGCGACGGCTTCAAGCGCGGCGGCGGTGGCGTCGGCCACATCGCGGACGTGGACGAAGTCCCGCCGCTGCGCGCCGTCCTCGAAAACCCGCGGCGCGCGACCCGCTTCAAGTGAGGAGCGGAAGAACGATGCCACGCCGGCGTACGGGGTGTCGCGCGGCATCCCCGGCCCGTACACGTTGTGATAGCGCAGCGCCACCGCTTGCCCGCCGGTCGACCTGGCCCACGAGGCGGAGAGGTGCTCCTGGGCGAGCTTGGTGTCGGCGTAGACGTTGCGCGGCTCGAGCGGAGCGTCCTCGGGCACGAGCTCAGGGGCCAGCGGCTCGCCGCAGCGCGGGCAGCGCGGCTCGAACCTGCCCGCGTCAAGGTCGGCCGCCAGCCGCGGCGGCGGCGTCGCGGCAGGCCCGTGCCCGGTGCCCGACGACCCGGTGCCCGACGACCCGGTGCCCGACGACCCGGTGCACGAGTAGCGGCCCTCGCCGTAGACGACCATCGACGAGGCGAGCACGAGCCGGTCGAGTCCCGCCCGGGCCATCGCGGCGAGCAGCACCGCGGTCCCCAGGTCGTTGCAGCCGGCGTACAACGGCGCGTCGTTGAAGTCGACGCCGAGCCCCACCATCGCCGCCAGGTGGCAGACCGCGCTGACGCCGCGCAGCGCGTCGTCGACGGCCTGCGCGTCGCGGACATCGCCGTGCACGAACTCGAAGCCCGGATCGCCGGAGAACGTCGGGGCTCCGCTGGGGTGGACACACGGCAGGAGCGCGTCAAGCACCCGTACCTCATGACCCGCGCCGATGAGCGCTTCGACGACATGGGATCCAATGAAGCCGGCACCGCCGGTAACCAGGACGCGCATGGGCCCGAGATTATTCACATTCCCGGCCCGGCCGCCCGCGGTGCCCCCGTGATTTCATGAATTCGTAAGATTTAGCATTCCGGCCGCATTCCCGTCGCGCGCCGAGTCCCGATTGACCTTAATTCGTAAGACGAATCCCCGCGTCGCGGCCTGCCGTATGCCATGTAATACGTGGCATGATCCTCAGCAGTCCTGGCATCGCGTCACTTCCGCGGAACGCCGCCGGGCAGGCAGCCGACGGGCGGCCAAGGCAGTGGGCGCCACGTGCCGCGCGGCTGGCCGCGGCGCTGGCCGGCCTCGTCGCGATCGGTGCCTACCTGCTCGTCGCGCTGCGCCGGCTGGATTACCCGTTCGCGCTTGAGCAGCTTGAGGGCAACTCGCTCGTCGAGGTGCATCGCATCCTGGCCGGGCAGGCGCTGTACCCGGCGCCGTCCGTCGGGTACGTACCCGACGGGTACCCGCCGCTCTACTTCTACGTGTCGGCCGCCTTCGCCCACGTGCTCGGCGCCTCGTACCTGACGCTGCGGCTGGTGTCCCTGGCGTCCTCACTCGCCTGCTTCGCGCTGCTGGCCCGCCTGGTCCAGCGGGAAACGGGAAGCATCGCGGCAGGGACCGGTGCCGCGGGCGTCTTCGCCGCGACCTACTTCGCCGCGGGTGACTGGTTCGACATCGGCCGGGTCGACTCGCTGTTCCTCGCGCTCAGCATCGGCGCCCTGTACGCCGTCCGGTGGATGCGCGCCACGCCGGGCGCCATCGCCGCGGGGACGCTGCTCGCCGCCGCTGCCCTCACCAAGCAGACCGGTCTCGCCGAGCTTGTCGTGGTGCCCGCCGTCGCGCTGCTCGGCCCGCGCCGTGGGCTCGCCCGCGTCACCGCGCTCAGCGCGGTCACCGTGCTCGGCCTCAGCACGCTCATGCTCAGGCTGACCAGCGGCGGCTGGTACACCTACTACGTCTTCAAGCAGATGAGCGGGCAATCGCTGACCGCCAGCAACTTCGGCTGGTTCTGGACGGCCCTGGCGACCGCGATGGGCCTGGCCGCGTGCTCCGCCCTCATCGGCGCGCGCCGGGTGCCCCGCGAGCTGCTGGCCGGCTGCGCCGCGCTGGCGGTCGAGGGCTACGCCACCCTGGTGCACAGCGGCGGCGCCATCAACGACGTGCTGCCGGCGTACCTCGCCGTGGCGCTGCTCGCGGGCCTGGCGCTCGGCAACGGCGCGGGCCAGTCGAGCACGGGCCAGTCGAGCACGGGCCAGTCGAGCGCGGGCCAGTCGAGCACGGGCCAGTCGAGCACGGGCCGGCTGGTTGCCACCGTGGCAGGCGTCCTCATCCTCGCACAGACCGTTTTCCTGCTTGCCAGCTCCCACCCGTCAAGCGCGCTGCCCGCGAGCGCCGGCCGCGCCGTTGGGATGAGGCTGGTCGCGGGCATGCGGGCGCTCGGCGGTGACGTCGCGGCCCCCGGCGACCCCAGCCTGAGCCTGCAGGCGGGAATGACGACCGTCGCGGTCCAGGGCGCGGTGTACGACGTCGTGCGGGCCACCGACCAGGCCGGGACCGCGAGTTACCTGCACAGCGCGGCCGCGGCGGTCAAGGCCTGGCAGTTCAGCGCGATCATCAGCTCAGGTAACGGGAAGGCGCTCTACAACCCGCCGGGTCTGCTCACGTACTACCAGGAGTGCCTGCAGGCGCTGCCCGCGGGCCCGGCCACGCTGCTCATCCCGATCGGGAGGAAACAGCCCGTACCCGCCGTGGTCTGGATCCCCCGCGGCGGTTCCTGCCAGCACGCCCTCAGCATACTGAACGGCGGCAGGGCGGCCGGCTCGTGAGGTCGTACACGCGAGAGCCGCCGCTGATGACGGACCCCTCGGGACCGCCCGGGCCGTTCCGTCGCTCGTTCTGGCGCAGCCCGATCCGCGGCCCGTGGCTGACCTCGGTATTCGGATTGCTGCTGCTTGTCTCCATCCCCGTGATGTTCGCGACCGGGCTGCTGTCCTACGCCGCCTACAACCCGGACCTCAGCCCGTTCAACGACACGACGCCGACCAAGGGCCTGCTTGGCTTCTACCTGTTCTCCTGGCCCACCCACCCGGTCTGGCTCTACCGGCTCACCCAGGGCGTGCACGTCACCTTGGGGCTGACGCTGGTGCCGATCCTGCTGTTCAAGCTGTGGTCGGTGCTGCCGAAGCTGTTCGAGTGGCCGCCGCTGCGCTCGTTCGCGCACGGTTTGGAACGGTTTTCGCTGTTCCTGGTGGTCGGCGGCGCGGTGTTCGAGTTCGCGACGGGGATCGTGAACATCCAGACGTGGTACCCGTTCCCCACCTCCTTCTACACGATGCACTTCTACGGTGCGTGGGTGTTCATGGCCGGCTTCGTCATGCACGTGGCGGTCAAGTTCCCCGTCATGATCAGGGCGCTGCGCAGCCGGAGCTTCATCGCGGAGATGCGGACGAACCTGGCGCGCACGCGCCCTGAGCCGCCGGACGCGGGGTACCTGGCCCCCGTGGCCCCCGCCGCCCCGACGATCTCCAGGCGCGGCGTGCTTGCCTTCGCCGGCGCGGGCTCGGCCCTCGTCGCGCTGCTGTCCGTGGGCCAGTCCCTCGGCGGGGCCTTCCGCAGGACCGCGCTGCTCGCGCCGCACGACCAGCCCGTCACCGGCGCCGCGGCCGGCACCGTAGGTGATTTCCAGGTCAACAACACCGCGCGCAACGCACGGATCAGCGCGTCAGAGATCGGGGAGGCCTGGCGGCTCACCGTCGGAACCGACGACCAGGGGGGCCCGGCCGCGGTGAAGCTGAGCAGGGACCACCTGCTCGGCATGGAACAGCACACCGCCAGCCTCCCCATCGCGTGCGTCGAAGGCTGGTCCACCGACAACCAGGCCTGGTCCGGCGTCCGGCTGCGCGACCTCGCCGCGCTGTCCGGTGTCGCCAGCCCGTCCAGCGTCCTGGTGCGGTCACTGCAGGCCAGCGGTGGATTCAACCGGGCGGTCCTGTCCGGGACGCAGATCATGGACCCGGACTCGCTGCTCGCCCTGCGGGTCAACGGCGCGGACCTCTCGCTCGACCACGGCTACCCGGCCCGGGTGATCGTGCCAGACAACCCTGGCGTGCACAACACCAAGTGGGTGGCCAGCCTGACCTTCCGGAGTTGACATGCGCTGGTTCAGGCGCTGGTACGGCGCCAATCCGTTGCACCTGCTCGTCATGCTCGGCTGCATCGCGCTCTACGGGTACGCCGCGGGCAGGCTGCTTGTGGTCAAGCCCGTCGGCGTCCTCATCTGGTTCGCCGGGGCGGTCGTCGGCCACGACCTGATCCTTTTCCCGCTCTACGTGCTCGCCGACAGGTCGGTCATGACGGTGTTCCGGCACCGCCCGCCGAACCTGCCGACCGTGCCGTGGATCAACTACCTGCGCGTACCCGCGGTTCTTTCCGGCATGCTGCTGCTGATCTGGTTCCCGCTGATCTTCCGCATTCCCGGTCATTTCCCGCGCACCACGGACCTGTCGCTCAACCCCTACCTCGGACACTGGCTCGCCGTGACCGGAGTGCTGTTCCTGCTGTCCGCCGTCGCGTTCGCCCTGCGCCTGCGCCCGGGGCGCCGCGGGCGTCAGACTCCCGGCCAGATGTAACCCCGCCCGGCGCGAGGCTGGCCGCGGGCGGGCGTCTTGGCCAAGCTGAATTCGGGAGCATGCGGCGGTCGATCTGAAAACCGTCATTCATCTCGGACAGCCGGTGCTGAATCCGCGCTGACGCTACGGGGTCCAACTGGGAATAGGTGATCGACCTGCGCCAATCGCTTTAGCCTTTCTGTGATGCTCATCGAGACCTGGAATGACAAGGGCGTTTAGCATCTCTATCGTGGCTTCGACGACCAGCTTGCGTGCGGGTTGGAGGTGAGCTAGCCCGTGATCTCGCTCGACGACCTGTACCTTGGCGGGGCGAACGACCCGCGGGTCACTGCCGTCGCGGACCTGCTCGCCGCCACGATTTACGGCGAGCAGCCGGTAAGGGACGCGCTGGAGGGCGCCGGGCTGAGCCCGGGAGACTACCGTCTGGGACAGCCAGCCAGGCTGCTGTGGCGCGAGGTGGCGCCCCATGCCGCAAACCCGCGCAAGCGCCGACTCGGCGCGCTGATCAGCTACGTGGTCGGCAGAACTAGAACTCGGGGTCTTCATCTGCTAGGTAGTCCTGCGCGGTCTCAACGTCCTCCTGATACTGGGCAACCGTCGTCTCCGGCTCTGCTGTCGTCTCCGGCTCTGCTGTCGTCTCCGGCTCTGCTGTCGTCTCCGGCTCTGCCGCCGTGGCTGGGTCTGCCGTGATCCCCGGCTCTGCCCTCGCCGCCGGCCCGTCGCCCAGGGTCCGCTCGGCAAGCGCCAGGATTGCCGGCGAGTCCGCGCCGATCTCGGCGGCAAGGTCGCGGAGCAGAGCGGGAATGCCGGCGAGGATCCGGGCAGGCGTCCGTTCCGCGAGCGCCACGGTCTCGGCGCGCAGGGCGGTGACCTCCGGGTCCGTCCGGTCCTGGTTTCTGGCGACCCGGAGCAGGCTGGTCAGCACGACGAGCTCGGCTACCCGCACGTCCTCGTCTAGCGCATCGGAGCGGTTGCGGCGGGCGCGGTCGAGCGCGCCGAGCCCCTGCCACAGTTCCCAGGCCGTTTGCCAGCGGCGCAGTCGCTCGTTGATCCGGGCTTGCGCGGTGAGGAGCGTCCGGACCAGATCCGTGTCGCCGCGTCGCGCGGCCCGCTCGCGTGCGGTCGCGGCGATGTCGAGTGCTTCCGCCGCGCGGCCCATCCGTTCCAGGGCCTCGACCTCGATGTCAGGGAGCAGGGAGTTCCCGTCGGCGTCGCGTCGCTCCCTGGCCAGGTTAAGCGCGGTGTCCGGCTGGCCGCTCGCCATCGCGGACAGCGCGCGCGGCCGGATGGCCTGCCGCCACTCGTCGTCGTCGGCGGCCGCGCGGACCTCCGGGTCGAGGCGGAGCCATTGGAGCTTCTTCGCGAGGTACAGCTGGCCGCGCACGGGGAACTCGTCGATGGCGTTGGCTAGGACACTGATCCCCTGCCGTGTCCAGCGCGCATCGAGGACATCCGCGGGCTGGTCGAGCATGAGCCGGTGATAGAGCTCCTCGCGACGGGCGACATCTATCTCCGGCGCGATCAGCCGGCGTGGACTGGGTGCCCGTCCCCGCGGTACCTCGCTGGCCGCGTAGTAGCGCACGGCGGCCTCGTGAATCGCCCTGGTGGTTGCCGGCCGGTCCCGCCGGATGGCGGGCAGCATGATCGCGCGCACGTCCTGCCGGTGCACGAGCGCCCCGTCACCGTCCCCCGAGTCCTCGCACAGCGTGGCCTCCCGGCGCAGCGCGAGGAAGATCGCGTCCGCCGCCGCCGCGCTCACCGGCGCGATCCCGCAGGGCTCGCCGAGTACCTCGCGGATGATCTCCGGGGTGATCCGGCGGACCACAAGGCCAGGATGGGCTATCGCCCGGACTCGGGGGTCGCGGATGTGATCGAGCAGCCGGGAGTAGAGCTGCCCTTGGATGTTGTCCTCGGTGACCGTGAGCACCAGGGCGGGATCGTCGCCTGTCCGGTTGAGCACGTCGGCGGCCAGTTGCAGGCTGAGCGGATTCCCGCCGACGAGCTCGATGATCTCTAGCAGCGCGCGGTCGGTGATCGGGCTTTCCCTGGTCAGCAGTCGCAGCAGCGCGAGCGCCTCGTCGTGCGCCAGGCCCGTTAGTGACAGCACCTTGCGCCGGATGTAAAAGGATCCGGGCATTGACCGGCCGGCCGCCACGATCCGGACGATCGGCAGCCACTCCCACAGGCTTTCAAGGAACACTCGCAGCCGGAAGCTCAGCGCCTCGTCACGGCGGACAAGTTCCTCCATCGTGTCGAGGACGATAAGGAGCCGGGCGTGCCCCGCAAGGAGTGCTGCCAGTTCTCGCAGCAGAGCAGGGTCAATATCCTCGATACCGTGCACGGCGCGCGATGTGACGTCACTGTAACCCCTCCCCCCTTTGGCTCCCTGGCGCTGTGCCATCACCCGAAGACGTTTGGCTCTAACGCGGTGCTCTGCGGGCAGCTGCGTTCCGATCTGCCGGACGACTTCATCGAAGATGGCCCCGGGCCCGCCGTCCAGCAGCCAGCCCCGGTCGAGACTGAGGTACGCCGCGAGGGTGCCGGGCACCTGCGGTTCCAGGATGAGGCGGGCGAGCACCGACGACTTGCCGATGCCACCGACCCCCTCGATAAGGAGCAGGCGATCGCCCGAGCCGTCCTCGATGAAGTAACGACAGAACCTGAGCAGATCCCCTCGGCCGACGAACCCCCTGGAGGTAAGCCGCCGCAGCGGCGTCGTCACCGCCAGCCAGTCAAGCCGTGCCTTGATCAAGTCGCCTTGGCCCGCTTCCTGGACCCCGAGCCACTGTTGCACCTGCAGTTCGGCGCTCAGCCCGGCGGCGTCGAGTTCTTCGAGCGGGCCGGGTGCCCCGTTGAGGTAGCGCGTCAGCGCGTCCTGCACCGGGTCATCCGGCTGCCCGGCAGCGCCGGCAAGCGCGGCCCGTAGCTCCGCCCGCGGGGTCTCGCGCAGCACCCGTCCGCGCGCGTCGTCGATGAGCTGCCACCACGGGGTTCCGTTCTCGTCAATGACGCGCTCGCAGAAAGCGGCAAGGAACTCGGAGAGCTCAGCCGCTCCCGCCTCGTCCAGCTCGGCGACGGGGGTAAGCCAGTTGATATCGAACACCGAGAGCACTGCGGCCCGGGTCAGCAGCTCGGGCGTGCGCGCCATGCGCGTGGTCGCGTCAGTCGCCATCCTGACCTCCCGGGCCCCACTCTCGCTTCACCAGCCGTACGACGGCACGCTCGATCTCCCCCAGGTTTAGCGGCGCGCCGCCGGCCCCGAGCACCGAGGCCACGTGCGCGTCAAGCTCGGCGGCCTCGACGTCGCGTCCCAGACGCGTAGCCGCGTCGGTCAGGAACAGCCGGACGAGCACCTCGTTGATGGCGGGGATCTGCTCGGTCAGCACCGAGCCGCCGTCGTCCGACAGGAGCTCGTCGAACCCGGTGACGACAAGGCGGGTGTCCGGCAGGTCGCCGCCATCGACCATGGTGATCAGCTGCCGCCCCACGTCCCTGGCCGAGTCGCGCACCCGGGGCCGGTCAAGCCCGTCAAGGACGATCCACCGAGCGACCCCGTCCGCCGGGTACTGTCCGACGAGCTTGTCGAGGATCTTGCGGGCTCGCGCATCTTCAAGCTCCCCGCTGCTTGCCAGCCGGATGTCAAGGCCGAGCCGGTCGGTCAGCGCCTGGGCCACCATCTCGCCGGTCACCTCTGCGTTGCCCCAGGTATGCGTGGTCACCCGGACGCACCGGTGCCCGGTGAGCTTGCCCGCCTGGCGCAGGTGGTCGAGCAGCCGCCAGCTGTGCGTCTTGCCCGAGCCGGACGGACCGCAGACGACGAGCACCCGGTACTCCTCGTCCGCGAGGTAGCGCAGCCCGTCGCGCAGCTTCTTGCGGTCGATTACCGCGCGGGACGCACCGGGCCCGATGAACCCGCAGTGGTAAGGGTCGCTGCACGGGTACCAGGCGCCAGCGCCTGTCGGGCCGGCCAGTTCGCTCAACCGCTGCTCAAGCTCCAGGCCGAACGCGGCGTCGCCGTGGATGACGGGACGCAGGAGCGCATCGAGCTTGTGCTCCCGTACGGCGTCGGGCACGGCGGTATCCCAGGCCAGTTGGGCCACGGTGAGCGGGTACTTCCCCGGGCACAGGCCGCCGGCCTCCATCGCCGCGCTGATCGCGTTCTGGAAATAGACCTTCCGGGTGAGCAGCTCAGCGATCAGCCGGGTCCTCGGGTCGCTGAGGCCGCCGAGCTCAAGGTCGTCAAGCGAGATCACGGTCAGCCCACCTCGAATCCGTGTCGCTCAAGCCCCTCGATGACCGGCTCGATACGCCGCCCCTGGTTCCTGAAAGAGACCCCGTCGCCCTCCGGTGCCGACACCCAGCGGTGGTGCAGGCCGACCACCTGCCAGCGGCTGTTGAACACCGGCGCGCCCGAGGATCCCTCCTTGGTGTCCGTCCAGTACTGCACGACCTTGTCGTCTACGTAGCGGACCAGGTTGTGGCTGAGCCCGATCATCTTCGGTCCGCCGTCCGGGTGCTGGATGATGAAGACGTAGTCGTCCTTGCGCGGCGGTGCCGCGCCGCGCAACGAGAGAACCGGCGTTCCGGGTGGCAGTGGTAGCGAGCCAGCCGAGATCCTGACGACGGCCCAGTCATCCGCGCGCTCGCCGTCGATCGCCGTGTGGTCGCAACCGACGATGGTGAGGCCAGAGCTAGTATGACTCGCCTCGTCGGTCTCGTAACCGAACCAGGCCTCCACGGCGATAGCCGGCCTGCCTCCGTCGTCCCAGTCATAGAGCACGTGATGGTTGGTCAGCAGCAGGTCAGGCCCGATCAGCGCGCCGGTGCCGTAGCTTCCCTTGCCCGAGGCGTAGCTAACGAGGAGCCGGCAGATTGACCGGCTGCGCACCAGGCCGGTGCCGAGGAAGGCGATCGCGAGCAGCGTGTCGCTGCCCGTGACGACGAGCCTCTCGTTGCCGAAATCTTGCCAGCCAGCGCCGTCCGGGCTGGTCAAATCGTCGGGCGCACCGGTGCCCGGCTCGAGGACCGGGCGGGGGGCGGCCAGTTCGTCGAGCCGTGCGGCGACCATCGGTTCTCGTTTGCGCACCGCCGTGAACAGTTCGGCCATGCGCTGCTGGGCGCGCGCACGCACCAGGATGCTGAGCCAGCGCAGCGTGGCGTCGCCGGTGAAATCGATCTGGCCAGGGTTGAGCCCGGCCGCCAGGATGACGTCCTCGATGTCAGCGGGCCGGTAGATGGATCGCGCCAGGACATCCCGAATCGCCTGCAATTCCGGCCGCGAGAAATCGAGAGGATATTCGTCGAGGACTCCGCTCACGGTCCCGTTCCCCCGTCCCGGGCTTAACTGATGCCCTGATTGTACGGGCAGGATCGTCAAGCCGGGGACTTCCCTGTGGAGAGCACTCCGACAAGCGCGCCCACGATGGTCGCAATCACGACCGGCAGGCCCTCAGGAACGGTCTTGCCGACGGCGGTGATGACCACCCAGCCGAGAATGAGCAGGATCAGCGCGGCACCAAGGATATAGATGACCAGCTGGTACAGTCCGCGATTGAGCTTAGTAATGGCGGGCAGCGACTCGTTGCCGCCATCCTGCCGAGGGGATTCAGGTGCACCAGGGATCTCAGCGCCTGCGAGCGACATTTCAGCCTCCGCGAGAAACAGTTCGATAACGGTAAAGACTAGCGCAGGGCGCGCTGGATGGCGTGGCGAATTGCACGGGCCTAAATCCTTCGTTAAGAAATCAACAGCTGGTGTTTGCGAGGCCTCGTCACTGGTCACGGCTGCCCTTTTTGAGCGCGGCTTGCCCGTCACGGCGCCGCTGCGAGCCGGGCGGGGCGTCCACGCTGGGTCCCGCTCTTCCCCGGGTCACCCGGGCCGGCTCGCCGGGTTCGCGGCCCTGCCCGCCGGCGATCCCGCCGCGGGGGGCTGGCATGCGGAGGCCGGGCTGCACGCGCTGCGGATGTCACCGCGGGAGTCTTCGACAGGCACCCGGGGCTGCGGATGATCATCGGGCACTGCGGCGGCCGCGCAAAAGGTCAGCGGCTGGTACACTGCGGCCTCAGTCGGTGAGCTCCATGCGCACCGGGAGGTTCTTGAACGTGGCCACGAAGGTGGTTTTCGCGCGCACCACGTCACCGTCGACCTCGAGGGAGCGGACGCGCGGGATGAAGCGCTCGAAGAACGCGCGCAGCTCGAGCCTGGCCAGGTAGGCGCCGAGGCAGAAGTGCGGCCCCGCCCCGTAGGCGAGGTGGCTCGAGGCATTGGACCGCGCCACGTCGAACTCGAACGGCGCGGTGAACACCTCCTCGTCCCGGTTCGCCGACGGGAAGGACAGGAGCAGCCAGTCGCCCGCGGCGATCTTCTTGCCGCCGAGTTCCGCGTCCCTGGCGGCGGTCCGCATGAAGTGCTTGGTGGGCGTAACCCAGCGGGCCATCTCCTCGATAGCGTTCGGGATCAGGGAGGGATCGTCCTTGAGCCGGGCCAGCTGCCCGGGGTGGGACGCGAGCGCTTCGACGCCGCCGGCCAGCACGGTGCTCACCGTGTCGTGGCCCGCGGTCGCGAGGAGCACGTAGTAGGGCACCAGCTCGCCGGGGCCGAGGAGGCGGCCGCCGACGGTCGCGTTGGCCACGATGGAGCCCAGGTCGCCCGTGGGCTCGGCCCTGCGCCGCATGGCCAGCCCCATGAAGTACTCGCCGAACTCCCGCACGACGGCGGCGATCGTCTCGGCGCTGTCCGACCGGGCCACGTCGCTGTCCTGTGCGCCGAACAGCTCCTGCGACAGGCGGTGGATCCTGGCGTCGTCCTCGGGCCCGATGCCCATGGCCCCGAGGATCACCCGTAGGGGGATATCCGCGGCGATCTCGCTGGCGAACTCGGTCGTCTCGCCGTTGCGGGCCGCGAGCTCGGCGAGCTTGCGGTCGACCGACTGCTCGATCGCGGCCGCCTGCGGCTTCACCGCGCCGGGCAAGAACCACTTGGCCACGACGTTGCGGTACTCGCGATGCCTGGCACCGTCCATGCCGACCAGGTTCCTGACGGGCGGGCCGCCTTCGCGGTCCGTGCCGTCCACCAGGATGGGATAGGGAGCGTTGCGGAAGGTCGCGCTGTCGCGCTCCACGGCGGACACGTCCCTGTGCCGCAGCACCGCCCAGAAGGGCGCGAACCCGGCGTCCTCGATCCGCACGACACTCGCCTCGCGGCGCAGCCGCGCCGCCTGCTCGTGCCAGCCGGCCTCGTCGGCGTATGCCGCCGGGTCGGTGAAGATGCTGAGCCGCTCCCGCGCGATCGCACTCATCGGGTGACAGTGACCTTCGCGTGATGCCAGGCGGCGTTCTTGAGCTTGACGTCGCCTGTCAGCAGTTCGCAGCCGAGTGCTTCGGCGAGCGCGATGTAGGCGGCGTCGCAGGCGCCGATGTTGTGCCGCAGTTCCCACATCCGGGGATGGTACGGCCAGACGGGATGGCGGGTGATCCGCAGGCTTGCGTAGTCGGCCAGCATCTGCTCGCCGCGGCGGTCGGTGATTTTCTTCCCGGCGGCCAGTCCCCGTACCGTTGACGCGATCTCGGCGTCGAGGTGGTGAGGGGCGTGCAGCGTGCGCGGCGCGGACAGGCGCTGGCGCAGCATCTCGTCCTCTTCCCGCGCGGACAGCGCGTCGATGACGAGGGAGCAGCCCACCACGTAGGTAAGGGTCACCGTCGTCCCTCGTCGCGCGCGGCGAGGATGTCGTCCATGGTGAGCTCCACGGGTTCCCTGTCGCGGGCGATCCTGGCGATGACCTCGGCGTTGGTCTCGCTGGCCGCGTCGGCGTCCATCAGGTCCCGCAGGTAACCGGACAGCGACTGGCCGAGTGACCTGGCGCGCTCGCGGAGGACCGCGAGCGTTGTCGGGTCGACGTCGCGGACTTGGACGATGCCGGCATCCGTGGAGTCACTCATGGGCATACGCTACCACTGATTCATGCGCCGTGCATGAACCCGTGTCGGCGGGTGGCAGGGGAACCACGCCGTTCCGGCTGATGTCTTTTATGCCGCGCAACGGGCGCGTGCTGCTCCTAGCGGGCGCGCTTGACCCCGGTCTCGTCCCAGACAGGCTCAGGGGTCTCGCGGACGATGCCGGCGACCTGGCGCCACTGAGCCTTCTCGTACGGCACGCCGAGTGCGGCCATCGTGCACATTTCCCAGACGGTCTCCGCCGCGTACCCGCCGGCGTCGCCCCAGTCGGACAGCGCCTGCGCGTAGGTCAGCGCACGGTCTTCCGGTTCGCCACGGGTTCTGGCGCCTATCCCGAATGCGCGGCGGGCCTGGCGGAACCCGGCGTCTCCGCGCTGCGCGCGGACCAGCTTTTCACCGAGCGCGTCATGACGATCTCTGGATTGAGCAGCATGAGGCGGCGGCCTCGACGATGGCGAACGGTGCCACCACCGACGCCGTCGACACCCGCGCGGACCTGCGCCTCAGCTACCTCAACCCGGCCGGCCAGTGGGCCGCCCCGCAGACGGTGATCGAGGTCGTGGCGGCGTACCTGCCGATCGGCTATAAGACCCCCCAGATTGACCCGAACCGGTTCGACCTGGCCCAGGTGCAGTGGAACAGGGTGCTGCCGTTCCTGGTCAGCGGGCAGAACGGCGCCGCCGACGCGCTGCTGCTGACGTTCGGGCAGTACTTCCCGATTCCTGGTCCCTGCGAGTCGGAGCCGCCGAGGCCGGACCCGTCCATGGTCAACCGGGACGCGCGGGCGCTGGCCGACATGGTCTACGACTCTTCGCGCCGCGCGTGCTATAGCGCGGGCAACGGACTCAGCGGCTACATGTTCGTCAACCACGGCTGGTATCTCGATGCATTTCTCAACAGGCGGCTCGCCAACACCAACCTGCTGCCGTACACCGCAACCGGCGGGACGCCGCCGCAGCCGTACCTGCCGGGACTCGTCGCAGCGGACAATGCGCGCTCCAACCTGACCGTCGACCAGGTCCAGAACAGCTTCCTCGTTCCGTACTGGAGCCAGGGGCCGGCACCACAATCGCAAAACCCGCTCACCCTGCTCTACAACCTGCTGTCCGCGGCCAGCGTGGTCCCGGTCGGCAACCAGCCCTTCTGGTTCCGGCTCGACAGCGGCGACGAGCAGTTCATGGTCCGCTCCCAGGAACCCGGCATCGCATTGCTCAGCGACGTCCTCGTCATCGACTCCACCTGGTTTGGGGAGAACGTGAAGAGCTGGCCGTACACCAAGACGCCGCGGAACTTCCCGTCGATCACCTGGCGGTTCGACCGCCTGTCGACCGGCGCGCTGACCAGGCTCAGGCGACGACTGCTGACCGGCGGCGTGCCCGCGCTGCTGTCGGTGGACGCGCAACTGCCGCCGGCCAAACCCGACTACCCCTTCAGCCGCTTCTATGACGGGAGCAGGCAGCCGCCGAACGTGGTGCCGCCCGTCATACCGAACGGCGACGACATCGACTACGCCGGCCCGTACGGCCTGTACTTCTGGGAGACGTTCTACTTCGCGCCGCTGCTGATCGCCAACCAGCTCCGGGCGTCGCGGCGCTTCGAGGAGGCGATGAGCTGGTATGAGTACATCTTCGACCCGAACGCGATCGCCCAGCTCCGGCCGAGCGCGTACCAGAAGACCGCCGTCATGCGCTACCTCGACAACCTGCTGGCCTGGGCGGACACGCTGTTCGCGCAGGACACCTGGGAGTCGCTCAACCAGGCGACCCTGCTGCTCACGCTCGCGGGCGACCTGCTCGGCCCGCGCCCGGTCGACCTCGGAGAGCTGCAGCCGCCCGAGTCGGCCACCTTCGCCGACATCAAGGCGAAGTACGGCGAGGCGATCCCCCAGTTCTGGATCGAGCTGGAGAACGCCCTGCCGCCGACGACCGGGGAGGCGCTGCCCACCGACAACCGCTACATCCCGTTCAACGACCTGGACACGTACTTCTGCGTCGGCGAGAACGCCGAGCTGATGGGATACTGGGACCGGGTCGACGACCGCCTTTACAAGATCCGCAACTGCATGAACATCAGCGGGCAGACGCGCCAGCTGGCACTGTACGAGCCGCCGCTCGATGTCCGGGCGCTGGTCCGGGCGGCCGCCGCGGGCCACCAGCCGGCGGGCGTCGGACCGGTCCGCGACACGGTCGTGCCGCCGTACCGGTTCCGCACGGTGCTCCGCCTGGCCAAGGAGCTGACCGACCAGCTGGTGCGGTTCGGCGCCGCATTGCTGTCCGCGCTCGAGCGCCGCGACGGCGAGGCGCTCGCCGTGCTGCAGCAGGGCCAGGCGGTGGCCCTGCTTGAGATGTCCAGCCAGGTCCGCGAGCAGCAGATCAAGGCGCTTACCGGCACCGTGGCCGCGCTGCAGTCCACTCAGCGCAGCGCGCAGGACCGGGCGCGCTATTTCGACGGCCTGATCGAGGCCGGCTGGTCGCAGGCGGAAGCGCTCAACATCGCGTCCATGGTGCTATCGAACGTGTTCTCCACCATGGGCAGCATCGTGCGCGGCCTGTCGGCGGTCGCCTACGCGCTGCCGAACGTGGGATCACCGTTCGCGATGACCTACGGCGGCCAGCAGCTCGGCGCGACCCTGGCTGGCGCGGCGAACGTCCAGGACGCCTACGCGTCCATCGCCAGCATGGTGGCGGCCGCGAGCCAGACGATCGCCGGCTACGAGCGCCGCGAGCAGGAGTGGCAGCTGCAGCTCATGACGGCCAGCTACGACGACACCATCGCTGGCGCGCAGCTCACCGGGGCCCAGGCCGAGCTCGCCGCGGCCACCCGTGACCTGGCCGTGCACCTGGCGTCGATCGAGCAGGCACGCGATTACGAGAGCGCGCTGAAGAGCAAGTTCACCAGCCAGGAGCTGTACGAGTGGATGATCGGGCGGCTGAGCGCGGTCTACTCGCAGGCCTACCTGCTCGCGCTGGATATGGCGACCGGCGCGGAGCTCGCCTACCAGTACGAGCTGTCGCGCGGCGAGACGTTCATCCGGTTCGACTACTGGGACGGCGCGCGCAAGGGACTGCTGGCCGGCGAGCAGCTCGCGCTCAGCCTGGCCCAGCTTGAGAAGGCCTATACCGACAACAACGTGCGCACGCTGGCGATCGAGCGGACGGTGTCGCTGCTGTCGCTCGACCCGCTCGCCCTGCTCGCACTGCAACGGGACGGCGAGTGCGAGTTCGAGCTGAGCGAGGCGCTGTTCGACAGCGACTACCCCGGGCACTACGACCGCAAGCTCGTCTCGGTCGCGGTGACCATACCGGCCGTCGTGGGCCCGTACCAGAACGTCAAGGGCACCCTCACCCAGGTCGGTAATCAGGTGGTGCTGGTGAACGACGACCTGAGCGCGGTGGCAGTGCTCCTTGGCCTGCGGCCCGCCTCGAAACCCTCCGGCCGGGCGCTGCGCAGCAACTGGCGCCCGCAGCAGCAGATCGCCCTGTCCACCGGCATCGAGGACTCCGGCACGTTCCCCGGCGACCCCGACGACGACCGCTACCTGCCCTTCGAGGGGACAGGGGCCGTGTCGCGCTGGCGGCTCAGCGTACCGAAGCACTCGAACACTTTCGACTACTCCTCGGTCTCCGACGTCATACTCAGGGTCCGGTACACGGCGCGCGACGGCGGCAAGGCCTTCCGCGACGACGTGCTCGGCCTGCTGGGGAAGATGACCTGGCGGGTGCAGCGGGCGGTCAGCACGGCGGTCGAGTTCCCCCTGCACTGGCACGCCTTCCTGACGCCGCCGGCGGACGCGACCGAACAGCGTCTGACGTTCACCTTCCCTGCGGGATCGGCGCACTATGACGTCTCATCGGCCCGGCTGACCGCCGTCCACGCCCAGCTCGCGCTCGGCCCCAAGGGCAAGGTGGACACGGACTTCCCGGTCACGCTCGAAATCGGCCTGGGCGGGTCAAGCTCGGTGCCGCTAAGCTTCAACCGGGCGACAGACACCGGGAAGTCCGGGCTGACCATCACCGGGTTCCTCGGCACACCCTGGTCTTTCGTCGTTAAGAAGGCCGACATCCCGACCGGCCTTGCGAACCCGGAGACCGGGTTCCTCGACCCCAGGCGCCTCATCAACGTCAGCCTGGTCGCCACGTACACGGCCAAGCGAATGCCGACGTGACCGGCTAGGCATCCCGGCGCACGAGCAGGTAGGCGCAGGCGGCGAGCAGGATCGCGGTCCACAGGCAGAAGACGCCGAACCCCTGCCAGGGCGACAGCACGTCAACGGGCTGCTGTGCGGTCTGCCCGACGAGCTGGCCCGCGATCGTCGGCAGGTAGCCGTGTATGTGGTTGGCGATCGTGCCTGGGATCAGCGAGATCAGCGGCGGCACGACGAGGACCAGGGCGATCACGGTGGCGATCGCGCCGACCATGTGCCTGATGAGGCCGCCGATGGCGAGCGAGAACAGGCCGAGGACGGTCAGGTAGAGCACCGCGCCGATGCACGCGCGGGTGACGCCCGGCTGGCCGAGGGTGATCGACACGCGGCTGCGCAGGATCGCCGTGCTGATGAAGAACACCGCGAACACGGTGACCGCGCTGGCCACGAGGTCGATGACGGTGAACACCGCGGCCTTGGCCGCCAGCATCGGCAGCCGTTTCGGCACCGCGAGCAGTGACGCGCGGATCGCGCCTGTCGAGTACTCGCTGCTGATCACGATCACGCCGAGCACGCAGATGGCGAGCTGGCCGAGGCCGAACCCGGCGCCGAAGATCAGCGCGGTCGGGTTCGTGACGAGCGTGACGTGGTTGGGGTGGTTGCCCGGTGCATTCCACTGGCGGGAGACGACGCTCGCGACCAGCGTGCTGAAGCCGATCGCGACGATCACGAACGCGAAGAGCGACCAGAGGGTGGATCGAACGGAGCGGATCTTCGTCCACTCGGCGGTGAGCAGGCCGGCCGTCATGGCGTGCCCGCCTTGCCGTACTCGACGCTGCCTGCGGTCAGCTCCATGAATGCCTCCTCGAGCGAGGGCAGCTGAGGGGTGAGCTCGTGCAGCACGAGCGAGGCGGACGCGGCGAGCTCACCGACCCGCGGGGCGGGCAGCCCGGTCACGACCATGGCGCCGTCGCCCGTGCCGTCGCCCGTGCCGTCGCCCGTGCCGTCGCCCGTGCCGCTGCCGTCCCGCACGGTGCCGCCCTCGGCCTCGATGAGCTGGCGGAGCCGCTCCCTGCTTGGCGTGCGGACCAGCACCGAGCGCTCCGAGCTGCGCTGGATGAAATCCTGGGTCGAGCAGTCGGCGATCAGCCGGCCTCGGCCGATCACCACCAGGCGGTCGGCGGTGACCGCCATCTCGCTCATCAGGTGGCTGGACACGAAGACGGTCCGGCCGCTGGCGGCGAGCTGGCGCATGAAGTTGCGTACCCAGCGGATGCCTTCCGGGTCGAGCCCGTTGCCCGGCTCGTCGAGCAGCAGCACCGGGGGATCCCCGAGCATCGCCGCCGCGAGGCCGAGCCGCTGCGTCATGCCGAGCGAGAAACCGCCCGCCCGCTTGCGTGCGACCTCGAGCAGCCCGACCAGGTCGAGCACCTCGTCGACCCGGCGGGCGGGAAGATCCTGGGTCTGGGCGAGGAACAGCAGGTGGTCGCGGGCGGTGCGCCCCGGGTGCAGGCTGCGTGCCTCAAGTACCGCGCCGACCACGGTGAGCGGCCTGACCAGCTGCGCGTAGGCGCGTCCGCCGATCGTCGCGGTGCCGGTGTCCGGCCGGTCAAGGCCGGTGATGAGCCGCATGGTGGTTGACTTGCCCGCGCCGTTCGGGCCGAGGAAGCCGGTGACCACCCCCGGCTCGACATCGAACGACAGATGGTCGACCGCCACCTTGTCGCCGTATCGTTTCGTCAGTTCACGAGCCTGGATGAGTCCTTGTACCTCGGCCACGCGCACCTCGCTTCGGCGAGTCGAGCATCCGAACCAACAGGCTCATGTTTACCGGGCCGGCCGCCCGGCGTCCACAGGCGTAAGTCCTTCCCGTCAAATCGATTGTCTGAATTCAATGGCTCCTGATGTGTTCTGTGCGTTTACCTGGGTATGAACGTGCGCCTAGCGGAACGGGGGTTCTGGATATGAGCACGATGCCAGACGGGGACGCGGCCGGCCAGCAGGGCGGTACCGGGCACGGCACTCATCCCGGCGCTCCGCCGCAGGCCGGCGCGCCGGGCGAGGAGCAGTACAGCGGCACGCCGCACGAGCCCGTCCCCGCACAGCCGCGCGGCGAGGAGCGGCGCGGTGACGGGGACAGCCAGCCCGGAAGGGTGACCCAGGCAACAAGGCAAGAGGTTCACGTGACCGGGCGCCGGGTCGTGCAGTACCTGATCGACGCCTTCCTCGTGGGGCTCATCCCTAGCCTCATATCGATACCGTTCGACCGGAGCGACAGCACGTTCGTGCACGTTCTCGGCGGGATCATCACCTTCGCCGTCTTCGTGCTGATAGGGCTCATGTACTGGGTCGTCTTCCCGCACCGGCAGGACGGGCAGACACTGGGCATGAAGCTGCTCGGCCTGCGCGTCATCAGCAAGGACGGCGGCCGGGCGAGCATGGCGCAGCTGACCATCCGCTGGATCTGCCTGATCTTCGACGCGATCCCGTATACCTGGCCGTTCACCGGCCTGGTCGGTTTCATCGTCATCCTGTGCTCGCGCGACAGGCAGCGGATCGGTGACCACCTGGCCAGGACGCTGGTGATCGCCACTGGCAGCGAGGTGCGCGCCGCTGAGCACGCGGCCGGGCCGGACCCGGGCCTGTCCCCGTGAACTGGGACTTAGTGCCTCTGTCTGCCCGGCGTGGTGTCCCGCATCATGATGAGATGACTGTTGACTATGACGTGCTTGTGATCGGCTCCGGCTTCGGCGGCTCGGTGAGTGCCTTGCGGCTCACCGAGAAGGGCTACCGGGTGGGGGTACTCGAGGCGGGGCGCCGGTTCGCGGACGGCGATTTCCCGCGCACGTCCTGGGACATGCGCAAGTTCTTGTGGGCGCCGCGGCTCGGCTGCACCGGCATCCAGCGGATCCACCTGCTCCGCGATGTCATCATCCTGGCCGGGGCGGGCGTGGGCGGCGGGTCGCTTGTCTACGCGAACACGCTGTACCGGCCGGAGTCTGACGCGTTCTACCGCGACAGGCAATGGGCGGACATCACCGACTGGCGGGCCGAGCTCGCGCCGTACTACGACCAGGCGGAGCGGATGCTCGGCGTGGTGATGAACCCGACGATGACGCCGGCGGACGAAATCATGAAGAAGGTGGCCGCGGACATGGGCGTTGGCGCCTCGTTCCGGCTGGCCCGTGTCGGCGTGTTCTTCGGTCAAGGACCAGGCGCCGAGGCCGGCGACCCGTTCTTCGCTGGCGCAGGACCGCGCCGCCGTGGCTGCCTCGAATGCGGGGAATGCATGACCGGCTGCCGCCACAATGCCAAGAACACCCTGGTCAAGAACTACCTTTACCTGGCCGAGCGGGCCGGTGCCACCGTGCACCCGCTGACCACGGCGACCGAGGTGCGGCCGCTGCCAGGCGGCCGGTACGCGGTGCGCGCCACGCGCACCGGCCCGTGGTGGTCAGCCCAGCGGGGGCCGCGCACCGAGTTCACCGCGGACCAGGTGATCTTCGCCGCGGGTACCTGGGGCACGCAGCGGCTGCTGCACCGCATGAAGGCGGCCGGCCCGCTGCCGGAGATCTCCGCCAGGCTCGGCACGCTGACCCGCACCAATTCCGAGGCGCTTGGCGGCGCGATGACCAGGCTGCGCACCCGGCACCAGCATGACTTCACCCGCGGGGTGGCCATCACCTCGTCGATGCACCCGGACGAGAACACGCACATCGAGCCGGTGCGCTACGGCACGGGCTCGAACGCGATGGGGCTGCTCAGCACCCTGATGACGAACGGGGGCGGGCGAGTGCCACGCTGGGCCAGGTGGCTCGGGCAGGCGGCGCGCCATCCCGGCAGGCTCGCGTCACTCTACCTCGGGATCGGCCACTGGTCCGAGCGGGCCGTGATCGGGCTGACCATGCAGCCGCTCGACAATTCCATCACGGTCCGTCCCGGCCGCACCCTGCTCGGCCGGTTCAAGCTGACCTCAGAGCACGGGCACGGCGCGCCGAACCCGACCTGGATCCCGGCGGCCAACGAGGCGATGCGCCGTGTCGCGTCCGCCATCGACGGCTTCCCGCTCAGCAGCATCGGTGAGCTTGCCGACATCCCGATGACCGCGCACTTCCTCGGCGGCTGCGTCATCGGCGACACACGGGAAAGCGGCGTGGTGGATCCCTACCACCGGCTCCACGGGTACCCCGGGCTGCACGTGGTCGACGGCTCCGCCGTCTCGGCCAACCCCGGCGTCAACCCCGCGCTGACCATTACCGCCCAGGCCGAGCGGGCGATGGCGCTGTGGCCGAACAAGGGAGAGCCCGATCACCGGCCCCGGCCAGGCGACCCCTACCGGCGTGTCGCGCCCGTGGCGCCCCGTCACCCGGTCGTGCCGGCCTCGGCACCCGGGGCGCTGCGCTTGCCGTCCTGACCGAGCGCCTGGGCCACGTGGTCGCCGAGTGCCTCCTGGACCTGCCTGGTCATGGCCTGGGCGAGCATCGCGTCGAGCACGACCTGGGCAAGCGGCCGCAGCCGCCTGACGACGGCCGCCGCCTCGGCCAGGTCCCTCCCGTGCGGCGCGCCGCCGCGCAGGTGGGTGGCGGCCACGTGGCCGGCCACGGTGGCGGCCATGTCGTGCGCGGCCGCGTCCACGTGCACCCGGATCCGTCCGGCCAGGTCGAGCACGGCGGGCAGCGTCATGCCCGCCGCCACCAGGTCCGCGCCCGCGCTCAGCAGCCTGGGGCTTGGCACCTGGTAGCGATCGCCCTGCCCATCCTCGGAGGCCGGCTCGAGCAGGCCGAGAGCCACCGCCCGCGCCCGGTTCTCCGGGGTGTCCTGCGTGCCGAAAAGCTCCCGCAGCCGCCCGGCGGTCACGTGGCAGGGAACCTCGTCGGACCACGGGTGCCCGACGGCTGACTCGAGGTCGAGGACATCGGCCAGGTTGCCGCCGCGTTCCCAGACGGCCACCATTTCACCGATGTTGGCGAACGTGTAGCCACGCTTGAGCAGCCGGCCGATGAGCTGCAAGCGGGCCAGGTGCGCGTCCGTGTAGATGCCCACCCGCCCGTCGCGGCGGGGCGGCGCGAGCAGCCCGCGGTCCTGGTAGACGCGGACGTTGCGGACGGTGGTCTCCGCGAGCCGTGCCAGCTCGTCGATGCGGTACTCGGCCATGGTCTCCCCGCGTTGCACCTCGTCGCCGTCGCCGTCGCGGGCGAGGCGTGGAACATTGCTCGATTGTATTGAGACAATGTTCATTGTAACGTTGGTCTGCCACGTGCGGCTATCAGATCGTACGCGGTGAAAGGGTGAGTATTGTGCCTCGTGAGACCTTCCGCAGCCTCGCCGCGCGCTCGGCCTACGCCGGCCGCGCGGTGATCGTCACCGGTGCGGCGGGCGCGTTCGGGTCGGCGACGCTCCGCGTGCTCCGTTACCTCGGCGCCGACGCGATCGGCATCGACCGCACGCCGGGCGCGGGGATCGTGACCTGCGACGTCACGGACTACGAGCAGGTGCACGCCGCGGTCACCGCGGCCGTCGGGCGGCTCGGCCGCCTGGACACGCTCGTCCACTACGCCGGCGTGGGACCCGTGACGGACGTCGGGCGGCCGGCGGACGCGGCGGTCAGGGAGGCCCTCGAGGTCAACCTGCTCGGCACCTGGCAGGTGACCGCCGCCGCCCTGCCCGCCCTGCTCGGCACCCGCGGCCGGGTCATCGTCACCGCATCCCTGCTGGCGGGCGTGACGCTGCCGTTCAGCGCCGGCTACACGGTCTCCAAGCGGGCGCTGACCGCGTACGCGGACGTGCTGCGCGCGGAGTACGGCACCCATCTCGGCGTGACGACCGTCTACCCCGGCTATGTCCGCACGCCCATCCATGACCGCTCGCGCGCCGCGGGAGTGGCGCTCGAGGGGATCGTGCCCGCGGAAAGCGTCCGTGACACGGTGCTCGCCGTCGTGCGGGCGGGCGCGGCGCGCAGCGCGCCACGCGATGTGGCATCGACCAGGGGAGGCACGGCCGCGCTGCTGCTCGCCAGGCACGCGCCCGGCCTTGTCGACCGCGCGGTGGCCGCGCGGATTCGCCGCGCGGTGCGGACGGAGCGGTTCGACGGCGCCGGCCTGGCCGCTGGCCTGCGCCAGCGGCACGGCGGGCCGTCGGACCCGGCGGGGCTCACCGGCGCGGTGGCCGCGGAAACGGTGGCCGCGGAAACGGGGGCCGCCAATGCCTGACGTCACGGTCGCGATCGTCGGCTCCGGGTTCGCAGGCATCGGCATGGCCGCGTCGCTCCAGCGCGCAGGCATCACCGACATCGTGCTGCTCGAGCGGGCGGCCGACCTCGGCGGAACGTGGCGGGACAACTCCTACCCGGGGGCGGCCTGCGACGTCCCGTCACACCTGTACTCTTTCTCGTTCGCGCCCAACCCCGGCTGGACCCGCAGCTTTTCCCCGCAGCCCGAGATCTGGGACTACCTGCGCCGGGTGGCCGACCAGGCGGGGATTACCGGGAAGATCCGGTTCGGCGCGGAGGTCAACAGCGCCCGCTGGGACGCCGATGGCCGCCTGTGGCGCGTGGAGACCACCGCGGGCATGCTGACGGCGCGGTTCCTCGTGTCAGCGACGGGGCCGCTGAGCGACCCGCTGATCCCCGACATCCCGGGGCTCGCGACGTTCACCGGCGCCGTGTTCCACTCCGCGACCTGGGACCATGACCACGACCTGGCCGGCAGGAACGTGGCGGTCATCGGCACCGGCGCCTCGGCGATCCAGTTCGTACCGCGGGTACAGCCGCTCGCCGGGCGGCTGACCGTCTTCCAGCGCACCCCGGCGTGGATCATGCCGCGCCGTGACCGCCAGATCTCGCGGCTTGAGCGCTGGCTGTTCAGGCACGTGCCTGCGACGCAGCGGGCCGCCCGCGCGGCCATCTACTGCTGGCGGGAGACCTACGCACTCGGTTTCGTCAAGTACCCGGCCATCATGCGCGCGGCGCAGGCCGCGGTCCTGCGCCAGCTGCGCCGCCAGGTGACAGATCCGGACCTGCGGGCCAGGCTCACCCCGTCCTACCTGATGGGCTGCAAGCGGATCCTGCTGTCCAACGACTACTATCCGGCCCTTGCCCAGCCCAACGTCTCCCTGGTCACCGGGGCCATCAAGGAGATCCGCGCGGACTCGGTGCTGGCAAGCGACGGCACCGCGCACCACGTCGACACGCTTATCTTCGGCACCGGCTTTCACGTCACCGACTTCCCGTTCGCGCACCGGGTCTTCGGCACCGACGGCGTGAGCCTGGCCAGCCGCTGGTCCGCCCAGCCAGCGCAGACCGAGCCCGGGCAGACCGAGCCCGGGCAGACCGCGTTCCGTGGCACCACGACCGCGGGCTTCCCGAACCTGTTCACGCTGACCGGCCCGAACACCGGGCTCGGGCACAACTCGCAGGTCTTCATGATCGAGGCGCAGGTCAGGTACGTCAGCGGCGCGCTCGCCCACGCGCGGCGGCACGGGGTCGACCGCATCGAGGTCCGCCAGGCGGCGCAGGCCGCCTACGACCGGACGGTGCAGCGGAAGATGCGCAAGACCGTATGGCTCACCGGCGGCTGCAAGAGCTGGTACCTGGACGCCGACGGCCGCAACATCGCCCTCTGGCCGGACTTCACCTGGGTCTACGCCTGGCAGACCCGGCGGTTCGACCCGGCTAGCTACGACCTTGCCCGTGCCCGTACTGGCGCAGCGTATCCCGCAGGGTCTCCAGCGCGGTGAACTCCGGCACCCAGCCGAGTTCCGCCCTGGCCCTGGTGGTGTCCATGATCGCCGGATGGCAGGCCGCCTCCACCCACTGCGCGACGGGCGGTAGGAACGGCAGCGCGGCGGCCGCCCTGGCCGCCGACTGAGTCAGGCGGGCGGGAACGGTAAACGACCGCATGCCGAGCTCGCGCGCGACGTCGCCGGGGGTGACGATCCCGTCGGCCGCGATGTTGTAGGTGCCAGGCGGGCCGGCGGCGACGACGCACCGCAACAGCGCCTGCCCCGTGTCCGCCTCGTGCACCAGCTGCACCGGCAGGTCCGGAGCCGGCACCGGGACGGACAGCCGGCCGGCCAGCCGGACAGGAACGCGAGCCAGCGCGCCGAGCAGGCCGCGCGGCGCGCTCTTCCCGCCGACGGCGTGCGGCCCGAGCACCACGCACGGCCGCAGCAGGTACAGGTCAGGTCCGTCGGCCGCCACGGCCCTGGCCTGCAGCAGCTGCTCGATGACGGCCTTCTCCCTGGCATAGAACAGCCGGGCAGCGGGGCGGGCCGGCCAGTCCTCGGTCATCCCGACGGGGTTGTCCCTGTGGAAGCCGTAGGCGGCCACCGAGGAGGCGTAGACGAAACGCCGCGCGCCCGCCGCCGCGGCGGCGTCGAAGGCGTTGAGCGTGCCGTCGATGTTGACCGACTTGATGGTCTGCCCCGATGCGGCGCCGGTCACCTGGAACGCCAGGTGCACCACGACGTCGGCATGACGGAACGCGTCGCGCAGCAGCTGCGCGTCGCGGACGTCGCCGCGCTGGTACTTCGTCTTCATCCAGCCGTGCGCCGCGGGGTCGAACGGGCGGCGCGCGACGGCCGTCACGTGCGCCACCCGGTCGTCGGCCTCGAGCAAGGGCATCAGGCCGAACCCGAGGGTGCCGGTCGCGCCGGTCACCGCGACCGTCAGGCCCGTTAGCGTCTCCGGTGTCATCAGGCATCTCCTCCCCGAACCTGCCTGCTATTTCGCAGGATACGACAGCGAACGCCGCGAGATCCGCGCCTAAGGTCCTCAATTTCAGGGACAAACGCCCAGGTCAGGCGATGCTCTCAGCGGCTTAGCCTGGATGTGGTAGTGATACGGCCGGGGGCACGGCAAGCGCGAAAAGGGACATCATGGACAGGCTGCAGCCATTGGACGCCGTGTTCGTCGACGCGGAAGACGAGGACGAGAACACGTCGATGGCGATCGCGTCGATCGCCGTCTTCCAGGGCCCGGCGCCGGCCCATGAGGAGGTCATGACGCTGATCGCGGACCGCCTTCCCGCGGTGCCGCGCTACCGCCAGAAGCTGTGCACCGTGCCGCTGCGCCTCGGGCGGCCGGTCTGGGTGGACGACCCGGACTTCGATCTCGGGTATCACGTCCGCCGCGTCACACTGCCTGAACCGGGAGAATACCGGCAGCTCGCCGATCAGATGGCGGACGTGATGTCGCAGCGGCTCGACCGCGGTCACCCGCTCTGGGAGTACTGGGTGCTTGAAGGCCTCGCCAGGGACCGCTGGGCACTGATTTCCAAGGTGCACCACTGCATGATCGACGGGGTCGGCGGTGCCGACCTGTACCGCGTGATCATGGCGGCTCCGCCCGAGGCCACTCGCCCGGCGGAGAACCAGCCGGAGACCGCGCCAGGGACCACGCCGGAGACCACGCCGGAGACCACGCCAGGGAATCCCTCGGCGGGCGAGCAGCCGTCGGCGATCTCGCTCGCCGCCCAGGCCGCCGGCGACATGATGCGGCTGCCGCTGCGGTCGGCCCGCGCGCTGAGCGGCGCCGTGGCCGATCCGGGCGGTGCCGTCAGGCAGGCGGCCGGCGCGGCACGGGCGATCGCGAGGTTCTCCGGGTCGCTGCGGCCCGCGACCCCGTCCTCGCTCAGCGGGAGCATCGGCCCGCAACGGCGGTACGCCTGGACCCATGCGTCCCTGGAAGACATCAAGACGATCAAGCGCGAGTTCGGCGGCACGGTGAACGACGTGCTGCTCGCCGCGATCAGCGGCGGCTTCCGTGCGCTGCTTATCGAGCGGGGGGAGCAGCCGGAGCCGCACGGGGTCCCGTCGCTCGTCCCGGTTTCCGTCCGGGTCGCCGGGGATCACGGCGGCTTCGGCAACGAGGTGTCCGCGCTGGTGACGGACCTTCCCGTGCACATCGCCGACCCGGTGGAGCGGCTCGCCGCCGTCCGGGCGGAACAAGACTCGCTGAAGGCGAGCCACGAGGCGATGGTCGGCCAGGCGCTCGTCACCCTCGGCAGGTACAGCGCGTACCCGCTGGCGTCCTGGCTGGTGAGGAAGGCGTTCACGCTGCCGCAGCGGGAAATCGTCACGGTCACCACGAACGTGCCTGGACCCCGTGAGCCGCTCTACTGGATGGGTCGCAGGCTCGAGGAGATCATCCCCTACGTGCCGATCGCGAGCACGGTCCGCACCGGCATCTCGATCTTCAGCTACGACGGCGAGATCACGTTCGGCATTACCGCCGATTACGAGGCCAACCCTGACGTGGAGGTGCTGGCACGCGGCATCGAGCACGGCGTGTCCGAGCTGCTGCTCGCGGCCACGCGGCACGCCGTTACGCCGGGCGGCTGAGGTCGCCATGGCCGGATCGCGAGGGTCGGCCATGGCTGGCCGTCAGGCCACGACGTCGGGCCGGCTGACGTCGTGGCGCGGGACCTCCTCCCACACGCGGTCGAGGAACCCGGCGATCTCCGCGGTCAGCCTGGCCGGGCGCACCCACAGCTCGGCGAAGGTGCGGGTCCTGATGAGCTTCGCGTTGGGTAGCTGGCGCGAGAGCCGCTTCGCGTCGGCCCACGAGTGGATGAGGTCGATCCCGTGCCCGAGCACGAGCGTTGGCGCGGTGATGCCCGTCCGCTGCTCGACGGTCGGCGCCAGCGGGCCGAGCAGCATGCCACGCAAGACGGCGGAGATCGCGTCCGGGTCCGATCCGATGGTGGCGACCACCGAGTCGACCGGGCCGATACCCGACTCGGGCAGCCGGGAGAAGACCTGGGCAAGCAGCCGCAGCGGCATGCGGGCGTAGCGCACGTGCAGCAGGAGCGGCACGAAGGTGAGCGCCGCCGCGGGCGCGGCGGTCTCGAGCACCGGCATCTCCAGGACAAGGCCGCGGATCCGCTCGGGCGCCTGCACGGCTGTGAGCAGGCTCACATTGGTGCCAAGCGAGATACCGCCGAGCACCACCTGGTCCAGGCCGAGCTCGTCGAGCAGGGCGAGCACGTGCCAGGCGTAGAGGTCCATGCGGTGCGCGCTCGGCTGCACGGGCTTCTCGCTCTGCCCGTGCCCGAGCAGGTCGAGCAGGACGACCCGGTTCCCCCTGGCGGCAAGCGCCCGGGCCAGGCCGCGGCTCAGTTTGCTGTTGAAGAGGATCGGGTTCAGCCACACGAGCACCCGGTCACCGCGGCCGTAGACCTCGTAGTGCAGCCGGTACTGGCCGGTCACGAGCGTATGCGCCACAACCTCGGCGGCTGGCCGCGGACCTTCTTCCGCGGACCGGGGCCTAAGACTCTGTACAGATGCCATTCGTCCCTAGACACCATTCACATAACATCGACAACCTTGTACTTAGGAGCATAGCGCCAGCTAAGAGGCGGTAGAAGGCAAAGTTTGCGGAGAGCCTGATGACCGAGACCCGAAATGAGCGAGAACAGCACAGGCTGACCATGGAGTCGGCTGCGTCGGGTAGTACCTGGGGATGCCGCATCGCCAGCGTGGGCGTGAAGCTGCCCGCCCAGCGGCTCACCACCAAGGACCTGATGAGCAAGACAAGCCACGACACCCGCATCCAGCTCGAGCGGCTCACCGGCATACACGAGCGCCGGGTGGTCGGCCCGGGCGAGAACTCGTTCACCCTGGCCACCGGGGCGGCGCGGGACTGCCTGGCTCATTCGCAGCACCAGGCGTCCGACATCGAAATGCTGGTCAGCACCAGCATCACGCGGTCGCGCGGGC
>Ga0335078_10002331_pt1 | contig 28826 bp, 25 predicted proteins | sample Lox_Sample_32_FD_206711 | JGI IMG/M metagenome (GOLD analysis project Ga0335078, IMG submission 206711) | Soil microbial communities from Loxahatchee National Wildlife Refuge, Florida, United States - Lox_Sample_3.2 | ecosystem: Environmental > Terrestrial > Soil > Wetlands | place: USA...
CCGGAATGCCGGCGGTTAGAAACGTGATTGTTTGGCACATCCGATTGATTGCAGAATTAAGCCTTTACGCCCCGGCCCGAAGGGCTTGCCAGCTGCCCCATTCCAGCTTACTTGAAACTCCAATCGGGTTGCGAATTTTCCCCCTGCGTCGTTAACTGATGCTGATCGCTGCCGTCGGCCAGCATGGTCCAGATTTGCAGCCTGCCGGTGCGATTCGACTGAAACACGATATGCCGGCCATCCGGCGACCATGATGGGAAGTCGTTGCGTCCTCCATCGTGGGTCAACTGTGCCCACTGTTTGCTGGCGATATCCATTATGTAAATGTCGCTTGCGCCCGGCGCGCCTGGGCCATAGTGCCGCACCCAGGCGAAGGCAAGAAACTGCCCGTTCGGCGACCACGCCGGCGACACCGCATAGCCCTGGTCGGTCATGCGCACCACGTTGGTCCCGTCCGATGCCATGGTGTAAATCTGCGGCAGCCCGGTGCGGCCGCTCACCCACGCGATCTGCGCGTTGGTCTTCGGGTTCCAGGTGGGCGAAACGTCAGGGTGCCGGCCCTCGGTCAGGCGCTTTAGATTCCCGCCCGTCGCACTGACCGTGTAGATCTCGCTGTTGCCGGTGCGCGAGGACGCGAACGCGAGGTTCTGCCCGTCACCCGACCACGCCGGAGAATAGTTGCCGCCGCCGAAGTGGGGGAACGTCACCAGGCGATTCAGGTCGAGCGAGTACATCAGGATCTGCCAACCGGCGTCTTTGGTGATGCCGGAGAAAGCCACCCGCGAATTGTCCGGCGAAACGTGCGGCGACAGCGCGATCGAGCCGAGATGCGTCAGTTGCTTCTGGTCGGCTCCGTCGTAGTCCATCGACCAGATTTCCTTCGCGCCGCTGCGATGGCTGACGAAATAAATCTTCGTCTCCGCGATGCCCTGCACGCCGCCGCCCAGACGGAAGATGATCTCGTCGGCGAAGCGGTGTGCGATGAGGCGCGCGTTGGCCTCGGTGGCCTGCTCGCGATATTGCTTGCCCAGCACCTGCGGCGACTGCGGGTTCTTGGTGTCATAGAGCCAGCCCTGGACATTGATCTCGCTGCCCTGCACCGTGATATTACCGAAGGCCAGCATGCTGGCATTGGGCGGGGGATTGCCCCACTCGTTCAGCACCACCTCCTGCGGCGCGCCCGGAATCGACAGCGGAAAAAAGCTGCGCGAAACCATGTCGAAGATGCCCGCCTGCGCCAGGTCGTTCTGGAAGGTCAAGTTGAAAGTCATCGCCAGGTTCTGCGTTTCCGTGCCGGTGGTGATTTGGCGAAAGTCGGGCGCAGCCAGGCGGATTTTTTCCACGCCCAGTCCCGTGCCGGTGCGGATCCAGTCCTGGGCGGAAAGCAGCGCGGTAAATGCGAAAACGAGAGAGAGGATTGCGAAGAACCGTTTCATGATAAGCAGATCCAAGTAAGCTCCGGTATACGAGCCCGAAGGGCGAAAGAGCTTAGCCCAGCCTTTTAAGGCTGGGTCGAGTCAAATAAGTGACCTGAGTCTGGTAGGGACGGCAGGTCGCTCTAATGAGTATCTGGCCAGCAACGGTGCAACCACCGCGGGTCCGAAAAATCTGTCGTCCCGATGGGACTCGGCACTGCTTGGACTCCTACCCAGCGCTGAAGCGCTGGGCTAAAGTCTGCCGTGCCTGCGGCACGAGCATCACCGCTTGTAATCGAACCAAAACTCCACCGAAACATATCTTCCTGCATATTCCGGCGGCAGCGGGCCGAAGGTATCGATTCTCTGCAACGCGCGCATTGCCGACTGATCCAGCGACGGCACGCCGCTCGTCTGTTCGACTTGAATATCGTAGGGCTGCCCGTCACGCGAAATATTGAACGTGATGTACACCCGCCGCGCCGCATCGACTCGCGGATCGACTTCGTACTTCAGCCAGTTCTCCGAAACCTTGCGCCGCACCGCGTCCACGTACCAGCCAAAGCGGCTGCCGAAGTCGCCGGTGCCTCCGGTGAAGCTCAGTCCGCCCTTGGCGCCATTCGCCGAGAACGTTCCATAGGGTCCGCTCACCGGGCCACCTTCGCCAAAGGGAATCTTGTTGTCCTCGGGCGGCGGGACCGGCTTCGGCAGCGGCTTCTTTTGCTCGGTCTTGCGAATGCCCTTCAGCTTCACGTCCGGGGCGGGAATTTCGATCGCCTTCGGCTGCTCCTTCTCGACCTCGCGCAGTTGCGATTCCGTCAGTCCCTTGGACTCGTTGGCCAGCACATTCTGCGACTCGGTCGGCGGTCGCGGGAGGGGGATGCTGGTGACCAGGGTCGCACTCATGGCGCCGCCCCCGCCAGTCGTTCCGCCCCAGCTCTCGCCGCGATGGAACGGAATCAGATAGCCAAACAGCGCCAACGCAAAGATGGCCACGTGCAGCGTCACCGAACCGATCAGCGGCAGCTTTACATTGCCTTCGCCCGCAAAGATGTCAACGTCGGCCGTTGTCACTTCCCACGCTTCTCTAATGGCTGGGTCACGATGCTCACGTTCGTGATGCCCGACTGCTTCACCGCGTCCATCACCGTCGCAAATGCGCCGAAAGGCACGTTCTCGTCGGCGCGCACGTAAATCGACTGGCCCTGCGGATCGCGAATCTTCTTGTGAATCTCATCGCCGATCTGGTTGATGTTGACGGGCTGGTTGTTCAGAAACACGCGCTGGTCGCGGTCGATGGTGATGACCAGCCGCTCCTCGGTGATTTCCTTCACCGTCTTGGTATGCGGCACCGCGACCTCGATGCCCGATTGCAGCACCGGCGCGGTCACCATGAAGATGATCAGCAGCACCAGCACGACGTCGACCAGCGGCGTGACGTTGATGTCGGCCAGCGCGGTCTGGGTGCGGCCCTGGGAATTGGTGAATGCCATTACCGCCGCTCCACCTCGACGGGTCGCGGCGAGCCCGCCTGCGCGCGCTCCACTTCGTTGATCAGCTCCAGGCTGAAGTCGTCCATGCGTGCGCCGAACTCGCGGATGTTCTGGGTGTAGATGTTGTAAGCGATCACCGCGGGAATGGCGGCGGCGAGGCCGGCAGCGGTGGTGATCAGCGCCTCGGAGATTCCCGGCGCGACGGCGCGCAGCGTGGCCGAGCCGGCGGTGCCGAGTCCGTGAAACGCGTCGATGATGCCCCACACCGTGCCGAAGAGGCCGATGAAGGGGCTGACCACGCCGCAAGTCGCCAGCCAGGAAAGCCGGCTCTCCAGGCGCGTCAACTCTTCGGAGGCGGCGATCTGGGTGGCGCGTTGCAGCGACACCACGCGAATGGGATACGAGCTCTGCTTGCGCAGCTCGTCGTACGCGCCTTCGAAGACCGCAACCAGCGGGCTGGGCTTGAACTGCTCGACCACCGCGGCGACTTCGTTCAGGCGCTGCGATTTGCGGAACATGCGGATAAAGCGGTTGCTCTGCGCGCGTGCCCGGCGGAACAGCCCCCACTTCATGAAGATGATGGTCCATGAGGCCAGGCTGAAAACCAGTAGGATGACGAGAACGGACTTGGCGACCAGACCGCTGGTTTCAATCAGACCTGAGATTTCACCGCCGATGGCCGAAGCGAGCAGGCTATAACACAGAATCATGGGGCAGAAGGCGCTCTACTTTCGTTATCTCGCATTATAAGGGTTTGACGCGCGAGACGCAGAGTTGTGGGACGGGGTGCCGAAGCAGTAAATGTGGAAAACGCCGCCGCCCTTCGCTATTCGCTTTTTGCTCTTGGCTGTTGGCTCTTGGCTCTTTGAAAAGGCCATTTCACCGCGGAGACACGGAGGACACGGGGCTTTGAAAAAGGCCTCCTCCGTGATCGCAGCCTGCCCTGAGGGAAATCGAAGGGTGCCTCCGTGGTGAACTTGATCTCCTTCGGGGACTGCTGCCCTTTCAATGCCGGTTGTTGACCCTGGACCTGACCATCCCGGCCAATTCCCTGGTGGCCGGCGTCGGGATGTTGTGGCGCTCGCCGCCGTGAAGGATAGGTCCGGCAATCGCGTCCAATTCGAGTGGCCGTCCGGCGACAAGGTCCTTGGCCATGGAGCTGCGCACCGTGCCCTGAAAAGCGTCGAACCCGGCCTGTATCTTCGCGAGATCGATGTTGGCGCCGGAAGCGTTGGCCACGGCTACCGTCTCAGCGACGGCGCCCATTAGCTTGACCTTCCACTCGGGATCGGCAAAGATCTCGCCCTTGTTCTTGCCCGACGCCGAGGTAGCCAAGGCAAATGGCGCCAGAAAGCTGAGTTTGGTCCACAGCAAGTCCGCCTCGCTGTCGAGGAAGTTGGTGGAGAAGCCACATCGCTCGTGCAGCCGATCCAGAACACTCGCCAGTAACGGCCGGCCGGCGCTGGCGACATTGAGCCGCACCCCGGAGCGCTGCGCAAAATGGCCCTCCGCGACGCGATCGGCCTCAACCGCTATCGAGCCGGGCACCACGCGCTCGCGACCGAAATGCGTGACCAGCACTCGGACGTGGTCCACGCCATTCAGCAGGGGAACCACGATGCCGGCAGGCGCCTGCACCGAGTCGAGCGCGGACTCCAACTGATGCGCCTTGGTCGCGATCCACAACACGTCCACCGGCTCGGTGAGCTTGGCGGCGACGTGCGCGGGGGCAGTGATGGTGCCGCTGGGCTGCTGCAGGGTGAGGCGTTCGGGACAGCCCGCGAGCTTTTCCGGACGCATGATCAGGATGACGTCTTCGCCGATCGCACCCAGCGCCGTGGCCATCATCCCGCCAATAGCACCGGCGCCAAGAACTGCATGCTTCATGAATTCCTCCCAGAGGTGAAGATTGCGAAGCTACTCATCGCGATGCACGGTTTGCGGCGAGAAGGCCGGCAGGCAGACGGCAATGTATTCCGCGCCATCCGCGCTGGGCGTTGAGTACTGCACCCATTCGCCGGCATGTGCGACCACGGCCTGTCCAGCGTGCACGTCGACTTCGCTGCCACGCGAATTCACGCGCAGCATGCCGCGCAGCACAAGGCTGAATTCGTCGAACGGGCTCGCTCCAGCCCTGCGGACTGCGCATGTGCGCGACGCTCACCGCATCGTGCCGCGAATTCACGCGGCCAAAGTATTCGTCGATCAGTTTCGGTTTGCTTCCGGCGGCGGCGATGCGGGTGGGCTGTGCAATCAGCGTGGGCGGCATCAGGCGATTATAGAAGGCGATTTCACCACAGAGACACAGAGACACAGAGGTTTTTCAGAGAAAAAAACCGCCGGAGACGCGAAAGCCCTTCCCGGGCGTTCCCGCTGATTTTTCAAACCTCTGTGTCTCTGTGTCTCTGTGGTTAACCAGCAGCTCTCTCCTTACGAATTTCTTACAAATGATTTATTCGCAGTTTATGAGCGCTAATATCCAATGAGATGAACGCGCTCAAGCCGTATGAGCCAAGAGGAGATATGTCAACGCAGGAAGTTTTCGTTCAGCAGTTTGCTCGCCTGTTCCAACACTACCAGCAAGCGCTGGATCCTATTTCGCAAGAGAATGCTGACCCGGAACCCCGAAATTGGAACGCCTTGGCCGCCGATGACCGCAACCGCATGATGGCCGCCGCACGACTGGCCATCCTGGAGATGGAAACCAACTCCCGCCTGCATGGCTAACGCCGCTCGCGAAACGAGCATTTTACGGCCCTTCAAAGCGTCCTAAAGCGTTCTGAAAAGATTGTATTGCTCTGTTAGATCAGCAGCCCCACTCCGCTTCGCCGGGCTTGGCGAAGTACTTGCGCGAGTTTTCCTGCGGAAGGGCCGCGCCCTTGCGACACACTGCGAATGACCTCAGAGGCTAAAGCAGGCCGTCCTGTTACGATGCGGCTGAAGCCGCGTCCCTTCAAAACAATCTCCTGAGCTTCATGAATAATGCAGCCTAGGGAGCTGCAGAAACGGGTTTCGCGCGCCGTGGGGTCGTTTTCCCCGGCTTGGCCTTCGCTGCCGGCTGGGCTTTCCTGACCTCGCCGGCCAGCGGCAGCCCTTTCATCTCCGCCGCGCGCCACAGATACCAGCTCGCCACACTGCGATAGGGACGCCAGCGCTCGCCGTAGGCCAGCAGCTCCTTGGGCTTGGGAAGTTCTTCCAGCTTGCGGATTTTCGCGAAGCCCTTGCGCACACCGTAGTCGTCAACCGGAAAAACGTCGGGACGGCCAAGCCGGAAGATGAGCAGCATCTCGACCGTCCAGCGGCCGATGCCGCGGACCGTCACCAGCCGCTCGATGAGCTCGTCGTCGCTCATGCGATGCGCCTGCTGCGCCGTGGGTACCGTGCCGTCGAGCGTCTTCGCCGCGAGATCGCGGATCGCTAGCATCTTGTTGCGCGACAGTCCAGCCGAGCGAAGTAATTCCTCGGATGCTGCGAGGATCTGCTCAGGCGTCGGAAAGCCGTTCACCAGGCCGCGGCGCGTGCGGATGCGCTTCGTGTTCTCGGGAAACAGCGCCTTCACCCGCGTCGTAATGGTCGCGGCCACTTTGCCATTGAGCTGCTGGTAGATGATCGACTCCAGCAGCGCAGCGAAGATGCTCTGCGTGGTCTCTTGTTGCAGGCGGCATGGACCCGAGCGCGCAATCACGCGCGCTAATTGACGGTCGACGCGCGAGAGATGCGAGCAGGCGGAGGTGTGATCGAGTTTCCTGGGCATTGTAGTCAGTGGTCAGTAGCCAGTAGTCAGTAGCCAGTAGTCAGTAGCCAGTAAACACTTTACTGCTGCAATGAGTGCAGCAATCCATTCAGAATCTTGCCGACCTCGGCAGCACTTTCGAGCATTGTCGCCGTTTCCGCCGGAGTCATGTAGTTCAGCCGTTCGGCGATAAGGATTTGAGTTTCCAGTTCCATCAACGAGCCGCAAGCTTGCCGCAGAAAATGCCTGAATTCAGCGATCCCGTGTCTGCCTTGTCCTTCGGCAATGTTGCTGGGAACAGAAACAGCGGCTCTTCGCATCTGAGACACAAGTCCATAAATCTCCTCCCGCGGATATTTTGCAGTCGTGCGATAAACCGACGTAACGAGATCCATCGCTTTCTGCCACGCAACCAAGTCGCGATACGACTTGCCCATCGCCCCCTCGTCTTACAATTCTACTGACTACTGGCTACTGGCTACTGGCTACTGACTACTGGCTACTGACTACTTCCTTCTTCCAGTGCGGTCAACACTTCCTCATCCACATCCCACTTCTTCAGTATGCGGAAGATCACGCGGCTGGGAAAGCCCGCGCGGACGAGTGTGCGGAAAACGCGGGCAGCCTGCTTCTGATCGGCCGGTTTCGTCAACCGGCGGCGGCGCAGAAACTCGCGCGCCAGCTCCTCTTCATTCACCTGCTCATAGGCTACGCCGACGGCGCTGTCGATGATGTCGGCGTGCACGCCTTTGGTCTTCAGCTCCCGCGCCACGCGCATCCGCCCGAATTTATCATTCTCCTTGCGGAAGCGCGAGTAGCTTTCGGCATAGCTGGTGTCGTTCAGGTAACGCTGCGCTTTCAGTTTGGCGACCACGGCTTCTATGAGCGCTGGTCCGTTCGCCTGGCCTTCTACACGATTGCGCATCAGGTGCTTGATCTCCGCAACCGTCCGCATGCGCCGGCCGAGCGCGGCGATGGCGTATTCGTACAGCGATGCCTCATCGTAAGTTTTGCGCGCGCGCTTGAAGGGCATGGCTGGATTATAGGCAGCTTTGACCGCGCTCAGGGCATCCTGCCTACCCCTGGCAATGAAATTCACCACGGAAGCACGGAAGACACGGAAAATCTACATTTCAACAGGTTCCGTGCCTTCCGTGTTTCCGTGGTGAGATGGTTTTCGGTTTACATGTGCCCCGCCGTCCTCCGGTATCATCGTCAGATATGCCCATCGCCATCCAATGTCGCCGGTTGCGCAAGACCTACGACGGCAAGGTCGAGGCCGTGCGTGGTCTGGACCTCGAGATCGAAGCGGGTGAATGCTTCGGACTGCTTGGCCCCAACGGCGCGGGCAAGACCACGACCATCGAGATCCTCGAAGGCCTGCTCGAGCCCACGTCGGGCGAGGTGGAAATCCTCGGACGCACCTGGCAAGCGCACGCCCGCGAGCTGCGCGAGTGGCTGGGCATCTCGCTGCAGGAGACGCGGCTGTCGGAAAAGCTCACCGTGCGTGAGACGCTGCAACTGTTCTCCAGCTTCTACCGGCATCCGACGCCGATAGAGACGGTGCTGGACGAGCTCTCGTTGCAGGAGAAGGCCGACGCCATGGTCGGAAAATTGTCCGGCGGGCAGAAGCAGCGGCTCGCGGTGGCAACGGCGCTGGTCGCCAATCCCAAGATCCTTTTTCTCGACGAGCCCACCACCGGCCTCGATCCGCAGAGCCGCCGCCAGTTGTGGGACATCGTGCGGCAATTCCAGAAGCGCAACGGCACCGTGCTGCTGACCACGCATTACATGGACGAGGCGGAGCGGCTGTGCGATAGGTTAGCCATCATCGACCATGGAGTGATCATCGCCGCGGGCACGCCGGCGGAGCTAATCGAGCGACTCACGGGGCATCACGTGGTCGAATTCGCAGTGTCGCACCAGCCCAGCGACGACGGCCACTCATGGAGTAGATTGCCCGGGGTGCAGTCTGTGCGCTCGGAAGATGGCTTATATTGCCTGCGCGTGAACGAGCCGGCAGAAACCATTCCGGCGCTGCTCGGCGAAGTGCAGCGGCAGCACGCGCAGCTCGTGCATTTGACCACGCGCCAGGCCAGCCTGGAGGACGTCTTCGTGCAGCTCACGGGGCGGCACCTGCGGGAGGAGTAGAGCCTTGAAGGGGCACGGCTTCAGCCGTGCCGCAACATCGTTCTTGTTGATTGTCATCCCGACCGAGCCGCGGCGAGTGGAGGGACCTGTTTGCCTCGCGCGGAAAGCAGGTCCCTCGACTGCGTCAAGTCATTCGCTGTGCGAACGACCTGACTCCGCTCGGGATGACAAAATATCGGGAGATGCGCTAACCGGCACGGCTGAAGTCGTGCCCTTTCAACCATGGCAACTACCGAACAGCCACCGGTCAGAGATGCCTCACGCGAGGAAGTCACGACCAACCCGCGCTGGCTGGGCTACGCGCGCCTGCTCGAGATGCGCATGCTGGAGCTGTGGCGCGAGCCCGAGGTCATCTTCTGGGTCTTCGTGTTTCCGTTGCTGCTCGCGCTCGGGCTGGGCATCGCCTTCCGCGAGAAGCCGCCGGACGTTACGCCGGTCGCGGTGATCGAAGGCCCGAAGGCGAATGAGATCGTGCAGCTATTGCAGCGCTCGCCGGAGCACGCGGGCATTCGTCCCGATGTGCTGAGTGCGGCCGTGGCGCTGGATGGCTTCCGTCTCGGCAAATACTCGCTGGTGGTCAGCATGGATGATTCCGGCGTGCACTATCGCTACGATCCCGCGCGTCCGGAGAGCGTGCTGGCGCACACGCAAGTGAACGACGCGGTGGAGGATGCAGCCGGACGCAAGAATCCTCTCCCGACCTCGAGCACGTCGTCGAGCGAGCCCGGCGCGCGCTACATCGACTTCCTGATCCCCGGCCTGCTGGGCATGAACCTGATGAACTCGGGCATGTGGGGCATCGGCTTCGCGCTGGTGGAGATGCGGCAGCGCAAACTGCTGAAGCGCTTTGTGGCGACGCCCATGCGCCGCTCCGATTTTCTGCTGGCGCTGGTCTCCAGCCGGCTCGTGCTGATGCTGATTGAAGTCGCGCTGCTGCTGGTGTTCGGCGTGCTCGTCTTTCATGTACGGGTCGAGGGCAGCGTGGCGTCGATTCTGCTCATCGGCGCTCTGGGAGCGGTTTCCTTCGGCGGCGTCGGCCTGCTGACCGCCAGCCGCGCGCAGAAGATCGAGAGCGTCAGCGGGCTGATCAATCTGGTCATGATGCCCATGTGGATCTTCTCCGGCGTCTTCTTCTCCTACGAGCGCTTCCCGAAGATGTTTCTGCCGGCGATCCGCGCACTGCCGCTGACCGCGCTGAACGACGCGCTGCGCGCGATCATTCTGCAGGGCGATTCGCTGGCGTCCCAGATGACCCGCATTGCCGTGCTCGCGATCTGGGGCGGCCTGTCGTTCGTGCTGGCGCTGCGCTGGTTTCGCTGGAGCTGACCGGAAATTCAAAATTGTGTCATCCCGACCGGAGCGTCCGCGTTTTGCCACCCGCATCGGTTGCGGGTGGGCGGACGCGGAGTGGAGGGACCTGCTTTTCGCCCCTACGCGCGAACAGCAGGTCCCTCGACTGCGTTCGGCCCGCTGCGCGGCCTCACTCCGCTCGGGATGACAATCATTAAGAGAGTGCTAACTAAGAGAGCGCGCTGAACGCGGACCTGAAGGTCCGCTCTACCGTCGCGGGTGCCCCGTTCTTGTCATCCCGACCGGAGCGAAGCGTAGCCGAGGGACCTGCTTTCTTCCACTACTTTGGCTAGTGCGGGGCAGTTGCTTGCTACAATCGCCCGATGACCCGCCTGGAGCGCGTGCAGGAGCAATTGCGGCTGTATGAGCATCCGCTGGTCGCGTTCGATGCACGTGCCAAAGGCGAGGGCGTGGAACTCATCCTGCGCCCGCGTTTCACCGATCCGCCGGTCCATACCTACTACTTCGACCTGCATCCGCGCGACCTCGACGATGCGCAGTTCGAGTGGGCATTGCAGCGGCAGATCTTCGACTGCCTGCACGACTATGTCGTCGAAATGTTCATTCGCACGCCGCAACATCGCAAAGAAAATCAGCAACTGCAGCGCGAAGGCAAGCTGTGAACGCGCAAGCCCTGCGCGAGCGGATTGCCGACGAAATCCGGAAGCACGGCCCGATTCCGTTCTCGCGCTACATGGAGCTGTGCCTGTACGAGCCCGAGCTGGGCTACTACTCGCGAGCGCGTGAGCAGTTCGGCAAGGCGGGCGATTTCTATACCTCAAGCGATGTACACGCGGTTTTCGGACGCCTACTGGCGCGGCAGTTCGAGGAGATGTGGCGCGCGTTGGGAAAGCCATCGCGAATCGATTTGATTGAGCTTGGTCCGGGACGCGGGTTGTTTGCGCGCGATGTGCTGGACTGGTCGGCCAGGCAGTTTCCGGGGTTCTTCGCTGCCGTGCGGTACCAGCTTGTGGAGCAGTCGCCGCATTTGCTGGAGAAGCTGCGGGAGCGTTTGGCGGAACACATCGCGGCAGGGAAGTGCTCGATCATCGCCACGATTGGGGAGCTGCACGCAGCTTCCGATGCTCTCATTGTCTTCGCCAACGAGTTCTTCGACGCGCTGCCGGTCGAGGTCATCGATCATCGCGGCGCGTTACGGGTCGGCTTCGAGAATGGGCGATTTTCGGAGACGTTCGTGGATTCCTCAGCGGCTGAGCTGGAATTTCTCGATCGCTACAGCGTTCATCCCGAAGACGGCGAGCGGGTGGAAGTTTCGTTTGCTGCGCTCGCCTGGATGGATCGGATCGCCGAAGTTTTCGCGGGCCGTCGCGGGTTTGCGGTTGTCATCGATTACGGCTATACGCGGGAAGAGCAGTTGGCCGGCCGGCATCGCGACACCATCATGACCTATCGCCAACATGTTGCCAGCGCCTCGCCGTATGAAGCTCCAGGCGAGCAGGACATCACCGCCCACGTGAACTTCACCGCACTGCGCGCGCGCGCCGAAGAGCGCGGGATGAAGTCTCTCGGGTTGCTGACGCAATCGCAGTTTCTGATTGGCATTGGCGAGAAGACAGAATTTGATGATGCATTTCGAGATTGCCGCTTGCCGCAGGAGCGGGCCAAGGTTGGGCTTCAGCTCAAGCATCTGATTTCGCCGAGTGGAATGGGGGAGACGTTTCAGGTGTTGCTCTTGTCCCACGATGTGGGAGAAGCACGATTGAGTGGGGTGAAGTGAAATCCCCACTCAAGGCCAAACGAAGGCCTTGAATGGGGCGCCCGTTAGTTCATCCCCGGCTTGTCGCTCGAGCCTTGCGGCTGGTAGGGTGACTGCAAATATTTCCGCGCGGTGTCGAGCGCGTTCTGCGTGTTGTCGTTGGTTTGCAGCGCCTGGCGATATTCATTCGTCGCGCGCTCGCGCTGGCCGGTGAGGTCGAAGATCATCCCGAGCTGGATGTGGCTCCAGACCTCGGTCCAGCGCGGAATGCCGTCGCCGTTCAGCGCCTCGCGATAGGCGTTCGCGGCGGACTGATAGTTGTGCTGCAGGAAGAACACGTCGGCGATGCGATAGTGCGCCAGCGAGCTGTTGCGGTTGATGTCGAGCGCCTTCTGGAACTCCTTCAGCGCCTCGGTCAAATCGCCCTGCTCAACATCCTGCTGGCCGCGCATGATCGAGGTGCGTACCTGCAGCTCCGTCGAGTTCTGCAGCACCTGGTTGTTGGGGTCGATGGTGATGCGCCGCGGCTTGCCAAAGGTATCGATGGAGTACGCCGAGTTGGTGCCCTCGACTTCAATTCGCTGGTCCACGGTCTTGCCGTCGGTATCGATGCGCAGCTCGATCGGCATGCGGAACAGGTCCATGTCCTGCGAAATCTCGCCCACCACGCGGAAGCCCTTCTGCGTGCGATAGACGGTGTACTTGTTCTTGAACTGGGGCGCGCCGGTGGAATCGAGCCACTGGGTGAAGAACCAGGTGAGCTGCTGGCCCGACGCCTGCTCGGCCACCTTGCGGAGGTCGTCCACCGTCACCGGCTTGCCGGCATATTGCTCCATGAAGGTGCGCATGGTCTTGTCGAAGGCCTGTTCGCCGATGACCCACCCCAGCATGGCATAGATCATCCCGCCCTTGTCGGTGACCAGCGACTGAAACTCCGGCGAAAAGGTGTCGAGGTGGCTGACGTCGGCCAGCGGCACCGAAACATACGCCAGCGCGCCGACCGACATGTCTTTGGTGACCTCCTGAAAGCCGCCCTCACCGGCCACGTGATCCACGTACAGCGCTTCGGCGTAGCGCGCACCGCCATCGCTCACCCACCAATCGTTTTTGGTGGCCGGGCTTACCATGGTGCCGAACCACTGGTGCGCGATGGTATTGGCCAGCAGCCGGTAGTTGCCTTTGTCGGTGAAGTTGCGCCCGGCAATACCGGCGATCTCCGGCGCCCACGCCGAAGGAACCGTGTCATTCGGCAACTCGACGACGCTCAGGTTCTGGTTGAACGGCGTGCCGTAGGTCGAGGTAAAGAAGAAAAATTCCTTGGTCGCGGTGTCGGCGTAGTTCTGGGCGAAGTTTTTGTGCTCCGCGGTGGTATAGATGCTGATGCCGAGTCCGCCTTCGTTGCTCGTCGTCACCACGTACTTGCCGATGATGATGGTGCCGGGGAAGCTGGGATGGTCTTCGTAGGTGAAGGTCGTGGTCTTGTCGCCGTCGCCGGCGGAGCTTTTCGCGGCAGCCGCCGTCGCCTTGCGCACCGTCTTCGCGCTGGGATTTTTGACGTCGATGTCAGGCGCCGGCCCGCTGCTCTGCTTGCCGCTGCCGATCACGGTGTAGCCCGCGGGCACAGTGACGCTGATGGTGGAAGTGAATCGGTTCGTCCCATAGCCGACGACCGGGAACCAGCGCCCGGAGTAAAGCAAATAAGTGATGGGATCGCCGATGTAGGCCAGCTTCAGTCCCGGCACCGGGCTGTCGTCGGCGCTCTGGATCGCACCTTCGTATTCGAAGGTCAAGGTGGCCGACGAGCCTTTAGTCAACGTATTGGGCAGGGAAACGCGCACCGTCGAATCCTGGCTGACGCGCTCTGCCTGCAATAGCTGGGCGTTTTCATCGACCACGCGCGTGGGCCGCAGATCGTTGTGCAGCTCGAAAGTCGCGATGTTGATGTCGTCCAGCGCCGTGAACTTGACCCGGGCCTGGGCGTTCAGTTGGTGCGTTTGCGGATTGACAGTGATGTGGATGAGGTAGTCATTCACCTGAATGCGCTGCTTCTCCGCCGCAAAGCCGAGGGAAGAAAGCGCGAGAAGGGCGGCGAGAAGCCGTCCAAGAGAAGCTGCCGCACTGCGCATGGGGAAAAGGAACTCCTGATCTGCTCAGTTTAAATGATGGTAATCCGCCGGGAAAGATGCCGAACGCGCAACTAGCAACCAGCAACTAGCCAAACCGATGCAGCATCCTTCGCTTCGACAAAGGTGGTTAACCACAGAGGCACAGAGACACAGAGTTTTTCTTTTATGTCCTAAGACCTCTGTGCCTCTGTGTCTCTGCGGTTAATCGCTTTGTTCGCTACTGCCAGTACGATCTGCGCGGCCCGATCGGATGCCCCTCCGTTTTTTTCGCGCGGCTCCAGCCGTCGCCTCACCTCGCGGAAGCCCTCCAGCATCATGCTCCGCGCCTCCCCATCCGGGATGATGCGCCGCAGTTCGGTCGATACCTTGAGCGGCGTGAAATTCGTCTGTACCAGCTCCGCAACCACGTCGCATCCGGCGATCAGGTTCACAATCGCGAAGCGGTCCACCTTAACTAGACGGCGGCCCAGCTCCCAGGTGAGCGGCGCTACCCCGTAGACCATCGCGAACGGTGTGCCAATCAGCGCCGCTTCCAGCGTCGAGGTGCCGCTGCAGACGGCGGCGCCGCGGGCATGCAGCAAGGTGGCGCGCGCGTCGCGCGTCAAGGTGATCGGCCGCCCGGAATAGTCGCGCAGCAACGACGCCATCCAGCCCGCATCGAGAGTGGAAGCAACCGGTACCGTGTAAACGTAATCCGGGCCAAGAAGTTGCGCCGCGCGCAGCAGCACAGGGAAGATGCGCGTGACCTCGCCACGGCGGCTGCCGGGCAGCAGCGCGATCCATTGCCGCTGCGGATCGATGTTGTATTCAGCGGCGAAGGCTTCGCGCGTGACCGCCGGCTGCGGCAGATCGGCGAGGGGATGGCCGACAAACTCTGCCGCGATGCCGCGCTCGCGATAGAACTTTTCTTCGAAGGGGAAGATGACCAGCATCCGGTCAACGTACTGGCGCACGCGCTCGATGCGGCGCTGCTTCCATGCCCACAGTTGCGGGCTGACGTAGTAGATGACGGGCACGCTGCGCTGGTGAAGCTCGCGCGCCAGCCGCAGGTTGAAGTCGGGGAAGTCGATGAGCACGGCGGCGTCGGGCCGCCGTTTTTCCGCCTCGCGCACCACCTGGCGAAAACGCTTGTAGATGGTCGGGATGTGCTTGACGACCTCGACGATGCCGACCTCGGTGATCTCCCGCGCGTCTACCAGGAGCTCGCATCCGGCATCGCGCATGCGCTCGCCGCCCACGCCGAAGAGGTCAATCGATGGATTGCCGGAGATCTGGCGGCGCAAGGCATGGATCAGCTCTGCTCCGTAGAACTCGCCGGAGGCTTCCCCAGCCGAGATGAGAATGCGCACGAAGTGATTATGACAGGTGAAGAGCGGATTCCGGGGTTTTGAAAGGGCACAGCTTCAGCTGTGCCGGAACGGCGCGGAGGTAGCGGGCTTCAGCCTCTGAGTAGTCCGCACTTCGTGAACCGCGAGGTACCTCAGGGGCTGAAGCCCTGGCTTCAAGAAATGTCAAATGGCACGGCTGAAGCCGTGCCCTTCAAGCCGCGCCACGCTACCGCCAATCACCCACGTACGTCGCGGCGAATCAGCGTGGCGTCGAGGAAGAAGCCCAGTCCCACCGCGAACGGAATGACCCCGAAGGCCGCGGCGACCCAGGCGTCGGGCTCGGCACGCGCAATCAGCCCGAAGGCGATGGTGTAGCCGAGCGAGGCGGCCACCAGAAGAATGCCCGCCCGCCGCGAACGCGCTGCCTGCGACAGCTCCGGTTCCATGGGCACGCTCACGCCACGCGCGATGGCCGCCAGGCGCTCCTCGGTGCGCAGCCGGCGCACCCGGTAAAACATGTACATGGCCGCCATCGGTATGCCGAAAACCATGATTACTGCCGCAAACCCGACCACGTTGCCGTCCATTGTCCGCTCCTTCGTCTGCAATCTGCTGACAGCAGAAGGTACGAAAGGAGGGATGACGAAGTTCCAGGTTCGTATCGCCAAATCCCCACTCAAGCACAGGAAGCTTGGGTGGGGCCCCGGCGGATCGCCGAATAGCCGTTCCCGGAAGCGCCAATTCCTGCCACTCGCCCGTCTCCCGGCGCGGTATCACCACGTCGTGTGCGTGCCATCACAGCCTCACGGCCCGCCCTTGCGAGATAAGAAATTATTGGTAGGTGTCGCCATGTTTGCTCGCAAAGCCTTCTTTCGCCTGAAGTCGATCAGCGTGTCGTCCGAGTTCAAGTGGACCTTTGACAATGAAGTGCTGCCGCTGCTGTGCAGCCAGAAAGGTTTTATCGGCGAGCTGATGCTGGCCAATCCCGGCAGCCTGGAGCGAATTACGACCAGCCTGTGGGAGAGCCCGGAAGATGCGGCGGTCTACGACAAGAACGTCTATCCCCGCGTGCTGAAGATCCTCTCCAGGACCATCGACGGCACTCCGAAGATGCGTACCTACGACCAGGTGACTTTCACCCTGCACAATGACGCGAACGAGGCGATCAGAATTCCCAATCAAACGGAAGCGGCCAGGCAGTTGCTCAACGAGAGCGCCGGCTCCTCGCCGCGCAGCACCCTGAGCACGCCTTCCACGAGCGCCTGCACTTCGTCCTCGCCGGCATAAATTGCCACCGGCGCCATCCAGCCAATCCGCTCGCGCAACGCCGCGATCAGGCGCCCGGAGTGCGCCATGCCTCCCGTGATGAGCACCGCATCGATCTGGCCCCGCAGCACCGTCGCCATGGCTCCGATATCTTTGGCGATCTGGTAGACCATGGCGTCGAATACGGTCTTCGCGCGGGCATCGCCGCTGGCAATTCGCCGCTCCACTTCGAGCAGTTCCTTCGTGCCGAGGTACGATGCGAGGCCGCCATCACGGCAAAGCGATGCCTCAACTTCGTTGCGCGTGTACTGGCCGCTGAAGCAGAGGTTGATGAGTTGCACCGCCGGGACGGAGCCGGCGCGGTCGGCACAGAAGGCGCCTTCCTCGCGGCAATTGGTGTTGTCGATCATGCGTCCCGCTTCGTGCGCCGAGACGGAGAAGCCACCACCCAGATGCACCACGATCAGTCGCAACGCGGCGTAGCTTCCGCCTTGTTCCCGCGCGTAGCGCTTGGCGACGGCCTTCGAGTTCAGGGCGTGCGAGAGGCACTGCCGTTCCAGCAGGGCGCTGCCCGAGAGGCGCGCGATCTCCGGCCACTCGTCAACGCTGACGGGATCGACGATGTAGGCCTCGACCCCGGCCTTCTGCGCAAGCGTGTGCGCGAGAAAAGCGCCAAGATTGGCGGCGTGTTCGCCACGCCGGGCGGCGCGCAGTTCCTCCAGCATCGCTTCGTTCACGGCGTAAGTGCCGCTCGGGAGGGGCGGCAGCAATCCGCCGCGGCCAACGATGGCGCTCAGGTTCCGAAGGTCAAGGCCCTCAGGTTCGAGTGCCGACTCGATCTGCGCCGAGCGGAACTGCTGCTGTTCGAGGATGGGGCGTCCGCGAAACGGCGCGAGGTCGGCGTCGGAATGGCGGAGGTTCTTCACCAGGCAGGGCCGCTCGTCGCAGTAGAGTGCGAACTTGGTGGAGGTGGAACCGGGATTAATGGCGAGAATCTTGAACTCGGCTGCCGGCAAACAGCACCCCCAAGGCCATGGAATTCACTTTGTCCTCGACGCTTTCGACGCGAGAGGGGATCAGGATCGGGACCCGCGCGCCGACCACCACGTGCGCGCACGGCGAGCCGCCCAGGTACTTCACCGACTTGCCGAGCAGATTGCCGGCCTCGATGTTAGGCACGATCATGCAATCTGCGTGCCCGGCGACGGGATGCTCGATGCCTTTGGCGCGCGCCGCCGATTCCAGCAGCGCGCCATCGAGCGCCAGCGGGCCGAAGACCTGGGCATCGCCGAACTCGCCCGCCGCGCCCATTTCCGTAAGCCGCTTCGCGTCCACGCTCGACGGCACCGAATCGCCGACCGCTTCCGTCGCGCTCATGATCGCGATCCTCGGCCGCGCTAGTCCCAGGCAGCGCATCACGGCGATCGCGTTCTCCACGATTTGTTTTTTCTGCTCGAGATTGGGCAGCACGTTCAGGCCGCCGTCGCTGATGCCGACCAGCCGCGTCGCGCCCGCGAGTTTGTCCTCGTACAGCAGCACGTCGCTGAGTATGCGGCCGGTGCGCAGGCCGGTAGATTTGTCGAGCACCGCGTGCAGGAGTTCGTCGGTGCGCAGATGCCCTTTGAGCAGCACATCGAGTTCGCCGTCGCGCGCGAGCTGAACGGCGAGCGCGGCCGCATCGCCGGTATCGAAGTATTGCGCGTTGATGGTCAGCTCGTGCAGCGCGAGCGACTCCAGCCGGGCGCGGATGGCCGCCTGCTCGCCGATCAGCACTGGCAGGGCAATGCCGAGGCGAAACGCGGCGTCAGCGGCGGAGAGTGCGACCTCATCGTCGGCGACCACCACCCCGACGCGCAGGGGGCGTTCGGCCTGCGCGCGGCGGCGCAGTTCGGCGAAGCTGGAGATGGCGCTGGACGCAACAGAACTGGCGGACATGCCGCTATGATGAGCGCGGCGTCAGCTAATTGCAGTGAGGCCGGTCACAGGCGCAAAGGCAGTTTCCAGTTTCGAGTTTCCAGTTTCCAGTTTCGAAGAGCCATCTCGTACTCGGCCTGCACTTTCGTGCTCCTATCTTGACGGCTGCTGCGCCCCGCAATAGAGTCAACTCTCAACTGCGATGCAAGCGCGGATGGTCGGGAAATTGTGAGCAGCAGGGCCACGGTGCCGATGAAGAGAACACGCGAGACGAGACGGCCACTTCGTCCGGTCACGATGGCGGACCTCTTCACCAGTGAAAGCTTCGTCATGGACGTGCTTCTGCTGGCCGCCATCGTGATCGCCTACTACCCGGTTTACCAGCATCCATTCTTCAACTTCGACGATCCGGTTTATGTCGTCAACAATCCGCACATCGCGGCGGGTCTGAGTTGGGACACGGTGGCGTGGGCGTTCAGCACGTTCTACCAGTTCAATTGGCATCCGCTGACCTGGATTTCGCACGCTTTCGATGTGCAGCTCTTTCATCTTGTGCCCGCGGGGCATCACGTGATGAACGTGCTGCTGCACGCGGCCAACGTGCTGCTGCTCTGCTGGGTGCTGCGGCACGCGACCGGCTATGTCGGCCGCAGCGCCATGGTGGCTGCGCTGTTTGCCCTGCACCCGATCAATGTCGAATCGGTGGCCTGGGTCGCCGAGCGCAAGAACCTGCTCAGCATGTTTTTTTTGCTGCTGGGAATGGGAGCGTATCGCTGGTACGCGTCCGCGGCCTCGGAAAATATCCTCCGAGCCCAACGCGGGCGCTTCGCCGCGCCTAAATCGCGAGCCGACCTTGCCCGCTACGCGCTGATGACGCTGTGCTTCGCTTTGGGATTGATGGCGAAGCCGCAGATCATCACCTTTCCTTTCATCCTGCTGCTGTGGGACTACTGGCCGCTGGGGCGCATGGCCAACCCGGATGGCAAATGGCTCGCCGGGACGGCAACCGAACCGCTGCTTCCGGCGCGCAGCTTCTGGTGGCTGGTGAAGGAGAAAATTCCGCTGTTCGCGATCTGCGCTGCCAGCGCCGTGGTCACCGTCATCGCGCAGCGGGCGGGCGGGGCGGTAGCGACCCTGCGGAATGATCCCCTCCGGCTGCGGCTTACCAACGCCATCGTGTCTTACGGGCGATACCTGGGCAAGGCGGTTTGGCCCTCGAAGCTGGCGCCGTTGTATCCGCACTCCTTGCAGCTACCACTGTGGCAGGTGGTTCTCTCGTTGCTGGTGCTGCTGGCCATTACCGCGCTGGTGATCGTCCAGCGCAAGCAACGTTATCTGCTGGTGGGCTGGTTGTGGTTTCTTGGCACCCTGGTGCCCATGATCGGATTGGTCCAGGTGGGCAATCAGGCGATGGCCGACCGTTATGCGTATCTGCCGTTTATCGGCTTGTTCATCATGGCGTGCTGGCCCGTCGCCGAGCTGGTTGCGCTGGTGGAAGCTCCCATCGCGGCGGTGCGGACCCTATCCGCCCTGTTGCTGCTGATCCTGGTGATCGTAACCGACCAGCAACTCGGCTATTGGGCCAACAACGTGGACCTGTGGACGCACACGCTGGCGGTGACGAGCGGCAACTACATTGCTCATGACAATCTGGCGCACCTGCTGATGGACCAGGGACCGAAAGAGACAAAGGACGCGCTGGCGAACTATCAGGCGGCGCTGGACATCTATCCCGACGATCCCAACAGCCTTCTGGCGCTGGCCCAGTACAACCAACAGCATGGCAAGTTGCCCGAAGCCATTGCGCGCTACGAGCAGGTGGTGCGGGTCATGCCGGCCGGCCCGGCGCGGGCGGACCTGCTCACCAAAGAAGGGCTGGTTTATCTCGATATGCACGACACCGCCAGTGCGCACGCGTGCTTTGCCAACGCGGTCGCCATGGATCCGGAGAATGTGTCCGGATGGCTGGGACTGGGAGTCGCGGCTGAGCAATCCGGGGATTTGCAAGCGGCAATCGAAAACTACAAGCATGCGAACTCGGTGCAGCCGTTGAAGATCACCTATCTGCTATTGGCTAAGGCGCTGGAAGAGTCGGGTGACATCAGCGCGGCGCAGGTGGCGCGCGGCCACGCCCAACTCCTGCCCGACGATAAGGGGACCACGCAGACGTTTTCGGGGGGAAGATTGCAGCGATAGTCGGCGCGCGAGCGCCCGGTTCGACCCGCTCGCCTTGACGCTCGTCGCGCGTCACAATAGAGTCGAAGCTAGCGCGAAACTCTATACTGAGCTGTTAGCTGTCAGCTCAGCTTCAGCATTCCGCCAACCACGCGCAAGGGCTGAATGCTGATGCTGATTGCTGATGCTGATTGCTGAACGCTGACTGCAGCTCAAAGCGGACCTCAACTTGGAAACCCTCATCGGCAAGAGCATCCTGCACTACACGGTGGTCAAGAAGCTGGGCTCCGGCGGCATGGGTGTGGTGTATGAGGCGGACGACGGCCGGCTGGGGCGCAAGGTCGCGCTGAAATTTCTACCCCGTGAAGTAGAACAGGACCCGCGCGCTCTGGAGCGCTTCAAGCAGGAAGCGCGTGCCGCCTCCGCGCTGAACCATCCCAACATCTGCACCATCTACGCCATCGAGGAGTGCGATGGCCAGAGCTTCATCGCCATGGAGCTGCTGGAGGGCCAGAGCCTGGGCGACAAGATCGACGGCCATCCGCTGCCGCTCGACAAGATCCTCGACATCGGCATCCAGATTACCGACGCGCTGGACGTGGCCCACGCCAAAGGCATCGTGCACCGCGATCTGAAGCCGGCGAATATCTTCATCACCACGCGCGGACAGGCCAAGATCCTCGACTTCGGACTGGCGAAGCTGACGCACGAGCGCCGCACCGCGCTGGAAACCGTCGCCAGCAACGCCCCGGCCACGGCGGCAACCATGCTGACTTCGCCGGGCACGGCGGTCGGCACCATCGCTTACATGTCGCCCGAGCAGGCGCGCGGGGAAGAGCTCGATGGGCGCAGCGATCTGTTCTCCCTCGGCGCCATTCTCTACGAGATGGCGACGGGCAAGCTTCCGTTCGAGGGCAACACTTCCGCGGTGATCTTTCAAGGGATACTGGACCGTCATCCGCGCCCGGTTTCGGAGCTGAACGCGGCCCTGCCGTTCAAGCTGGAAGAGATCATCGACAAGGCGCTGGAAAAAGATCGGGATCTGCGCTATCAGAGCGCGGCGGAGATGCGCGCCGATGTGAAGCGGCTGAAACGCGACAGCAGCTCTGGGCACATTTCGCGGGCAGGCGTTCCCGCAGCGGCATCGCGCGACAGCGGCGTAGCCATTGCCGACCGCGGCGCGCGCGAGAGCAGCGCCGATGTCGCCCGGCGACGCCGCATCGGTGCGCCCATCATCTTCACAGCCAGTCTGATCATGATCGCCGTCGGTGGGTACAGTCTGTGGCAGCGATTTAGCCGATGGCGCGGCGATTCCGGCCCCATTCCATTCCAGAACATGCAAATGGAGCGGCTGACCAACTCCGGTCATGTCGTGCTGGCCACCATCTCGCCCGACGGCAAATATGTGGTCAATGCGGTGGATGAAGGGCAGGGGCAGCAGAGCCTGTGGATGCGGCACATCGCCACCGGCAGCAACGCCCAGATCATGCCGCCGTTCGAGGGCGGTTATGCCGGGCTGACGTTCTCGCCCAATGGCGATTTCCTGTACTTCGTGCGTGGCGATCCGCAGCATCCCGGGGTCGGCTTTCTGTTCCAGATTCCGGTGCTCGGGGGCACGCCGCGCAAGCTCGTCGATGATGTCGATAGCGCGGTGAGCTTTTCGCCCGACGGGCAGCAGATGGTCTATCTGCGGGACAGCTCCGCCGACGCGAGTTCCTCGCTGATCATCGCGCATGCCGATGGTACCGGCGAACGTGTGCTCTCCAAGTTGCCGTTGCCGGGCTATCACGATCCGGCCTGGTCGCCCGACGGCAAGTGGATCGCGGCTTCCGTGGTTGAGCCTGGCAGTAAAAGCTTGGGCCGGCTGGTTCTGCTTGACCCCGCATCTGCTAAGGAAAAGACGGTCTATGCCGCTAACGCGGTCCTGAACAAGCCTACATGGACACCTGACGGCAAACATTTATTGGTCATCTTCCACGACATCTCCAGCGACTGGAATGGCCAGGTCGGCGAGATTGCGGTTGCGGCGGGAAAGCTGCATCGCATCACCAATGACCTGAACGCCTACAGCAACCTGACGCTGAGCCTGACCAGCGACGGCAAGCAACTGATTGCCATTCAGATCACGCCGGAAGCCGGGGTTTTCACCATGAGCGCGGCGGCCAATGCCGCCGACAGCCTGAAGCAGATTGACGATCATCGGGACGTGAGCGTGCGCTGGCTGCCCGACGGCCGCCTCATGACCATCGATTACGACGGGCACATCGCGGTGATGAATGCCGACGGCAGCAACCGCAGCATCCTCTATCAGGAGCATCTGCCGATGGGCGGGCTATCGGTGTGTCCCGATGGTCAGAACGCATTGTTTTACATGCCCGCGAAAGACACCAAGGCCATCAACGTCTGGAAGCTGGAAGTGCAAAGCGGCGCGGTCACCGCACTGACCAAGGGGAGCATCGATCAGAACCCGATCTGCTCGCCCGACAGCAAGAACTTCCTGTATGCCAGTGTCCAGCAAGGCAGGCAGTTGCTCATGGAGATGCCTTTGGCGGGCGGCCAGGCGAAGCAGATTGGCGATAAAACAACGAACTTCGGCGTCTTTTCGCCCGATGGGCAGCAGATCGCGGCGCTGATCGGTGAAGGCACAGGGATTAATTACCGGGCGCTGATCGCGATCCTTCCCGCGCAAGGCGGGCTGGCGGTCAAAACCTTCCCGCCCGCGCGCTCCATCTCCAATTTCTTTCAGTACTCGGCCGATGGGCAGGCGCTCTACTATCCGGTGACCGAGCGCGGCGTTTCCAACATGGTTATGCAGCCGATCGGCTCGGCGACGGTCACCCCGCAGACCCGCTTCGACAAGTTCACCATCTACGGCTACGACTACGACTGGAAGAACAAGCGGCTCGCCCTCGCCCGCGGCCGCAACAACACCGATGCCGTGCTGCTGACGCAGCAGCAGGGGCAATAGAGCACGCCTACAGGTGGGGTTTTCGGTGTAATTGCAGCCGATTTACTATCGCACCCGAGTTGCCCGCGACTGTGCGGTGCTCCATTGGCCCAGGATGCTAAAGGATTCGGAAGGGACCTGCGAGATTCCGCCCGCGCCGTTTGCGCCAATTGGTTGGTAGTAGGCTTGTGAACTCCCGCCGCTACTCTGCGCCCAAAATGCGTAGGTGTACCACAAGGTCACGACATCCTGAATCTGCAGGTAGTAGGTTCCGGCCGGCAGCGTGACATTCGGAATTGCGAAGCCTATCTTCCAGGCGAAGAACTGAAATCTGGTGGGATAGGGATCTTGCAGCAGATTTACGAACTCGAAACCTTCGCCTTTCACCGTGCCGCCGAACGGCTCCGTGGTGATGGTCCACTTCAGCCGCACAGGGGGATTACCATCATCGACAGCATAGATGGTCAGATTTGCGTAGCTGAGGGTTGCGCTGCTGGGCAGAGTGAAGGAATTGCTGGCCAGCGCGCCGAAATTGACGTGATAGTATCCGGCATTTCCATCCGGGCCATTGTTGTAGAGGACGTCCTGGCCGACTGCCGGGAGCGCAAGGGCTAAGTTGATCGCGAAAAGAATTGCCAATGACAGCGTGAAGGAGACCCGGCCTGCGAACATCAGCACCCCCTACGCGCGGCGTAGAGCCGCTCGGCCCAATTTCCGAGAGCATATCGTGTGCACAAGCTTAGCGCAATGGTAATACTCAGCGGTGCGGATATAGTTTGGTATCACGGGCGGGAGCTGACGAGCGCGCGGAGCCTTGTGCGAGCGACTATCGTACGGAGACTCTAAACAAGCTACTGATCGCCACAAGCTACGGATCGCCCTCAGGGGCTAAAGAAACTGTGTCGCAACTCGGGGCACCGACCGACTTAATCAGAGCCTCCCTAACCACTAACCACTATCCTTCACCGCAATTCCCAGCCCCTTCATCTTGCGGTACATATGGCTGCGCTCCAGGCCCAGCACTTCAGCAGTGCGGCTGACGCTGCCCTGGTTTTCGTCAAGCTTCTTCAGGATGTAGTCGCGCTCGTAGGCGGCGCGGGCCTGGTGCAGGCTGGAGAACTCGCCGGAAGCGCGGCGTGCGCCTTCGCGATAGACCAGCGACGGCAAGTGCTTGCGCTCAAGCTTGCCGATGGTGGGGTTCATGATGACGATGCGCTCGATCAGATTGCGCAGCTCGCGCACGTTTCCCGGCCACGAGTAACGCGCCAGCGTTTCCAGCGCGTCGGCGGCAATTTCCTTGGGGCGCTGCCGGTAGGTTTGCGAAAACTCTTTCAGGAAATGGCGCGCCAGCAGCGGAATGTCTTCCTTGCGCTCGCGTACCGGCGGCACGTAAAAGGGAATCACGTTGAGGCGATAGAAGAGGTCCTCGCGAAAATTCCCCTTGGAGATTTCTTCCTCCAGATCTTTATTGGTGGCGGCGATGACGCGCGCGTCCACGGTGATGGGTTCTTCTTCCCCCACCGGCGCAAACCGCCCTTCGTCCAGGGTGCGCAATACCTTGGACTGCGTCTTCAGGCTCATGTCGCCGACTTCGTCGAGGAAGAGCGTGCCTCCGTCGGCTTTTTGGAACTTGCCCTCCTTATCGGCGGTCGCGCCGGGGAAGGCACCCAGGCGATGTCCAAAGAGTTCGCTCTCGATCAAGTCTTCCGGAATGGCGGCGCAGTTGACCTCGACAAACATGTTGTCCTTGCGCAGGCTCTGGGTATGAATCGCGCGTGCCACCAGCTCCTTACCCGTGCCCGACTCGCCATAGATGAGCACGCGGCCATTGGTGGGCGCCATCAGCCCAATCTGCTGGCGCAGGGCCTTCATGGAAATGCTGTCACCCGCGATGACGCTGCGCGCCTGGAACTGCTTCTTGAATTCCAGGTTCTCACTGCGCAGCCGCTTGGCTTCGATGGCGTTCTTCAGCACGATGAGCGTGCGTTCGATGGAGAGCGGCTTTTCCAGGAAGTCGAAGGCGCCAAGCTTGGTGGCGCGCACCGCCTGCTCGATGTTGCCGTGGCCCGAGATCATGATGACTTCGGGATAATCCTCGCGCTCCACCAGCTTTTCCAGCGTCTCCAGGCCGTCCATGCCGGGCAGCCAGATGTCGAGCAGCACCACGTCGGGCGGTTTGTGGCGCAGGACTTCCAGGCATTCCTCGCCGCTTCCGGCCAGCAGCGTCTTGTAGCCCTCATCCGCCAGCACGCCCTCCAGCGTGTTACGGATTTGGGTTTCGTCGTCGACGATCAGGATGGTGTGCATAGGGTGAGCCGCAAGCTATCACTTCCTTACGGTAGTGGCTCAATGGAAATTCTCTCTGGTAGTACGGGTGGAGCACACCTTCCAGGCGTGCCGTAGAACCGGTGTCCGGCGTCGGCTTTAGCCGCTGAGGTAAAGCCGTTGAATTACCTCAGGCGCTAAAGCGCGAGTCCAGATGGGGCTCGTGAAATGCACGCCTGAAGGCGTGCTCCACCCGCTCATAATTTCAGATTGCACCACTGCCGTTCCCTCAATGTACAACGTCAAGCTTCGCAGAATGTCTCAGCTTGCGACCGGTGCCGCCACGCGCCGGGGCAGCAACTCACCGATGCGGCGAATCTGTGCGCCCACGCCGCGCAACTTCTCTTCAATGCGCTCGTAACCGCGATCGATGTGGTAGACGCGGTCGATGATGGTCTCACCCTCGGCCACCAGCGCCGCCAGCACCAGCGACGCCGAGGCGCGCAGATCGCTGGCTTGCACCGCGGCGCCGCTGAGCAGAGTGCGTCCGCGCACCACCGCGCGATTGCCTTCCATCTTCACGTTCGCGCCCATGCGCACCAGTTCCAAGGCGTGCATGAAGCGGTTCTCGAAGATGTTCTCCGTGATGACGCTGGCGCCTTCGGCCTGCGTCGCCAGCGCCATGAATTGCGCCTGCAGGTCGGTGGGAAAGCCGGGATATTCTTTGGTGGCCAGGTCGGCGCTCTTTAGCGGCGCATCGCCCATGACGTGTACCGATTCGCCGTTGGCGCGCACGGTGACCCCGCACTCCTGCAGCTTTTCCAGCAGCGCGTCGAGGTGAAGCGGTTCGCAGCCGGTGATCATCAGGTCGCCGCCAGTGAGCGCGCCGGCCATGACGAACGTGCCTGCCTCGATGCGATCAGGGATGATGCGGTGCCGCGCTCCGTGCAGCCGGTCGACGCCGCGCACGCGAATGGTGTGCGTACCCGCGCCTTCGATCTGCCCGCCCATCTTGCTCAGCAGGGCCGCCAAGTCGGCCACCTCCGGCTCGCGCGCGCAGTTCTCCAGTACGGTTTCACCTTCCGCCAGGGTTGCGGCCATCAGCAGGTCTTCCGTGCCGGTGACGGTGATCTTTTCGAAGACGATGCGCGCGCCCCGCAAGCGTTCGGCGCTGGCTTCGATGTAACCATGGTCCTGCGTGATCTTCGCGCCCAGCTTCTCCAGCCCTTTGAGATGAAGATCGATGGGACGCGCGCCGATGGCACAGCCGCCGGGCAGCGAAACGCGCGCCCGGCCTAGGCGGGCGATCAGCGGACCGAGGACCAGCGTGGACGCCCGCATGGTCTTGACCAGCTCGTAGGAAGCCTCCGGTGTGGCGAGATCGCAGCAGCAGATGGTGGTGCGATGGTGCGCCCGCCCGTAACCGAGCTCCACCTCGGCACCCATCGCCGACAGCAGCCGGCGCTCGGTTTCGATGTCGCGCACCTGGGGAATATTTTCCAGGATCACCGGCTCATCGGTGAGCAGCGCGGCCGCCATGGCCGGCAGCGCGGCGTTTTTCGCGCCGCTGATCCGCACCGTCCCGAGCAGCGGAGTTCCGCCGCGAATGACGAATTTATCCATCGGAGAGGACCGTCCTAGATTGCTGCTTTGTACGCCGAATTTGTAAAGCACGGCGCTACCTCATTGTACGGAGAATCTGGCCAGGAGTCGCAGCCGGCTCGGCAACCTTAGGAGAAGCGCGCTGCAGGCGCACGAAGAACCGGTGAGTATACAGGACGACAGCCTGTGAAAACCGCATGGGGCGAAACTTTTGCGGTTTCCGTGCGGTTCGAATCGCTTACTCTTGTAGTGCGTGAGGCGTCTACATACTGTTATGCAGCGACACGAGCCGGTTTTCTTCGCGTTGATGTCGGTCATTCTCTTCGGCTCGCCTTTCACGGGCCGATCGGCCGTCGCGCAGGAGCAGCGCGCCAGCTCACCCATCCCCAATACCGTTTGGGTCGGCGCCGACGGCAAGTTCGAGTCGGAGCCGGACGTGGCCGTGGTGCAGTTCAACATCTCAGCGCAGGCGAACAAGCTACCGGATGCCAGCCAGAGCGCGTCACAAGCCGCCGAGCGTGTCCGTCAGCTTCTGCGCTCGAACGGTATCGATCCCCAGCAGGCACAAATCAGCCGCTTCGCTACCGAACCGGTCTACGACTACAACGATCCCAAGCGTAAGCTGGTGGGCTATCGCGTGGAGGCCAACGTCAGCGTCAAGGTGAAGGACTTCGCCAAAATCGGACCGATCAGCGAGGGGCTGTCGAACCTGGAGATCACCAACACCTCCATCAGTTACCAACTCGATAATATGGACGCGGCCAAGATCAAAGCCATCGAGGACGCATTGCACCGCGCGCGTGCGGAAGCCAACGCCGTCGCGCAAGCCGGCGGGCGCAGCTTGGGGGATTTGTCCTATGCGTCGGTCGACACCTACGAGCCGCAGCCGGTCCGCCCGATGATGGCGAGAGCTGAGGTGGCGGGAGCGGAAGCGAAGGCCGCGCCGCCGACCGCCGAGTTCGGCGCCGAGAAGATCACGGTGACCGCGCATGTGAATGCGTTGTATGGGCTGAAGTAGCAATTAGGGAGACTCTGAACAAGTGGATCGGTCGGCCTCAGGGGCTAAAGCCCGCACTGATTTTGCTGAACTTCCGGCACGGCTGAAGTGTCTGCGTGAGAACTGTGCCGCCGCTCCGCGGCTCGGAGAAATTTCCCACCTGACCCAGGACTCCGCTGCGCTCCGTCCTGGGCTAATGGCACAGCCACCCCTGCGGGGTTCGATTTTCGTGCTTCCTGCTCCACTGCCTCAAGGAAAATCTAGTTCTCACGCAGACACTAAAGCCCGCACTGATTTTGCTGAACTTCCGGCACGGCTGAAGTGTCTGCGTGAGAACTATGCCGCCG
>Ga0335078_10002332_pt1 | contig 28825 bp, 22 predicted proteins | sample Lox_Sample_32_FD_206711 | JGI IMG/M metagenome (GOLD analysis project Ga0335078, IMG submission 206711) | Soil microbial communities from Loxahatchee National Wildlife Refuge, Florida, United States - Lox_Sample_3.2 | ecosystem: Environmental > Terrestrial > Soil > Wetlands | place: USA...
GTAAAACCCCAGGTCAGTACGGGTGCGCCGCCAGGGACTCGAACCCCGAACCCGCGGATTAAGAGTCCGCTGCTCTGCCAGTTGAGCTAGCGGCGCGTCTGGAACGGTGTGATCGTAGCAGCAATCGGCGGGGCATTGCCAATCGCGGTCCGTGCCGCGCGTGTCGCCCGTGGCGCGCCCAGGTCGCCTCCGCTGCCGGGGAGAAGGATGAGAAAGAGCTAGGACGTTCGGAAGAAAAGGTTCAAGGGACCAATATTCCGAACGGCCCATGGTAGCTGTGTCATGAGGGTTCCCCGTTGCCCGTGGTGTCGCGATTACCATTTGCGATAGACCGGACGCGGAATGTAAACGCAGAGAGATGTGACGAGACGCAGGCAGAGCGGGGTATTTGCGGGTGACGCAGTCATGACCAGCCGTAACGTCCTGGAGCCGGCGTCCGTGCCCGGACCGTCCCGGCCGCCACAGCCCCCCGTGCCGGACGCGGCCGGGCCGGGACGCAGGCTGGCCTGGCTCGACGTTCTCCGCGGGGTGGCCGCCCTCGCGGTGGTCTTCGACCATACCGGCCAGTACGTGCTCCAGCACGCGCGGGCGATCATCTACCACTGGTTCGACACGGGCTGGTACGGCGTCTTCGTCTTCTTCCTCATCAGCGGGTACATCGTGCCGGCCTCGCTGGAACGCAAGGGCAGCGTCCGGACGTTCTGGGTGAGCCGGCTGTTCCGGCTGTACCCGCTGTACCTGCTGGCGGTGGGCATCGCGGTAGCGCTGTACCTGGTCCACTTCGGGTCGCTGCGCGGCGAGGACGCCGACCCGGCCGCGTCGGTCCTGTCCCAGCTGCTGATGATGTCGAACGTGCTCGGCGGGGCGAACCTGCCCAACGTGGTCTGGTCGCTGTCCTACGAGATGATCTTCTACCTGCTGCTCACCGCCCTGTTCATCGCCCGGGTGCACAAGCGCAGCAGCTGGTACGCGCTGGCCTTCGCCGCCGCGGCCGTCGCTATCGGCGGCCTGCTGCCGCAGGCCTACCTCACCCACAACGTGGCCACGCCCCGGCTGGTCGCGCTCGTGGCGGACCTGGCCGTGCTGGCCGGCGTGGCCCTCGCGGTCGTCCGCCGCGGCACGTCACGCCTGTTCGGCGCTGCCCTCGCGGCCGTGGTGGCGATAACCCTGCTTGCCTTCAACGGCGGCTGGATCTGGCCCTGGCAGGCGCTGTCCATCCTGGCCCTGATGTTCACCGGCACGATGTTCTACCGGGCCGAACAGGGCCAGTACTCCTGGCGCAAGGTCATCGCGGCCGGGGTGACGGTGCTCGGGCTGGCCATCGCGGCCGGCCTGTGGCACAGCCACGCCGAGGGCATGTCCGCGCACGCCGAACTGCTCTGGGGGCGCCGCTGGTTCTTCTCGCTCCTGCTGGCCGGCCTGACGTTCGGGGCCGGGCTGAGGTTCCGCCACCTCAGGTGGCCGTGGGCGCTGACCTGGCTGGGCCTGATCAGTTACTCCGTATACCTGCTGCATCCGCTGGTCAACGAGGTCTACCACCACTTCACCTGGACCCGGCAGCCCCATCACTTCTGGGAGCAGGTGCTGCTGGCCGCGGCGATCCTGGCCGTCGTGCTCGCGCTGGGCTCAGCGACGTACCTGTGCGTCGAACGGCCGATGCGGAATGTCGGCCGCCGGCTGGGCCGCTGGCTGGACGCCCAGTTCGGTCCGGACCGGATACCGGACACGGTTCCCCTGGCCAAGCGGCCGGCCATGGCGGGCCGCGGTCACCCGGCCACCGAGTAGCACTGCGCCCGCGCCCGATGCGGCATCCTGGTGTCATGCGCCCGTCCCCGGACTCTGAGCTGCCGCCCCCGCGCGAACCCGGCGCGCCTTACCGGGTCTGCCTGGTCTGCCTGGGGAACATCTGCCGGTCGCCGATGGCCGAGACTGTGCTGCGCGCCGAACTGGCCGCGGCGGGCCTGGACGGCGCGGTCGTCGTGGACAGCGCGGGCACCGGGGACTGGCACGTCGGCGACGCCATGGATCCCGGCGCCCGGGCCGCGCTGGCCCGCCGCGGCTACGACGGCTCATCCCACCGGGCCAGGCAGTTCCAGGCGTCCTGGCTGGGGCGGTGTGACCTGATCCTCGCCATGGACGCGCGCAACCTCGCGGACCTGCGGCGGATGGCCCGCGGCCGGGACGACGATCGGATCCGGTTGTTCGGTGAGGTCGGCGGGCTGGCCGGGACCGGCGGCGGCGACATCCCCGATCCCTGGGGCGGCGACGCGGACGAGTTCGGCTACGTGCTCGACCTGCTCCGCACCGCCGCGCCGGTCATCGCCGGCCGGCTGGCGCGGCTGCTCGAGCCCCGCGGCGCCCAGTGACCTCTCTCACCTCCGCCGCGCGCCAGCTCGCACGGCAGACCGGCCTGGCCGTCCGCGAGGCACGCGTGGCCGGCTCCCAGCACGGCTACCAGCACCTCATGCTCACGCTGGCCGGCGGCCGCCGCGCGTTCGCCAAGGTGGCGCCCGAGGCCGCCCCCGCCACCGGCCAGCCAGCCACCGGCCACCCAGCCACCGGGCAGCCAGCCGCGGGGGAGACGGCCGCGGGGGAGACGGCCGCGGGGGAGACGGCCTCCGGTGAGCGCGCGGCCGCGTTCGCCGCAGAGGCGAACGGCCTGCGCTGGCTGGCCGAGGCCGACGCCGTCCCGGTGCCCGAGGTGCTGGCCGTCACCGAGACCGCACTGGTCATCTCGATGATCCCGCCGGGGCGCGCCACGCCGTCGGCCGCGTTCCGCTTCGGCACCGAACTGGCCCGGCTGCACGCGGCCGGGGCCGAGGCATATGGCGCCCCGTGGCGGGGATTCATCGCCAGCCTGCCGCTGGACAACACGCCTGCGCCCGGCCAGTCCGCGCCCGGCCAGTCCGCGCCCGGCCAGTCCGCGCCCGGCCAGCCCGCATGGCCGCGGTGGTACGCGAGCCGCAGGCTGCTGCCCTACCTCCGGATGGCGGTGGACTCCGGCGCGCTGCGCCAGGAAGACGCGGGGCTGGTAGAGGCGGTGGTGGACCGCATCGACTCGCTCGCGGGACCGGCCGAGCCGCCGAGCCGCATCCACGGTGACTGCTGGGCCGGGAACGTGCTGTGGTCGGGCGACCGGGGCTGGCTCATCGACCCGGCGGCGCACGGCGGCCACCGCGAGACCGACCTGGCCATGCTGGCCCTGTTCGGCGCGCCCGACCTGGACCGGATCCTGGTCGGCTACAACGACACGGCACCGCTCGCGCCGGGCTGGCGGTCCCGGGTCCCGCTGCACCAGCTGCATCCGCTGCTGGTGCACGCGTGCCTGTTCGGCGCGTCCTACCGGCAAGAGGTCCGCTCCGCGGCCCGAGCAGCCCTGTCCGCCTAGGGTTCCGGCCCGTCGGCTTTAGCGCCGCCTGTGCCCCGTCGGCCATCCGTCCCACTGCCTCACTAGGCTCGTTAACCCCAACAGCCCATCAATTTTCCTGCTAATGGACGATAAGCGAATTTATAACGGAGGATTTGGCCTCTACGGAGGGTTTGGTACCCCAGAAGGTACTAAATCTTCCACATAACCCGGATCTTCCAAGATCTTTTTTGCCGAACGGGCGTAGTGCACGCTTTGGCATCACAGCACGCACCAGTAACATCCGCGCAGATCAGGCCCGCAGCGGTGACCGCCAGAGCAGCGATCACTGCGAACTAAGCCCGGCGCGATCGCCGGAACCAGCCCGCTTCCTGCCGTATCTCGTCGGCCGGACCTTCCTGCGGCTGTGTCTCCTGGGCCAGGTCTTCCTGCGGTCGTGCCTCTTCTGCCGGACCTTCCTCCAGCCGGGCTTTCTCAGCAGGGCCTTCCTGCGGCCGTGCCTCGTCGAAGTCGGTATCGTCGTCCCCGGCCATGCCGCCCTGGGCCTCGGGGGCGAGCGGCAGGGCGATCCGGAACGTCGCGCCGCGCCCGGGCGCTGTCCGCACCGAGGCGACGCCGCCGTGCGCGGCCACGAGCGCGCTCACGATGGCCAGGCCGAGCCCGCTGCCGCCGGTGGCGCGCGTCCTGGCCTGATCCGCGCGGTAGAACCGCTCGAACACGCGACGGGCCTGTTCCGGGGCCATGCCGGGCCCGTGGTCGGTCACGTCCAGCGTCACGGCCGGAGCCGAATCACTCACCCGTGGGTCAAGCGTCCCGGACCCGATCGACACCTCGATCGGGGATCCTTCTGGGGTATGGGTGAGCGCGTTGCTCATCAGGTTCCCGATGACCTGCCGCAGCCGCGCTTCGTCGCCGGTGACGAGGAACGCGGCACCAGGCTGGACCGACAGGTCGATGGTCCTGGACGGGGCGAGCAGCCGGGCGTCATGCACCGCGTCGGCGGCCAGCGAGAGCAGGTCGATGGGCTGCATGGCCAGTGGCCGCTGCTGGTCGAGCCGGGCCAGCAGCAGCAGGTCCTCGACGAGCAGGCCCATCCGGGCCGCTTCCTTTTCCACCCGCTGCATGATCCGGTCCAGGTCGTCGGGCGTGAGGCCGCCGCCGATCGCCAGGGCGCCCGCGGCCCCCGCCGCCTCTTCCTTGTCCCAGTGCGTGACGAGGCCGCCGCGCTGGCGGTAGTACTCGGCGAAGCCGCGGATCGCGGTCAGCGGCGTACGCAGCTCGTGGCTGGCGTCGGCGATGAAGCGCCGCATCCGCTCCTCTGACTGATGCGCCGCCGCCTCGGATTTCTCTCGCGCGTGGAACGCGGCCTCGATCTGGCTCAGCATCATGTTCAGCGACCGGCCGAGGCGGCCGACCTCGGTCCGCGGATCGCGTTCGGGCACGCGCCGGTTCAGGTGCCCGGCCGCGATCTCCTCCGCGGTCTCCTCGATCTCGACCAGCGGGCGCAGGTTCGCCTGCACCACCGCGAAGCCGACGATCGCGAGCACGAACACGATGACCACGCTCACGATCAGGTCCACGCCCGTCAGTTCCCGCAGGGTGTTGTAGACACTGGTGGCGTTCTCGGCCACGACGACGGTTCCGGCGCCGTCGGGGGCGGTGAAGCTCATGACCCGCCACCGTCCGCCGCCACTCTGGGCCGGAACCGTTATCGGCTGCCGCGTGTTGTCCGCCAGCCACGAGGTGAGCCCGGTCAGGTCGGGGGGTGACGGGATACCGCCCGGCTGCTGGTATCCGTTGCCGTTGCTCGACAGGAACGTCGGGACGGTCACCAGCTGGCCGTTCGCGGAGATCCAGTAGAGGTCTATGTTCACCTGGCAGCCGAGGTTAGTTCCGTTAGCGTACCCTTCGGCGCAGTTAGCCAGGCTGTACGAGTAGGTCTCCTGCAGCAGGGCGCTGTCGATGGGGCCGAGAAGCTGGCCGCGCAGCAGCGAGATTCCGACGCACGCCATTGCGACCAGGGCGGAGATCACCAGGGCCAGCATCGCGGCGACCAGCTTGGTCCGGAGCGAGGTCCGGCTGGACAGCCGCTGGACCGCGCGCCAGGGCCGTGCCGCCCAGTGCCCGCTCCGGCCGCCCGCTCCCTCCGCCGTCATACCGAACTCACGATTAAGAAGAGGGAAGGCGCAGCACGTACCCCACACCGCGCAGGGTGTGGATCAGCCGGGGCTCCTTCGTGTCCACCTTGCGCCGCAGCACGGACACATACGACTCGACGATGCCGGTGTCACCGCGGAAGTCGTAGTCCCAGACGTGGTCGAGGATCTGCATCTTGGACAGCACCCGGTTCGCGTTGCTCATGAAGTACCGGAGCAGCTTGAATTCGGTGGGGGAGAGCTGGATCTGCTCCCCGGCCCGCCACACCTCGTGGCTTTCCTCGTCGAGTTCGAGGTCGGCGAAGGTGAGCCGCGGCGTCGGCTCCACCCCGTCGCCCCTGGTGCGGCGGAGCACGGCACGGATCCTGGCGATCACTTCCTCGAGGCTGAACGGCTTGGTGACATAGTCGTCGCCGCCCAGCGTGAGGCCGCGGATCTTGTCCTCGGTGGCGTCCCTGGCGGTCAGGAATACGACCGGGATACGGGCGCCGCCGCCGCGCAGCCGCCTGATGACATCGAATCCGTCCATGTCCGGCAGCATTACGTCGAGCACGATCAAGTCGGGCCGGTGGCGCTGAGCGGCCTGTACCGCCTCGGTTCCGGCTGCCGCCGTGACGACGTCGAAACCCGCGTAGCGCAGGCTCGCGGACAGCAACTCGAGGATGTTGGGCTCGTCCTCGACGACGAGCAGCCTGGCATCCGGTCGCTGCCGCGCATCGGTCAGCGTTTCCATGCTCTACATTGTCACCCGCCACGCTGAGGATAACCTGAAAGCCCGCTGGAGATGGCCTCCGTGCGCCCCGGCAGGACCCAGGAGAGCAGCCAGGACAGGCCGGAAGGAGCAGACAGGACAGACCGGGAAGGAACAGCCAGGACAGGCCGGGGAGGAGCAGACACGGCAGGCCGGGAGAGGTCGGCGGCGGTAGGGGGTTACCGGTGCGCGGGCCCGGCGGCCTCGCGCCAGTAGGCGATGGCGGCCGGCCGCGAGCCGACCCCGAGCTTGGAGTAGATCCTCCTGACGTGGTTCTTCACGGTTTTCTCGGCCAGGAACAGGTGAGCGGCGATCTCCCCGTTGGTCTGCCCGTCCGCGATGAGCGACATGACCTCCACCTCGCGCGCGGACAGTCCGCGCGGTTCCGCGCCGTTGAGAGCGGCCCCTTCGACTCCGTTGAGAGCGGGCCCTTCGCCCCCGTCCGGCCGAGGGACCTTGCGATCGTCCATCTGACCTCCGGCTGCGGACGGCGGACCCATTGGGGGCCCGTACCGCAGCGAACGTACCGAACACGGCAGGTACTGCGTCAGTCCCATGAGGGTTCATGTGAATGAACACATGAGCCGATGTGAGACAACTTTGTCAGTACTTGTACCCAGCATCCCAACCTGCATACATGGGCCAGGTGAACGCCAGGCGGTGCCCTGTACGGGTGAACGCTAGGCGGTGCCCTGTACGGGTGAACGCTAGGCGGTGCCCTGTACGGGTGAACGCCAGGCGCGCTGCCCTGTACAGGTGAACGCTAGGCGGTGCCCTGTACGGAGGTTTTCGAGATGAGATCCTGCGGCAGCGGCTTGTCGTGCGCGAGGTCGTTGAAGAACTGCTTGGCCGCCGTGGTGTTCCACTCCACGACCGACCCGACGCTCGTGTTCGCGAACTGACCGAACGGCACCGTGGTGGTCACCGGATCCCGCAGCGCGAACGCCACCGAGACCAGCGAGGACAGGCCGGTGCCCTGGTCCACCGTGATGGCCGACGCCGCGCCGTTGGCCGCGGGGATGACCGCGAACGGGTTGGCCAGCGTGCCCGCCGACGTCATCTTGGACAGGATGCCCTTGAGCAGGATCCGCTGGTCCTGCTCACGCTGCAGGTCACCCTCGGCGAACGCGCGGGTGCGCACGAAACCGAGCGCCTGGTCCCCGTTGAGGACCTGGCAGCCCGCCTTGAGGTTCAGGCCCGCCTTCGGGTCCTTCATCGGTGACTTCAGGCACATGCGCACGCCACCGACGTCGTTGACCACGGTGACCAGCCCGCCGAAGCCGATGCCCATGTAGTGGTTTACGGGCAGCCCGGTGACGTTCTGCACGGTCTCGATCAGCAGCTTCGGCCCGCCGAAGTCGTAGGCGGCGTTGAGCTTGTTCCACCCGTGCCCGGGGATCGGCACGTAGGAGTCCCGCGGCAGGCTGACCAGCGTCGGCCGCGTCCCGTTGGCCGGCAGGTGCAGCAGCATGATCGTGTCCGAACGGCTGCCGCTGATGTCATGCCCGAGGGCCAGCGTGTTTTCCTCCTGCCGGTTCAGCCCGGCCCGGCTGTCCGAGCCCGTGATCAGCCAGTTCGTTCCGGCCGAGGTGAGCGACGTCGGCACGAGCACGTCGGCCTTGGTCAGCTTGGAGCTCACGCTGTAGTAGACGCCCACCGTGGCCAGCACGGCCAGCACCACCAGGCCGGCCAGGATGGCCAGCAGGCGCCGGGGCCGCAGCCACCGCCGCCGCCCGCGGCGTCCCGGATTCCCCGGGCCGCCTGGGCCGCCGGTCCAGGAGCGCGACGGCGGCTGAGCGGGCCACGCGGTCCGCCCCGGCTCGCCCGCGTCCCGGTATCCCCCGCCGCCCGCGGGCCCGGCGCCCGGGCGCCCGCCGCCGGCCGGCCCGCTGTCCGGGGCGTACCAGCCCTGCCCCTGGCCCTGCGGGCCGGGCATGAAGCTCGGCTGAGGCCGCTGGCCGGCGCCGCCGGCCCGGTCAGGCTCGTCGCTATACCACCCGCGCGGCCAGTCATCACTCATCGCGACCCCCAGACCGTAACCGTGAGGACGGAACATTCCTCCCTAAGCACGGAGTAGATGCTAATAGCAAAACGACTCTGCCCAGTCAACCCCGCGCCAACCAGAAATCTGGAAATATGCGAGAGCCCCGGCCCTCATCCCGGCCGGGGCTTCTGACCTGCAGTTTCACTTGGGGTCGAGCCGAACAGCAAGATGACCTACGCTCAGCTGCTCAGCTCGCACATCTACCCCTACATCGGCAGCCGGCGGGTCGCCGAGATCGGCCGGGAGACGATTCACCGGCTGCTCACGGTCGTGCTGCCCGGGGAGGGCGCCAGCCAGGGCACGATCGTGAACGTCCGGACCTGCCTGTCGGCCCTGATGCAGATGGCCTGGGATCATGGCTACCGCGACGGCAGCCCGGTCCAGGGGATCAGGCTCAAGCACCCGCCGTCCGGGCCGATCGTGGTGGCGACGGTCTGAGCAGCTCACGACGTACGTCGGCCACCTTCAGCGGTCACCGCTGACCGGGCAGTGCCCGCAGAGACACTTGCCTCGTCCTCATTGCCGCGATGCTTGCTGACCGCGCTCGCGATCTGGCCCTCTGCCGCCGTTGCCGCTTGCTCGCGGCTGGCGTGAGCTCGGTTCCGTTTGTATACGCCTGGCGCGTGACTTGCTTGGGACTGTTCGTGCCCTGGTACTTCACGCTGTCCTCAAGCAGTTTCTATACGCCTGGCGGCGTGACGTCGTTCTGGACTCGACAAGTCTCCCGAGCCGAAAGCCCTGAGCAAGGACTAGTTTCTACACGCCTTGTGGCGTGACGTCGTTTGGACATACCCATGGAACGATGCCGTCGTCATGGAGGCCTGGTTTCTATACGCCTTGTGGCGTGACGTCGTTTTGGACGGCCGCGGTGGTACCACTACCCGCTGTTCTGGCTAGTTTCTATACGCCATGTGGCGTGACGTTGTTTTGGACGGGACAGCTGATCCACAACGAGGACGGACTCGGATGCAGTTTCTATACGCCATGTGGCGTGACGTTGTTTTGGACCATCCTGTCCCTCGGGGGCGGAGACCCCGAGGCGAGAAGGGTTTCTATACGCCATGTGGCGTGACGTTGTTTTGGACCCTACCCTGTCTGGCAGGCCTGTGACCAGCGCAGATGAGACCCGTTTGCACACGTGCCCCGCGAGAGGCTGGAACAGGCCGCCTCCGGAGCCTCTAGACGCCCGTTTGCGCTGGTAGGGCGCTTGCGCAGGTGACAGGCCTTTACCATGATCACAAACCACCTCCCCAGCCTTGAGTGGCGCACCTGGCTTCCGCTGCACGGTCCGCGACCCGGATCGCATCCATCCATCGCGCCGGATGGCAGGAGATCGCTTCCTGCAAACAGGATATCGGGGTGCCGGCCGTGGGTTCTTTGGCTAAAGCCGAGTCCCGGATTAACGACTTAGCAGAAGATTGGGCTGGAAGAGTACCGTCAGCCGGTGGGCGTCGTGCTGTGAGCGGCAGGATGCTCCCGGTCGTTTGCGAGCCGAGGGGCCGTGGTGGGGGAGTCGGCGAATACCGGGGAAGTCGTGTTGCAGGCTGGGCAGCGCCTAGTCAACCTGACTGAGCACGATGTGATGCTGATGGTCAGCTTAGGGGGGGTGGCATGCCGTCGCGGTGGGAGGTAGCGCTGACCGGTCCGCGGGATATCCCGGTGCCGCTGGGGGCGCTGCAGGCCGTGGTCTCGGGCTGGCTGGATGACCGGCCGCAGGCCTCCGCGGCCCGGCCGGGCGTGCAGTCGGCTCATTCGGCTGCGGCGCGGGCGTGGGCGTGCGGGCCGCAGCGCACGTGCCTGACCGAGGCCGGGGGCACGGTAGCCGTGCTGGAGGTGCGCCTGCTGGATGACGCGCTGGCGGGGCGGCTGGGCCGGGCGGTCCGGCCCGGCCGGACGGTCCGCCTCGGCGCGGGGGAGTACCAGGTCGCCGTGCCAGCGCGGGAGACCAGCCGGGCGTCCTGGGCGGACCTGCGGCGCTGGGGCGGGGAACGGGCCTGGCAGGTCCGTTTCGTCACCCCGGTGTGCCTGCGCCGGGGAAACCGCACCTCGCCGTGGCCGGCGCCCGAATCGGTGGCGCGCGGCCTGGCCGAGCGGTGGCATCGGCTCGACCCGGCGACCGCGCCGCCGCCGCCAGAACGCGGGCTGCCGTCGGTGTGGGTGAGCGACATCGAGGGGCACAGCGAAGCGAACATCCTGTCCCGCCGAGGTCGGCGCGACGGGCAGTGGCGGGTGACGGAGGAGGTGATCTCGGGGTTCACTGGCCGTATCCGCTATGTCTGTGATCATGGCAGTGAGGCCAACGCTGCTGATTTCGGGGGGCTGCTGGCGTTTGCCGCCTATGCCGGGGCCGGCTCGCACACGACCTACGGGTTCGGGGTCATGTGCCCGGAGCCGACCTGGCAGCCGCCCACCGTGCGTCTTGGCCACTTATGAACCAGCCCCATGACCGGATAGGATCCCAAACGAAGCCACGCCACAAGGCGTATAGAAACTCCCGGATGTAGCCCGCCTCGCGTCCGTGGATTCGTCCAAAACGACGTCACGCCACAAGGCGTATAGAAACGCGAACACCGCGATCGGCACGCCGTTCTGGCTGCGGTCCAAAACGACGTCACGCCACAAGACGTATGCAAGCGGAAGGCTAGAACTTTATGCTTCCGGGCTATTTGCCTTGATGTCCGCGTGAGGAACCGGGCCCGGGCGCGTGGACCGGGCTGGGCGCGGGTGCGTGCCGTCCCTTGCCGGTGCCCTGGCGGGAGGCAGGCGGGGGCCATCTCGAGATACACCAGGTCGCCTGCCATCAGGCGGGGGAGCCGTCACCGGACGGGACGTGCCGTGACCGTTCCTTGGGTCCCGGCCGGGCCGTCATGGCGGCCAGATCAGGGTTCCTTGCCCGGGTAGACCAGCAGCGGGTCGCCTTCTGGCCCTGGCAGGCTCCGCCCTCGTCCGCCGATGACTTTCCCGTGCTTGTCTTTCTCGTTCTGCTGGAACCATTCAAAGGAGCGGCCGCGCGGGTCTGGCGGAACGGGAACGTCCGGGTTCATGTCGTGAGGCCGGACTCGGGGATAGTGCACCGGCATGGATGCGTCTCCGCGTGCCACGGCCAGGAACGCCTCGAGCGGCTGGCTGGTCTTGTCGTCGGAGCCCGCCGAAGCCGCGTTGATGAAGTGCTCGGTTACGGTGCTGAGGGCGGCGTTGACCGAGTCGGGGTCAGCGGAGTCCTCGGCGGGGCGCTGGGTACGGTACCGGCTGATCCAGTCCTGTCCTGTGGACAACAGTGTTCCGTCCGGGTCGATGTCGAGCCGGACGCTGCCGAAACCCAGCGGTTTCCCGTGACCGAGCCGGTGGAAATGACCGGGAGGGAGGCGCAGGAGCCAGGCCAGCGCGCCGAGTTCGGCGTCGTTGAGGTTCCTGACCTCGATCGTGAAGCGGAAGGTGCTGAGCGGGCGTATCCAGCCGCGGACTGACCGGTTCTGGTCGCTGCGTTGCTCGTCGGCGCCGTCGGGGATGAGGAAGGCGTTCCCGTCGGCGGTCAGGTCGCCAGTCTCGGGACCCTTTCGTGGCTGGCGGTACTCCTGGTACCGGCGGGCGCTGTCGATCTGCTGGGTGCGGTCCTGGACGGGGTGGTCCCAGTAGTCGCCGGCCAGGCCCGCATGGTGGGGGTAGAACTTGCGTCCGCGGAGCCCTTGCCCCTGGGTGAACCACTGGCGCTTGTGCAGGCCGTCGCGCAGGCCCTGCTGGGGCGACGACTGCCTGGCTGCCAGGTAGAAGCGGCCCTGCTGGGGGCGCGGCTGGCCGAGGATGGCCAGCGGCACGCCGTGCTCACCGAAGTCGGCCGGGTCGTCGTGAACTGCGTCGCGTCCCTGGTCGCAGGTTACCGGGCCGATGCGCAGCTGGCCGCGGTAGCCTCCGGCCCCGTCGGTGTTGGTCCAGCCGAACACCCGGTCGGCGGGAGACAGCTGCGCCAGCGTCCGGGCGGGCTGGAGGCGGTCAGGCAGCAGGGAACGGGCCGGGAGATCGTAGAGGGCGCGCGAGATCATGACCGGGTACAGGCCGGTGACCTTGCCGTCATCGACGAGGGCGTAGCACAAGTCACCAGGCCTGAGCCGCAGGTACCGGTCGTTGTACTGGTGCGGGCTCCAGGCCGTCTGCCCGGGGTCGCGGCCAAGGTACTCCTCTGGTCTTACGGTCCGGCCCTCGTGGACTCGGTGGATCTCGCGATCGGCGTGGGCTGACCGGTAGTTCCTGATGACCTGCTCCCACTGGGAGCGGAGCGGATCGGTCAGCAGACGGCGGGTTCCGGGCTCGCTGCCCGCGAAGAAGATCCGTTCGTCGTGCTTCCGGCCGATGTTCTGGTTGGAGACGAACACGTGCCCGCGGATCCGTTTCAGCGGTGTCCCCGTGACCGGCACGTACCGTGCCCGCGTCCCGGGGCGGGGCGGCGGAGTGGGAGCTGGCTCGCGGAGGGAGGCCGAGCCGGCCCGGTCGAGCGAGCGGACCCGCCAGAGCAGGAAATCCTCGGTCAGGTTGCCCTTGTCGTTCCGGTAGTGCTGGAAGAGCTCGACGTACGCGTCGACCTCGTCGTCGTGCGCGGGTCGTGACCCGCCGGGGTAGGTAATGGCTGCCCGTGACGGGTACCGGGGCAGCCAGGCCGCATGCAGGATCGGGTTGGTGCCGAGCTGGCCGCCTGGCCGGGTGTCTCCTGGCAGCAGGATCAGCTCGGTCCCGTCGTCGCTGACGCGGGCCGGGACCATGCGGCGGGCATCCGGCGCGACCATGCGATAGCCGAGACGATCGGTATGGTCGTCGAACACCCCGAAGCGCGAGTTCGTCACGGCTTCGTAGGCGGCCCGGAGCATTCCCTTGACCGAGGTTGACGGCAGGTACGGCACTCCGCCGCGGAGCAAGACCGGGTAGGCGTAGTGGTCCGGTCCGCCGGCTGGCTCCGGGCGGCTGGTGTCCAGCAGGAGCAACGGCGTCTCGGCGGTCAGGGTGACGGCGATCCGCCCGGTCCACAGTCCCGGGCGGCCCCGGTGATGGCCAGGCGGGCCTGCCGGGCCGCTGTCGGCCAGGTCAGCGTGCACACGGTCGCGGGGCGGGGCCGGGACGAAGGTGTAGGGGTTGCGGAACGCGTCGGGATCGGTACGGGCGGGACGACGGGCTGCCCGTACCGGGGCGGCCGTACCTGCGCGGCGGATTGCCCGCGGCTGCCCGGAGTGCCAGTCGAAATCGACGGTCACCCCTTCCAGGTCGGGCAGCGGCGGGCCGTTCAGGTCACCGGCCAGGTCACGTGCCGGTTTCCTGACGGGCCTGGACGCCCCGTCGCCCTCGATGATGAACAGGCGGCCGCGATCCGGGTCCCAGTGCAGGACGCCGCTGCGGACCTGGTCCTTAGTCACGAGTATCCTCCTCCAGGCCCAGCAGGCGTTCCTCGGCGACGTAGGCGTTGCCATGGGCTGGCTCGACGGTCACGTACTCGCGGGCGGTCAGGCATACCCGGCGGCCGCCCGCGGGCACGGACAGCGGTACCGGCAGCACGCCGACGCGGGCGGAGAACAAGCTGGCCCAGCCGGGATGCCGGGGCGGGATCGTCTTCCCCCACAGCAGGTACCGCTGCGGGATCACCGCCACCACCTCCACCGGGGCCAGGGCCTGGCCGAACTGCGCGGGGAGCATGTCCTGCCGCTCGGCGACGGCCACGGCCCGGCCCAGACCACCAGCCGTGTGCTGCCAGCGGACCTCGAGCTCGGGGCTGAACAGGCGGGCCTCGAACACCTCGTCAAGCGGGCACGGGTCCTGCGGGCCGTGGCACAGGCCGTCGCGGACCTCGGCGATCTCATATCGGGCCGGGGAGGAGAGCAGGGCCACGGCACGGCCGGCCACGGCGCGCCGGATCGCCTCCGCCAGGCTGATGCCATCGGCGGCCTGCCCGTACAGGGCTGTCACCGGCTTCTCCCGTCTGCGTATGACTGCCACTGCTTCGTCAGCCGTTCGGCCTCATCGGAGGCGAGCGGGGACGTCAGTTCGGTCCCTTCCGGCCACGCGGGCCCGGTCAGCCGCAGCCGGGTGACCTCCATGTCCCCCATGCCTCGGTTGCTGCCGTGGCCGAGGGGGATCCAGCCTTCGGCCAGGTCACGCAGGACGAGGAGGAGCAGCGCCAGCGCGGCATCGGCGATCAGGTCGCCGGCTTCGCCCAGCCGGGTCAGGTCGATGGTGATCCTGATCGGCTCCCAGCTGATCCCGTCCGGCTCCAGCACGCTGTAGAGCCGGCCCTCGGCCGCTCCGCCGGTCCAGCGGTCGATGGCCACGTGGTCGGCCTGATGCAGGCCGGCGGCGGCCAGCTGCTCACGCAGGCCGGCGGGCAGTTCCGCGCGCTCGCCGGCACCATCCTGGCCCGGTTCTGGCACGCCGTAGACCTGCTGCCATAGTTGCTCCGGCACCGTGGTGACCGAGACGCAGTCGTCCACCGCCACCGCTCCGCGGCCCCGCCCGTCATCGTCGGGGGAGCCGGCGTTCCCGGACTGCGGGCCACGGGGCGCGGCGCCGAACAAGGCACGGACAGCGGGCAGTTCATCAAGCTGCGCCCGGAAGGCGGCCGCGGCGGCGGTGATGCTGTCGTCGTCCGGCCGCGCGGGGTCGATGCCGCAGACGGTGCGCTCGATCCATTCGGCGCGCGAGCGCAGCGCGCCCTTGATGCTGCTGCCCGGCAGGGCCAGGGCGAGCTGCCCGGCCGCGACGCTGGTCGTGAGCGGCACGGTCGACACCGCGAACCCGTCCGCGGCGGACTTCACCATCACGGCGGCGAGCGGGCGCCAGCTGATCTCGGCCGTCACCTGCTCCCGCCGCGGCGGCAGCCCGGCGGACCCGGCCGCCCGCAGCTCCGCTATCGTGCGCCGCCTGCCGCTGTCGCCGGCGAGCAGGGCCAGCAGCCCGGCCTTGCTGTCGAGGCGGTCTTCCTCGATCCGCAGGAGATCATCGGACAGGACGATCCGGCCGAGGCCCCGGGTGGTCGCGGCCCCGAGCCGGACCTGCCCGGTGGCGAGCGAGGCGAGCAGCTCGCCCAGACGGGCCCGGTCGCGGTCCAGTTCCTGGCCGGTGGTCTCCACGTCGAGGCCGAGCCGCAGGAACACGCCGGCCGGCACTACCGTCCGGTCATGCAGGATGCCGGGGGCGGCGGTGCCGGTGACCCGGTCGATGCCCACCCCCGTGCGGGTTTCCAGGCGCCGGGAGTCCAGCGGGGCGGCCGGGATCCCGTTGCGGCCCAGGCTGGTGTCCGCGGTCACCAGAGCGTCGCGGACGACGACCCTGCTGGCCTTCCCCTCCGGCCCGCGATGCTCGGCGTATCCCCACAGGTCCCGCAGCTCGCTGCCGTCCCGGCTGGCTCCCTCGCTCCAGGCTCGCAGCGCGCCGGCCAGGCTGGTACCGGGGACGTAGACGCGTCCGAGGCCATCGACCGCGATCGCGAGGGCGCCGCGCGGCTCATGGCCTGCTCCGCCGACGTGCAGCGGGGTCTGCGTGCGCAGCCAGCCGCTGACCCGCAGGCGCGCTTCCATGGCCCGGCCCGTCCGGGACGTTTCAGGCATCCCCGTCCTCCTCCCTGCCGCGGCCGTAGCTGGTCAGGCAGGCGGTGACCAGCGCCCGGACCGCCAGCGGCCAGAGCCGTTCCCGCAGCTCGCCGGCGGCGGCCGGGGACCCGGCCAGCTCCGCCTCGGGGATCGCGAGCACCTGCCACACGGCCTGCGGGTCGGTCAGCAGCCGGGTGAGCCGAGCCACGACCGTACCGGGCCAGGAATGCTCCCGGCCCTTGCTGGCGGCCAGCTGGCTCAGCCAGTAACCGGCGCGGGGATCCGGCCCGCCGCCGAGCGTGGCGGTGATCATCCGCAGGGCGAACAGCTGCGAGGACGGCACGGACGCGTAGTCCTGCCCGAGAACCTCCTGCCGGCCGGCTGATGTCGCCGCCTTCGATTCCGAACGTTCCCTGATCGCCTGCCGCCACGCGGCCTCCTCGATCACCCGCAGCGCCGCTGCCGCCGGTGACGGCAGCCCGGCCAGGCCAGGGCCGTCGGCGACCGGCGGGTCCGCGGCCGGGACGGACGCGGGCCCGGCTGAACCCGCCGGGGCAGGGCCGGGATCGTCCAGGTCGAAGACGGCGACCAGGAGAGGATCATCGATCCGCACCTGGCCGAACCCTTCGCCGCGGCGCTGCCCGATACCGGTCAGCTCGACCCGCCGGATAGCCGCCGTGCCCGGTGCCGGACCCTCCACGGCAAAGGTCAGGCAGCTGCCCGCCGCCATACCGGTCAGCGTGGGCCGCGGCAGGCCCCAGCGGCGGTGCCATGACTCGGTCCGCCGGTCGCAGGTCCTGGCCGACACCGGAGCGCCGTCCTGGTTCCCCACGGGCCTGAGCGGCCCCACGCCGAGCGCGGCACCCAGAACCCGGCCGATATCGGCCGGATCGGAACTCGGGCGCAGCCGCTCGTCGGTGACCAGGAGGTCCGACAGCAGCCAGACCCGCATGGACCTGCCCGCGCCGACGGCCGGGGTGGCCGCCGGGACGGCCTGTGCCGTGCGGGCGGTCGCCCGGACGGACACCAGCCCGTACTCGTCCTTGCTCGACCGGCCGAGTCGCCAGCTGCCGTCCAGCCGCGTCTGCCAGCCCGGGCGGAGCAGCCCGGCCGGTGCCCGTACTTCGGCGCGCAGCACGGTCCCGGGGCTGATGGCCTGGTAGGAGTACAGGCCGCCGACGGCTTCGGTGGGCTTCTGGACGCTGTCGTCGATGGTGTTATGCGCCTGCTCGACCCGGGCGACCGCCTGGATCTCGGGCCGCCCGCCGTCCCCGGCGGGTGCGAGATAGCCTTCCTCGACCGGCTCCGGGTGGAACCATCGTGGCCGCGGCTGGGCGGCCAGGTTGCACAGCAGGTCACGCCGGCCGGGTTCTGTCCCCTTGTGCCGGGCCAGGAAGCGCGGCACCGGCTGGCCCGGGCGGCCTGCCACCTCGATGGTGGCGTTGGTGACGATGAGCTCCCCGGCCCTTGCCGCCACGGCGATCGTGTCCCGGTGCCCGGCCGCGGCAACGCCAAGCCGCTGGAGCACCTGGGGCAGCAACGTCGATCCGGGCACATAGTCCGCGCTGCGGACCGTGTTCCCGACCGTCCGCTCGTGCGCGATCACTGGCGTCACCAGCTCCAGCCGCAGATCGGCGATCTCCCACGCGTCCGCGGCGGCGGGTGACGCCGGCAGCGCGTAAGGGCCGTCGGCTGGCACGGGCTGAGCAGGCGGGAGCGGCGGTACGTCCAGGGCTTGGAGCCAGGCCAGGTCGGCCGCGATGCCATCCAGCTCGAGCAGGCACCATCCGCTGCCCCGGCGCCGGCGGCCGCCGATGCCTTCCACCAGCCGCGCCCCGATCGCCAGCAGCGTCGCCGCACTACGCTGCTGGTCCTCGTCCAGGTCCCGGTACCCGGCGATCTGCGCGGTCCCGGTCAGGACGGCGCCGGCCCGGGCCATCTCATCAAACCTCAGCAGCTTGTCCGCCGCCCGCCCGGTGACCCTGTCCACGTGCACGCCTGGCTTCAGGAACGTCACCGCGGCGGCCAGCCGTGGCCTGGCCGCCAGGACCGCGCTGACCTCGGCCGGGTAGTGAAGGCTGCGTACGCTGAGCGCCGCCTCGCGCGGCCGGCCCTCTCCGGCCGGTGCCGTGCCAGCCGGGCTCAGCGCGGGCTGGCTCCCGAACAGGTGCTCCGCCCAGGCATGCCACGGCCCGGCCGGCCCGCCGTCCAGGGCATGGGCGGCTACCTCGCACGCGTCCCGCCACACCCCCGTCACCGTCTTGGCCGGGATGAACGGAAGCCCCCGCGCGTCGCGGTTCACCAGGTTGTCGGCAAACCCCCGGCGGCCCGTGCCGGTGCCCGCATGCCAGTCGCTGAGCATCGTCAGCCGCATCCCCACGGTGATCATGGCTGGCTCCCCGCCAGGCTGCCGATGAACGGGGCGGCGTTCATCGCGTCCAGCAGCCCGCTGACCAGCTGGCCGTCCGGCTGCTCCCAGAACAAGGCGCCCCCGGGGCCGGACAGGGCGTCAGCACCGCCATCTGGGTACCGGGTGCGCAGGTCCTGGAAACGTGACTCCGCCACCGGGCGGCTGATGAACAGAGCCTCCCGGAGTGCATGCACCTGGCCGGCGGGCAGGGCACGCTCCCCGTCCGCATCGAACCCGCTGAGTGCCGTTACCCGCCGGAGGAGGTCATCCCAGTGGCGGCCGGCCGCCCAGCCGCCGGGATCTCCGCTGAGAAGATACGGCTGCGCGACCAGGCGGCCCACCTGCCCAGCGCTCCCGCCGGCTCCGGGCTCGCGGAACGTGGTGCTGGCGCGCAGCCGCCCGAGCTCAGGGTCAGTGCTGTCATAAAGGATCTCGAAGGACATCGCCGAGCACGGCCCGCTGACGTGCGTCCTGGCCACCTTGGCCTCGCGCATCAGCTGGTAGGCCAGGCCAGCCGCCGCGGTGAAGGGGAAGTGCCGCTTCACCACGGCCACTCCCGCGCAAGCCGAGAGGCTGTCCCCGCGCCCGCCGCGCCCGAGCGGCTCGCGGATCTCCGCCGCCTGCGCGGTGAGCCGCTCGAACGCGCGCAGGTACTCCTCGGTGAAACGCAGGGCAGCCTCGCCCTGGCAGACAGCGATCACATCGTCGCCGCCGAGCACCAGCGGCAGTACCGGAGCTTCCCCATCAGCCAGCTGTGTGGCCGGCAGGTCCCGGCGAAGAGCAGCCGCGGCTTCCCGGAAAGCTTCCTGCGTGCAGTCGGTCAGCCGCCCGGAAAAGGCCCTCAGCTCGTCGGCGTAGGCCCGGTTGCCCCGGCCGGAGGCAAGATCGGCGAAATCACGGAATACCTCGCCCAGGCCATTACCGTCCGCGTACACGACGGCCGACCAGTCGGCCTGCTCCTCCAGATGGGTGACCACCTTGCCCAGCACAGCAGGGACGGTGCCGGCGGCCGCGGCCAGCCGGGTCAGGCCGCTGCCCTCGTCCCGTCTGCCGTAGGCGTCCCACTTCCGCAGGCTTTCTTCCGAACGAGGCTCGGATCCGCCGTCCGGCTGGCGGACCTCAGCGGAGGCCGGGAGCCCGGTGGTCGCGCATTCATCAGTAACCGGCAGCCGCTGGAACCGGTGATCGGGTCCGGGACGCCCGGCCAGCGCATCCGCGAACCCCTCGTGCAGGCTCTGCGCGGCCAGCGCGAGCGAACCCGGCAGCGACCAGTCGAACTCCGCGCTCACCATCCCGCAGACATCCAGCCCGGGCGCCTCACGCAAGGCAGACAGCGTCACTTCGGTCACGAGCTTCCTCGCCAGGGACGGATCGCGTACCAGGACTCTCACGCTGCCTGCCCCCGTCAGGAGAAGCTCAGCGGGCGCGGTCTCGATCCGCCAGGCCGCCGTGAATCCCGGGAATACGGCAGTTAATGCCTCGTGAACCCACTTGCGGTCCAGGTAAGTGATCAATTCGGACGCGCCAGCGTTCTCGCGCCGCCTGTTGCTCACGAAAATGAACCGGGTGATATTCCATGCCTCAAGCAGCACAAGGCGCACCCGCATCGAACTTCCCCCAATCAGCCTGCACCCTCGGCCCATCAAGGACTCGGGCCCCTCAGTCGTGGCGTGCGGGCGATCGCGCATTAAGTCCAGATATCGTAGCGGTTGCCCGACCTCCGCACCTGCGACATTGCCCGATCCGCCCGCGGCCACCCGGCGACCAGATAGTCTCACGGCGGCAAGTCCGCAGGGAGCACCAACGGTTAGCCCTCGGCGTACATGGGGGAAGGAGCGATTCATCATCGAGACTTCCGCAGCACCGACGGGACGACCATGACACCGCCGCATCTTCCGGTCGCGGTCGGCCAGTCGGCGCGCATAAAGGAGAGGCAGGACGAGCCACCTCACCTGCAGAGACTGCTCGCCTACAGTCACCTTTACCGGAACGCGCAACGGTGGCGCCGTGCCCGAGCACTGGGCGCATTCGTGCTCGCGGCCGCAGCACCGGCCATCACCTTGCTCATCCCCGCCACCGGCGACGCGATCGCCGCTATCAGCGCTGGATGGCTGGTGATCGGCCGCACCATCTTGACCTGGCTGGAAGAACGCGGCACCGGCCAGGCCGCCCGCACTCAGGAACTCTACGACACCAGCCTGTTCCTTCTTCCGTGGAACACAGCCCTGGCCGGCCGCCCGCCCAGCCCGGAAGATGTCGCCGCTGCCGCTCGGCACATCAAGGACGACACTCCATACCGCGACTGGTACAGCATTGATCTCGGCACCACGCCGTGGCCCGGCGACGTGCTGCTATGCCAGCGGCAGAGCATGGTCTGGAGCCGCCGGGACCACCACGCCTACGGCACTGCCATCCTGGCGGCCGGCATCGCATGGCTAATCGCCGGAATCCTCATCGCCGTCACCCGTGAACTGACACTCACTTCCTACCTCATCAAGATCTTCCTGCCCAGCTCACCCGCATTCCTGGACTCACTGGAACTCGCGCGCGCACACTGGCGCCACGCCGCAGCCAGGGAAGAAGTCGAAAGCCACATCTACGACCTGTGGCAAGCACACAAAAGCGACCCCGCCAGCATCCCGGTCACCCAATGCCGTGAAATCCAGGATGCGGCCTTCTTGCTGCGCCGCGACGGCCCTAGGGTGCCCAACCTCTTCTACAGGCTCCGGCTGAAGTCAACCGCCGCGGCTACCGCCGCCGGAACCACGAGCCTGCGCGGGCAGCAAGGAAACGCACCATAGCCCTGCCTGGCTTGGCGGACGGGCCCTGCCCGCCGCCCGACTGGCAAGTTCCTGCTCACGCGGTGACGATGGATAAGAATATCCCGGCGATTCCCGATAGATCCAGATTCACCACTTGGGACCAGAAGGATACCGCCGACGCGAGGTCTCCGGCCCATTCTGCGTCCATGGCCCGCGTTGCGAGGTAGGCGGCGGACTGGATTTCACCTGCCACACCCTGCGCGTCTCCGCGTTCGCATGGCAACAGGCGTCCCCAGTTCGAGTATATATTCGGATCGGGGATGCTGACGTTACCCGACTGAAAGAAACGCCACAGGCAGTTCAGGATCTTAAAGAACTCTACTTGCGGAAAGTCTGAGAAGCGCTCCTGCCTCGCTATGTGCAGAGCGAACGACTCGAGGTAGTAGGAGACGATGGGCACCTGATTGAAGTACTTCCATGCTTTGAGCAGTCGTATAAGCCCCCTGAGGCGCCCGTACTGCTTCCGGTCGGTATTTTGAATAGACTTGATATGCGCCTCCGGATTGGTCGCAATCCAATCGCGAGACGATCCCGGTAGGAACAGTTGCGCTTCCCCTCGGAGGCGCCCGGTGAGCACTTCAGTGGAGTCGATGACTGGTACCACGTCGACGGACAATTCATCGTCGAAGCCGACTATGACGGCCGGCGAAGAAACGCGCATCCTCGCACCGAAAGCGCTCGACAGCGCTGCGGATACTCGGTGCAGGACTGCCTCGGAATCAGGCGAAGCCATATTGGCCTGTAGCCATACCATCATGTCGACGTCGGAGTGTCCGGCTATGCCAGTGTCTACCGAGGACGAGCCTGCCCTGAATGTGCGGTGAATCTCCATGCGAGTCTTCAGTTCGCGATCTATGCCCGAGATAAATTTGTCAATACCTGCGGGCTTGCGCTGAACGGCAAGCACTTGAATGAGGTTGTTCAGGCACGAGCCGATATTCCGGTTCGCCTCGGCTGGCAGCGCGGGGAGCCCGTCGAAGACGGAGTAACTCGGCACCTTAGGTGCGGGTCCGCTGGGCAGGACGGCAAAACTATACTTACCGGCTTCCTCGCTCAATCACGCACCACCCCTACAGCACCGCCCAGTACAGCGGCCGGCCGGCTACCGCTGCCTGTCCGTGGACGCCGATTGCTTCCCAGCATGCCGCACACTGCCGGAACACGTAGACCGAATCGGTCCCGGGGTTGATGATCGGGCTGATCCGCTCCAGGGCTTCGTTGAGCAGCCCGGGCTCGGTAGTGGCGATGAACACGCTGTGCTGGATGCGGCCCGCCGGGGGGGGGGCCGCGGCCCTGGACAGCATCGTCGGCTGGCGCGAGGACCAGATCGATGCCCTGATCACCGCGCTGGCAGCGCAGATCGCGGCCCACGCCGATGAGCTCGGCGAATCCGGGGAACGGTGCATCAGCAAGGCCGGGCGTGTCTCCGGAAAGGTAACGGAGTCAGGCGCGGATTGCCCGTGTTCACTTGCGGCGGCAGCACCGCTAGCGGAGAAGGGATTGGTCGCGGGCTGGTCTGGCCGCCGGCCTGGCCATCTGCCTCGACTTCGGCGGGCTGCAGCCACGATCGCGCTATTCGGGCGCAGGACTTGCTGCGGTTGTCCTGAGAACAGAAAGGCTTGAGCCATGGCAGATGAATGGGACGCGGAGGCGGTCAGGAAAGGCGTGCATGGCGTGGCAGTCGACGTAGCCGACCTCTACGCCTACCTGGACAGCCGGGCAGCGGGCGCCTCGCTGGTGGTCCCCGGTGAGCACCGGCGGGTGCCACCGCCCGTCGTGGGGGAGCTTCATCCGCCGTTCGGGTGGCGGCTGGATGTCTCCGCGTTCATGACCGCGGTGGCGCGGACGCTGACCGATCAGTGCGCTGGGTACGTGCTGGAGTTGCGCCAGAACGGAGCCCAGATCGCGTCGCAGGCCTGGCACTACGCGATCAACGGCAGCGCTGAAGGACAGCGTGTCTCCCCCCCGGTGGTCCTCCCGTCGCTGGACTGGGGCACCGGGATCCGCATGCACATCGCCAGCTGCAGCAAGCTGATCACCGCGATCGCCCTGACGAAGCTGCTGAACCAGCGCGACATGCCGTACGACACCCCGGTCTACCCCTGGCTGCCGCAGTACTGGCACCAGGGCAACAACGTGAAGCTGATCACGTTCGCGGACCTGATGACGCACAAGTCCGGGCTTGACAGCACCGACACGAGCGACGGCCCCGTGGACTACGAGAGCGCCATGGCAGCCTACGAGGCGGGCGTCCCGAACACGGCTGTCGGCGGCACACCCCAGTACAAGAACATGAACTTCACGCTGGGCCGGATCCTGATCGCCACGCTCAACGGGAACATCGACCCGACCACGGCGATCGGCGTGCCGGCGCTACCCGGCTTCGATTTCCTCAACAACCTGCTCTGGGATGTCGTGACCTACAGCGCCTACACGCTGTACGTGCAGGAGAACATCTTTGCCCCGGCCGGGGTGAACGGCCCGACGATGACGCGTCCGCCGGGGTGCGCGCTGGCCTACACGTTCCCGGTCAGCGGACCCGGCTGGAACTCCGGCGACCTGACCTTCGCCGCCGGAGCCGCCGGCTGGCACATGAGCGTGGACGAACTGCTCGACATCATGGGCACGTTCCGGCGGGCCGGCACGATCATGACCACGGCGCAGGCGCAGACCATGCTCGACGACCTGTTCGGCATCGACCCGAACGGGTACTACACGACCCCGGCCGGCCCGGTGTACGCGAAGAACGGCGACTGGATCAGCTCAGTGAACCAGTGGGAGCAGTGCGCCGCCTATTTCCTGCCACAGGACATGGAGCTGGCCGTGTTCGTGAACTCGCCCATCGGAACGGACGGCAAGTGGCTCGAAGGCCTAGTCGAAGGCCTGTACGCGGATAATCTTCTATTCCTTTGAGCATGACACTGGTCCCGGCCAGCGGCCCAACGGCCAGGACCAGACGTGAAGAACTCGGTGGTTAACGGCCCCGTGGCCGCAGGGCAATCGACCTGCTGAGCTTCCGCTTTTCATCCCTGAAGGAGCGGACCGGTGTCAAGTAGGGTTTCGGCCTGCAGTTTCGCGTCTGCGGAGCTGTGGCGCTGCCGCCGCTGGAGGGCACCGGGCTGCTGGAAGCCGCCCGCCAGGTCTACGGCCGGCTGCCCCGGTCGAGGCCGCCTGGCGCGCCCAGGCGGACCCAGGCACTGGCCGCCCTCTGCCACCAGCTCAGCCAGGCCCGGGCCCGCTATCTGGGCACCGATCTCGTCCTGCGCTACGAGGTCAAATCGCACCCGAACCCTGCATGAAAGATCTCCCTATGTCGGGAGTCCTGACGATACAGCCTGATCATTTCATTCCGGCAACTCTAAAAGCCGCTGACTCAACTCATCAGAGGGGTGGAGGGCTGCCGGCAGGCCAGCTGCCATGAGTTCGGGAAGGGTTTCGTTCGCGATCCGGAGCAGCTCTTCTCCTGCATTCACTGAACCCTTGCTAACGGCGTCCCAGATTTTGGCGACGACCGAGTCAAGCCAGTCTTGGGGTAGCCGCGAACGGTGGGCGGCGACCTGGCGCAGGACGAGGATGCGGAAGCGTTCTCTAGTCGCGGCGCCCCCAGGCGAGAACCCCCCGAGAATCGCAATCTTTAGGCAGGTGTCGTAGGCGGTGATGAGCTCGCCCGGGGGGCTGTCCTTGCCGGATGCCAGCCAGAGTGCAATCAGCGCGTTAGCCGCTGACAAGGCGCGGCCCTGTTCTGGCCAGTAGCTGTGAAAAACAGAAATCGCGTGGCCGAGGTTGTCGGCGAGGGGCGCGAGCGCGTGGATGAGGCTATCGTCACCGGGATCGCAGAGAAATCTGGCCTGGGCGCGCAACCACAAGTCATCGTCGTCCGCGAAGCTGTAGGGACCGCCCCTCAGTCGGTACTCGTTTCCCGGGCCGCGGTTGCCGCTCCAGTACGGATCGGCGCTCCAGGCTGATTCCCCGCTCGTCTCGCCGGGGCGAAGGACGAAGTCCCGCCGGTCATTGTGCCAGGTCCGGTCGAGGCCGATGGCTCCGATGAGGCCGGCCCAGCCTTCCGTGGGGAGCTGTGAGCGCCACAGCAGAGCGATGTTGCGCCAGTCTGCTACCGGGTCGCGGGCTGCCGGGAACAGCTGCCCGGCGGTCAACTGGTCGGCCGAGAGGGTAGCCAGGAGGGCCAGGTTCGCAGAGTAAGCGGCATGCCTGGCGGGGACGGAGAGGGGCAGAGGCGCGTAGTCGCCATAACGGGTATCGCGCCGCGCGCCGAGAGAATCACGAAACAATCCGAGGAGGATGGCACCCAACTCCTGGCGATGCGATTCCGGCAGTGCCCGGAGTTGTTCGGTGAGGAACGACACGGTCGTGGCGCGCATGCTCAGCGGCATGAAGGACAGCAAGGCATACAGGAACGCATCGTCAGCCGGTACTTGCCTAGCGCGGCCGACGGAACGCCGGGCAGCGTCGTTCAGGTCGTTCAGCTCGCGGGTGACCAGACGAGCGACGAGGTATTCGCCGAAGGTCACGTGCAAGAACTCATACGTCCGCAGCCGCGTGTTGTCGCGGGTCGCTTGGGCCTCATGGACGAAGAAGAACCTGCCGGCCACGGTTTGCGCGGCGGTGAGCGGCGCCCGTAGCCCGCCCGGGGCGGACTGGATGCCGGGTGGGCCAAGCAGCGCGGACAGGTCGGCGTCAAGCTCGGCTTCGCTGACCCACTGGCGGCTCCGGCCGAACATCGCGAACGCCACCACCGCCAGACGCAGCAGTTCCAGTTCCACAGCGTCATCGAACTGCCCGTCAGGCAGGTCAGCGCCGGACTTGCGGACCTCGCGCTCGGCAAAGCTGGTTAGCAGCCGCTCATACAGCTCAGCCTCTCCCAGCCCCACAGCAGCGCGCTGGAGGCGGTTGCCGTCGGCGTCATACAGCGCGAGCATCAGGAGCAGCAGCGGCTGAGAGGCCAGCTCGGCATGGGCCAGCGCCGCCAGCGCCGGCAGCGGCTTCAAGCCACGTGCGGCAAGCCCTGCGGTGTTGGCGTCGTTCCACACCCGCAGCCACTGGCTGATCTGGGTCTCGCTGAACGGCTCCAGCCGCACCACGACCATGCCCGGCACCGGCTTGGCCCGATCGGCGACCGCAGTGCGGCTGGTGACCAGAACCGCCACCGGCCTGCCCTGACGCGCTTCGCGGGCCTGGAACGCTGCGACCCTGACCAGGTAGTCGGTCTGGCTGACTCCGGTCGCCTGCAGCAGCTCATCGAACCCGTCAATCAGCACGACCGGCAGGGCGTCACCCGCACTACGGGCAAGTTCGGGCCAGGCCAGATCCTCCCCTGTGGCCGATCGGATGGCATGCTCGATCTGCGCCTGGAGGTCTGCGTCCGCCGCGACCTCCCGCAGCACCACCCGTACGACCAGGAACTCGGTAGGCGGCAGCCGCGCCGCAAGCACCTGCGTCAGTACCGACTTCCCCGCGCCCGGCTGCCCCAGCATCAGTAGCGGCGCCACCACGGCGTGCGGAGCGGTCAGGTGCCCGGCCAGGAACCCCTCTAGGTCGTGACGAAGCAACTGCTCATCCCACCGGGGCTCCTCTGCTATCCGCTCCACCGCCGCCGCCCGGAAATCGGGGTTCACGTACGCATCACCGAGCAAGGGAAGCCGCAGCCCTTCGGGGGCTTCACCCGCGGTCAGGACCGGCTGCAGCAGCGCCGCCCGGTAGGCACGAGACAACGCCAGCCGCTTGAGATCCGGTACCCGGCCCACCGCGAGGTCGGCCAGCATCTGCTCTAGGCCTGCCAGCCCGGTACGGACCTCATATCGCGTCGCCTGCTGATCCACCAGGCTCGCCCAGAACGCCATCTCCGGGAACTCGACTGCCAGCTGACGGAACAGCTCTTCATACCGCGTTACCGCCTGACCTGGCAGTTCAGCGGACAGCGCCACAGCAAACTGGTGTCTGCGCGTTTCATCAAGCCGATCCCATACCTCCAGTCCCGACACGAATCGCAGCAGCTCACTCGACAATTCTCGGTAAAAGCCTCGTATTTCATCGAGGGTCACCTCATAAGGCTGGTGCGGCGCAGGTATCGGCACGTCAGCCCGCAGCAGGCCGGCAGCCAGCGTGCCCAGCCGGCCCGATCCCGGGGCTTCCCCAGTCGCCAGTGCCACCTGCTCGGCCTTCGTCAGCTTAAGCTCGCTGGCATCAAACGGCAGCTTGACACCTGCTACTACGTTGAAGTACGCGGTCAGCACAAGCACCGAGTGTGCAGCGGCCAAGCGCTCACTGCGCGAAAATCTGTCCAGCCCTCCTAGTCGCTGGCCCAGCCCTCGGACCAGCTCTTGGCTCAGCCGCGCAAGCTCACCCTTCGCCTCGAACAAGCTCAGCGCGAACCCTCCACCGACGGGCGAAGCGGCTAGCAGCAGCCCGCCGGTCAAGCGATCCAGCGCAACGATAATTCGGCTATCTTGCCCGCCCATCAACCTGACAGCGTGCTCATAACTAAGCCCCACAACCACACCCCCCACCCAGCAGCCCGGTCATTAGGCTACGCCAGAACGCTGATAATGAAAATGCCCAAACCGCCCAGCCCCAGACCCAATGCCACGGGGCTTTGAGCTTCCCCTCGTAACGTGGACACATCGCCTTAAGGGAAGGACAGGGCGATGGCAGAGACGCGCAGGAAGTTCGATCGGGACTTCAAGGAGGGCGCGGTGCGGCTGGTGCGGGGGACCGGCCGGCCGGTCGCACAGGTGGCCCGGGACCGGGGGATCAACGAGGGACCCGCCGCGTCCCCGCCCGCGGCGGCGGGACCCGGCAGATCCACGCGCTGACCTCCCGCGCCGACCTGGCCGCCGGGGACGTCTGCTGGCGGCTGACCTCACGGTGGCGGGAGGAGAACTACTTCCGCTACGCCCGCACCCACTTCGCCCTGGACGCCCTGGACTGCTACGCCGCCACGCCCGACGACCCGGGTCCCTCTCGGCGAGCTCGCTCCGGACGTGATGCGCCTGGAAGCCGAGGTCAAGCAGATTACCCACGCCATCCGGATGGCCGCATACAACGCCGAGACCACCCTTGCCCGCGCCCTGGACGGCCGCTACGCCCGCGCCGGCGACGAAGCCTACGCGCTTATCCGCGAAGCCCTCACCGCCTCTGGTGACATCCGGCCCGGTGACAGCGAGCTGCTCATCCGGCTCGACCCGCTCACCGCGCCCTGGCGAACCCAGGGCCTCGCCGCCCTCTGCGACCATCTCAACCAGGCCCAGGCCTGCTACCCAGGCACCGATCTCGTCCTGCGCTACGAGGTCAAACCCCACCCTGGCATTGCATGAACTAACTCTTTATGTCAGTCCTGGGCTTACCGCTGTCCGGGTCGATGACGCAAGGCAGCGTCGCAGTCGCGACCGGTATCCCGAGCATCGATCAGGCACGGCTCCCATGCGACCCCGGCGCCTGCGAGGACGACCGGACATGATCTTCAGGGTCTGCCCTGAAGGGCGTCCGGCCTTGGAGAGCTTCTGGAAGGGGTCCGGTGCTACTTATCCGAGAATCTATAGGCCAAGTGCTGCTCGAATGGCTTTCGCATAGGCTCGCTGGCCGGAAGCATTCGGATGGAAGCTACGCTGATCAGGACTAAGGTGAGTTCCATGGAATATTAGTGCGTTAAAATAAGCGGAGCTATTGTCACATAGTCGGTGCTGGTGGAATTGG
>Ga0335078_10002333_pt1 | contig 28824 bp, 28 predicted proteins | sample Lox_Sample_32_FD_206711 | JGI IMG/M metagenome (GOLD analysis project Ga0335078, IMG submission 206711) | Soil microbial communities from Loxahatchee National Wildlife Refuge, Florida, United States - Lox_Sample_3.2 | ecosystem: Environmental > Terrestrial > Soil > Wetlands | place: USA...
CGGTCGGCGACGAAAAAGCGGCGGCTGGCAATGTGCATCTCCAGGACGCCGAGCGCGCGATAGCCGTTTTCCATCCAGTCCTCGAGCGCGTGCTGCTGCAGTTCGCGCCCGCCTTTGATCAGCGACAGCCAGAAATAGGCGGCGCCGATGTTCGGTTCCAGGCTGTGCTGCTCGAAGAACATCCATTGCATCGCCTCGGCGCGGTCGATGCGGTCCTCCGGCGCCAGCGTGGTGCCGCCAGCGACGTACCAGAGAATGGCGTTCGATTCGGCGAGGTAGCGATCGGGCGCGACTTCGAGCAGCGGGATCTGCCCGTTCGGATTCTTGGCGAGGAATTCCGGCGTGCGGCTTGCGCCTTGCAGGATGTCGACTTCAACCAGCTTGAACGGAATGCCGAGGCGGGCGAGCGCGAGACGCACCTTGTAGCTGTTGCCGGAACGCTGATCCGAATAGAGCGTGTACATCGTTGGTGGCCCCGAAGCGCTCCGCGTGCCCGCAACGATATAGAGCAAGCGAAGTCCGGCAATTCAATGACGATAGCGCAGCGTCAACGTGCACGTCGTCACAAATTTATGACGCAGCGCGGCATGAACCGTTTGCAGTGCGCACGATTACTAAAATTTTATTCCGCCGCGACGCGGTGCGCCCGCGCGTATTCCAGCAGCGCATCGTCCTCGACCGGCACGATCGGCGTGAAGTCGCGATGCGCGATGAATTCCGGCCGGGTGAATTTGGTGATGTGGTTCGAGCAGGCGCACAGCGTCAAATAAACGATCTTGCGCGGGTAGGGCGTGATGTTGGGCGGCGAGGCGTGCACCAGGTTGCCGTGGAACATCAGCACCGAGCCCGGCTTGCCGGTCGGCGCGACGATGCCGACGCCGTCCGCGCCTTCGGCTTCGCGCGCCAGCCGCGTCACCGTGTCCTTGTCGAGCGTCCACAGCGGATAGGACGTCGTCGATTTGTCATGGCCGGCGGCGAAGACGCCTTGCCTGTGGCTGCGCGGGATCAAAAGCAGGGGGCCGTTGATCGGCATCACCTCGTCGAGGAACACGGCGATATTCATGGCGCGCGCGTCCGGCATGCCGTCGTCGCGCTGCCAAGTGCCGTAGTCCTGATGCCACTGCCAGACGTCGCCTTCGAAGGCGGCCTTGGCGTTGAGCTTGAACTGATGGACGTAGACCTCCTCGCGGAACAATTGCCGCAACGGCTCGACCAGACGCGGATGGCGCGCCAGCAGGCCGAACACCTCGCTGAACATGTGCGCGGCGAAGGCGGTGCGCGGCGCGCCGGTCTTCTCGCGCCATACCTCCGGGCGATCGAGCTTGAGAATGGCTTCCGCTTCCGCGCGCAGCAGCGCGATCTCTTCTTCGGAGAAGCAATTGGGGAAAAAGACGTAACCCTTGTCGTCGAAGGCGCGAAGCTGTTCGGCGTTGAGCTGCATGAGCGGCGCTCCCTATGACGGTGGCGGCCGTTTGAGTCGGCTCTTGGGGAGTTATTTTAGGGGACGCGCGGCTAAATGCCAGAGTCGCGGCGCGCCGCAGTCGTCCATGACGCGGCGCAGCAATACCATCATCGCCAGCAACATCATTGGAACTGCTAGCGGAATAAGCGTTGCCTGCGGAATCGAGCGGGCGACGACAGGAACTATCCACAGCGCCGCAAGAATTGATTTCTGCCACGGCGCAAAGCCGCGCGCAAAACCGTCAGCGCAGAGGTAAGCGATTGCCGGCGCCAAGACCATCAGGTCGTAGTCGAGGCTGTAGGGCGTCGCCAGGAGACTGCCGATCAGCAGGCCCGCGGCCTTGAGCGAAAAAGCGGCCTGGCTGCGCCACAGCCAGATCAAAGCGGCGGCGAGCGCCAGCGTCACCGCGATTTGCGCCGCGTAGGCAAGCGCGATGCCGCCGCCCCACATGCGCACCCAGGAAAACACGCTTTGAATTTTGTACCAGCCGGTGCCGCCCTGCTCGAGCACGACAGTGCGGGTGAATTTGGTGGAGGCGAAGAACGCGCTCCACACCTCGCTGCCGAAGGCGAGCGTGACCGCGAGCGTCATCAGCGCCACGGTGACAGCGGCGGCGGCGAAGGTGCGCCAGCGTCCGCTCGCGACGAGCACCAGCGGAATCAACACGCCGAATTGCGGCTTGTAGGCGAGCAAGCCGATCAGCACGCCGGCGAGGATCGGGCGGCGGTCGAGTTGCACCAGCGCGGCGCCGATCAGCGCGGCGGTGAGGAAGCCGTTATGCGCCTGGCCGAGATTGACGAACACGGCGGGGAAGGCGAGGGTGAGCAGGAGCCACTCTTTCTTCACCTCCCCCCTGGTGGAGGAGGGTGAGGATGTCGAGACGATCAAGCGGATCGAGAGCAAGTACAGAATGAGCGTCACGCCCTGCCACACCAGCAACGACAGCCAATAGGGCATCGCCGCCAACAGCGCCGCCAGGCCGAGGAAGTAGGGCGGGTAGTGCCAGCCGTAGAATTGCGTGCCCTGGCCGAAGATCGCCTGCTCGCGGGCGAACTGCTTGGCCGGGCCGAACGGCGCCGCCGGCTCGCCGTCGAGGACATACGTACCGGCCGCGTAGACATTGGAGAAATCGGTGCCGAGCGGGCGGCCGAAGCGGTCGTTGAGGCCGTTCGAGGTGGCGATCAAAAAGCCGGCGCCGACGACAAAAGCGGCAATGAGCGCGAGGGCGACCAACCGCACCCGCTCGCGGGTCAGCCAATTACCGGAGCGCAAAAGATCAATGAATCCGGCCATGCCCGAAGGGTCTAACAGGGCAGGCTTAAGGGAGCGTTAGGCCATCAACAGGCTTGATGAATGCATCATTCTTTGCGTCTTGCTGTCGCCGTTTTGCCCCGGTACGACACTGGCAGACCGCCGCGAATCCGGGATTTTGGAGACTTTCGATGGCCTTCCTTGCCGAGCAGCTCAAGCGCGTGAAACCGTCGGCGACCATCGCCGTCACCGACAAGGCGCGCGCGCTCAAAGCGGCGGGCCGCAACGTCATCGGGCTCGGTGCCGGCGAGCCGGACTTCGACACGCCCGACAACATCAAGGAAGCGGCGGTCAAGGCGATCCGCGACGGCAAGGCGTCGAAGTACACCAACGTCGACGGCATCGCCGAGCTCAAGGACGCCATCGCCAAGAAGTTCAAGCGCGAGAACGGCCTCGACTACAAGCCGTCGCAGATCACGGTCGGCACCGGCGGCAAGCAAGTGCTGTACAACGCGTTCATCTGCACGCTCAACCCGGGCGACGAGGTGATCTTCGCCGCGCCCTATTGGGTGAGCTATTTCGACATGGTGCTGCTCGCCGGCGGCGAGCCGGTGGCGGTCGCGACCTCGATGGCGACCGGCTTCAAGCTGACGGCCGAACAGCTCGAACGCGCGATCACGCCGAAGACCAAATGGGTGCTGCTCAACTCGCCGTCGAACCCGTCGGGCGCCGCCTACACGCGCGGCGAATTGAAGGCGCTCACCGACGTGCTGGTGAAGCACCCCGACGTGCACGTGATGACCGACGACATGTACGAGCACCTGGTCTACGACGACTTCAAGTTCACCACGCCGGCGCAGATCGAGCCGTCGCTCTATCCGCGCACGCTCACCATCAACGGCGTGTCGAAGGCCTATTGCATGACCGGCTGGCGCATCGGCTATGCCGGCGGGCCGGAGCCTTTGATCAAGGCGATGGCCATGGTGCAGTCGCAGTCCACCTCGAACCCGGCGGCGGTCTCGCAATGGGCCTCGGTCGAGGCGCTCAACGGGCCGCAGGATTTCATCGCCAAGCACAACAAGATCTTCAAGGAGCGGCGCGACCTCGTGGTGTCGATGCTCAACCAGGCGAACGGCATCAAGTGCCCGACGCCGGAAGGCGCGTTCTACGTCTATCCGTCCTGCGCCGGCACCATGGGCAAGACCGCGCCGAGCGGAAAGAAGCTCGCGAGCGACGAGGACTTCGTCACCGAGCTATTGGAAGCCGAGGGCGTCGCGGTGGTGCAGGGTACCGCGTTCGGCTTGGGCCCCGCGTTCCGCATTTCTTATGCGACCAAGACCGAGGACCTGGAAGAAGCCTGCCGGCGCATCCAAAGGTTCTGCGGGAACTTGAAGTAGCGGCGCCTCTTCGGCGCGCCGCTCTATCGACATACCGCGCTCGCTTCTCCTTTTGACTCCGCGCCAAGTTCCGCTCACTGTTGCGCGATCCAATGGTCGTCACAAAGGGGGTTTGCATGCGTCGCATTGTCCTGGGACTGGGCGCTCTGGCGTTGGGCTTCGTCACCGTGATCGGTGGTGCCTCCGCGCAAGATCGAATCAAAGCAGGCACGCTGGTGTGCGATGTATCCGGCGGTCTCGGCATGATCATCGGCTCGAAGAAGGGCGTGCAGTGCCTGTTCAGTCCGAGTCTGGCCGGTCCGGCCGAAGCTTATATCGGCAACATCACCAAGTTGGGCCTCGACATCGGCGCAACGACCGCGGGGCAGATGGTGTGGGCGGTCTACGCGCCGTCGTCGTACGGTCCCGGTGCGCTAGCCGGCGTCTACAGCGGCGCGACGGCCGAAGCGACGATTGCGGTCGGTCTCGGCGGCAACGTGCTGATCGGCGGCTCCAATCGCACGGTCGCGTTGCAGCCTCTGTCGGTGACTGGCCAGACCGGTCTCAACTTGGCGGCCGGCGTCGCCTCACTCGAATTGCACGCGGCGCACTGAGTAAAAATGTTGCGACGACGTCGACGGCCGCCGTCCGGGCGGCCGTTTCGTTTCTTACGTCATCGCTCTTGCCAGCCGCGCACACTACTGCGACGATGCTGTGACAGGGCCGGGATATTTGGTCCGACCTCCCGGCCGGCAAGGGAGGTATTATGGGACAGAACGGCACGGGTCCCAGGGGCCCACGGTGCATCGCGCTGGTGGGCCCGTTTCAAAGCGGCAAAACCACACTTCTTGAAGCCATTCTCGCGCGCACCGGCGCGGTGCAGCGGCAAGGTACGGTGGATGCGGGTACCACCGTCGGCGACGCCAGCAAGGAAGCCCGCAGTCACAAGATGAGCGTCGAGGCGTCCGTCGCCACCACCACCTTCATGGGCGACAGCTACACGTTCATCGATTGCCCCGGTTCCATCGAATTCATTCATGACATGCGCGCGGTGCTGCCGGCGGTCGACGCCGCAGTCGTGGTCTGCGAGGCCGACGAAAAGAAGGTGCCGCAGCTGCAGTTGATTTTGCGCGAATTGGAAGACCTCAACATTCCGCACTTCCTTTACCTCAACAAGATCGACAAGGCCGACAAGCGCGTGCGCGAAACGCTCAAGCTCTTGCAGCCGGCATCGCGGGTGCCGCTGCTGCTGCGGCAGATTCCGATCTGGAACGGCGACCTGATCGCCGGGTTCGTCGATCTCGCGCTCGAGCGCGCGCATGTCTACAAGGAGCACGCGGCTTCCGAAGTGATCGAACTCAAGGGTGAGGATCTCGATCGCGAGAAGGAAGCGCGCTTCACCATGCTGGAGACGCTCGCCGACCACGACGACGAGTTAATGGAGCAGCTGCTCGAAGACATCCAGCCGCCGCGCGACAAGGTGTTCGACGATCTCGCCAAGGAATTGCGCGAACGCCAGGTCGTGCCGGTGCTGCTCGGGGTCGCCACGCGCTCGAACGGCGTGCTGCGCCTGTTGAAGGCGCTGCGTCATGAAGCGCCGGGCGTCGCCGAGACCGCGGCGCGGCTCGGCGCCAAAATCGGGAACTTGTCCGGCAGCGATCCGCTGGCGCTGGTGCTCAAGACCTTCCACACCGCGCATGGCGGCAAGATGTCGATCGCGCGCCTGCTCGCCGGCCAGGTCACCGACGGCACCGTCTTCCATACGCCGAACGGCGAAGCCGGACGGGTGTCCGGCGTGTTCAAGGTCATGGGCCAGCACTTCGACAAGCGCGGGCCCGCGACTGCCGGCGAGACGATCGCCTTGGGCAAGCTCGATGGCGGCAAGACCGGCGATACGCTGACCGCCGGCAAGACGGTGCATGCGGCGCTCACCGAGGTGAAGCCCTATGCGCCGGTGCTGGCGCTCGCCTTGCAGGCGAAAGAGCGCAAGGACGACGTCAAGCTCGGCGCCGCCTTCACCAAGCTCACCGAAGAGGACCCCTCGCTCAGCGTCGTGCACAACGCCGAAAACCACGAGGTGGTGATCTGGGGGCAGGGCGAGATGCATTTGCGCGTGGCCGCCGAACGCCTCGGCGACCGCTATGCGGTGCCGGTCACCACGCGACCCCCGGCGGTCGGCTACAAGGAAACGATCCGTAAGCCGGTCACGGTGCGCGGCCGGCACAAGAAGCAGTCCGGCGGCCATGGCCAGTTCGGCGACACGGTGCTGGAGATCAGGCCATTGCCGCGCGGCTCCGGCTTCAAATTCGAAGACCGCATCACCGGCGGCGTGGTGCCGCGCAACTACATCCCGGCGGTGGAGGAGGGCGTCATCGACGGGCTCAAGCACGGCCCGCTCGGCTTCCCGGTGGTCGATCTCGCGGTGGCGCTGATCGACGGCTCCTACCACACGGTCGATTCCTCCGACATGGCGTTCCACATCGCGGGGCGGGTCGGCATTTCCGAAGGCCTGCCGCAGTGCCAGCCGGTGCTGCTGGAGCCGATCCATATGGTGGAGATCGTCTGCCCGAGCGAGGCCACCGCCAAGATGAACGCGATCCTCGCCGGCCGGCGCGGCCAGATCCTCGGCTTCGACACGCGCGAAGGCTGGCCGGGCTGGGACACCGTGCGCGCGCTAATGGCGGAAGCCGAGATCGGCGATCTCATCATCGAGGTGCGTTCGGCCACCGCCGGCGTCGGCTCGTTCACCTTCAAGTTCGACCACATGGCCGAGCTGACCGGGCGCACCGCCGACCAGATCATCGCGGCGCGGCGCGCGGCGGAGTAAATCTCAATCGTCATTCCGGGACGCGCGCTTCGCGGCGCCCGGAATGACAGAGGCGTGATTTGCCAGTGAGCCGTCGTCACCGTACCCCTTGAGCGTCGTTTCCGAGGGGATTCGTCTATGCACGTCATTCGCCGCCGCGGCTGGGAACTTCCTGATCGCCTCGCCACGCCCGAACATCTGTTCTTCAATCGCCGCGGCTTTCTGGCAGGCGGCGCCAGCGCGCTGGCGCTGCTGCCCGTCGCCGCCGGCGCGCAGCGCGTCACCGATCTCGCCACGCTGCCCGATCCGAGCGCCGACCTCTACCCCGCCAAGCGCAACGAAAAATATGCGCTCGACCGTCCGATCACCGACGAGAAGATCAACGACCACTACAATAATTTCTACGAGTTCAATTCGTCGAAGGAAGTCTCCGAGCAGGCGCAGTTGCTGCCGATCCGGCCGTGGACGGTGAAATTCGACGGCCTGCTGGAAAAGCCGTTCGAGATCGGCATCGACGACCTCATCCGCAAGATGACGCTTGAGGAGCGCACCTACCGGCACCGCTGCGTGGAAGCCTGGAGCATGGCGATCGCCTGGACCGGTTTCCCGCTGGCGAAACTCGTCGCCTTCGCCAAGCCGCTCGGCTCGGCCAAATACATGCGCATGGAAACCTTCACGAACCCGAAGGTCGCGCCCGGCGAGCGCATGACCTGGTTCCCCTGGCCCTATGTCGAAGGCCTTACCATGGCCGAGGCGACCAATGATGTCGCCTTCATCGCCACCGGCGCCTACGGCCATCCGATGAGCAAGCAGCACGGCGCGCCGCTGCGGCTCGCCGTGCCGTGGAAATACGGGTTCAAGTCTATCAAGTCGATCGTGCGCTTTTCCTTCGTCGAAGAGCGGCCGAAGGGATATTGGGAGGCGCTGCAGGCGTCCGAATACGGCTTCTGGGCCAACGTCAACCCCGCGGTGCCGCACCCGCGCTGGAGCCAAGCGAGCGAGGAAGTGATCGGCACCGGCGAACATCGGCCGACTCTGCTCTTCAACGGTTACGGTGACTACGTCGCCGGCCTCTACAAGGGCCTGGAAAACGAACGGCTGTGGGCGTGATCCGGTAGCGCCGCCCGCACACGCGATTTTGAGGAACGGAACCCGGCGACGTCGGTTACACTAGCGATTGGTGGCGCGTGGGACGACACGGAGCCGTCGAAAGGTTTCTTGGTCATCTCCGCGCGCCGCGTCCACCTGAACACCGGGTTTCAGGAGACCAACATGGCGCATTCGCATATCCTGCTTGGCGCTGGGACAGTTCCGGCGCATCCGTCCATCCGGCGTATCGGCTTTGCCGACCTCAAAGACGCGCTCGCCAAGGGCGTCGACGACTTCATGGCGATGCCGACGCACGCCATGTTCCTGTGCGCGATCTATCCGCTCATCGGTCTGGTGCTGGCACGGCTCGCCTTCGGCTACTCGATCGTGCCGCTGCTCTATCCGCTGGCGACCGGCTTCGTTCTGGTCGGGCCGCTGGCGGCGCTCGGACTTTATGAATTGAGCCGGCGGCGCGAGGCGGGCTTGCCGGGAGAGGCGACGCACGCTTTCGACGTCATCCGCTCGTCGTCGATCGGCGCCATCGCGGCGCTCGGCATTCTGCTGCTGCTGATCGTCGGCGTCTGGCTCGCCGTCGCCAACGCGATCTATGTCGCCGATTTCGGTTACGCGCCGCCAGTATCGTTCGGCGGCTTCATCCATGACGTGCTGACCACGCCGGCCGGCTGGAATCTCATCATCGTCGGCAACGCCGTCGGCTTCTGCTTCGCCGTGGTGGTGCTGACCATCAGCGTGGTGTCGTTTCCGCTGCTGCTCGATCGCGATGTCGGCGCGGCGGTTGCGCTGCTGACCTCGATCCGGGCGGTGATCGACAATCCGCTCACCATGGCGGCGTGGGGCCTGATCGTCGCGGTGCTGCTTGCGCTCGGCTCGCTGCCGTTCTTCCTTGGGCTGACCGTGGTGCTGCCGGTGCTCGGGCACGCGACCTGGCATCTCTACCGCAAGGTAGTCGAGCCGGACACGAGTCCGCGCCCGGATTTCCGTGAGGAACGGCCGCGGCGCTCCGCGGCGGATTTCCCCTCCAATCTCTTTCCCTGGACCCGATAGACACCGGAGGGGCGCGTGGCGCCCCTTCCACCGGCTGTGCGCAATTCCTATCTCGCAGGAAACGCCATGGAGGGTTTCTTGCGCGCATTTCTTGCTTGTCTCGTCGCCGCCTTCGCCGCGCTTGGTGCGCTGTCGGCGGCCGCAGCCGAACAGCCGGACCTCATCTTCAAGCGCGCGACGGTGTTCAAGTGGCTGACGCCGGACGACAAGCTGGCCACCTACGGCATCGACGATCCCGAAGTCGACGGCGTCGCTTGCCATTTCACGGTGCCCGAGCGCGGCGGCCTGAAAGGCTGGATCGGCGTCGCCGAGGAAGTGTCCGACATCTCGCTCGCCTGCCGGCAGATCGGCCCGATCCATTTCAAGGCCAAATTCGAGCAGGGCGAGGATGTCTTCCGCAAGCGCCGCTCGCTGTTCTTCAAGAAGATGCAGATCGTGCGCGGCTGCGACACCAAGCGCAACGTGCTGGTCTACATGGTCTATAGCGACAAACTGATCGAAGGCTCGCCGAAGAATTCCACCTCGACGGTGCCGATCCAGCCCTGGGGCGCGGAAGCCGCCGTGCAGAAATGCGCGGATTGGGTGGAGAAATAAATTACGCCGGGCGGCGGTCACCCGTCATCATAAACGTTTATGATGGCGTGGGGGCTAAAGGGAGATTGCCATGTCCACCAATCAACCCGACATTGCCGGAATTCAAAGCGCGGTTGCCAACACCCTGCACGAGCATTGGGTGCTGTTTCTGGTCGAGGGCGTCGTGCTGCTGGTGCTGGGCGCGACCGCCATCGCCATTCCGCCGCTCGCCACGCTGGCGCTGACCATCGTCATCGGTTGGCTGTTTCTGGTCAGCGGCGTGGTCGGCCTGTTGACCACCTTCATGATGCGGCAGGCGCCCGGCTTCTGGTGGTCGCTGCTCTCCGCCGTGCTCGGCATCGTCGTCGGCGTGTTGCTGCTGGCGCAGCCGGTCACCGGCGCGTTCTCGCTGACCTTGGTGCTGATCGTCTTCTTCATCATGGAGGGCGTTGCCTCGATCATGTTCGCGCTCGACCACAAGCGCGAATTGTCGGGCCGCTGGGGCTGGATGCTGGTGAGCGGCATCATCGATCTGATTCTCGCGGCATTCGTCTTCATGGGCCTGCCGAGTTCTGCGGCCTGGGCGATCGGGCTCCTGGTCGGCATCAATATGGTGTTCGGCGGATCGGCGCTGATCGCCATGGCGCTGCACGCCCGCAATGCGCCGGCGGCGACGCCGTAATCGCACGATCCCGCTTTTTGCGGACTGAAAAAGGACGATCCGCGGCGCCGAGAGCCGGCGCCGCAAACGGAGGCGGCTGTCCACCCTGCGAACACCGGTCGCGATGTGCCGCCGTTGTCGCGCCGGACCATGGAAGAGATATGTCGATCGTCTTGCGCGGCATGTCGCGATGACCGATGTTTGCCGGACCGGCTTATGCCAGTCTCAAGCACGGCAACGACACTACGCAGGAGGAAAGCATGCCCGCTTATTGGGTTGCGCGTTCGAAAATCAACGACCCGGTCGAATACAAGAAATACACCGACTTGGTGCCCGGTATCATCGCCAAATTCGGCGGCAGGGTGCTGGCGCGCGGCGGCCGCTTCCAGATCATGGAAGGCCCGCACAAATTCCACCGCTTCATCGTGATCGAATTCCCGACCCTGGAGCAGGGCGTCGCCTGCTTCACCTCGCCGGAATACGATGCCGCCGCGGCTTTCCGGCGCAGCGGCGCCGGCGAGGTGGAAACCATCATGGTGGAGGGGGCCTAGCCCACTTTCGCCCACCCGCGACCCTCTAGCGCGTGGCTGGAAATTGCGGATATGATGACAAAAAACAAACGTCAACCAGGGAGGACATAATGCTGCGTTATTTCAAATCGGGGGCCTTCGCCTCGGTTGTCGGGGTGGCCATCGCCCTGATCGCCGGCGCGCTGTTCGTCGTTTCCGCCAGTGCGCAGGACAAGGAGCCGATCAAGATCGGCTTCAGCATGGCGCTGACCGGGCCGCTTGGGCCGAACGGCAATCAGGCGCTGCTCGGCATGAATATTTGGGCGGAAGAGATCAACGCCAAAGGCGGGCTGCTCGGGCGTCCCGTCAAGCTCGTCTACTACGACGATCAGAGCAATCCCTCGACGGTGCCGAGCATCTACACCAAGCTGCTCGACGTCGACAAAGTCGACCTCGTGCTCGGCGGCTACGCCACCAACCAGGTGGCGCCCGCCATGCCGATCGTCATCCAGAAGGGCAAGGTGTTCATCAGCCTGTTCGCGCTCGCCGTGAACAGCGAGTTCCACTACCCGAAATATTTCTCGATCCTGCCGAGCGGGCCGACGCCGAAGACGACCTTCACCGAGGGCTTCTTCCAGGTTGCCGCGCAGCAGAATCCGAAGCCGAAGACCGTCGCGCTCGCGGCGGCCGACAGCGAGTTCTCCAAGAACTCCTGCGACGGCGCGCGCGAGAACGCCAAGAAGTTCGGCGTCAAGGTCGTCTACGACAAGACTTATCCGCCGACCACGACCGATTTCTCGCCGGTCGTGCGCGCGATTCAGGCGTCGAACGCCGATCTCGTCGTCGTGTGCTCCTATCCGCTCGACTCGGTCGGCATGGTGCTCGCGGCCAACGAGATCGGGTTGAAGCCGAAGATGTTCGGCGGCGCCATGGTCGGCTTGCAGGCCACCGTGTTCAAGAACAAGCTCGGCCCGGCGCTGAACGGCATCGTCAATTACGAGACCTGGGTGCCGGAACCCAAGTTGATGTTCCCGCAGACCAAGGCGTTCTTTGAGAAGTATCAGTCGCGGGCGCCAGCGCTGAAGATCGATCCGCTCGGCTATTACCTCGGCGGCTGGGGCAATGCCTATATCGATGTGCTCGGCCAGGCAGTCGCGGCGACCAAGAGCCTCGACGACAACAAGATCGCCGACTACATCCGCACCCACACCTTCACGACCGTGATGGGCGACATCAAGTTCGGCAAGGATGGCGAATGGGCCAAGCCGCGCTGGATGCAGGTGCAGTACCACGACATCAAGCAGGGCGCCGGCCTGGATACTTGGAAGGGCATGAGCTACCAGACCGTGCTCACCCCGTCCGATCTGGCGACCGGCAAGGTGATCTATCCCTACGAGAAGGCGCATAAGTAGGCGGCGCTTCGACCGTTGCGAACGAACGGCGCGGGGCCATCTCTCCCGCGCCGTTTTTCTTTTCCCTTTCCCTTGCAACGAACGGGGAGCGGAAGCTCACATCCCCAGATAGAACTGGCGGATCAAGTCGTTGTTGTTGAGCTCGTCGGCCGAGCGGCCTTCGAAGGCGATCTTGCCGTGCACGATCACATAGCCGCGGTCGGCGATACGGATGGCCTGGGTGAAGTTCTGCTCGGCCATCAGCACCGTGAGCTGGTAGTGGTCCTTGAGCTCCTTGATGGCGTCGATGGTGCGCGCGACCAGAAGCGGCGCCAGGCCGACGGAAGGCTCGTCCACCAACAGGATGCGCGGTGCCAGCATCAAGGCGCGAGCAAGCGCCAGCATCTGCTGCTCGCCGCCGCTCATCGAGCCGGCGAGCTGGCTGCGCCGCTCGGCCAGGCGCGGGAACGCCTCATAGCAGAACTCGAGATTGCTCTTGATCTGCGCGCGCGCCTTGGGCCGGAACGCGCCGAGCAGCATGTTCTCTTCAACGGTCAGTTTCGGGAACAGGCGGCGGCCTTCCGGCACCAGCGCGATGCCGAGATCGACGATCTGCTCGGTCGGCAGGCCGATGAGGTCGTGCTTCTCGCCGTCGATCTCCGCCACGATGCGGCCGGCCACTGGGCGCAGAATGCCCATGATGCATTTCATCAGCGTGCTTTTGCCGTTGCCGTTGGTGCCGAGCAGGGCCACGGTTTCGCCGGCGTCGACGGTCATCGAGACGTCCTCGATCACCCGCACCGCGCCATAGGCGGCGTGCACCTTTTCGATGGTGAGACTACTGCCCAAGATACGCCCTCACCACTTCGGGATCGCGCACCACGTCTTTCGGCGGGCCGTCGGCGATCTTGCGGCCGGACACCAGAACCGCGAGCCGCTGCGAGAAGCTCATCACCGCGCTCATGATGTGTTCGATCAGGATGATGGTGACGCCGCGCTCGTTCAGCCGCACCAGCAGCGCCAGGATGTCGTCGATCTCCGAATGCGACAGGCCGGCCATCGATTCGTCCGCGATCAACAGCTTCGGCTCGGCGGCCATGGCGCGCGCGAGCTCGAGCTTGCGCATCTCGACCTGCGTCAGGTCGCGCGGCATCCGCCCGGCTTTCGGCAAGAGGCCGACCGTATCGAGCAGCTCATGGCAGCGCGCCTCGAGATCGCTGTGGGCGTGCAGCATGCCTTCGCGGGCGCGCACGGTGTAGAGCAGGGGGATGCGCAGATTATCGGCGAGCGTGACGCTGTGGAACGGACGTGGCAGCTGAAAGCTGCGCGCCAGCCCGCGCCGCGTGCGCTGATGCGCGGCGAGCCCGTCCAGCGCCTGGCCCTCGAACCGCACCGTGCCGGTCTCGTTCTGCAGCGTGCCGCAGATGCAATTGACCAGCGTGCTCTTGCCCGAGCCGTTGGGCCCGATCAGCCCGAGCCGCTCGCCCGGCGCGACCTCGATCTCGATGCCGTCGAGCGCGACGAAGCCGCCGAACCGTTTGCTGATATTGTCGACGTGCAGCAGGGCGGTCATGACCGCCTCCGCGCGCGCAAGCTCTCCTTGACCAGACCGATCAAGCCGTTGGGCGCGATGATGACGAAAGCGACCAGCATTAGCCCGACGATCAGCAGGTTGACCGCCGAGGAAATGGTGACCGTGGCGTATTGCTGTGCCGAGCCGAGCAGAATCGAGCCCACCAGCGGGCCGACCCAGGTGGTGGTGCCGCCGATCATCGGCATGGCGATGGAGTTGACCGCGTAATCCAGCGCGAACGCCGACTGCGGCTGCAGGTAGCCGATGTAATAGGGGAACGGCGCCCCGGCCATGCCCATGAAGGCGCCCGATAGCGTGGTGGCGATCAGCTTCAGGCGCAGCGTCGGCACGCCGCAGGCTTCCGCCGCTAATTCGTCGTCGCGAATCGTGGCGAAGCCGTAGCCGAGCCGCGAGCGTTCGATGGTGCGCGCTGTCGCCAGCGCGATCACCGCCAGCAGCAGCATCAGGGCGAAGAGATATTCGATGTAATGGACCTTGAGGCCCGCGAGCTCGAAGTTTTCCGGGTGGATGATGTAGGCGCCGCGCGAGCCGCCGACGAAATCCCAATTGACCACCAGCGTCTGGAAAACGACCGCCATCGCCAGCGTGGCGATGGAGAAGAAGGCGCCGCGCAGGCGCAGCGTCAGATAGCCGGTGCCCAGCCCGACAATACCGGAGACGACGGCGCCGAGCACGATCAGCAGTGGAATCGGCAGTGGATGGAATTTGTACCAGAACACCGAGCTGTAGGCGCCGATGGCGAAGAAAGCCGCGGTGCCGAAATTCACGTAGCCGCAGTAGCCGCCGAGGATATTCCAGGCCGTCGCCAGCACGATGAATTGCAGGATCGTGTAGCCGGCGAAATACGCGTAATCGACACTCAGCCAATGGAACAAAGCCATGACCGCGAGGCCGACCGCGGCGGTAATGATGGAGAATGTCGCCGTGTTCACCGCTAGCGTCCCATGAGTCCGGCCGGCCGGAACGCCAGCGTGAGGAGAAGAAAACCAAACGATACGGCGGGCGCCCACGACGGGCCATAGAACGTCGAGGTCAGGCTCTCGACCACGCCGAGCAGGAAGGCGGCGATCAAGGCGCCGGGCAGGCTGCCGAGGCCGCCCAGCACGCAGATGGCGAAGACGCGGCCGATATAGTCGCGGCCGACCGACGGCTCGACCGGCTGGATGATGATCAGCAGCGCGCCGGCGATCGAGGCGAGGGCGATGGAAATGCCGAAGGCGATGCGCTTGATGCGGATCGGGTCGGCGGCCATCAGCTGCAGCGCCAGTTGATCCTGCGATACCGCCATGATGGCGCGGCCGAGGAACGTGCGGGTGACGAACAGCTCAAGCGCGCCGAACGTCGCCAGCGCCACCAGGCAGGGCACCAGCATGCGCAGCGGCAGCTCGAGCCCGGCGAGATGCAGGCTGGGGCCGATATAGGCGGCCTCGACGTAGCGATAGTCGACGCCGAACACCAGAATCAGCGAGACCTCGGTGACGAACAGCAGGCCGAAGAAAAAGGCGAGCCCGCGCAGCGATTCCTGGCCGCGTCTTTCGAAGGACATGTAATAGACCTGATAGACCAGCGCGCCGAGCGCGTAGAAAGCCGGCAGCACGATGATGCTGACCAGGATCGGATCGATGCCGAGATTGATGTTGACGTAATAGGCGATGTAGGAGCCGAGGATGACGAAGGCGGGATGCGCGATATTGACGATGTCGAGCATGCCGAACGAAATCGAGATGCCGGCGGTGACGGCGGCATAAAAGCCGCCGAGCAATAGCCCGGCGACGATGGCGTTGAGCAGGAGATCCCAGGAAATGTCCATGCTGTCTCAGCCGGCGCATTCGCTTAAAGCGGATCGGACCGGCGGGCATCGCCGGGCGCGATGCGTCTCGCCGCAATCTGCATGTCGAAATGGCCGGTCTCGCTTTCCCCTCTAGGCTTCAGTTTCTTCTTTGCCCGCATTTTTGCGGACGGGCTTGGCGCGGCAGTTTGCAGGAACCCCGGCGGCTTGGCTAGTCCATTGATGGATCAGGTGAACCGGGCCACCCGGTGAAAATGACACGCCCGCCGTCCGGCTGCGCGAGCGGGAGGGCGCTCATGCGAATCGCTTGCTCAGGCGGCGGCTTGCGGGCGCACCCCGGCGGGCAGCAGCATCGGCTTGTTGGCGCTGTCTTTGAACTCGACGGTCATGAACACCATTTCCTGGTCGCCGAGATTTTCCAGATCGTGCACCTTGAACTCGCCCTTGCCGTAAGTCTCGTGCCGCGTCTCGCCGGGCGCATAGGTGTACTCGACCGTGCTGCCGTCGTGCACGTGCTGACGGCCGCGGCCGCCCGACACCGAGGTCCAGAAGTAATCCAGCACGTGGCGATGGAACCCGATGCGCTCGCCGGGAGCGAGGCGGATGATCCACACCCGCGTGCGCTCGTTTTCCGACAGCAAAGTGGAGCCGACGCAAGGATTCGGGTTCTTGGCTTCGCGCTCGAATTCGGCGGTGAGCTCGGCCGGCCACTGCGACTTATCTTTTTTCTCGGCGGCCTTGTCGAGCATGCTCAGCGCCATGGGAAATCCTCCAGTGCTATTTGCGTTCATATATAGCATATTCCGGCCAACGGAAAGATTGCAGGGACGGACGATTGCCGGGGAATAAAGCGGTTATCATCGGCGGCTCGATGAGCGGCCTCTTGAGCGCGTTGATGCTGCGCCGCGCTGGGTGGGACGTTAACGTCTACGAGCGCGTGGAGAGCGAGCTGTCCGGCCGCGGCGCCGGCATCGTCGCGCAGCGGGAGCTCATCGAGCGGCTGCGTGGATTGGGCCTTGCCACCAACGCGCTCGGCGTCGAAATCGTCACCCGCAAAATTCTCGACCGCGAGGGGCGCCTGACCGAGAAATTCGATTGCCCGCAGGTGCTCACCGCCTGGGAGCGCGTCTACCGGCTGCTGCGCGACGCCTTTCCAGCCGAACACTATCATCGTGGGCGTGGACTCGCCGGCTTCGAGCAGCGCGGTGATTCGGTGCTGGCCCATTTTTCCGATGGCGAAAGCATCGAGGCCGACCTGCTGGTCGGTGCCGACGGCACGCGGTCGACCGTGCGGCAGCTGGCGCTGCCAGAAGCAGTGCCACTCTACGCCGGCTACTGCGCCTGGCGCGCGCTGATCGCGGAAGACGCCTTTCCACCCGACGTGCATCGCGATCTGTTCGAATACATGACGTTCACGCTGCCGCCGGGCGAGCAATTGCTCGGCTATCCGGTCGCCGGCCCCGACAACGATCTGCGCCCCGGCCATCGCCGCTACAACGTCGTGTGGTACCGGCCGGCCGACGAGCAGACCAAGCTGCCGTGGCTGCTCACCGACGAGCGCGGCACGCGGCACGCGATCTCCATCCCGCCGCCGTTGATCCGCCGCGAGGCGATCGCCGAGATGCGCGAGGCCGCCGAGCGGCTGGCGGGGCCGCAATTCCGTCAGGTCGTGCGGCTGATCGCGGAGCCGATTTTGCAGCCGATCTACGATCTCGAATCGTCGCACATGGCCTTTGGCCGCGTGGCGATCCTCGGCGACGCGGCCTTCGTCGCGCGCCCGCACGTGGCGGCCGGCGTATCGAAGGCGGCGGACGACGCCGCCGCGCTCGTCGCGGCGCTCGCCGCCGAGGCGGATGTGCCGGCGGCGCTTGAGCGCTTCGAAGCGGCGCGGCTGCCCGAGAATTTCAGAATCATCGAGCGCGCGCGCCATCTCGGCGCCTATCTGCAGGCGACGCAGACGACGGAAGAGCGCGAGCGCGCCGGCCGCCACAGCACCGACGGTGCGGTGATCGCGGAGACCGCGGTGCTGGATTTCCTCTACGTCTGATCAGGCGCGCTTGCGCGGCCGCTGCAGGATCGTTTCGCCGGCGACGGCGCCGAGCTGGCGCAGGCTCACACTGTTGAGTGGGAACTCGAGCAGCACGTGGGTCAGGCTGAGGCTGAGCAGCACCGCGAAGCCGAGCACGTAGTTATAGAAGTAGAACGCCGTTGCGGCCGCGCTCAGCACCGCCACCAGCGCGAGCCGCGCCTTCGGCACGTCGGCCCAGCGGATGACTTCCGCCTTAATGAACCAATTCAGGTAGTGGTACGTGTAGACGAACGACAGCAGGCCGGTGAGCCGCGCGTCGAGTTTGAGGCCCGGCATGCCGAGCGCGCGGCCCAGCGCCTGCGGAACGTTGCCGAAGGATTCCTGGGCGAGCTTGGCGAGCGGCGGAATCGCCGTCGCCGAAGACGGCGGGACGATCATGATCGCGGCAATGACGGCCAGATAGAGCGCGACCAGTCCGAACTGGGCTGCGCTGCGCGCACGCAGGGCGCCCAGCGTCATGAACACCAGTGTAAACAGCGATACGTGTATTAGCGTCGGCAGCAAGACGCCGACGATGGCGAAGCCGGGTCCCTGGCTCGCCAGGTAGGCCGTCACCGCGGCCGCCAGCATGACCAGCACCATTCCTTGTAGCGCGGTGCGGACGCCGGCGAGCAAGGCGCAGACCACGAAAGCAAGCCAGACGATGACGCCGAACCAGGTAGCGTTTTCGAGAAAGCTCGCGGCCAGCGCGACGATGATCAGCGCCAGAGCGATCCCGCGGTGCGGCAGGAAATATTTGCGGTCATGCAGCCAGGAAATTTCGGTCAGATAGTGCGCCGGTCCGAGAATGACGTAAGACAAAAGCACCAGCTCGAACGGCAAAAGATAAGAAAGGCCGACCGCCGACACCATCAGCGCGAAGTGGCAAACATCGGTGCGGCGCATCGGCGCTATTCTTGCTCGCGAACGATCCCGGCCGCCGCGATCCTATCGCGGCCGAGCAGGCTGCGCCTAGAGATTTAATAGCCGTTTGGCGTTGCCGCCGCAGATCGCGGCGCGCGTCACATCGTCGAAGCTTTCGACCGAGGCGACGTGGCCGACCGGGTCATACTCCAGCATATCATAAGGATAGTCGGTGCCGAGCACGATGCGGTCGGCGCCATAGGTCTTCACCAGCGCCTCGAGCTGATGCGGCGTGAAGACGACGGTGTCGAGATAGACGTTGCGCCGCAGATAGGTCGTCGGCGGCTGCGGCAAATCGCCGTGCGCGTCTGACCGGGCGCCCCAGGCATGATCGATGCGGCCGGAATAGGCCCCGAGGAAGCCGCCGCCGTGCACGGCGACCACACGAAGCTTTGGATGCCGCTCGAAGACGCCGTCGAAGATCAGGTAGTGCAACGCCATCGTGGTGTCGAGCGGATTGCCGATGACGTTGTTGAAATAGAAGCGGCCAAAGCGCTGCGGTTGGGTGAAACCGGTCGGGTGAATCAACACCAGCGCATCGAGCTCCTCGGCTTTCTTCCAAAACGGCGCGAACGCGGGGTCGGATAGTTCCTTGCCGTTGACGTTGGTGAGGATCTCGGCGCCCTTGAAGCCGAGCTGCTTCATGCCGCGTTCGATCTCGTTGGCCGCCTCGTTTCCGTCCTGCATCGGCACGCCGCCGAGCGCAACCAGCCGGTCTTTGTGCTTGCCGACATATTCGGCGATGCCGTCGTTGAGGGCGCGGGCCGCTTGTACGCCGACGTCGAGGGGCAGGTTGTAGTAGATTTGCGGCGGCGCTGGGCAAATGAGCTGCATGTCGACGCCCATCTCGTCCATCACGGCGAAGCGCTCGTCCGTGGTGGCGATGCGCGTGCGGATGTCGTTGGCCTGCTTGGCCATCAGGGCCTGCGTCTCGGGGATCGAGGCCTGGACCAGCGGATCGGTCGATTGCTTAAGGTGCGGCGTCACGATGTCGGCAACGCGTGGCACCGCGACATGCGCATGCATGTCGAGGGTGAGACTTTTCGGCCTTACCTCGCGCCCCGGCTTGCCATGTTTGCGCGCCGCGGTGAGTGCGTATTTGTTCCAGACTTCAGCCATATCGCTGCCTCTCTTGAATCGTCATGTCCGGCCTCGTGTCGGGCATCCACGCCTTTGTTCACAAGTCATCCAAGACGTGGATGGCCGGGTCAAGCCCGGCCATGGTGGTGTGGAAACTCATCAGAAAACGCCGAGATGCTGGCGCAGATCGATGCCGTCCTTGTCCAGTTGCGCCGGGGTGGAGACCACCGCGACGTGCCCGGTGTTGAGGATGACGATGTCGTCGGCGACGTCGAACACCAGCTTCGGATTTTGCTCGACCAGCACGATCGACAGCCCGCTCTCCTTCAGCTTGCGGATGGTGGCCATCACCTCGGCCACGATCTGCGGCGCGAGGCCCTCCGACGGCTCGTCCATCAGCAGCACGCGCGGATTGCCCATCAGCGCGCGGCCGATCGCCAGCATCTGCTGCTCGCCGCCGGACAGATGCGCGGCGATCTGCTTGTGCCGTTCGGCGAGGCGCGGAAACATCGCGAACACGGTCTCGGCCGTCCACGGCGCGTGCTTGCTGCCGGCATCCGGCTTGCGCGCGGCGACCATGAGGTTCTCGCGCACGGTCAGGCTCTTGAAGATGCGGCGGCCTTGCGGCACGAGCGCGACGCCGTGCGCCGCGACGATCTCGGGCGATAGACCCGTGACCTTGTCGCCGAACACCACGACCTCGCCGCGGCGCGGCGCCAGCAGGCCCATGGCGACGTTCATGCAGGTCGACTTGCCGGCGCCGTTGCGCCCGAGCAGGCCGAGCATGCGCGCCTCGCCGAGCTCGAACGAGACGTTCGCCAGCACGTGGCTGTCGCCGTAATAGGCGTCGATCGCCTGCAGGTTGAGCGCGCTAGTGGCCAAGATAGACCTCCCGGGTGCGCGGGTCGGCCACCACCTCGGCGCGGGTGCCTTCGACGATCACCTCGCCGAAATGCAGCAGCGTGATGCGCTCGGCGAATTCCAGCGCCACGTCCATGTTGTGCTCGATCATTACGATGGTCACGTCGCGCGGGATCGCCATCAGGCATCGATGCACGTCGCGCCGCTCGTCGATCGACAGGCCGGCGAACGGCTCGTCGAGCAGCAGCACTTTCGGATTCTGCGCCAGCGCCATGGCGATCTCGACGCGGCGGCGCTCGCCATAGGAGGTCTGCGCCAGCGGCCGCTCGGCGATATGGGCGAGGCCGACCCGCTGCAGCGCCGCGAGGCCGTGCTCGATCAGATGGCCCTGATGCTTGATGTCGATCAGCGGATTCCAGCGCGCCGGCGACAGGCCGAGGAGCGCCAGCGCGACGTTATGGATGATGGTGTCGCGCGGGAACAGGGTGATGATCTGGTAGGTGCGCGCCATGCCGAGATGCGGGCGCTGCCGGCTCGGCACACGGGTGATGTCCCCGCCGAACAGATGGATCGTGCCCTTGTCGGGGCTGATCTCGCCGGTGATCAGATTGAACAGCGTGGTCTTGCCGGCGCCGTTGGGACCGATGATCAGGCGGCGCTCGCCCGGCTCGACGTTGAGGTTGACCTCATTGGTGACGTGCAGGCCGCCGAATGCCTTGCACAGGCCGGAGACGGCGAGGGCGCTCATGACCGGCCCTCCTGCGCCGCCGGCTTGCGCGCCTTGGCGATCTTGCGCCAGGCGAGCCGCGACAGCCGTGCGCTGCCCGGCACCAGGCCTTCCGGCATCAAGATGACGATGGCGACGAAGATGGCGCCGAGCAGGAAATTCCAGCGTTCGATGAAGCCGGACACCACGGTCTTCACCACCACCACCAGCGCCGCGCCGACGATCGGCCCGAGCAGCGTGCCGGCGCCGCCGGAAATCACCATCAGCAGCACCTCGGCGGAGGAGGTGAGCGCCAGCGTCTGCGGGCTGATGAATTGCGTGTAGTAGACGAACAGGATACCGGATACCGCCGTCAGCAAGCCGGACGCGAGACATGCGTAGAAACGGATCAGCCAGACGTGATAGCCGAGCGCGTTCATGCGTCGCGGCTGATCGCGCGTACCCTTTAACGACGCGCCGAACGGCGAACGGACGAAGACCGCCATCGCCGCCACCGACAGCGCGAAGACGATCAACGTCGTGTAGTAAAAGGTGTTCGGCGAGGACAGCGAATAGCCGAACGGCTCGGGGCGGCTGCGCACGTTGATCCCGTTGTCGCCACCGGTCAGGCTGATCCAGCGGTAGGCGAGGCCCCAAACGATTTCGCCCAGCGCCAGCGTGATCATGATGAAGCCGATGCCGGTCGAGCGCAGCGACAGGGCGGCGTAGAGCGCCGTCGAGGCGATGCCGACGATGAGCGCGACCACGATCGCCGCGGCGTGGCCGTAGCCGAGCTGCAGCATATAGGCGGTGGCATACGCGGCGATGCCGAACAGGCCGGCATGGCCGAGCGATACCAGTCCGGCATAGCCCACCAGCACGTTCAGCCCGAGCGCGAAGATCGCGTATAACAGGATTTGGCTGGCGACGTTGATGTAGTAGTCGCCGAGCATCCAGTAGGGCACGGTGACAAGCGCCACGCAGGCGACGGCGAGGGCGATGAGGCGCGCGCTCATGGGACGTGCCTGCCGAACAGGCCCTGCGGGCGCAAGAGCAACACCAGCAGCATCGGCATGAACAGGACGAAATAAGCGAGCTCAGGCAGAAGGGCTTGGCCAAAATTGTAAATGAAGCCGACGACGATGCTGCCGACAAAGGAGCCGAGCAGGCTGCCGGTGCCGCCGAGGATCACCACCACCAGCGCCAGCGGCAGCATGTCCTGATCGAGTCCGGGATAGACCGAGAGAATCGGCCCGCCGATAATGCCGGCGAAAGCGGCGAGGCCGGCGCCGAGCGCGAAGACGATGGTGAACAGCTGCGAGACGCGGATGCCGACCACGCGCGCCATCTCGGGATCGTCGACCCCGGCACGGATCATGGCGCCGAGCCGCGTGCGGTCGAGCAGCAGCCAAAGTCCGACGGCGACGACCGTGGCGATGACGATGATCGCCAGGCGGTAGAGCGGAAAAGCCGCCGCGCCCGCGCGTACGAATCCGCCGAGGCCGGCGGGCGTGGCGACGTTGAGCGGATCGCCACCCCAGACCTGCAGGCAGAAATCGGCGGCCATGAAGGACAGACCGAGCGTCACCAGCACTTGCGCCAGTTGATCGCCGGGCAGGCGGCGCAGCAGCAGGCGCTCGGCCAAGGCGCCGAGCGCGGCGACCGTCAGAGTCGCGAGCACCGCCGCCAGCCAAAAATTCAATTCGAAGCCGAGCAGGCCGATAACGAACGTGGCGCCGATATAGGCGCCGAGCATGAACAGCGAGCCATGCGTCAGATTCGGAATCCGCATCAGCCCGAAGATCAGGGAGAATCCCGCCGACAGCAGGAACAGCAATCCCCCGAAGGTGATACTGTTGACGGTCAGCACCAACCAAAACGTCATGTCCGCAGTGTTCCCGCGCTGGTCGCTTTTCTTGTTTGCATATTAGACCCAGAATCCGGACTCCCACATATCCGGATCGTCAGCCGCAGAACCGCGAGCGCCAGTGCGGCGCCCGCGGCACGGCTCACATCATGACTTGAGCGGCGGGTAGTCGCGTGAATAGACCGGCTGCGCGAGGAACTTCTTCTCGTCGTAGGTCCAGAACTGGCTCACGTTGTGGTAGGTCTTGACCGTCTTGTTGACGAGCTTGCCGTTCACCTTCTCGACCTTGCGTACGTAGAAGTCGCCGATCACGTTGCCAAAATGGTCGAACTTAATCGGACCGCGCGGCGTATCGGTGAGCGACACCGATTTGAGCGCGGCCATCAGTTTTTCCTTGTCGTCGGATTTACCGCCGTTCTTCTCGAGGCCGGCCGCGACGACCTGGCAGTTCACATAGAGGCCGGCGGCGTAGAAGCCCGGCAACACGTGGTAGTTCGCCTCCATCTCGGAGATGAATCGCTTGTTGGGTTCGTTCTGCAGATCGGCGGTGTACGGGCAGCAGCTGTACATGCCGATGGCTTCGTCGCCGAACGAATGCATCAGCGCGTCGTCGCCGCCGGTCTCGCCCGTGACCACCGGATATTTCAGGCCGGCCGCCGCATATTGCTTCATGAAGCGCAATGGATTCGAACCGGCGAAACCTTGGCAGACGCCGTCGCAGTCGCCGATCTGCGCCAGGTAGGGCGTGTAATCCGGCGTGACAATTGGCGGCCACAGCTTCTTGACGATACGGCCGCCGTTGCCCTCGAAGGTTTGCTGAAAGCCGCCCATCTGCTCGTAGCCGAAGGCGAAGTCTTCGGAGATCGTGACGATGCGCTTGAGCTTCAGCTCTTTGGCCGCGTAATCGGCCATCGGATGCATTGCTTGCGACGAACAGGCCGAAGCGCGCAGGAAGTAAGGGTTGGGGCGGCGCTGCGTCATGTCCTCGGCGGCGGCGAGGCTGAGCAGCGGCGTTTTCGCCTGCGCGATGTAGTCGGTGATCGCGAGAAGCTCGAATGCGGCGAGCGGTCCCAGAATGACGTCGACCTTGTCGCGTTCGACCAGTTCCTGCGCTTTGGTCTTGGCTCCAGCCGGGTTGCCGCCGGAGTCGGCGGAGATGAAATCCACCTTGCGGCCGGCCATCGTGTAGTTCTTTTCCTTCAGATAGGTGACGACCCCCTGCTCCATCTGGATGCCGCCCTGGGCGAGCGGCCCGGTCTTGATGGTGAGGAGGCCGAGCTTGAACGGGGCGGCTTGCGCGATGGCCGGCGCCGGGAATTTGAACGTCGCCAACGCGGCGCCGGCGGCCGTCGCGGCCATGAATTTACGGCGGGTGACTTTACGAGACATTTGCTTTCCTCCCTCAGGTCGCCCCTCGTGGGGCTGTCCATTTTAAGCGGCTTCGTGCGGCATTTTCGACCAAGCGGCACGGCCGAATTCGACATGATTGTCAAAAGGCGTCGTTTCGGGCCGTCGGGGCAAGGGCGATGGACCGAACCGCGGCCATCATCGGCCAATGTATTCCATCCTGTAAAGCCCGGTTGCGGCTTTGCGCCGGGACATGCCGCCTCGGCTCAATGGCGATAGTGGGCATGGCGCCGCTGTCCATGCTAGATTGATGGTCCGCATTGGAGTCGACGATCCTTGCCGGGAGCGACGGCGATGGGTACCAACGGATTTGACGTCAAGCCGCTGTCCGGCTCGGTCGGTGCGGAAATCTTGGGCATCGATCTTGCCGCCGAGCCCGGGCACAACGTCATCGCCGCCATCCGGCAGACCTGGCTCGAGCACGGCGTCATCTTCTTCCGCGACCAGGATCTGCCGCCGGCGAAATTTCTCGCCTTCGCCAAACGCTTCGGCGAGGTGGTCGAATATCCCTTCATCAAGGGCATCGAAGGCTTTCCGGAGATCATTCGGGTGGTCAAGCTCGAGCACGAGACCAAGAATTTCGGCGGCATCTGGCACAGCGACACCGCCTATCTCGACGTGCCGCCGATGGCGACCATGCTGATCGCCCGCGAGGTGCCGCCCTATGGCGGCGATACGCTGTTCGCCAATACGTATCTCGCCTACCAGACGCTGTCCGCCGGTATGAAGCGCATGCTCGACGGCATGATCGCCATCAACCATTCGGCCAAGGCCGACGTCACGCGCACGCGCGAGGACCGCTTGCGCGACGGCGCCAAGGCCGAGGCCAAGAAAGAATACATCAGCGAGCACCCGGCGGTGCGCACGCATCCGGAAACCGGGCGCAAGGCGCTCTACGTCAACATCGGGCACACCGTCCGCTTCAAGGACATGAGCGAGGAGGAGAGCGCGCCGATCCTCAATTATCTGTTCCAGCACCAGACGCGGCCCGAGTTCACCTGCCGCTTCAATTGGCGCGTTGGCTCGCTGGCGTTCTGGGACAATCGTTGCGTGCTGCACAATCCGGTCAACGACTATCACGGCTTCCGCCGCGTCATGCACCGGGTGACGCTCGCTGGCGACAAGCCGCGCTGACTAAATCCCCAGATAACTCGACTTGATCTCGTCGTTGGCCCTGAGCTCTTCGGGCGTGGCCGAATAGACCACCTGGCCCTTGCTCATCACGTGCACGTAGTCGACCAGCTTGAGCGCAAGGTGCGCGCTCTGCTCGACCAAGAGGATCGACAATCCTTCTTGCCGCAGCTTGCCGATCGCTTCCCACAGGCCCTGGATGATGATCGGCGCCAGCCCCTCGGACGGCTCGTCCATGATCAGGCAGTCGGGATTGGTCATCAGCGCGCGGCCGATCGCCAGCATCTGCTGCTCGCCGCCCGACAGCGTCTTGGCGCGCTGATTGCGCCGCTCGCGCAGGCGCGGGAATAGATTGTAGACGCGCTCGAGCGTCCAGCCGTGGCGGTCAGGGCTGCGCTCGGCGACCAGCAGGTTTTCCTCGACGCCGAGCGTCGGGAAGACGCGGCGGCCCTGCGGCACCAGACCCATGCCGCTGCGCACGGTCTCGAACGAAGATTTCCCGGTGATGTCGTTGCCCTTGAACACGATCTTGCCGCGGCGCGGCGGGTTGAAGCCGACGATCGAATTCACCAGCGTGGTCTTGCCGACCCCGTTGCGCCCGAGCAGACCGAGGATCTGCCCCTGCTCGAGCTGCAACGACAGTCCCTGGAGAACGTAGGCGTCCCCGTAATAGGTGTGGATGTCCTGGACTTCGAGGATCGCCATGGTTCATTTCCGTTGGCGCATGATCTTATCCGAAAACCCGTTCCCATCCCCGATCGGTGTCGAGGACATGCTTTTCGGGATCATGCGCTAGTCGGTTCCCAAATAGATTTCCTGCACCTTGGCGCTGGAATGGATTTGCTGCGGCGTGCCGGTCTCGAGAATTTCGCCGAAGTGCAGCACCGAAATCTGCGAAGCGACGTCGAACACCACGTCCATGTCATGCTCGATCAAGAGGATCGCGAGCTTGGGGTCGAGCTTCATCAAGAACTTGGCCATTTCCGTCGATTCGCCTGATGACAGGCCGGCGGCGGGCTCGTCGAGCAGCAGGATCTTCGGATCGCTGGCGAGCCCGAGCACAATCTCGAGCTGGCGCTGCTCGCCGTGCGACAGATTGCGCACTTCGACGTCCTTGCGGTCGAGGAAGCTGGCCTCTTCGAGCAATCTGTGCGCCTTGTCGTAGACGTCCTTGTAGGACGACAAGAAACGCCACATCACGAATTTCGACGGCTTCAGCCCCTTGATGGCGAGGAGAACGTTGTCGAGCACGGTCAATTTCGGAAACAGGCTGGTGACCTGGAAGGTGCGCGCCATGCCGAGCGCGGTGCGCCGGTGGCTCGCCCAGCCGGTGACGTCCTTGCCGAACAGCAGAATTTCGCCCGAGGTGACCGGGAAGATGCCGGTGATGAGATTGAACAGCGTGGTCTTGCCGGCGCCGTTCGGACCGATGATGGCCTGGCGGTCGCCCGGCATGATGCGCAGCGTGACGTTGCGCGTGGCCTGCAGGCCGCCGAAGCTCTTGCACAAATTCTTGAGCTCGAGGACCGCGGCGTCGTCGGTCATTTGGCCGCCGTTGGATGAAGTGTCCGTGCTCACGCGCGTTCCTTGGGCGTTAAAGGCGCGCCGGGGCCTTTCGTCTAAGCCCCGGCGCGGTCGATGTTATTCGCAATACTTGCAGGGCGGGAAGTCGCGGCTATAGACCGGCTGCGCCAGGAACTTTTCCTTGCCGTAAGTCCAGAACTGGCTGACCTTCGGGTAAGTCTTGATCACCGTGTTCCACAGCTCGTCCTTGTCGTAGCCGAACATCTTCTTCTTCTCGACTTTCTTGATGTAGACGTTCTCGACCGGATTGCGCATGTCGTCCAATTCCACCGGACCGCGCGGCGCGTCCACTTTGATGCTCTGCATCAGCTTGATGAACTGCTCGGCGCCCGGGAACTTGCCGCCGGCTTTCTTGATCGTCTCGTCGATCCACAGCGCGGTGGTGTAGTTGTTCTCCGAATAGTAGGACGGCACCTTGCCGTATTTGGCGCGGTAGGCCTTGACGAACTTCTCGTTTGCCGGCGTCTCGATCGCCGCGCTGTAGTGCAGCGATGACACGTCCCCGATCACCTCGTCGCCCATGAAGGGCAACACGAATTCGTCGTAGCTGGTGCCGCCGGCAATGATCGGCCTCTTGTCGCCGGCGCCGCGCAGCTGCTTGGGGAACTGCAGCGACATCGGGCCGACCATCAGCGTGTAGATGGCGTCGGCGTCGCCCTTCATGGTCGGGATGTAGGGCCCGAAGTCCTTGGTGCCGAGCGGCGGCCAGATTTTCTGGATGATCTTGCCGCCGCAGTCCTCGAATGCCTTCTGGAAGCCGCCGACCGATTCGTAGCCGAAGGCATAGTCGGCCGCGATGGTGATGATCTTCTTGTGGCCCTGATCGCAGGCCCACTGGCCGAGCGGATGGTTGGGCAGCGACGACGACCAGCTGGTGCGGATGAAATAGGGGTACTTGCCGAGCTGCCGCTGGGTGAGGTCGTCGGCCGAGGAGATCGAGGAGATGTAAAGCGTCTTTTCGGCGGTGCTCACCGGGGCCAGCGCGTAGCCGGTCGACGCCAGCAGGCCGCCGATGAACATGTTCACGTGATCTTGCAGGATCAACTTCTTGGCCTTGGTGACGGCGGTGTCCGGCTTGCCCTGGTTGTCCTCGACGATGAACTTGACGTCCATGCCGCCGAGCTTGCCGCCGTGCTCGTCGAGATACATCTGGAAGCCGTTGACCATGTCCTTGCCGATCTGGGCGAAGATACCGGTCGTCGGCGCGATGTAGCCGATGCGCAATTCATCCGCCTGCGCCGACGACGCAAAACCGAGCGCCGCGACGAAAGCGCTTCCCAGCAACAGCGGGCTTACCTTAGGCAACAGTCTCCTTGTCATGGTCGTTCTCCCTGATTTTTATTGTTGCCGTCCATTCAGGACGGCGCGGATGCGAGTGTTTTTGTCTCTCCCGATTTGCTCGGTGTTTTGGTCGACGTCCCGCGCAGCTGACGCAGCCGCGACGGAATTCCCATCAGTCCCATCGGCAGGTAAAGGATGGTCAGCACATAGACCCCGCCGAGCACATACTGCCACCACGGCACCAGCGTCGACAGATATTCGCGCAGAGCGAAGACGATGGCCGAGCCGATGGCGGCGCCGATCAGCGTGCCGGCGCCGCCGAGCACGACCATCAGCAGCGAATCGACCG
>Ga0335078_10002334_pt1 | contig 28823 bp, 17 predicted proteins | sample Lox_Sample_32_FD_206711 | JGI IMG/M metagenome (GOLD analysis project Ga0335078, IMG submission 206711) | Soil microbial communities from Loxahatchee National Wildlife Refuge, Florida, United States - Lox_Sample_3.2 | ecosystem: Environmental > Terrestrial > Soil > Wetlands | place: USA...
CAACATCCAGGTTCGGGACCGGATTCTGCCCGCCCAGACCGGCGATCTGGTGGTCATTGGACCCAACCTCTACCACCGTGTTTTCCATAAGCCGAATGACGATCTCAAACTTGTCTCCATGAACTTCCAACCCGAGATCGCCCGTTCCTGGAAAAATGGCGGCGAGGAAGAGTATTACCTGATTCCATTCCTCTGCCAGACTTCAGATTTTGCCCACGTCATCCCCAGGTCTGAAAACCTGTCAGGAGAAGTCTTTGATTTGATTCTCAAGATTCACCACGAACTCCCGGCGTCCACGCTCGTGAATCGCATGGCGATTCGAACCTACCTGAAAATGATTTTGTTCGTGTTGTTTAAACACTATGCCAACTGCATCGGATCGTTCGACATGTTCGACCGTGAGCGTAAGAACCTGGAACGCCTGCAGCCCGTATTCGAACTCTTGGAAAAGAGTTTTGCTCAACCTATCACGGTGCAGGACGCAGCCCGAGCCTGTGCTATGAGTTCGTCGCGTTTCATGCGGTTCTTCAAAGTGACAGTCGGTCAGACCTTCTGTTCCTATTTGATGAGTTTCAGGATCGCCAAGGCACAATGCATGTTAATGGACAAAGAAGTTCCCATCGCGGAGATCAGCCAGCAATTGGGGTTTTGCAGCCAGAGTTATTTCGGAGAGGTTTTCAGGGCATTGGTGGGAACAACGCCGCGTACTTACCGGCAACGATCTCTACTCTGACCAGGTTCATTGTGGTTCGGCAAATTCTTGCGCCAGCGGTGTAAAACATTGTGTGCGTGAACTTGAGCTTGATCAGACCAAGCTTAACGTGAACGGCGGGGCCATTGCGATCGGACATCCGCTGGCAGCCACGGGAGTGCGATTGGCCGTTACCTTATCTCGCGAACTGAGGCCTTCGGGAGGACGGTACGGAATTGCTTCGGCCTGCATCGGCGGCGGCCAGGGTATCGCTCTATTGCTCGAGAATGCAAACTCCTGAAACCCTGTATTTACTTTCCCGCTTCATGACGTTCGCCCGCCTCCTTGAGGTAAGCCGGACGCAGCAAACTCCCCACCACATCGCTTCGGTACACAGGGCCTCCAAAACCAGAACGAAGTCACTTGGCAGCGCGGTTTAGCGCGCATCAGGTTACTCCCAGATGGCATCGGGCACAAGCCAAACTTGTCCTATCCGCGATATTGAGCCCTGTGGCCCGCAAGAATTCCGTCCGGCTTGGTGAGTAGCCAGATATTGAGCAAACGCTTACCAAACACCGGGGCCGTCTCCGCCTCACGATCGCCCGCGACGACGCCACCGTGCAAACTATTCACTACTTCATGATCAAGCCAGCCGCACGAGTGGTCGCGGATTTGGGACATTTTCAAACCGCTCGCCGGTGGTTTGCCGATCCGAACAATCCGGTTCATCGCGCTCCGTCGGTGATGACGTACGCCCGCGAAACTAATCAGGTATTGCTGCAGGTCGGCCGCATGTGGGTGGCAGTCCTGTGCGGCGAAGGGGGCAGCGGGTTTTCTTGCTGGCTGCGATCATGAAGCGATGGGTGCAGCCTGACAAAGAGGAACTCGATAAAATTCAGCAGTTCGTCGACGGTGTCTTATGGGGCAAATTGCAGTCCGAGGATGGCCTTCACCCATACTGCGTGCGCAAGAGCCTCTTCTATTCATGTTCTCAGCATCAGGGCGACGTTTCTTGCATCAGGCCACGAACGCAGGAAGTTCGGCAGTTATCGTCCGGCATCCCGCCTGCAGTCGAAACGAGATGCCTCTGTGGTTCCACTGCAAAAAGCAACAACCTGGGTAGAATTTGATCCGGCCGTTGATGAAGGAAAACGTTTGCCGAAATTAGAGACAAAGCGCCGAACTGCCGGCATGGCTATGGTAAGATGCAAGTCTATTATTTAACGTTCGTGGCCAACAACCCCATGGATATCCGTGAGATAGCGCGGAGAGCGAAGGTTTCCACCGCTACTGTGTCGCGGGCGATCAACCGTGTTCCCACGGTCGATCCGCAACTTGCCAAGCGAGTCTGGAAAGTAGTCGACGAGCTGGGTTACTATCCGAATACTCAGGCTCGGGCTCTGGTCTCGGGTCGCAGCCGTATTTTTGGCCTGATCGTCTCGGAAATCACCAATCCTTTTTTTCCGGAAATCGTACAAACCTTCGAGAATCTAGCGGTCGAGAACAACTACGAGATCCTGCTCACTTCTACCGTGCACGACCCGAAGCGGATGGAATCATCGGTCCGGCGCATGATCGAGCGGCGGGTGGACGGGGTGGCGATTTTGACCTTTGGCATGGAAGACTCATTACTCGAGCACCTCCGTTTCCGCAAGGTCCCGCTGGTGTTTGTCGATGTGGGCCCGCATGCCCGGGGGATCGTCAATATCCGGATCAATTATCAAAACGGAATCCGCCAGGCGGTCCAACACCTCGCCGCACTACGCCACACCCGCATCGCGTTCGTTGCGGGTCCGTTGCAGTTGAAATCGGCTTTGGCGCGGCGGGAGGCATTTAAAGCGGCGATGGCGGAAATCGGCCTTCCTTCCGACCTGATCGTGGTCGGAGATCACCGCATGGAGGGCGGGATGCAAGCGTTGTTGGAGCTGAACAATTTGAGCAACCGGCCGACCGCGGTCCTGTGTTCGAATGACATGACTGCGATCGGAGTCCTGCGGGAAGCCTACGATAAGGATATCAAGATACCGGATGATCTTTCCGTGGTCGGGTTCGACGATATCCGTCTGGCCGAGTTCACCATTCCTCCGCTGACGACGGTACAGATGTCGCAGACAGAGCTGGCCAGGATTGCTTTCCAGGCTCTGTTGAACGAGGTTGCCCGCGAATCATCTTCGCATGAGCGCAGCGAGTACGAACTGAATACCAGCCTGGTCCTCAGACGTTCCACTGCTCTCGCTCAGCCTGGAGGGTTCTCGGGGAAGCCGGCCAAAGGGAATCGTGCCGGGGAATCCCGTAAAACCCCGAGCGGAGTCCTGCGTTAACCTTCCTACCTACCCTCCGGGACGGGTAAGAGTCCTGATAGAATTCCTGTGCAATCAGAAAGTCGCACATTGACAAGTTCCGGGGAATCAACTAGATTGCGAGTAATTCCCGGTAAACGATTACTCCATTGCTGTCCTCCGTGGGGCGGTAAAGATCAAAAACTATGCTGCAACGTTTGCGGGAACAAGTCCTGGAAGCCAACCTGGAACTGGTACGCAGAGGGTTGGTCCTGTACACGTTTGGTAACGCCAGCGGCGTTTCGCGTGAGCAAGGGCTGGTAGTGATCAAGCCCAGTGGCGTTCCCTATGCGCAGATGAAACCGGAACATCTGGTGGTGACGGACATGGCGGGCAACATTGTAGAAGGGAATTTGAGGCCATCGTCCGACCTGCCTACCCATCTGGTGTTGTATAGGCAGTTCGCCGAAATTGGCGGGGTGGCTCACACCCATTCCGAATACGCGACCGCATGGGCTCAGGCGTGCAAGCCGATCCCCTGCTTAGGCACGACCCACGCAGACTATTTCCATGGTCCAGTGCCGGTGACCTCGGTGATGAGCGATCAGGAGATTGCCGAGGCCTACGAAGAGAACACAGGCCACGCTATTGTGCGCAGCTTGCAGAACACTAACCCCTCCTCGACTCCGGGAATTCTGGTAGCCAACCATGGGCCCTTCGCCTGGGGGGAAGATGCCGAAAGGGCTGCACATAACGCAGTCATTTTGGAAGCGGTGGCGCGCATGGCGTGCTTCACGTTGGGCATCAATCCGGCAGCGCAGTCGGTAGGAAGCGGACTGCACGACAAGCATTACCTCAGAAAACACGGACAGAACGCCTATTACGGGCAGGGCAAGGACAAACCATGACGCCACTGCTGGCGAGTTATGCGGCAACCCGCTTGGTACGACTTTCCACTGTCGACATTATCATCGTGGTTTTTTATTTTGCCCTGGTTCTTTCCATCGGCTGGTATTTGAAAGGACGCGCCAACACCGGCGAAGACTTTTTCATGGCCGGCCGGGAGATGACGGCCTGGGTCGCCGGTCTCAGTTTTCTCTCCGCCAATCTGGGGGCGCTGGAGTTGATGGGCTGGGCGGGTTCGGCCTATCAATACGGCATTCTGGCGACCCACTGGTATTGGATCGGGGCCATTCCGGCGATGCTGTTCCTGGCGCTGGTGATGATGCCGTTTTATTACATCTCCAAGACTCACTCGGTGCCGGGATATTTGAAACTGCGTTTCGGCGAGCCCAGCCGGGCTCTCTCGGCAATTTCATTCGCCTTCATGACCGTGCTGATGAGCGGCGTGAACATGTTTGCCATGGCCAAGGTCATGCAGATCGTGCTCGGCTGGGACATCAATTTCAGCATCTGGGTCTCGTCGCTGACGGTGGCCATTTATGTGACTCTGGGCGGCTTGCGCTCGGCCATCTTTAATGAAGTGCTGCAGTTCTTTCTCATCTGGGCAGGCGCGCTGTTGATTCCGATCCTCGGACTCTACGAAGCCGGAGGGTGGAGCAACCTCAAGGTGCTGATTGCGCAGAGAGCGTCGTCGCAGTACGTGCATCTCTGGGCTGGCCTGGGTTCATTCACCGCCAATCCCATGGGAATCCATTGGACCGGCATCGTATTTGGATTGGGCGCAATCATTTCGATGGGCTACTGGACCACGGACTTTCTAGTGGTGCAGCGGATTCTGGCTGCGAAAGATATTCGCAGCGCGGAGATGGCCCCCATCATCGGCGCCGGCTTCAAGATGATGGTTCCGTTCATCGTGATCCTGCCCGGACTGCTGGGCTTGGGCCTGTTGCCGGAGAAACTGGTTCCGGAGTCGGTGGCCACTGTCACTGGAGGCCACAGCTATAACGACGTGCTGCCGCTGATGCTGGCGCGCTATTGCGGCCCGGGGTTGCTCGGCCTGGGAGTTACCGCGCTGATTGCGGGCTTCATGTCAGGGATGGCGGGGAATGTGAGCGCCTTTACCACGGTCTGGACCTACGACATTTACCATCCGCTGATCAACAGCAAGGGCAGCGACCATCACTACGTGAACATGGGGCGTTGGACCACTATCATCGGGGTGCTGATCAGCGTAGGCACCGCGTATCTGGTCATGCACTTCGCCAGTATCATGGATTACGTGCAGGCCTTGTTCAGCTTCTTCATCGCGCCGCTATTCGGCACGGTCGTACTCGGGATGCTTTGGAAGCGCGCGACCGGGCCGGGCGGATTCTGGGGATTATTGTGCGGGACGCTGTCTTCGATCAGCATGTGGGCCTGGGTGAAAGTCGATCCTTCAGCGCTGCGGTATGTCGCGCTCTCGCCCCACGCCAAAGGCCTTGCCCAGGATATGTATCAGGCGCTGTGGTCGTTTGTAGTGTGCGTAACCGTAACCGTGCTGGTGAGTCTGGCGACCAAGCCCATGCCGGATGGTCAATTGAGCGGCCTGGTCTACGGGTTGACCGAAGTTCCCTCGGTCGGGGACGTCCCACTCTATGAAAAGCCTCTTTTCTGGGCCGCTGTCGTTACGCTGGTTTTCATCGTGCTGAATATTATTTTCTGGTAGACGGGAGTAGGCGGCATGATTTCGATCTGGTTTTTCATCGGCGTATCGCTGGCGGTGAACGGGGCTCTGATCCTGGTGGCGGGAATTTACCAGCTGATCAGTCCGCCTGCGAATCCGAGCATCGTCCTGTACAACCTGCACGCTAACGTGTGGTGGGGCGCGCTGCTGCTGGTCTTCGGTCTTGTTTACTGCGTGCGGTTCGCGCCAAGTCGGAAATCCTGAGGCGCAGCCGGGGAGTGCTATGTCGGCCAATCACAGAAAAATGACGATGGGAGTGATTGTCGGGAACCGGGGGTTTTTCCCCGACCACCTGGCAAAGAGCGGGCGGGAAGAGATTCTGCGTGCGCTGGAGAATGCAGACATGGAGGCGGTGGCCCTCGATCCGAAAGAGAGTAAGTACGGGGCGGTGGAGACGCGAGAAGAATCGAGGCGTTGCGCTGAATTGTTCGGGCGCAATCGTGCGCGGATCGATGGAGTCATCGTCACGCTTCCGAACTTTGGGGAAGAGCGCGCTATTGCCGATACCCTGCGGTTGGCCGACCTGCGCGTACCTGTGCTCATTCAAGCTACGCCGGACGATCCCAAGAAGATGACCATCGCTTCCCGCCGCGACAGCTTTTGCGGCAAGATGTCGGCCTGCAACAACCTTCGGCAGTACGGCATTCCCTATTCCATCACGACCCTGCACACCGAGAGTCCGGACTCTCCCGAGTTCGCCAAGGACCTGGAGTGGTTTGCCGCGGTGTGCCGGGTGGTAAAAGGATTTCGTAACTTGCGAGTGGGCGCTATTGGCGCGCGGCCAACCGCATTCAACACGGTGCGATATAGCGAGAAAATCCTGGAGTCGCAGGGCATTTCTATCGAGACGCTTGATCTTTCCGAAGTGCTGGGCCGGATCGAGCGCATGAAAGACAACGACGACGATGCCCAGGCCAAGCTGGCCGCCATCAAGAAATACGTAGACGCCAGCAACGTGCCCGCGCCGGCGCTATTGAAAATGGCGAAGCTGGGAGCGGTCGTCGATCAGTGGATGGCGGCGACAGAGGTCACCGTCAGCGCGGTGCAGTGCTGGACTTCGATTGAAGAGAACCTGGGAGTCGTTCCCTGCACTGTCATGAGTATGATGAGCAACGAACTCCTTTCCAGCGCTTGTGAAGTGGATATTTGCGGGGTGCTGGGGATGCATGCGCTGCGGCTGGCTTCCGGAACTCCCTCCGCTCTGCTTGATTGGAATAACAACTATGGAACGGACCCGAACAAAGCAGTCTGCTTCCACTGCTCCAATTTGCCCAAGCACTTCTTCCGCTCGGTGAAGATGGATTTTCAGGAGATCATCGCCGGCACGGTAGGCAAAGAGAACACGTTCGGAACCTGCGTCGGACTGATCAAGCCGGAAAAGATGAGCTTCGCGCGCTTTTCGACCGACGACACCTCGGGCAAGATGCGCGGCTACGTTGGTGAAGGACGGTTCACGGATGACCCACTGAACACCTTCGGCGGCGCGGGAGTGGTCGAGATCCCGCAGATGCAGAAGCTCCTGCGCTACATTTGCGAGAACGGCTTCGAGCATCATGTGGCCGCCAATCTTTCAACCGTCGCGTCGTCCGTGTATGAAGCGACCACCCGATATCTGGACTGGAATATGTACGATCACGGACGCGAAAACGGAGCCTGCTGATGGCCGTCGTGATGGGCGTAGATTTCGGAACCCTGAGCGTGCGCGCCTCCCTGGTGGACAGCGAGCGTGGGCTGCTGGAGTCTGCCGTGGCCGAATATCCTCTGCACCGCAAACGCGAAGACCCCGAATACGCCACCCAATCGCACGACGATCACATGCGGGCATTGGCTCGCGCCACTGGAGAAGCAGTTAAGAAGGCCGGGATGACAGGAGATCAAGTGCGAGCGATCGCGCTAGACACCACCGGTTCCTCCGTAATCCCCGTCGATCGAGATCTGCGGCCGTTGGGCGAGTACTACCTCTGGTGCGATCACCGCGCCAAGGGCGAAGCCGCCGAGATCACCGAGGCTGCGCATCGCCAGGCCCTGGAAGCTATCAATTGGTGCGGCGGAGTCTATTCGTCGGAGTGGGGGTTTTCCAAGCTTTTGCACTGGCTGCGGCACAACCCAGACAAGCGAAGGCAGTTTGCCTCGGCATTCGAGCATTGCGATATGGTGGCAGCCACCCTGTGCGGCATTACCGATCCTAAGAAGGTAAAACGCAGCATCTGCGCCATGGGGCACAAGTGGATGTGGAACGCACAGTTGGGTGGTCTGCCGCCGGAAGGTTTTCTGACGAGCGTAGATCCACTGTTGCAGGGAGTCCGCGAGAAACTGGATGGCGAATATGCGACTTCAGATCAGACCGCCGGCACTCTCTCCCCATTCTGGGCGGAGAAATTAGGACTCAAAGCTGGCATTCCTATTCCCGTCGGGGCGTTTGATGCGCATTGGGACGCGATTGGCGCCGGGTGCCGAACCGACGACATGGTGAACGTCGTCGGCACCTCCACTTGCATTATTGGAATCACTCCCTCGGTAAACCTGGTGCCGGGAGTTTGTGGGGTGGTTCAGGGCAGCGTGCATCCCCACCGCACCGGGATCGAAGCCGGACTTTCCGCCGTGGGAGACATATTCAGCGCCATCGCTTCTCGCGCCGGAAGCGACGTAGGCACATTGAGCGTTGGACTGGAAAATTATCGAGCCGGACAGACGGGTTTATTGCGCATGACGTGGGACAATGGCGATCGCACCGTGCTGGTCAATCCAAACCTGCGCGGGGTTACGCTGGGATGGAATCTGCAGAGCACCGCACAGGATGAACTCTTCGCCGCCATCGAAGGGACAGCGTTTCATACCCGCGTCATTCTGGATCGAATGGCCGGCCATGGAGTGCACATCAAACGGGTGATCAACGCGGGCGGTATTCCTCAAAAGAATGATGTCCTCAACCAGGTCTATGCCAACGTGCTCGGGCGCCCGGTACTGGTTCCGAGCCAGAGCGTGGTGAGTCTTGGATCTGCGATCTTCGCCTTTCTTGCGGCTGGCGCCTTCGCAACCATCGAAGAAGCGCAGGACAAAATCTGTCCTGCTCACCGAACGTTCGTTCCGGATGGCTCGGAGCAGCGAACCTACGAGAACCTGTATCCTTTATATAGCAAGTTATATTTCACATTGGGCCAGCATGGCTCCGACTGTCTGGGAGAGATCCTACCGACATTGATCGGTGTGGCAGAGTCTGTCGCGGGCCGGACAACTCATTAAAACCGAGAGTGAGGAGCAGGCAATGAGCGTTCCGAGAATCCTGGGCGCGGTCGCGATGGGTGGCTTGTGCTTAGCGCTCTTCAGTATGGCCGCGGAGTCGAAGACAACGGTGACCAGCCAGTCATTTGGGAAGATGCCGGACGGAACTTCAATAGAAATTTTCACTTTGACCGACGGTCTCTTCGAAGCTCGAATCGCGACTTACGGGGGGATCGTAGTCTCGCTGAAGACTCCGGACCGTAATGGCAAGACGGCCGACGTAGTGCTGGGATTTGATGATCTCAAAGGTTACGTGGCCAACGGTAACGACCCCAAAGGCGGGTCGTTTTTCGGGGCCATCATCGGCCGTTATGCAAATCGAATCGCTCATGGCAGCTTTATGCTGGACGGCCAGAAATATTCCCTGCCTCTGAACAATGGCGCGAACTCGCTGCACGGTGGGCCGCACGGCTTTAATAACCTAGTCTGGAAAGCAAAGCTGGTCGATAACGGAGTGGAGCTGACTTATCTGAGCAAGGACGGTGAGGCGGGATACCCGGGCAACCTGTCGGCAACGGTTCGTTACACTCTGGTCAAGGGCGACCTGCGGATTGAGTATTCGGCTACTACGGACAAAGATACGGTAGTGAATCTGACCAACCACTCTTACTTCAATCTGGCCGGAGAGGGCGATATTCTGAACCATCAACTTACTCTGCATGCTTCCCGCTTCACTCCCGTGGATGCCGGCCTGATTCCGACCGGAGAACTGAAATCCGTCGCTTCGACTCCTTTTGATTTTCGTAAGCCGACTGCGATCGGAGCACGGATTGACGCGGATGATGAACAGATCCATCTCGGTCACGGTTACGACCACAACTGGGTACTGGACAACGGTGGCGGCAAACTGGCAGAAGCCGCTGAAGTTTATGATCCGGGCAGTGGACGTGTGCTGAAAGTCCTGACCGATCAGCCGGGAATCCAGTTCTACACGGGAAATTTTCTGGACGGTTCCATCAAGGGCAAAGGCGGTAAGCCGGACGAGCGGCATGCCGCACTCTGTCTGGAAACTCAGCACTTTCCCGACTCGCCGAATCATCCCACTTTCCCAACGACGGAGTTAAAACCGGCTGAGCGTTATCACACGGTCACGGTTTACAGCTTTTCTGCCCGTTAAATGCCGCAAGATATATGTGTGCCGTGTCGGCGTCTGCTGGTGAGGAACTACCAGTGAGGGAGTGCCTTCGCATCCGAAATCGCCGTCCCGGTCATAGCCACGCGCAGATTCTCTGCGGGGTTCTTTCCCTTGTGCTAACGAGTCAACTGTGCTGGCCGCAACAAGGCTCGCAGAGCGTCAGCATCCTGGTACAGGTCGATCAACCTGACGGACCCGTGTTGCCTGTATGGACCTACTTCGGTTACGACGAGCCCAATTACACCTACGCTCCCAACGGCAGGAAGTTGCTTGGCGAATTGGCGGCCATGAATGCCACCCCGGTATACATCCGCGTGCACAATCTGCTCACAACCGGGGACGGTTCTGCTTCCTTGAAATGGGGATCGACGAATGTCTACTCGGAAGACGCTTCGGGAAACCCGATGTACCGTTGGGACATTCTGGACCGGATATTCGATACTTTTCATGCCGCCGGCGTCAAACCGCTGGTCGAAATTGGCTTTATGCCGAAGGCGCTTTCCACCCACCCGGAACCTTATCGCCACGACTTTCCGCGGGTTCCCGTCACCGACATTTACACGGGATGGGCCTATCCGCCGAAGGACTATCAGAAGTGGTTTGAGTTGGTTTTTCACTTCGTGCGCCATCTTCGCGAGCGTTATGGCGATGCAGAGGTGAAGACATGGTTGTGGGAAGTATGGAACGAACCCGATATCGGGTATTGGCTGGGAACGCGGGAAGAATATTTCAAGCTGTATGATTTTAGCGTCGAGGCGGTGCTGCGGGCATTACCCGAGGCGCGAATCGGAGGGCCGGACTCGACCGGCCCGGCCAATGAAAGAGCTGCGGCGTTTCTACGCGCATTCCTTGACCACTGTGCGCACCAGAGAAACTACGCAACCGGCAAAGTCGGATCTCGTCTCGACTTTGTCAGCTTCCATCCCAAGGGATCTCCCAGCTGGCAAAGTGACCATGTGCAGATGGGCATTAGTCGCCAACTTGCCGCGATTGAGCAGGGATTCAAGATCACCGCGTCTTTTCCCGAGTGGAAGCAAAGTCCGATCATTCTGGGAGAATCGGATCCTGAGGGTTGTGCGGCCTGTTCTGCGAAAGATCACCCCCAGAACTTCTATCGCAATGGGGCGTTGTATGGCGCTTACTCGGTTGAGGTTCTGAATCATGTCTTTGCATTGGCACGCCAGGAGCACATCAACCTTCTTGGATCGGTAACCTGGGCATTTGAATTTGAGGACCAGACATTCTTCGCGGGCTTTCGGGAGCTGGCGACGAACGGCGTCGACAAGCCTGTCCTTAACGCTTTTCGTATGCTGGGGTTGTTGGGGAACGAGCGGGTGAAGGTGACCAGCGCAGGAGCTTTGGACGCTGAAGAAGTCATACAGGCCGGAGTGCGAGGACAACCAGACATCAATGCACTGGCTGCTCGCAAAGAGCGTGAAATTGAGATTCTGGTGTGGAATTATCACGACGACGATGTCGCCGTTCCGGCTGCGCTCATCGATCTGGCGATCACTGGCTTGCCTACAAACGCGAAACGTGGCTTGCTCGAACACTTCCGAGTCGACTCCGACCACAGCAACGCCTTCACTGCATGGAAAGAGATGGGATCGCCGCAGTCGCCTTCTGCGATCGATTACGAGCGCTTGCAAAACGCCAGTCAACTGCAGTCAATGAACTCACCGCGATGGATCGAGCTAGCGAATGGCACCGCGCATCTGCAGTTCAGTTTGCCCCGTCAAGGTATTTCCCTTCTACGTTTGGCGTGGTGACCTGAAAGACTCGTGCGGGCTTAACAAACCGCGGCTCACGCCTGCAGCAGCAGATTCCACACCTGCATGGAGGTGGCTTGCCGGTTGGCCCATGCGTAATACGGAATGAAGGTTAGCGGAACCCGCCGGGTTTTCAACGACCCTCCCCCGTAACGTGAATATAGGGATTTTTCGGACGTTCCCCGTTCAAAGGCGGCACCTGTGTGACGCAGTACTACCATCCCTCCCAGCAAATCGCTTTTGAACTCGGTCTGAAACGCCTGTGACGGCTTGCGACTCGCATCCACTGCCGCATCGCTAAGCGACACGCCATTGGGTTGGTCGATCTCCTCCAGGCAATAGATGAGCGGCCCCCGCTGGACCGCGACTCGACCCGTGTCATCCGCGACCCGAGGGTTTGCCGCTATCACCTGAGGAACTACCTCGACGTTCAAATGAACGACATCGCCGGGGGACCAGCGGCGGCGGATGGGGAGATATCTTCCGGGTATAACAGCTGCCAGCGCCGCGTTATTCACCGACACTTCCGCATGATCGGCCCAGCCAGGAATACGCAGATAGAAAGTGAACTCAGACGCCTCAGCCGGCGTGACGGTGATTTCAACGTTTCCGTCCCAGGGATAATTCGTCTTCTGCGCGACCTTGAGGGCGACCCCGTTCTCCAGACGCCAGTTGAGCTCCGAATTATCGTAGAGGTGCACATAGATTCCGTCTGCGCTAGTGCTGTAGAAATACCCAGGCAGCGATCCGAAGGTGCGCTCCAGATTCGGTGGGCAGCAGGTCACGTCGTACCAGGGATTTCGAATTTTGTCGCCGGTGGAGGGATCGAAGGCCAGGGGGTTGCGATAGCAGTAGAGCGTGCCGTCGAGTGACATCCCGGAATTGATTCCGTTGTACAGAGCGCGTTCCAAAACATCCGTAAACTTGGCGTCTCCGGTGACGGCGAGCATGCGCCAGTTCCACATCATGTTGCCGATGGCGGCACAGCTTTCGCCGTAAGCGCGGAAGTTCGGCAACTCATAGGCATCCCCGAATGCTTCCCCATCAGAGCGCGAACCAACTCCACCTGTGACATACATCTTGGTGGTGGTCATGTCGTTCCAAAGAGTATTCAGCGTTTTCAGATATGTTGGATCGCCCGTCTCCATGTAATAGTCGGTCGCCCCGCAACAAGCGTACATCGCCCGGACCGCGTGGCCCTCCAGCTTGGTCCGCGCGGTGAAGGGAGTCCCACTGAACATGTAAATGGTCCGGCGCTCCGGCAACTGGAGGCGTTCGTCGCCCTGCAGGATATAACCGGCAAGGTCGAGTTGACGCGTGTCACCAGTGATGCGGTAGAGCTCGATTAGCCCCATCTCAATCTCGGGATGGCCGGAGACGATGGGTTTCTTGGGCGCGGGACCATAATTTGGGAGCAGGAAGTCGTCAACGAAGCGAATACCTGCATCGAGCAGCTTGCGGTCACCAGTGGCCCGATAGTAAGCGATCGCGCCCTGAAGCATATGACCGATGTTGTACAACTCATGACCCGTCGTCTGGGTCTGTGTGAGCATTCGCAAAGACTTGCGATCATCCTGATAGTAAGTATTCAGGTAGCCGCTGGGCTCCTGAACGGCAACGACTTCGTCGATGAGCTTGTCGGCCGAGGCGCGAAGCTCAGGACGATCTCCGGATTGCAGCACAAATCCCACCGCCTCGGTCCACTTGTAAACATCGGAGTCGGAGAACACCGGACCACTCTGGGGCGCCTCGCTCTTTCCGACCAAGCGACGGAAGTTATTCATACGGCCATTGGCTTCCAGCAGGTCGTGCATGCTGGGAATGCTTCTGGTCACGTTGATCTCGCGTCGCGGCCCCCAGAATCCGCCGGTGATAGTCACCGCCCGCACCGGGATATCGCGCAGCTTGGCATAGGGCGACTTGGCAAGATTCTCGATGCCCTGGTCTTTCCAGCCGGGGGCATTCGTCAGTGCGACCTCGGTCTGCGGCGTCGTCGCTTTCCCCTCGCCCACAACCTCGGCGAAAACCCGGTGAAGCGGCAAGGACGACAAAGCGGCCGCTGAGATCGCCGAGGTTACGAATTGTCTGCGCGAAATATTCCCGTTTTCAGCCATCTCTCTTCACGCTCCGTTCTAAAGCGACCACTGAATGACGGTATACGAACGTGCCGGGACCTCAAATTTGGTTCTGCCTCCGGAGGTGGCCGGGACCGCGAACGATTGCGGTACCACCCGCTGCGGCGCGGCAAAACTGTTTGCGGCCTTCAAATCATCGCCGGTCAGCAGGGATGCCGAGAGTACTCGCGCAGGAGCAGCATCCTCCCACACCACCTCCACATCGTGGGACTTTGCTAGATCACGGTTCAGAATGAAAAGGCAGATCTTGCCATCACTCTGGTCATGGGAGCCGGAGACATCCAGATGCGCCACCTTATCAAGTCCGGAAACCTCGTAGGTGGAAGACTCCACTAGCAGACTCAGCACTGCACCGCGGGCAAATTGCAGCGCCCAGCTGTAGGGGTAGTAGATCGTCTGCCGGAGGATGCCGTTCGCGTCAGTCATAATCGGAGCGATAACGTTGACCAACTGCGCCAGACAGGCGAGTTTTACGCGGTCCGCATTGCGCAGGAGCGAGTTTACGAGCCCGCCCACGAGAAGTGCGTCCTCGAGGTTGTAGACCTCTTCCAGTAAGTGCGGGGCTTCCTGTTTGTGGCCGTCGACGGCATCTCCCGTTGTGGTGCGATACCAGACGTTCCATTCGTCAAACGACAGCCACAGCTTTTTCGGCGAACGTTTGCGGCCACGTACCAGGTCACAGACCGCGACCGTCTCCGCGATCTGATGCTCCATCAGCAAATTCATGGCCAGATATTTTGCGCTGTCACCGCCGGTATCACGGGTATTGTTGCCAAAGTAGCGGTGCAACGACAGCCCATCGACGTAGTCGTAGCATTGATCGAGCACCTCGCGATCCCACTCGAGGTAGGTGGGCATAAAGGGGCCGCTCGATCCGCAGGCAATAAGTTTCAGCGAAGAATCGACGTAGCGCATTTGCCGCGCGGCATCCGCGGCTTTCAGGCCATATTCTGTGGCGGTCATGTGGCCAATCTGCCAGGGGCCATCCATTTCGTTGCCCAGGCACCAGCGCTGCACCTTGTAAGGGTCGGCAATGCCATGCTGACGTCGCAGGTCGCTCCAGCGCGTTCCCTTCTCTACATTGCAGTATTCGACCAAAGCGGCGGCTTCTTCCGCGGTCCCCGTTCCCAGATTCAATCCCATGAGGGGCTCGGTGCCCACAGCCTTGCACCAGGCCAGAAACTCATCGGTCCCGAACTGGTTTGATTCGATTGTGTCCCAAGCCTTGTCGAGGACTCGCGGGCGGCTCTGCTTCGGTCCGACCCCATCCAGCCAGTTGTATCCGGAGACAAAATTCCCTCCGGGATAACGAATAATGGGCACGCCCAGCTGGCGTATCTCGCTGAGGACGTCTTTGCGAAATCCGCTGGCGTCCGAGAGCTTGGATCCGGGATCGTAGATACCTTCGTAGATGGCACGGCCCAGGTGTTCCAGGAACGAGCCGAAAAGGTTGCGGTCGATAGGAGAAATAATTCGTCGGGAATCGACGTAGATTCTGGCGGAGGTCGTGTGTGAAGCCGGAGCGGTCTGGGCAAACAATGAGCCTTTAAACGCCTGGCTGGTGGAACAAGCCATCCCTGCGGCCGTAGCCTGCTGCAAGAAACGTCGCCGTGAGACTGAAAACATGAATCCGTCTCCCTGGTCATCGTTAAAGATGGTCTACGCACTTCTACGTCCTGGAGGAATAATCAGGAAATCGTTTACCGATCTTCCGAGATTACACCCTTCGGGTTCACGTTCGCCAGTTCGCAGTGCTCACCGAACGGCGCAAAAAAAACGGCGCTCTCCGAGGTCCACAAGGAGAAGCGCCGCTCTTTGAGACGCCCCAGGCAACGCCGGCGAGTTTGGACTTCGCCCAGCGGCGCCGGACGCCCAGACCAATTTTTCCAATCAGAAGGCAATCCGAATGCCAAGCTGCAATTGCCTCGCGTTAAGTGCAGTGGTGACTTTGCCGAATGAAGCGTCTCCCATGAACGGATCGACTGGTCCCAGATTCGGGTGGTTAAACAGGTTGATGAAATCAAAGCGGAACTGGAGGTTTCCTTGCTCCCCAAGCCAGGGGAGGTGATTGTTCTTCAGCACACTGGCGTCCCATTGAAACAGGCCCGGATTGCGGTAGAGATTGCGCTTCTCGTTGCCTTCCGTGCCGACTGCAGGCGTCGGGAAATCAGCCACCGTAAACAATCCGTCGATGTATGCCTGTTTGCTGTGGGACCCGGTGAAGTCCTGCGTTGCAGCGTTGGGAACATCGTAGTTTACGCCATCGGCGTTGTAGTCACCGCCCGCGCCGAAGGCCCGGTTATCAATCACCCAGAATGGAGTGCCGGTCTGCACCACAATGATGCTCGAGGCTTCCCATCCCGAAGTTAAGACCTTCCCCACTCCCTCATGCATACCAGGCAGAGTGTACGCCCCTGAAAAAGAGAAGCGGGAGCGCACATCGTAGTTGGCGTCTCCCCAATAGGTGAAATACGCCGTAGGATCGGGGATGTTGAGACCGCCGTCCTGGTCGAAGCGTGTGCCAGCTTCGGGGAAATCGCTCGCTTTGGAAAGCGTGTACGATCCCTGGAAGCTACCGCGTGCTCCCGCTCTTCCGCGAAGGCTCAGAATCATCGCATTGTAGGTAGCGCGATTGGCATTGTTGACGTAGTTGATGGAGCCATAGCTGGTATTCAAAACGGTTGGGCCGGTGTTCGAGGCCAACAAGGCACCGTCGAACCGATTCACATTGGTGCCGTTCAATCCGTCGTAACTGCGCGACCCGGTGTAGTTGGCGCCGGCCACCAGATTCCATGGCAGCTGATGCTCCACGCCTATGACATAGTTAACGGCCAGCGGCGCTTTCATATTTCGGTCCAATGCGACGACACCGGCAGCGCCACCCAGAGAAGCCAGCTGGGCCGGAGTGAGCGCGGGTACGGGGAAGTTAAACGGATAACTGCCGGAAGGCGCCAGGGCAAAAACGGGCGCCGGCAGGTTGGGGTTCACGGTTGTGTTGAAGGTTGGAGTAATCAGAACCGGAGGATTGGTGCGCATCTCGTCGACGCTTTGGCCGAGCGCAATCCAGTCATGATAGACGCCGATTCCGCCGCGGACACTCCACTTGCCGGTCTTGGTCGGATCCCACGCAAAACCAATTCGCGGACTCCAAAGATTCTTGATGGAGTTGGCAAACACTCCACTGACCGGTTGCACCGTTGCACTCGCAATCTGTTGCTGGAAACTGCTTCCCGACCCCAAAATGAGATTGCTGAACTGGAAGTCCGGGCCCCATGCCGTCTGGTTGGTGAAGTTGTCCCAACGCAGCGATAGAGTCAGGGACAGGTTCGGTTTCACCTTCCAGTCGTCTTGCCCAAAGAAGCCATACGGAGTTTCCTGGCCGCCAAAGATGACCAGGCCTGCCCCTCCGGTTTTCGGATTGTAGGAGTAGCCGGACTCCGATTGCGGATTGTCCTGTACCAGATCCAGCAAGCTGTTGAAGGCAAATGTGGGGCGCACGTCGACCGGCGTGAAGTTGCCATGCTCGATGCCATGGCCGCCGTCATAACCGAATTTGAAGCTATGTTTGCCATGCACGTAATTCAGGACCGAGCGCCAGTTGTACATGGGACCTCGGTATTCACCCGGTCCCCATCCGCCGCCTACCTGGAAGCCTTCGCTTTGGCCTGTGACATTGATCGCCGGTACCTTAAGGTTAGCGTCTTGACCGTTGGCGCCACCTACGCTGGCAAACGCGAAGCTTGATTCCCACAGGAGCCGGGAATTGAAGGTATGAGTGTAGTCGATTTGACCGTAACGATTCCGCATGATATCCAGCGCTCCCAACCCGGCTCGGGGAGAGGTCTGTTGCTGGTCGAAGGAATCGTTGTAATAACTGAGGTATAGGCGGTCCCTTTGGGTGAAGTATTCATCCAAGCGGAAGTTGTATTGCAGCGCGTTGTAATAAGGACTGGCAGCAAAGTTCCCTTCATCGAGGATAGGTAGACTGCAGGGTATGACTACCTTTGGGTTCCCCACCGGAGTTCCGCAACTCGACACGCCCTGTGCATTAAGAAACGGAGCATAATTCTGCGCAGTAATGACCGTCCCATTGGGCTTTAGCAGACTTGCTGGCCAACCGGTAAGAACCTGGGTCCCGACTGTGTTAGGAAAATTAGCGGATGCCCACTGCACAAACTCAGGCGCTTCCCACTGCTGCACGCCTGACATAGCGGAGGCGGCAACGGTCGCCCATAGTTTTTCGAAGTCGGCAAAGAAGAAAGTCTTGTTCTTGACGATGGGACCACCCAACGCACCCACCAGGTCTTTGCGGGCAAACGGAGTAAAGGCTCCGGGGCCTACAAATTCCGGAGTTGCCTGAAAGTCCTGATTTGTGAAAAACAAGCTACCAGTGCCGTGAAACTGATTACTTCCGGATTTCGTGGTTACCTGAATCAGAATTGAGCTGCCGAGATTGTCCTCCGCATCCCAGGAATTCGTTTGCAGGGACGCTTCCTGCACCGCGTCAGGAATTGGAGCCAGAATAATGTTACCGTTTTGCACCGGGCTGGTAACGTTCATGCCGTCCACCATCACCAGGTTGCCGGTATAGCTTCGTCCATTGGCGCTGATTTGCGGGGTTTGGGTTCCGAAGTTGTCGGGCAAACCGCCAGGAGATTCTCCCGCACCCCGTGTGCCGGTGCCCACAACACCGGGCGCAACCGCAAGCACGTCCCAGAGATTTCGATTGGCCGAGGGTAAGTCTCTCACCATGTTGGAACTTAGAGTGGCTTGAATCCGGCTTTCATCGGTGTCCAAGACCGGGGCTTCCGATGTCACTGTCACTGCTTCTGTTGCTGACGAGATTGCCAACTTGATGTTGATGCCTTGCGTCTCCGAAGTGCCTAGCGTCAGATTCACCGCCTGGGTCTTAAATCCCGGAGCGACAATTGTCAATGTGTAGCGGCCGGGTTCGAGACTGCTGAAGCGATAGTTGCCGGAGGAGCTGGTGATGACGCTGGCTTCGATCCCATTTTCGAGGTTGTGCAACCGGACGGAAGCGTTAGCGACCGCGGCGTCCGATGGATCCGTCACCACCCCTTGTATATTGCCGCTATACTGGGCAAGAGCGGTGAGGCTACAGAGCAGCAAAACGACCAAGGACAACAACCGCAAAAACCGCAGGCTCAATGGTGTTCGCATTTCCCCTCCTGAATCCGGAGTACAATTGCTGAATGAGTAAACGCTTTCTCATGTAATGGAAACAGGTTATAGCTCCCTCTGGAAGTGGCTGTCAAGCAGTTTTTTGATTGCTTAGGATTAAGCTTTCTGGCGGCCACACAAGGCCCAAGCAGCCAGCCGTCGGTCCCCCTGAACGAAGCGGCGCAGAGAATTTCGCGACCGGTCCTGGATCAAACCGTCCTCGACTATTTCTCTCGAAGCGGCCGCCACCCGGTCATGAGTCTCTAACATTAATTTAATCAGTGCTTTACTCTAAACGGAACCCGTGCAGGATCGATCTGGGAAGTTGTCGGCAGGACTCGTCAACACACTGGCCGGCTGAATCAGCTTGTGCTCGAAACAGCGGGGGCGATTCCTTCTCGAGAACCGCACTCTGTGAACTAGTTACCAGCTGGGTGTCAGGGCATGATGACAATTGCAACAGGGCTCCAAAAAGACCCCAGCGTGCAATGGCCCTTTATTTTGCAAAAAAGACGCCGTTTGGTAGAACGTAGCAAGCGCTTTCACGAGCATCTTCCAGTTGCGCTGGCATGCACTGGAACCTGAGGTTATGGAATGGAAACACGCCAACTTGGAAACAGTGACCTTCGTATCACTCCCATTGGAATCGGCGCCTGGGCTATTGGCGGGGGTGGATGGAACGGGAGCATGGGGCCGCAGAACGAAAGCGATTCCATCCCTGCCATTCACGCCGCGCTGGATTACGGACTGAACTGGATTGACACGGCCGCGCTTTACGGGCTGGGTCACTCGGAAGAAGTCGTGGCGCGAGCGCTTCAGGGACGCGCGCCACGCCCGTACGTATTCACTAAGTGCGAACGGGTGTGGGATGCCGACGGAAATATTGGGGCGTGTCTCAAAGCTGAGTCTATCCGGGGTGAGTGCGAAGGCAGCCTGCGCCGCCTGCGGACTGATGTCATCGATCTCTACCAGATTCACTGGCCCGAACCGGACGAAGATATCGAGGAAGGATGGGTCGAACTGACACGTCTGCAGAAAGAAGGCAAAGTTCGCTACATCGGAGTCTCCAACTTCAGCGTTTCCCAAATGAAGCGGGCGCAAGCCATCGCGCCGATTACCTCGCTGCAACCACCGTACTCGGTCGTCACTCGCGAAATTGAAGATGAGATCCTGCCGTTCACGCAACGCAACAACATCGGGGTCATCGTGTATTCGCCAATGTCGGCCGGACTGCTCACTGGAGCAATGACGCGCGAGCGCGTGGCCGGTTTTGCTGCCGAGGACTGGCGCAGAAATCTCCCCAACTTTCAGGAACCGTTGCTCTCCCGCAGTCTGACGCTGGTAGAACAGCTGCGCGAGATCGGAAACCGCCACGGGCGCACTCCGGGAGAAGTGGCAATTGCGTGGACGCTGAACCACCCCGCAGTCACGGGCGCGATTGTCGGGTTCCGCAATTCAAAACAGGTTTCGGGGATTATTGGAGCCGCCGCGTTTCGCTTGCATCAGAGCGAGATCGCTGAGATCGAGGAAGCTCTGAAACAGTCCTCCGCGGCCTGAGCTGTTAGGGGTCTTGACGAGAGCCGTTGACAACTCCGAATTCGGCGGAGTACATCTTACTGTAAGTAAACGTTTGCTTCTATAATGAAGCCATGAGGATTCCCATGAGTCAGCGCGTTAGCCGGCGAAGTTTTCTCAAGACCGCCACCGTCACCACTGCGGCTACCTACGCGGCACGCATGTTGCCCGCATGGGCCGCCGCGGATAGAGGGTCCGTGGCCGTGAACACTCCCCTCACGACGTTCGCGTATTCCGATGTGGAGTTGCTCGAAGGGCCGATGAAGCGGCAGTTCCAGGAGAATCATGCCCGCTATCTGAACCTCGACGACGATCGCCTGCTCAAGGTTTTTCGTCAGGTTGCCGGTTTGCCCGCGCCGGGTGAGGACATGGGAGGCTGGTATGACCTCACCGGCTTCAGCCTGATCCGAAATGATTTTCACGGTTTCATCGCCGGCCATACTTTTGGACAATATGTCTCCGCACTGGCGCGAGCCTACGCCGTCACGGGATCGGAAGAAACCCGGGCTAAGATCAATCGCCTGGTCAAGGGATACGCGGAGACACTCGATCCCAAGGCCATGTTCTTCGTGGATTACCGCCTGCCGGCATACACGTACGACAAACTTTCCTGTGGCCTGATCGATGCCCACGAGTTCGCTCACGACCCTATGGCCATGGACGTTCACGAGAAGCTAACTCGTGCCATCACCGCCTATCTTCCCGAGAAAGCTCTATCGCGCGCCGAACAACGTTCTCGTCCTCACAAAGATACGTCTTATACCTGGGACGAGAGTTACACCCTGCCTGAGAACCTGTTTCTGGCGTATCAGCGCAGTGGCAAGGTTTTCTATCGGGATATGGCCAAGCAGTATCTCGAGGATGACACTTACTTCGGCCCGCTGTCTGAGGGCAACAACGTGTTGCCCTTCGAGCACGCCTACAGTCATGTGAACGCCTTTAGCTCCGCCATGCAGGCCTACATCACCTTGGGAAGCGAAATGCATTTGCAAGCCGCCAAGAATGGCTTCGAGATGCTGCAGCTGACGCAAAGCTTCGCCACGGGCGGATGGGGTCCTGACGAAGCTTTCGGAGAACCCGGCCGAGGGCAGTTGGGCGACAGTCTGGCGTCCACCCACGCCAGCTTCGAAACGCCCTGCGGCGCTTACGGCCATTTCAAGATCACGCGCTACCTGCTGCGGGTTACCAAACATGCACAGTACGGCGACAGCATGGAGCAAGTGCTCTACAACACCATTCTGGGTGCGTGGCCCATCCAGGCGGACGGCACTTCGTTTTACTACTCGGACTACGCCAACACCGGCAGGAAAGTCTGGTACAAGGACAAGTGGCCGTGTTGCTCAGGGACTTTCCCACAGCTCGCCGCCGACTACCACATCAGCACCTATCTGCGATCGACGGATGGTGTATATGTGAACCTTTTCACCCCGTCCAAGGTGCAATGGAATGATGGCGGCGGACGCTACGGGCTGAAGCAGGAAACTTCATATCCGTTCGACAACAAGGTCGTGATTCGGGTCTCGGGTTCGCAGCCCAGGGACTACGCCATCAACGTACGGATTCCCGGCTGGGCTTCGCCCGACCCCGTGCTCTCCGTTAATGGCAACCGAGTCTCCGACTCAGTACGGCCCGGCACTTTTGCCGCGATTCAGCGCACCTGGAAAGATGGCGATCGCGTGGAGCTCGAACTTCCCATGCCGCTACGTCTCGAACCGGTGGACGCCAATCATCCCAACTTGGTGGCTTTGATGCGCGGCCCGCTGGTTCTATTCGCGGTGGCCGAATCGCAACCCAGTTTTGACCGAAACGCGCTGTTGCAAGCCAAGCCCGCCAACAACGCCGCGGGAGACTGGCTGGCAAATTCGGCCGACGGAAGCAGCGTGACCATGCGCCCCTTCATGAAGATCGACAAGGAAAGCTATAGCACCTACGTCTTGTTAAAGGGTTGAGTTCCCCGCACATTAGTTTGGTTTATTTCTTGGTCCACCCTTTAGAGGGCACAATTCCTGACCCCTCGCGCAGCGTCACCAACTGATTGGCCGCGACCCCTCTGAACTTTTCCTGCAGGCCATTGGGCCAATAGACTTCGATGTCAACAGACTGGTACGTACCCAGACCGAAGTGGAGCCGGGGATCGTTGCACGAATAAAAGCTGGACTGGCTGAGCACAGCCTGAGCCTGCGCCTTTCCACCATAGTGGAGGAGGACGCGCGCGCCAATAGCGCTGCGATTCGACTTCACTCCTTCCAACTTGATCTTGATCCAGTGCTGCTCTCCTCGTAGGTCGTTCCGCAGCAAAGACGGAGGTTCGTTCAAATTGACGATAAGAATGTCGAGGTCTCCATCGTTGTCAAAATCTCCGAAAGCGCACCCCCGGCTACTGTGAGGTTCCACAACTCCGGGACCAGCCTGTTCCCCCAGTTCTTCAAAAGTGCCATTGCCGAGATTGCGAAACAATGCCCGCGGAGTTTTGTTGGCATATTGCGGCAACTTGCGCTCAACTTCCGGGTATACGTTACCCGTAACCATGAACAAGTCGGGATATCCGTCGTTATCGAGATCGACGATGCCGGCTCCCCAGCAGATGTAGCGGGTCTCGACGGCAAGTCGGGAGGTTCGAGTCAGGTCGTCGAAGTTCCCCTTCCCATCATTGTGGTAGAGGCCGTTGGCGTCGTCGGCAAAGTGCGTCTTGAAAAGATCCAAGTGGCCGTCCAGATCGTAGTCTCCAACGCCGACTCCCATACCCGCTTGCTCCATGCCATCGTCACTCAGCGCCACGCCGCGCAGCACACCCTCTTCACGAAAAGTTCCGTCATGATTGTTCATGAACAGCAAGCTCGGAGTGGAATCGCAGGCGACGAATATATCCGTCCACCCATCTTCATCGAAATCGGCCGCGACCACTGTCATTCCGTAGCTCTCGGTCGCGCTGGCAATGCCCGCCTGCTGGCTCACATCGGTGAACGTGCCGTCGCCGTTGTTGCGGTATAACGAATGTCTTCCGGTAGGCAGTCCGCGTGGCCCGCATTCCACCGGGACGCCTTTCCAGTTGCAATTTATGTTATCCCCCGGTGCCGGCGCATGTTCGAAAGAGAAACGCACATAATTGGAGACGAAGAGATCCAGGTGCCCGTCGCGGTTGTAGTCCAGGAAACTGCAGCCCGCTCCCCAGCGTGGTTGGTCGTTGCCAAGGCCGGCAACTTTGGTCACGTCGGTAAAGGTTCCATCGCCGTTGTTGCGGTAGAGACGGTTCTGCCCGAAGTAGGCGCAAAAAATGTCCTCGAATCCATCGTTGTTGTAGTCTCCGAAGCAGACGCCAGACGCCCAGCCCACGGCCTTCAGACCAGCCTTCTCGGTGACGTCGGTAAAGGTGCCATCACGGTTGTTCTTGTACAGGCGGTTGGTCGCGCCCGGCGGATCCCCGGCCAGGCGAGTGCCGGACAAGAGAAAAATATCCATCCATCCGTCGTTGTCGTAGTCGATAAAAGCGCAACCACAACCGGTGGCTTCCAGAATATATTTCTTGCTTTCCACCCCGCCATAGATCACTTCTGCATGCAATCCCGCTGCCGCTGCCACGTCTACGAAATGAGCGTTGAAGGGACGCCCTGACGGCGCGGCCCGAGCCACGGGCTTTACCGTGTGGGCGGCAACGCCTTGCGCCAGAAGCCGTGGAGCTGCTGCCAAGGCGGCAGAACCTAAGGTGAGACGTACAAAATCGCGGCGAGTGGCAGTCAAGGCTGTGGTTTCTCCGTGGACGGAGATGTCTCTTCCACCAATTTGTAGCGGTTGTGTTCGGCTTCTTCTTTGGTGCTCTTCATACGGAGTTCGGCCAGGCGCTTTAGCAGATCCGGAATGTCGTCCGTTCGTCCGCTCTTACGCATGGCTTGTATCAGGTGATAGAGCGCGGTCTGGTCGTTGGGGTCGCTATTGAGTGCCTTGCGGCTTTGTTCCATCGCAGCTTCATTCTGCCCCGCCTGCAGGTAGAGCTTCGCCAGGACGTCGTGGGCCGCGCCTAAAGAAGGCCGCAACAAGGCCGCCTTTCTGGCGGACTCCATGGCTTGGCGAAATTCGCGGCTGCCGGGATCGGGGCCATGTTGCGTCAGAATGTCGGCTTGCAGATATAGAAGAAAAGCATCATTGGGCTTCTTAGCCAGCTTCGCCCGCACGGTCGCAAGGGCGCGATCTGGGTCATTCTGTTGCACCGCAGCCAGTCCTTCCGCTGCCGAGCCCGGGGACTGCCGGGGATCGAGTTCATCGGCCTTTCCAAAATCCGCCTCGGCTTTTTCGTATTGCGCAAGCTGCACGTAGAGAATCCCGCGCGCCACATAGAGTGGAGCAGCCTTCGGTTCCGCGGTGATCCCAGCGTTGATCATGTCGACTCCCACCGCAAAAGACTGGTGGTCGAGGCAAATGTTGGCGAAGTCGAGGTAGAGGTTAACATTATGCGGATCGGACAGAATTGCCTGGTGAAGAAAGCGCACCGCTTCGGGGGTATCTCCATCAGCTTCGTAGGCAGAAGCCGCCAGCTCGAGGACATCTATTTCTGACGTGTTTCCTTGCAACAACGGCTGCAGGGTTGCGATAGCATCTTTGGCGCGCTGGGCCATCATCTGGGCGGCGGCAAGGCGATAGCGGGCACCGGCATCGGCGTTGGGCTGAGCGAGGGCGCGACTGAAGACCGAAAGCGCTTTCTCGTCTTCTCTTAGACTTATCAAGCAAGCGCCATACTCCTGCAGTGCTCCCGCCTGGGAATCCAACAGTGGGCCACTTTGCTCAAAGTGTGGGACTGCTACAGCGCAATCCCCGCGACGATAGGCCAGTACGGCCAGCATGGCATGACTGGTCGGATCATTGGGACGAAGTTGCAATACGTGTTGCAGCAACGGAACCGCGTCCTTGCCGCCACTGTCGTATTCAATCTGCGCCGCTCCTTCCAGAGCAGGTAAATAGTCGGGCGAGAGACCCAAAGAGTGGTGGAATGCGCCCAGCGCCGCCCTTTTGTCTCCTGTGCCGGAAAGCGCAATGCCACGCAAAGTCCACAGTTGCACATTTCTTGGATTTCGATCCAGTTCCGGCTGCAGGAGTTGCAGCGCGTGGTCGAATTGTCCGGACCGCAAAGCGGCGGTGATGGTCCCGATCTGGTCGTTGGTTTGAGCAGATGTAAAGGAGCAACTGGCGAACAGGGCAGCCAAAGCGCCAAGCCGAATGACGAGGCGTATCGTCGGCATCCTCGCTTGCTCCACTCGACCCTCGGACATGGGAAAATGTTTACCTGTCTTGGGAACTGAGGCAGCCGCGACACGAACCGGATTCTCCCGGCGGCACGCGGCTCACTTTGTTATCTTGGTGCAAGGTCGCAATCGCTGGCAAGCCAAATCTTTTCGGGCGGACAGAATTGCGATCTTCCGATTCCTGCATTAGTCTTTCATCATCTTCTGAGGCTGGCTAATCCAGTCCCGCGAGCCGCGTTTGCTCGCCAGGAGCACAGGCCATGACTTTGACGAGAAATCGTTTGCTGAAAATTGCTCTGGGACTGCTTGCGGCTGCAATTCTCATCGTGGCAGGCATCGCCAGCGATTCCGCCATACGGCCGCGCTATCCGGAGGACGACATGGGCAAAGACTCCCTACCCTCCCGGGAAAAAGCGCAGCTGGAAACCGCGAAACAGTTCAAGGTGTTTTATCAATTCCAGTTTGCCGACAAGCTCAAAGAAAGCGGGATCAATTTCACCTACCACGCAGTGGACGACATCACCAAGCACATGCGCATGGGCCACTATGATCACGGCAGCGCCGTTGCGGTAGCCGACGTAGACGGTGACGGACTTTACGATATTTATTTCGCCAATCAGGTTGGCGGAAATGAACTTTGGAAAAATCTGGGCGGCGGCAAATTTAGAAATATTACTGAGGAAGCGGGAGTGGGATTACCTGGCCGGGTTAGCGTAGGTGCCGCTTTCGCCGACGTCGACAATGACGGCGACCAGGATCTTTTTGTGACCACGGTCCGCGGCGGCAACGTATTGTTCGAGAACGACGGTCACGGACATTTCAAGGACATTACTCAGGAGGCAGGCCTGGGACTGATCGCACATTCCTCGGGAGCATTCTTTTTCGACTACGACAACGACGGCCTGCTCGACCTTCTGGTCTGCAACGTCGGCAAGTACACCTACGACGACAAAGGGCCGCAGGGCGAGTACGTCGGAATCCCCAACGCCTTCTCTGGCCACCTGTACCCCGAACGTTACGAATATCCCGTCTTATACAAGAATATGGGGCACAACCGTTTCAAGGATGTGACGGCCGAAGTCGGGTTGAATCCGCATGGCTGGTGCGGCGATGCTACATTCGCTGATGTGAATGGCGATGGCTGGCCTGACATCTACTTTCTCAACATGCAGGGACACAACCACTATTTCGAAAACCAGGGTGGCAAGAAGTTTGTCGAAAAAACGGACCAGTATTTCCCCAAGACGCCGTGGGGGGCAATGGGGATCAAGTTCTTTGACTATGACAACGATGGCCGCATGGATTTGTTCATCGTCGACATGCACTCCGACATGAGCCAGGAACCGGGGCCGGAAAATGAAAAACTGAAATCCAATATCACTTGGACTGACTCCTATATTCAGGGCACAAAATCTGACTACATCTGGGGGAATGCCCTCTATCACAATCTGGGGAACGGCAAATTCGAGGAGGTTTCTGACCGTATGGGAGTCGAAACCTATTGGCCCTGGGGCCCCAGTGTCGGCGACGTCAACGCGGACGGATGGGATGACATCTTCATCGCTTCCGGAATGAGCTACCCCTACCGTTATGGTATCAACTCGCTGCTTTTGAACAACCGCGGGGAGAAATTTGTCGATGCCGAGTTTGTTCTGGGAATCGAGCCGCGCAAGAACCTATACACGCCATGGTTTGAAATCAATTGTTCCGACCCGCAAGAAAGGCAAGCCCAGGAGAAACTCGATAGCAAAGTCTGTATCGGCCAGAGCGGCGAATCGATCGTCATGGCTCCGCGCTCAAGCCGTTCGGCCGTCATATTCGACCTGGACAACGACGGCGATCTCGACATTGTGACCAACGATTTCAACTCTGAACCGCAAGTATTGGTCAGCAACCTGGCACACCGTAAACCGATTCACTGGCTCAAAATCGTGCTCATTGGCACCAGCTCAAATCGCAATGGCCTGGGCGCGACCGTCCGCGTGCAAGCCGGTGGGCAAAACTATACCAAATACAACGATGGCAAATCGGGCTATCTGGCACAAAGCGTTTTGCCACTTTATTTCGGTTTGGGAGAGTCCGAGAAAATTGACCGGGTTGAAGTGGATTGGCCGGCCGGTCACAAACAGGTCTTGACTACTGGAATCAAGGAAAATCAGACACTTGAGATCAGGGAGGCGAAATAACTTCGTAGACAAAATCGACGTTGCTCGACAGTCAGACCTGCGAACCCGAGCTGAGACACATGGTATGGTTTCTTCTCCACAAATTTCCGCCAGCTCTGGCCTACTCCTTATTAGCAATCAGGGTGTAAACCCGTGCTGAGCACGGCCCTCGCCAATGGTTGCAAGGAAGATGCTCGGGTCAAACGCGCGGCTCTTCCTGGATACTGCGACAGACTCCATGTCACCTCGATTGTAGTCCCCAAGGGCTATTCTCGACGCAGAGCTACTTTTCCGCAGCCGTCAGGCGCCGATCTCGATGGGGCTCGGTGCGTGGCTGCCCGGTACTAAGCTCACACTTTTCTCCGACCTTAGCGCCACAAGTAGGACAGCGCACCGTTAGTGCTTGTTCCCCGGTGACTTTCATGGCTACATAATGCGCGGTTATTCTGTGGCAAGATGGTCAATTTTGATCAGTGCCTTCCCCTTAGAACCCCGGTACTCTCGCGGATCGCAAAAACCGGTTTCTGGTCCGTTTCCGCCAGCGAGAACGGGGAATCGCTGAGGTGAAAGTGCACATCCAATCAGCAGATGAAAAAGACTGAGAAATCAATTTTCGACCAGCAATACAGGGTGGTCGCGGTGGAGAGTAATCGCCTTTTCATCCAGGGGATTCTCAGCGGTGAGGTGCTGACGATCATCAACCCCGAGCTGGAAACTCCTCTTAGAGCGGAAGACTATCCTCTTGGAAAGC
>Ga0335078_10002335_pt1 | contig 28820 bp, 31 predicted proteins | sample Lox_Sample_32_FD_206711 | JGI IMG/M metagenome (GOLD analysis project Ga0335078, IMG submission 206711) | Soil microbial communities from Loxahatchee National Wildlife Refuge, Florida, United States - Lox_Sample_3.2 | ecosystem: Environmental > Terrestrial > Soil > Wetlands | place: USA...
GGGCTGGGACCGCCGGACCACGTAACGAACGTGACGGTCGCAATCGGGGAGGCGTTCGCCGGGGCCAGTTGGGCCGAAACCGGCCCTCTCTCCACACTTATGCCCAGAAGCACAAGCAAGAGCGCTTTGATGGTCTTGGTCGCCAAAACTCGTGTCCGCGGTGTTACTCAGGCTCAACCACGATGAACGTTGTTGTCCCTCCTCGATTTACCAACAGCACAAGTGAACGCTTTCCGGCTTGCCTGACTAAACGGTCGTAATCTGCCACTGAGTTCACTGGCTCCCGATTGACTTGCTCGATCACGTCCCCGCGCTGCAGGCCTGCATCGGCGGCTGGCGAATCGTCAGGCACTCCTGTGACCACAACGCCCTTTACTTCGGATTTCAATCCCAGCTGTTGACGGATGTCCGACGTGAGTTCAGCGACCTGAACACCTCGCATCGGGCTGTTCTCTTCCGCGCCGGTAGCGTTACCGGCGCCTTTACCCGCCGGCGCCTCGCCGAGGGTCAGGCCCACATCGCGCGACTCGCCATTATGGCTCACCTTGAGGTGTACGGTGGTTCCCGGCGGCATGGCTCCGACTCGCAGCCGCAAATCGTTGGGCCCGGTAATGGGCTGCCCGTCCAGTTCCGTGATGACATCTCCGCGCTGCAGGCCGGCTTTCGCACCAGGACTGTTAGGCTCAACGTTGCCAACCAAAGCGCCCTGTTCGGGTGGGACATTAAATGCCTTCGCGAGATCAGGCGTGACTTCCTGGATGCCGATCCCGATGTAACCACGCACTACCTTGCCGTGCTTCAGGATCTCATCCATGACATGCTTAGCCATGTTGATAGGAATGGCGAAGCCGATCCCCTGGTTCCCACCGGAACCGCCGGTGAGGATGGCGGTGTTGACGCCTATCATTTCTCCGCGTGCGTTCAGCAAAGCGCCCCCGGAGTTGCCGGGATTGATCGCGGCATCAGTTTGAATGAAATCTTCGTAGTCCTCTATATCGAGCCCATTGCGCCCGGTGGCGCTGATGATTCCCATGGTCGCTGTCTCGCCTACTCCAAAGGGATTGCCGATGGCAAACGCGTAATCGCCAACTTGGAGTTTCGACGAATCTCCCAACGTGACGGTTGGCAGGCCGGTGGCTTCAATCTTGACAACCGCAATATCGGTCTGAGGATCAGCGCCAACCACCTTCCCCGAAAATTCCCGCTTGTCGATCAGCATGACCTTAATATCCGTGGCTTTATCGATGACGTGATTGTTGGTGAGAATATAGCCATCCGGACTCACGATGACGCCCGAACCCAGGCCTCTTTCCCGTTGCTGCTGGGGAACGCGGGGAAATTGCCTGCCGAAAAACTGCTGAAAGAACGGATCATTGAAAAATGGCGTTTGCGGCACTTTCACCATGCGCGAAGAAGTGATACTTACCACCGCTGGAAGAGCGGGCTTGAGAATGGGCGCAAAGCCGAGTGAAGAGCTGGCGGCGTCTCCGGCCGCATCTCCGCGCGCCACAAACATGGGCACAAACGTTCCTCCACCGGAGAAGGCGTGACCCGTCCGAGCGAAAGCAAACATGCCTAACAGAGCTCCGCCCAGGAAAACTATCGCGAAAGAGAAAATTGCTGCCGACTGCCGCACCTGTATTGTTCTCGCGCTCATGACTGTTCTCCTCGTCAACGCTCCAACGCAGCCCCTCAACTCAAGAAGCTGTTACAGCGATGCGGAACCGTCCTCCAGGCAACGTGGCGGTACGACCACAGCGAGTTGTGCGCCGGGCGCCTCCTGCCGGCGCCGGGCGCACAAGAGAATCGCTGTATTGCTTCGGTTTATTGGCCCCCGCCCTCCTTCTTGTTCTGCACAGCTTTTGCCATGTTGGTCTCCTGGCCGTTAGGGTTCATAGCTGTGACATGGGCTTGCTTCATTGCGACCACCGACGCATCCTTCGGTGAATTTGCCGGCTTGGTGATGTTGGACGCCAGTTCATTTCGCATGGAAAGCACGGGCTGGCCGATGCGATGGGCAAGTTCCCTGGCCCTCGTTTCCGGATAAACAAATTCATGCCCATAGTTGTCGCCGGGGTAGAACCACGCCTGCAGGGCTTCGGGTTGATCAGACGGCCGTTCCTCGAACTTCATCACCGTCCTGCCCTTGGGCTGAAGACGATAGTCAGGAACCGTCAGGATTGTAGCCAGCAAATGGGTGCGATCGGCATTCCAGATCTGAACAATGTTCCGGTCGGAATCGTCATTCAATAACTTGAACCAATAGGTTCCAGCCGGGAGCACTCTTCCGGGAACCTCAATCGGTGCGCTGAAAGTGGTTTGGGTTGCCTGGTTCCATTCATCTGCCAAGGCCATCGGCACCAATAGTGCGCCTAACAGCATCAAGCAGAGATTCAGTATGAACAGCTTGCGTGCGCTCATTGTGTCCTCCGTTTCACAGTTAAAGCTTTGGCGGGCGGGGCAATGCCGTTGGTTTTCATTGATTCCCCAGTCCGCCGGTTTCTGGTGTACAGCGCCATCAAGAACCGCGGTTTAGGCAGCTTTGATCGCCGGCGGGACTTTTCTCGCAGGACGTGCCTTGGGCAGCATGATTTCCAGAGTCCCATCCCGGAGCGTGGCTTGTACGTGATCGGGATCTATACTTTCTGGAAGCTCAACGGTGCGGAATGCTTCACTATATTTTCTTTCGCTGTAAAAAGTTTTCCGCCGCGTCTCATCACGAATTTCCTCGCGCTTGCCCGCAATCACCAGACGACGAGGTTCAACTCGCACTTCAATGTCCTTCTCCCTGTAGCCCGGCAGGTCGGCCCGGACGACGACTTGGTCGTCAGCCTGGCTGATCTCCACCGGCACCGGGTTCAGCAACTCAGACTCCGCGTGAAACCAGTCTTCCAAATCATGGCCGTTTTGCCGCCCGCGGCCGTCGAACAGCTCATAGGCTCGACGCGCGACCGTGTCGTATACCTCTTTCATTCGCTGGAAGAAAGGGTCACCATCGCCAAGCTTACGAATTGCAGGTTGTTTCGCACTTTGGAATTTTGAGGTTAATTCAGTGCTCACTGTCTTTACTCCTTTCCGGGATGATCAAATTCATAATGCAGTAGGACCGCTTTGCTCAGTGGCTCGTGCGGCGAATGGGGCGATGGCTTTTGATCACCAGACGAAAAGGGCGGCGCCGCCCGCCGGCTCGCGGATTCGCCCAGCCAGAACTGGACTATCTCGGTTCGGGGCTGCTCTGGGGCCAGGCGTCTCGGGCAGGTTCGGTTCTGCACCGCTGTCCTCTTCGATCTCCAACGCGCCGCGCCGGTTCATAACCTCCGCCGCCGCCACCTTCTGGTCCGGACCGGTCGCGAACACCAAGGCTCCTCCGCGTTGCAATCCTTTGACGTAAGCGTCCACTTCAGCTGCGGTAGCCCCGATCCTTCTCAGCTCCCGCCTCAACTCGACTTCGTAATCGAGCCGGGGAAAGCTCATTACACCGGCGACCTCGAAACTCCTGGGCTCCTGTAATGCGCGAACTTCTGTTCGGGGAAAGCCGAGGGCAGCGATCTCAACGATGACCTTCTCCAACAGGCCAGGATTTTCAAACAGTCCAACCGCAGTTTTTGGCATATTGCGTCCTCCGTGACAAACAGAAGTCGACGACCAAAACCTTTTCCGGAGAATGCAACCGGCCTAGCCCATACGGCGGAGAGATGGCCACAACCTCGCTGCCTTCCACTTTCAGCGTCAGCTTGGGAGCGCAATAATCGCAGAGCCAGAACCATTCGCCGTGCTGCGCCGAGCCTTGGCGGTTCGGTTGGCCCGCTTCCAGCCGATATAGCTTGCCTTCATGCAGATAACGAAAGATCTTTGAGCAGGAGGGGTTAGCACACTTGCACACCATTTTTGCTCTCCTTCCCTGGCGTTGGCGGAAGGAACTCGTTTCAAGAAGAGGCCTATGAGGCGGTCATTGGTCTCTGGTTCAAGCAAGCCGTGTCGCTTGTCGTGATTTCAGGCCACGGCCTTATCGTCCCGGGACACTGCTCTCGTTTGCACTTCTCGCTTCATAACAGCGCCCTGATTTTTAGAGTAAGAATCAAAGATAAGGAAGTCATAAAGACGGGACGAATATTTGTTTCATGAGGCCAGGAAGCCGCCGTCTTATTGGGCTCGAGTCTGCTGGCACAGACTTAAGGTTCGCGCTCGGCAACTTGCAGATTATTAATGACCGCACCATCAAACATTGACACGGCGAGCCGCGCATCCTGCTCTGCTCTCTCGCAGTCCATTTGCGAATCGACGGAACCCGCAAGCGTAATGCTGCCTTGGTTGACGAGGACGTGAATGGGCAATCTGCCTGCGTCTACGTAAGCGGCGAAAGAGGGATCATCGTAGATAGCGCGTGCCACGCGCGTGCGCAAATCCTCGTCATACATCGATAACGGCAGTACTGTAATGTTATTTTCTAATGCGGCAATGCCTCTAACGTGAGCGAGATCATAGGCTATCGCGTCTTTCTTGTATGGCTGCGTCACCTCTCCACCTACGGTCAACTTGTCTTCATGCACGGCCAGCTCGATATAGTCATAGATGGTGTAGGCATAGCAGGTGAGGAGTCTGCGCCGTGCTTGTGCCAGGATTTGGTTTGACGACAAGCCTGCGTCAGTCACGTGAATGTCGTTAACGACGCGAACGACATCTTCATCCCTCAGCGCCGCATTCTGGGCGTCCATCTTCACTCCGACGCTATCTACGGTTCCTGAGAGCGTTGCTACGCCGTTGGCGAAGGTAATCTGCACATCGCCATGTTTGAATACATTCGCGTGACGAAGGTGTTCCTGGACCTCGGCAATAGCCAGGGACTGTGGCGGGACGGCGGCGGGGGCTTCGGATATGCACAGAAGCACGGCCACCGCCATGGCCAATGCGCGAGGGAATACTTCCAACGGTAATGCGCGGAGCGCAGTTGCAGTCCAGACGGGGGCTGGCTTACGTTTCAGCCATTCTTCACCCGCAACCGCCTCACCCAGCGGGATGGACCTCGGATTTAGCACGAACTGTTTTCCCTCGGCTCCCAGCCGGGCTCACATCCTCTATGCTACGAAAGAACCATAAGGAAGTCATAAAGACCGGGTGAACTAGGGCGTCGCGTGCGACCTTGGAGCCGTGTGTGCTTGTTCTTTTCCCTGCGCTCCAACGAAATGTGGTTCAGCAAGGATCAACACCAGGCAGGCAGCGGCCCATGTTCCGGTGATCGAGAGGAGGGCGCAACTGAGGTTGCGAAATCGAGTTGGAATAGCGCTTCCTTGTTTGCCGAACCACATCAAGAACTGGAACCTGGTTTTCCAGCACTGACCGCCTGAATACGCGACAACAATTCCTCAATGCCAAACGGCTTCGTGATGTAGTCATCGGCCCCAGCTTGGCGCGCCGCGGCCTTGTCGCTCTCGGAATCTCTGACTGACACCACCACTATCGGCACCTGAGAGGTCGAGCGAATCGCGCGGCAAGTGTCAATTCCGTCCAAGCCAGGGAGATTCAGGTCGAGAAGTATAACGTCACACGGTTCCTCATTCAATCGCCGCAGTGCCTCTTCGCCGGACGCCGCCTCGACGACCTCACACTCGTGGGCGCGTAGAGTGGTGCGCAGCACGCGTCGCATCTGCGCTTCGTCATCGACAATCAGTATCTTCTTAGCGCCCATTGAACCTTAGAGCCTGAGCAGCAGACACGCTAACGACGGAAGTGGCGGCCGTACCCGAAAGAAGCTTCGGGATGCGTCCGCATCTGCCAGCATCTGAGAGTATTCACTCTCCGGAGCCAGGGCAATCCTAATGGCGGAAAATAAAGAAGTCATAAGCAAACCGGGAAGTTTCCAGCGCGGGAACTCAGCCGAGGCCCAAAGTGGTCAAAGAACCGGGTTTTCGTTAGGAAGGAATTTGAGGGTTCGAGCCAACCTTGCTCCGCAGCTATCGTCGATGAAATTCATGACGCTCCACCGGCGGTCCCGGCCTCCGCACCCAAGGATGGGCATATGGATGAACGTAATAGCCGCGATTCGCCCATACTCTGCCCCAGGGTGTAAAGTCGAAGAAAATCCCGTGGGTTCGCCAGTCAAAATAGGGATGCGCCCATCCCCAGGGAGCAAAAGCAGCTCCGATTACAACCGCCGGACCGAAGCGAATCGCGCCGCCGATTACAAATCCAGGGCGCGGCGGACCAAACACGATCAATGGATCGTAAGTAGGAACGTAGATATAAGCAGGATTTACCGGCAGGATTTCAACATAGCCCGCGGAATCGACAACGCTATAGTAAGGATTGGCCCGCAAATAGCCGTATTGGTAGGCTTTCCTCCGCATTCGCTGAACGGCATCCATTACATCCGCGCGCTGGGACAAAACCGCAGTGCCCAGTTGCTGTGTCCAGGTGGGGTCCTGTGCCATCTTGCCGAGGACCGACGGGAATGGCAGCAGTGCCAACACGCTGGGGTCCCATTGCAGATTGTCCTCCTGGATTGCATCGGCCAGCGCATCGCCGGTCAAGTAACTGTGCTGGTTTGCCCATCCGGCAGCCGCCGGAATCTGGTCCCAATATGTGGAAGCAGTGAGAACCTGCGCCAAAAGGGGATCTGGATACAGCGCGATTCGCGAGACCAGCTTGTCTAGCTGCTCGGGCGAAAGCAATGGGCCCGGCGGGGGTGAGGACACAGAGGTCGTGGGCGCCGGCGGGGGCGGCGGGGGCGGGGGCGGGGGATTGTATTGAGATCGCGCTGTGGTTTGAAGAACGAGCAATACCACAAGAGAAATCAGGACGGAAAATCCGGCGGCTGGAATTTGGCTGCTTGAATTACGGCGAGTCCGTGAACGCGAGCGCGAACCTCGGGGGCTAGCGTTTCGGCCGCTTTCGAACGCCCGCTTCATAGAGCAAGTTCCTCGCCAACAAGATCCTAGCGACAGGAAATAAGGAAGTCATAAGGAAAGGAATTGTTAAGAATTTCTCAGGGCTGGCCGTCTGAAGGCGGCACAAAACGGTAACCGACCCAGGGCTCGGTCAGAAGATAGTTGGGGTGGTGCGGATCGCGCTCGATTTTTCTTCGGAGCTGGTTGACGAAGACTCGCAGGTACTCAACCTCGTGGCCATAGTCCGGACCCCACACCGCTTGCAGCAGTCGACGATGGGGAATCACTTGCCCGGAATGGGAGACCATGTAGCGGAGCAGTTCGATTTCCTTCGGTGTGAGGTGCTGCTCCTCCCGGTCTTGGCACTTAACCAGGTGCGTCTCGAAATTGATTCTCATGTCGCCTAGAATCAGCACGTTCGAGTTGCGCACGGCCGGCTTTCTCCTGGCTATTGCTTCCACGCGGGCCAGAAGCTCCGGCACACTGAACGGTTTGGTGATGTAATCATCGGCCCCTGCCTTCAATGCCGCAACTTTGTCCTGCTCAGAATGCCTGACGGATACAACTACGATAGGTACATCAAAGTTGGCGCGGATGGCACGACACGCCGTCATTCCACCTTTGCCCGGCATATTCAGGTCCAGCAGGACGAAGTCACAAGGTTCGGCGTCCAGCTTGCGCAGCGCCTCCTCGCCGGAGAGAGCTTCGATTACCTGGTAGTCATGCGCATTCAGGCTGAGCCGTAAAGCACGCCGCATTTGCGGCTCATCGTCTACAACAAGTATCTTCGCAACGCTCATGGCTGACCACGCGCTCTTGAGAACTTACGTTCCACACTGTCCGGGCAGCAGCGATGTCTTTATCCGCATTCCTCTAGGCGGCTTCGCTTCGGCCCGGGGGATTTTTTGCCTTCTTCATCTGGACTTCAAGCGTCCCATCGCATACTGCGGCTTTTACCTCTTTCGGATCGATGGCCTCCGGGAGATCAAGGATGCGGAGAAACGCGTTGGGACTTCTCTCAATTGGATTCTTCTTCCTGGAGAGAATATGTTCCCATTTTCCGGTGACGACGAGACGACGAGGCGCAACTCGCACTGCAATGTCCTCCTCGCTCAGGCCTGGCACCTGAGCGCGGACGGTGATTTGATCGTCAACCTCCCTGATTTCTACCGGCCTTGCGTTGAGTACCTCGGCTTCTGCGCGGAACCAATCTTCTAAATCGTGGCCATCCTCGCGTCCGCGGTTCTCATACAATTCGTAAGCTCGCCGGGCTACTCTGTTGTAGGCCTGTTGCATGAGCTGAGAGAACGGAGACGCGGATTTCAACCCAAGAACTCTCGGGTATTTCGTGCTTTGAGATCTCGACATGAGCTCGGTGGTCATAGGTTTCGCTCCTATTGTACGAAAGCGTGGGATCGCGGCGTTCCATCATGGCCTCCAATCGCCGTGCCGGAAAATTGTCAAGCGGGGGCGGCCTTCTTGGCGACACTCAAGCGACGTTCCTATGAGAAACGGGCAGCGAGAAGTTAAACACCGATCCAGTGCCCCGCTTACTCTCGACTCCAATCCGCCCACCGTGCGCTTCTACGATGGTTTTGGCAATGGCCAAACCGACACCTGTGCCCCGGGCCCGCACCCTGCCACGGTAATGGCGTTGAAATATGAGTTTCTCCTCCCCCGGCTCAACGCCGATGCCCGAGTCGGCTATGCTGGTGATGATTTCGTCCCCGGCTTGCCGCATGGAGATGGTCAGCGGGGAGTGAGATGCAGAATACTTGAGCGCATTTGTCAACAATTCTTTCAACACTCCCTTGATCATATGAGAGTCGCAATTCGCTGGTGGCAGAGAGTCCGGGACCTCAAGCACAACCGTCCGGTTTTCGAGAAGAGTTTTGAGTTCGTGTAGAGTTTCGTCGACCAAGGGTCGAAGATCGTGCGGCCCCTTTCCCGACTCCAGGGTCCCGGCTTCGACACGCGCCGTCCAAAAGGCCTCACTGATCGATGCGTCCATTCGATCCGCTTCCTGATCGATAATGGACAGGAGTTCACGCCGGCTGGCTGTGTCCGTATCCTTGGACAATAAAGAGCTGGCAGCAGTCTTAATCACGCTGAGCGGTGTCTTGATTTCATGAACCAGAGAATCGAGAAGCGCCGTCTTCAGTTCCTGCCTCTTGCCGGCTTCCTCCGCATGCTTTTGCGCTTCTTGGGCGTAGACCTTCTCCAAGTGCGCTTCCGTGCGATCGACCATCGCTCTTAAGGTGACCGCTGACATGTCGCCGTAAACCACCAAGCTGCCAACCGGGTGAGTTCCGCAACGGATGGGGACCAATAATGAACTGGTGTCTTTGTCGATCGAGATACCTCCTTGATCAATTGCGCGGCGAAGCAGTTCGGCTGAAACAGAGCCTCCCTTGGTCCCGGCGTAAGCGACGTTGCCCGCATCCGAGTCGTAAAAAGCTGCCGCCTTGATCTGAAAAATGCGGACGAGGGAGTCGAGAGATGCGGCGACAACTGACGCGGGACTGCCTTTGATCGGCAGATCCCGTCCAAACGCATAAAGCCTTTCCAGTTCACGATGCTGGGCCGCGATCTCCTCAGTCAGGCGCTTTCCCCGTGCTGCCTGATAGCTGGTCAGGAGCGCAACCGCTACAAACGTGATGAAGACCAGCCAGTGTTCAAAAGATTGGATGCCCCAGCCTCGTGGTGGCAGAAGAAAATAATCGAGAATCAGGGCGCCCAGACCTGTTGCTACGAAGGCTTCAACAAAACCCCATTGATTGGCAATGATCAAGACCGCAAGGAGCAGGGCCAGGACTGCGGTGGCAACATGGATGTGCGGGACAGAAACGCACGCCGCGCCGATGGCGGCGATGCCGCCGAGGGAAACCGCTAGACGGAATATTCGCCTGGAAATGGTCACCCCATGACTGTTCCCAGATGGCTGCAATTATACGCGACCATTTCTCATACCTCCGTTCTTCCAGGAGCGGCTGCGATCGTCAGGCTGTAGCGAGGCAAACCGCCACCGACGAATCCCAATTTACCCGGGAAAGCCGCCGGACCACGGGAGTTGCTGCTGCGTTCTATTAGGCCCGACGGAGACTTCGCCTCGCAGTTCACGATACTCGCTGAGAACTTTCGCATATTGGACTGCATCCCCAACCGAGCGGCTCAGGTTGCTGAAACCGGTGTTGGCATCTGCTGTTGCACTGCCGGTGGCAGATCTTTCAAGCGGCTGAGAAACGCGCTCACGTCCCATAGGCTTTGATCGCTGAGGATCTCTCCCCAGGCGGGCATACCGGTGCGCCGGATACCATGCTTGGCAACATAAAAGATGTATGACTGCGAATGGTTCAGAGGACGAAGAATTAACTGCGGCGCGGGCGGATAGAAGGCAAGACCCAGATCGCTCGTTCGCCGGTCGAGCGTTCCGTGGCAATTCGCGCAGTCGGAGATGTAGGTGTTCATGCCCTCCACAAGGTTTTCGTCAGACGCCGGGTAGGGACTCGCCAACGCAGCGGCCTTCCGTTGGAGGTAGGCATCGAGGGCGGTCGAAGCCAGGTAGGATTCCGCGCGTCCCGGGACCGTATCGGCACGCAGATTGACCAGACCAAGCCTTACATACAACCAACCAGCGAGGAGAAGAACTGCTATTGCGAGAACTGCCCCGGCCAGTATTCTTTGCACCAATTTCCTCTTTCGCGGGAGAACCTCGGTGGAGCGCGGCGAGCCTTTCGTCTTACGACCCGTTCTTCCCGAGGCACGATCTGCCACCAGAAAACTGGAGGTTAGGACTTTACTGATTCCAAGGCTAGCGCCTCCTGACCGTGGCCGCTGACGAGCTTGCCTTCGATTGTGACTCCTGGCCGGCCAAGGTCATCTAGGGCGGCCTCCGGCAGAGACGTTCCATCTTTAGCCAGCAGCACGGTATAGACTTTCCCGTCTTGCGCGATGAATATGACCGGCGACCCGGCCGCCACACATGCCTTTGCGCACAGCGCATGATCATGCCCGTGAATACCACGGCTGAGGTAACAGTTCGCGCCTGTCAGTTCGCCTTTGAGGGTCACTTCCTTGCCCTCCACCGCCACTCCACCCATCAAGATCACATCGTCCTTCTTGGCCATTTCGACCAACTTTGTCTTCTCCGCCGGGTTCGACAGCATGGCCTTGACCTTGGCAAATGGCATGTCGAGCATCTCTTCCTTACTCATCTCTTGTGCGCTCACAGTGGCAGCGGCCACCAAAAGAGCGGCAAATACGATTGCGGATTTCATAAGATTCATTGAATTTCTCCCTTCACGTTCCTGGACCCTCGAAGTGGGCGAAGTATGTCAATAGCTTTGGTGCTCAGAGCGTCTGCGGGAATAGGCTCCTCAGGCTCCGACACACTATCCATCTTCCACAATTTGTGATGCCAGTTTGGTTGCGACGGTTTGCTCTTCCCGCTTCCTTCTACCTGTAGTTGGCGAGGCTGCTCGTGCGAGACGAGCCTCGTAGAGCAGAACGAGAACGGTTATAGTTGCGCTGACAGGTTACAGTTGCGGGCTGTGCTCACTTCTCGAGCGGCTTTGCCTGAATCGGAGTGACCCTGTGATATCCGTAGTAGGTCTCGTCGGCTTGAGTTTTGTGAGGGAAAAAGAAAAAGATCCTGGCGCGCGATTTCATGGCGAAATGCCTGGGCAGCCAGATATCGTCTTCCACGGGTGACTTCTCGAGTTCGAAGCGCGTGCCCGGTTCCACTTGCGCGAGAAAACCTTCGATCGAAACCGGGCGGATGACCCAGGCTTCAACTCTAACCCACTGGAAAGCTTGCTTATCAATCCAGAGTTTTCCCGCCATTCCCAATAGCGCCTCCGCTTCCATGTTCGGAGGCTGATAGTCGCTGCTGGGCGTGGCCTTGAGCACGTAGACGTCGTGGCCGTCCAGTTCCTGTTCGCCGAGAAAGCTGAAGTTAAACGCCTTGGTCAGTTGTTCCATGAACAACCGATTCCGCCTGCGACCTTTCTCGAATTGCGCCACGCGCTCGGCCCTTTCTCTTGCGGATTCGTTCTGACGTTGGGTAATAACGGCCTGCAATTTCTGCTGCTCCTCTGCTTGTCGGTCGGCCGACAGCGGCTTGCCATTCACCGCCACGAGGCGTTCGTAGCGAGAGCCCAGAATCATGATCTCTTCGTAGGTTTTGGTGCCCCCACCTGGTTGCTGGTCACGCTCGAAATAATCGTAGCTGGGGGCGGCCTCCCAGTCCTTGGCATTAGCTTCCACGGAGCGCTGTATGATGGTCTGCGCATCGTATTGCGCGTCGGCCGGTGAGGTAGAGACTATGAATGTGGCGCAGAGTATCAAGCCGATATGGGTGACCCGTCTCACCGCGTCTTAAGTTTATAGCCCGATTTGAGCTTCGAATCTCATAACGCTTCCCGTCCTCCCGGCGCTGGCGAATCACGCCGCGCGCGGGACGTGGTGAGCCGGGGAGATCCGCGGGTTCCGCATGGTCAGCAAGCGGACCCCCCGGTCACCGCCTGACCCTTCACAGTTTCCAAAGGAACAACGTGTTCAGCGATGAGGTTGCGCGCCTTCGCGGAGCCGATGATCAGAAGGCGATCGTTCTCTTGCAGCACGGTATCCTGCTGGGGAAGAATCACCTCCTCATTTCGCAAAATCGCAATGATCTCCAGCGCAGCTCCGGCCGCTGCTTGGTAGCAGGATTGAACCGTCTTTCCAACCAAAGAACTCTGGGGATGTAAAACACCCACACTCAATTCTTTCCGGCCCGGCATTTTGACCGGCAGTCCCGAGTCCAACAAAGTAACCAGATCCAAATGGCCAATGGTTGCGGCATTCGGAATCTGTTTAGTGCCGAGAAGCCGAAGCGCCAACCGAACATTTTCAATGTAGCGAGCTGGGGACTGGGCGCGCCCGGGGACCTGGGCCTCGTACAAGCTGTTGTACTTCAGGTGCGCCGATAGCTGGGTTTGAACCAGATAGCTGAGCAGAACTGCGAAGCCTGCAGGAGCCAACAAACGGTATCCGCCGGTCATCTCGGTAACCATCAATAGAGATGCAATGGGCACGCGGGCGGCTGCCCCGAACGTCGTCATCATTCCCAAAACTACAAACATTGCGGTGGGCAGATGAGATACGGAAGCCACAGCCCCGCCGAGCATCGCCCCGACAAACAGCGTGGGTGCAAAAACTCCACCGGATCCGCCTGAAGAAACGGTGAAGGCAAACGCGATGATTTTTAAGAAAAGCAGAACGATTAGAAGTTTCAGTGCGAGCCTGCCATCGATGGCTTCCTGGATCCAGCCATAGCCGCCACCGAGGACTTGCGGGAATGCCAACGCAATCAGACCAACACCCAAGCCGCCGATGGCCGGGTTGAGTGCCGGGGGGATCGGGAGGGCACGAAAAGCGTCTCGCAGGCGATAGAAAACCACGGGCAGAAGAGTTGCTACCAGTCCAGCCCCGGATCCCAATACGCCGAGCCACGCATAATCGAGCGCCGGTACGTTACCCGTCGCTGGTGGAAAATAAAACAACGGCCGCCAGCCAACGAACAACCCATTGACCGCGTAGGCAACGACGGAAGCGAGGAGGGTGTACAGAAGCCCGCGCGCTTCGAACTCCATAGTGCTGTAAAGCACCTCAATGGCAAAAAAGGCGGCGCCGATGGGCGAGCGGAAAATTGCCGACAGCCCAGCCGCCATGCCCGCCAGCAGCAGAATCTCGCGCTCTTCTTCGGTGCGATGCGCCAGGGTCGCATACGTCGAGGCCGCTCCTGCAACGATTAAGGCGGTCGGACCTTCCCGGCCGGCGGAGCCACCGGAACCGATCGTAATGGCCGAGGCCACAAGCTTCAGCGGCGCCACTCGGGCGCGGATAAAGCCGCCAGCGCGATGGAAGGCTTTCACCACGGTATCCGTACCGTGGCCTTCGGCCTCCGGCGCCCAGGTGTAAACCAGAAATCCTGAGAGCAGCCCACCTAGCGTGGTGGCGAGAGGCACTAACCATAGACCATGGGGCCCGATCACTTGCTTAAGGGTGCCACCTTCTTCTGGCAGACCCGGCAGGTGATAGCCTGCGAACCAGACCAAAAAGAAGTGTTCGCAGATTCGTAGGGCCCAGGTGAAGAGCTGGGCGGCGAACCCTCCCACAACGCCTAAGATTACGGTCTCGGCCAACAACCGTGGTTCGCTTTCCCTGATCACACCGCCCTCCGCACCCTAAGGAGTTGGCGCGAGCCGAACACTTCATCCTCTTCTTTTCGCCGGAGTGTAGCATAAAGGTGCAGAGTGAACCTGTGAGCCGAATCCGCTTTGACCGTATCCTTCTCGCGACCGATTTTTCGCCCAGTTCGATGGCGGCGCTGCCCTATGCCGTAATTTTCGCCCGTCGCTTTCATTCAACCCTGTATCTCGGGCACGTCATCGCGTCTGAAGCCTTCAGGGTGGTTCCGCAGCCCGAGCGAAACCCGGCCCTCGAAAATGTAAGAGGTCATGTTGAAGAACAAATGGCTGGTCTGCGAGCCATGGCCCTGCTCAACGGGATTACTCACGAGGTGTTGATCGAATATGGAGACGTTTGGCCAATGCTCTTGGAGATGATGGAAAAGCACGCGGTTGATTTACTGGTGATCGGTACGCAGGGTCGACGCGGCGTCACGAAATTATTGCTGGGATCGACGGCAGAAGAAATTCTCAGGTTGGCGGAGAAGCCGGTGTTGATGGTGGGTCCAGAAAGTTCAATCCCTCCGGAAACTGAACTCAGGTTGCATCGCATTCTTCACGCCACAGATTTTTCTCCGGAGTCTGAGCCTGCGATGCACTGTGCCTACTCTTTAGCGAAGCAGTGTGGAGCCTCTCTCGCTCTGGTGCACGTGGCCGAGAACGTCTGGCAGGAACCGCTCTCAACCAGATTGCGGCCTGCCGATTTCTTTCTCGAGCGGCTGCTGGAAAGACATTGGGTGATCGAAGACGAAGGAATCGTGCCAGAGTATTACATTGAATTTGGCCCGCGGGCTGACTGCATTCTCGAGGTTGCGGCTAAATTGCAGAGCCAGCTGATTGTAATCGGTGTGCGCGGCGCCCGCCATCCGCGAGTTGCCGCGCACTTGCCCGGGCCGACAGCTTACGATGTGGTTTCGCGCGCGCGCTGTCCTGTGTTGGTCATACACGAACCTCAACTCTAAACCACGGCTCGCGAACCTGGGTTGCTGAAAGACTGTACTGCGCTGGCTTCGTCCGCCTGGATTTCGAGGACCGCCGAGAGCCTGGTCATCTGCAACAGATCATGCACGCGCTTGCTGGGATTGACCAATTTCATATGGCCGCCGTGATTACGCACGGAGCTATACGTGCCCACAAGTTCTCCCAATCCGGAGCTATCGACATAGCCGACTCCGTGCAGATTGAGAAGAATTTTTCTGCTTCCCTTTTCCATCAGGTCGCGAATGATTTCACGGAGAGCCACATTACCCTCGCCGGCGGTTATGCGCCCGCTCACGTCGATGACCACGATGTCCTGAATTTGCCGGATCGCGGTTTGCATCGGCACCGGGGTCTTTCCTTGAATCGCAAGTCCCATTCGATCCAGGATCTCAGAAGCGGCGCGAGCAACCTCAGGAGATTCGGAACGAACGATGACCAGTGAACGTCCTTCGCGCAACACCTCGCGGAAGAAGGCTGTGTCCTCTGAGCACTTCTCGCCGGCAGTCGGCTGTACCGCGCCCGGCTGATCTGCCACAGCCTTACCTAGGGCCGCACCAGCCTGGGCTCCAGTCAGGCCAAGCAACGCCGCGGCGCCGAATCCAAGTGCAAAAACTGTCCCTAAGCCGGGCAGCAGAACCGTCGCGGCCACGACTCCGGCCGACATGCCGACCGCTCCGCCCATAAAGCCACCGACCGTCGCACCTAGCTCCTTCCCAACGGTCTTCGCCTCTGCCTCTGATCGGGTTAAGAAAACGATGGACTCCTGGGGAACTTTCTTTCCGAGTAATTCGCGTACTGTCTCTTCAGCACGCTCACGCGAAGAAAAAACGCCAATCGCCGTTTCCACGGAAGCCTCCTTCGGCCAGAAGTCTTTTCAAAGCGGCAGACATTCTACACCTGTTCTGTCCTGTCGTACGCTCAAATGGCATTCCGCCGCGTTTCAATCGAACTACTGAAGTTTCGCGCGTTGTGAACGAAACGGTCGCGCTCGGCGTTCTTTGCCAGCCTAACATTAAGTCTTTCAACGAACGCTTCATGGTTTCCAAGCTTTTGCAGCCAGACTACTGCCCTGAGCTAAACATCTCAGGAGGGTCGACATAGCAGCGGCGCCACATGGCTTCGTCGGACAAAGTCCCCGACTTCCAGAGCTGGAGTACCGGCACGGTCGCGGCGAGCATTCCTCCATCCACAGAATCGAAGATCAGCACCACGCCTGCCGCGCTACTTGATGTTTCGGCGAGCTCCGCATATTCCTTTTTGAACACGGACTTGGCGAACTCCAGTTTGGCGTATGAGTCGATGTCAACGCTCTTCCCTGGCGCATTTTGCACGGAAACGATCTTGACCGTCTTACCTCGCAGCGGCTCCCAGTCGCCGGGAAAAGACGCGATCTGTTCACTTTCCACCTGAAAGAGACTCGCGTCGGGCGCGGGAGCACTCGCGGGTGGTTCTTGCGGCTTTTGAGCCGCGGGTTGTGATGACCCCGGCATTTCCAGCTCCGAGCGCCGAATCCATCCTCGCGACAGCCCGGAGATGCGCACGTGCACCCAGTTGGAATTGGCGTCGAGCACCTCGAACTCATCTTCCGCAGACGCCTGAAACAGCTCCTTTGCAGATTCGCTTGGACTTGCCAAGACCGGAGTATTGTCGTGTCTTACCGCAACAAGGTTGGTAGGCCGGGCCTGATTGCGGAGAATCTCCTGCAAATTTTTAGCTTGCTTGGTTAATTCGTCGATGTGTGGGTCGTCCGGCTGTGGGGGTCCCGGTTTGGGCGTCTGGCCACTATCGGCCGCGGCATTCGAATTCAAGCGCGAAGCGCCAGCCCGCATAGTCTCCGTGATCGATCCACCTGGGGCAAAGGTTCCGCCTGTCGGCGCCGAGACCAACGGTGGCGACTCATCGTTCGGAGCCTGGGTTCCCGCCGGCGGCGTTTGTGCTGGGCGAGGCATCTCCGGCACTTCCGCCTTCTTTCCGAGCGCATCTCCCAATCGATCCAGGAGATCGGACTCGATGCGGCCGTTGGAAGGCAAAAGCTGGTAACCCGACTTGGAAGAGTCCGAATCGGCGTACCAGGCTGTGATTTTCGCGCCGATCTGCACTCGCGACCCGCCGCCGGGAGCTGAAGTCACCTGGATCGTGCACTGGTAAAAGGCGCGCTGATAACGCTCCAACGGACGAGTGCCGGAAGCCGCGAAACCCTCCAACGTGGGAAGCCGGCCCGACAGGGGCAGTAGGCTTTTCAGCGCCCTTTCGACCCGAGCCGGAGGTTCCGGAAAGGTTCGTTCGTAAGCGGAGGTCTGCGAAAAACTATGAGGCGCGACTGTAACCAAATTCAGCAGAAAAACCAGAGAGCAGCGGCTGATCAATGGTTGTGCGCGTTTCAAGGCAGGGGCTCCAGTTGGGTATGATTGACCCAGCCATGTTGCCCGTCTTCAGTCTCGACTCCAAACCAATAGGGCGTGGTGACGAGAATGACGACCTCTGTGCCCCCATGGAGGGTCTTCAGATTTGCCGCGGTTCGGTAGGGGGCGGCCTTCAACTGGGCGCCGGGTACTTTGATCACACGTTCCGCCTGGCGGCGCAGGTTCTGAACATATTGTTCAAGAGTTCCTGAAGATTGCGCTACCGCGAGAGCCGTGGCTTCCCGGTCTTCCTTTTTTTGTTCGAGAGCTAGTTTGGCCCGCTCCGCATCACGGTCTTTCAGCGCATCCTCCGTGTCCTTTTTCATCTCTTCAGCGGCATCGATGTGGCCCTGAACGTCCTTGTATTCTGCTAATTCCACGCTGCCATCGGAAGGATGAGAGGTGCGGCGAAAATCTTCCACAAAAACCGCGTCAATGCGCAGAATGGTTTTCGCAGGGTCCTTGGCAGGGACTACTACATAGCGCACCGCCAAGGTTCCCACATCATTGCTTTGGTAAAAACCAATGGGATCGAGCGCCTCTTCGCGGACTTTATAAAAAGCTTGCCCCGGGCCGTTCCAGGTGCCGAATTGAGGTGAGGCCGACACCGCAGTAGCGCCTTCGATGTATGGGTCTTTCGCGTACTCCTTGCTGCCGTGAATAATCCCGTTGTTGACGACCGCCTGCACCGCTTCCAGTACTTCGCTCTCCGGAGCAGAAATTTGCGCCTGGAAACCCTGCCCGTACTCGTCTTTTTTCTTTTTTTCCTCGCGGCTGTGCAATGCAATGGGGGCGGATAGAAGCCAGAGAACCAATAAGGCCATTGCGGAATTACGGCGGCGAACCAAACGGCGGCTGCGGCTGAAACACTGCTCCCGAACCATTGCGAGGATGGCGCACTGCGTTCGGCTGGTGGTCCTTGAACTCAACGCCTGCTGTCCGGGCCGCAACTTCGGCGGCTGCAAAGTGGTACCGCTGCTATTTCTGGTTCTATTACTCTTGATGCGGGGGCCGTGTCAACTCTTCTGGTTCAGGCCGCAGTGCGGAATTGAAGACTCGTGTGAAGAGAAGAACCGCGGGTCATTTTTCTCCGTCTTGTGCAATCGCCCGCGGTAACAAAAACATTTTTTTCTTGACTCGACTTCATGCAGGTGATAATAAGTGCGCCTGCACGCACTAGAGGGTGGTTTCTTCTCGCCTTTCTCATTCTGTAACAGCAGTGTTCTTGGTATCCGGAGCAGAGGGTCCGATTGGCGCTTGTGCCCTGCATACCGCAGAACGGAACGAGAACTACAGTGCTGACTGTATTCGCTGCCGTGCTGATCTCGGGTAGGCTGGGCGCCTTACGCACTCTGCGAAACGACTCCAGTTAGAGATAGGTGCACTTGTAGGTCATTTTTATTTCGCTGGTCTGGATGTTTGACCGTTTCGCCCGGAGGATGTCCATGGCCTTCCCGCCAGAAGAAGCTATCGTGTGGTTCGACGGCTTTCTCTTTCCGCAATTTTTGCGGGTCGCAAACAGCCGATGGAAATCCTCTTCGGCGATCTTTATGACTTCTTTATTTTCCATTACTAGGATGGTGACATTTTCGGGGTGAGGAAAAGCTTGGTGTTGGGTGTGGTGGGAAGTGGGTCAATCAGGCTGCGTGGATCGTTTTCCTGCTCGATGTGAGCGGGTGGTCAAGACAAGATTTAGCGAGGAGGGCGCTATGATCGGTCCCCTGAAGAGTCCAGCACGAGTGATCGCGCTGGCAATGTTTATTTTCACACTGTGTTCTGTCCCCAAGGCTAACGCGCTCCCTGCCTTTGCCCGTAAATATGGATTGCGTTGCTCAGCGTGCCATGAGTCCTGGCCGATGCTCAATTATTTCGGCCAAAAGTTCAAAGATAACGGCTACCAACTGATGAACGATCGGGACTCGCCAATTTGGCAGAATCCTTCGTACTGGCCGGTGACCTTCCGCATTACGCCGATATGGCACCGCGTCAGCACGGGCAAGGTTCAAGTCGACACCTACTCGCCTGGATCAACTACACCGACTGGGACAGCGAACGCACGTATCGAACAATCGGGCTTCGACCTGAGCGGCCTTGACTTCCATACTGGCGGAACGCTGGAGAAAAACTTTTCGTTTTACGTGCTCCCATCGTCCGACCCAACCGCCTCTTTTCACTTTGAAACGGCCATGGCGCGCCTGGACAACCTCTTCGGCAGTCCCTGGCTGAATGTGAAGCTGGGAAAATTCGAGCTGGACAATCTGCTTTCGGAAAAGCGCATTCTCACGTTGACCGGCAACGGCGGGATCTACCAAACCTATCACTTCATTCCAATCAATGACGGCAACATCTTTGGACAAATTGGGGACAACCAACTGGGCATGGAAGTGATGGGTCATTCTGCTGACGACCGTACGCGTTACTCAGCGGCTTTGCTGAGCTCAAATGACGGAAACGTGGGCCTGACCCTCGGAGCGAACTCCTACACTGGCTTCTTCACCGGCAGCCAGGCATTTGACGCGGGCAGGCTGGGAGTCGAGCGGCTCGGGTTCTACGCCATGGTCGGCGAGGCGGCAACGTACTACCTCACGACGGGCGGAGTACCCATTCCAGGGTCGGGAATCGGCAACAAGCCGTTCAATCGTGAGGGGTTCGTCGGGCAATTCTATTTAGGCCCGCATTTCGACCTGCAAGTTGTAACCCAGCATGGGTGGGACAGTGCGTGGTTCGGACAAGGCTACGGCAATGCAGTAGCCACCGACGGCAACGGAGGCGTAACCTGCACCACTCCAACTGCAACCACGCCGAGTTGTCCTCCGAACAATACACCGGGAACGGTTTTGCCCGCGACGGCGCGCGCCCCCAGCTGGAACGGCGCCACCTTCGAAGCGCATTACGTTTACAGTCCGCAACTGATCTTCATCGGGCGCTACGAGTTGGAACGAATGTCGCAGCAGGCGAACACGACCAGCGCGTCCAATCTTGGGAATATCACGACCTACACCATCGGCTACCGTTACAACCCGTTCATGACCAGCCGCGCAGGTTTTGCGTGGCACAACGAATACAACTGGCTGCATCAGGATGGCACCGGGCCGCTGCCCGGGGAAAACCTAAACACCAGCGAGATCTTGCTCGGATTTGACTTCGATTTCTAGAGGGGGATACCGATGAGCACACGATCACTCAATTCGCTGCTGTCGGTGGCGATGGCCTGGATGTTCTGGTCGATCACCCCCGCGCAAGCACAGATTACGGAATACCAACAGAACCAGTGGCTGGAAACGCCGGCAGTAACCAGTCATATCGGCAATCTGACCGGCAACGCCCACCGCGCTGCCGAACCCTACCGCCGATATTGCGTCGGTTGTCACGGCGAACTGGGAGACGGCAACGGGGAGAACGCGCAATGGTTCGACCCGCCATATTTCCCGAAGCCACGGGATTTCGAGTTAGCCATCTTCAAATGCCGGTCCACGCCAACGGGGACCTTGCCCACAGACGAGGACCTGTTTAACACGATCGCGCGAGGCCTGGACCGCTCGAACATGCCGCCGTGGAATACCTTCACCAAACAGGAGCGGGCCGATCTGGTGGCGTGGATCAAGCACTTCTCACCGCGCTGGCAGAATGAGAAACCAGGAACGCCGATCCAAATTCCTCCGGAGCCAGAGGTGACGACTGAGCGAGTCAAGGCCGGGAGGGAGGTATTTGCGCGTGTGCAGTGCTGGAAATGCCACGGCGTGACCGGCAAGGCCAATGGGCCTTCCGCGTCGACTCTCACGGATGATCTAGGCCATCCGATTCTGCCTTATAACTTCACGAGCGGCGCGCGGCCGTTGTGCGGTGAAACGGATGCCGACATCTACAAGATATTCATGACCGGCCTCGACGGCACACCGATGCCTTCTTTCGCCGACAATATCAAACCGGACGAAGCCTGGGACCTTGTGTTCTTCCTGCGCACACTGCAACCGCGCAATCCTTTCAACTCCAAGGAACGCGAGATCGCCAAGCAAGTGAACTTTAAACCTATTAACCCAAACGAAACGTCGCAATAGTTGGGAAAGCAAAGCTCTCCGAGCTTGGGGAAGGAAGGCTATGAAAAAAAATCGCAAGCGTGTGTCGGTCGTGATCCTGGCAGGCCTGGCGCTGGTTTGCCTCGGAGCACTCTTGATGAGTCAGAAGGCGAGCGCCGCCGCAGAAGGCAAGATCACGGGAACTGTCAAGCTTAACGGCGCGGCTCCGCACATGAAGGGCATCGACATGTCCAAAGACCCGTATTGTGTGAAGCAGCACGAGAACAGCCCAGCCCACCTGGAAAACGTGGTTGTGAGTTCGGGCGGCGGTTTGGAGAATGTGGTTCTTTACATTTCGCAAGGCTTGCCGCCGGCGGTTTCAAATCAGGTTGCATCGGGCCAGCCGGTATTCGACCAAAAGGGCTGCATGTATACACCCCACGTGCTGGCGATGGACGTCAACCAGCAATACAAAGTCATCACCAGCGATCAAACCACCCACAATATCCATCCGCTGCCCAACCCGCTCACCGGCAACATTCCATGGAACGAGTCGCAACCGCCGGGCGCGCCTCCGCTGATTAAAAGCTGGAAAGCCGAGGAAGTGGCTATCCCGGTGAAGTGCAACATCCATCCCTGGATGCACGGATATTTCGTGGTAGTGAAGGGCCCATACGGGACGACTGACAGCGATGGCTCATACACGATCAGCGGCGTGCCTCCGGGCAGCTATACGGTGACGGCCTGGCAGGAAGAGTACGGAACCCAAAACCAAAAAGTGACCGTGACGGCAGGCGCACCGGCGAAGGCCGATTTTACTTTCAAGGCAAAGTAGGAGTCCGACAGCTCGGAGGAAAACTTACGGGCCGGGTGAAGAGCAAGGCTAGAGGTGAAACGTTATGGCGAAGATCTTTGCGGTGACGCTGATCTTGATCGCGATCGGCTCCGCAATTCCAATCGTTGCCCACATCTGGGAGCCGGCTCCAGACATTTCCACGCACGGGGCCGTGATCGACGAGCAGCTGTCGGAAACCATGGTCGAGGCTGGATTGTCGTTTCTTGCAGCGCAGTTCGTTCTGGCCATCTTTGTCTGGATGTTTTCCAACCGGCCAGAAAACGCCAAAATTGGCCATTTTCCCGGTGGTGCGACCGCCATGGTGTTGGCGGGATTTCTGCTGGTCGGCACCGAGGTGTTGGCGTTGGGCATTTTCGGCACCAAGGCGTGGGCGAGCGTATATTTCACACCTCCGGCCGCAGATGCCATGCCGATCCAGGTGCAAGCGGGCCAATTTGCTTTCTATTTTCGCTATCCCGGCCCGGATGGAAAGTTTGGGCCGCTTCATCCCAATCTGATCAACGAGGCCAACGAGAATTTCTTTGGTCTCGACCAGACCAACGATCAAGACTCCAAGGATGATATCGTCACGGCCGAGATGGCGGTCCCAGTGAACCGTGAGATCCACTTACTCATGCACTCCAAAGACCTGAGTCACTCTTTCTACGTGCCAGAACTGCGCATCCATCAGGACTTTGTTCCGGGACTCGATCTTTCGCTCCATTTCACTGCGACCAAAATTGGAAAATACGAGATTGTCTGTACTCAGTTGTGCGGCTTGGGACACTACAACATGAGAGCCTATCTGTACGTTTATTCACAGCAGGATTTTGACGATTGGCTCAAGAAAGAAGCCGCTCTGCAGTGAGCGAAAGTTGCGCGGTGTTGGCACAAAGGAAAGACTTCTGAGGTGAACATATGCACGATATGTCGACGCATGCGCTCCACCACCATGCGCCACCGACCGGCTTCATCCGAAAATATATCTTCAGCCTCGACCACAAGGTGATCGGCAAGCAGTATTACGGACTGGGCCTAGTGGCGGTCTTCACCGGAATGGCGCTTTCCTGGCTGATGCGGCTGCATCTGGGCTGGACCAACCTGGCCATACCAGGCTTGCACCTGCTTTCGAGTACGGGAGCTCCCGGCAACGTAATGACTCCCGAGTACTATCTCCAACTCATGACCATGCACGCGACGATCATGGTCTTCTTCGTGCTGACAGTCGCCCCGTTCGCCGCTTTCGGAAATTTCTTCCTGCCCATTCAGGTGGGCGCGGAAGATATGCCGTTTCCGCACATCAACATGATGTCGTTCTGGGTGACGTTTGTGGCCTTTTGCGTTCTGATTTCCTCGTTCTTTCTTGGCGATGGACCTGCGCTCTCCGGCTGGACCGGATATGCTCCGTTGAGCGCGGTCGGGTCGGTGGCAGGCCCCGGACAAGGCCTGGGGCAGGTTCTCTGGGCCGCCTCTTTGGCGATTTTTTGTGTTGGCCAGTTGCTTGGTTCTCTAAACTTTATCCCCACCACGTTAGATCTCCGCGCCAAAGGGATGAGTTTAGCCCGCCTGCCTTTGAATGTCTGGGGATGGTTTATCACTTCCTGCATGGCGCTGACGGCGTTTGCAGTGCTCATGCCGGCTTGCATTCTGCTCATCCTCGACCACGTGGCCGGAACCAGTTTCTTCGTGCCTTCCAATCTGGTGATCAACGATCAATTGCAGCCCCACTCAGGCGGTTCGACTCTGCTCTGGCAGCACCTGTTCTGGTTCTTCGGGCATCCGGAGGTTTACATCGCGATTGTACCGGGAATGGGCATTGTGTCCCATGTTTTGATCGCCAACATGAGAAGGCCGCTGCTCAGCTATAAGGTGATAATTGGTTGCATGTTCTCGATTGCATTTCTTAGTTACATGGTGTACGGGCACCACATGTTCGTGAGCGGGATGAACCCGTTTTCCGCGCTGGTGTTCTCTTTCCCAACGCTGATCATCACGATCCCGGCTACGATCATCGTGCTGATCTGGATTGGGAGCTTGTACGGATCGAGGTTACGAATTAACTCCGCATCCCTTTTCGCATTGGGTTTCATTTCGATGTTCGTTGCCGGCGGAGTCAGCGGATTTTTTCTGGCCCAGCCTTCCATCGATATCGTGCTTCACGCCACTTACTTTGTGGTTGGCCACTTTCACTTGGTGATGGCGGTAGCGGCGATTTTCGGCATCTTCGCCGGCACCTATTTCTGGTTCCCGAAGATGTTCGGCCGCATGATGAACGAGACACTGGGGAAGATCCATTTCTGGCTTACTTTTGTGGGCGCTTATTGCATCTTCATGCCCTTCCATTATCTTGGCTTGGCCGGGAATATCCGCCGTTACCAGGCCTTCTCAGGGTATATGGAACCCTTGATTCCCGTTCATCGCTTCATTACCGTGGCCGCTTTGATTACAGGCGCAGCACAATTCATTTTTCTCTACAACCTGGTTCACAGCCGCTTCTGGGGCAAGGTGGCGCCGGAAAATCCATGGGAGTGCACGTCGCTGGAGTGGACCGTTCCCTCTCCCCCGCCGTTCGATAATTTCGGCGGACGACATCCCGTCGTCTATCACGATCCCTATCAATACGGGGTGCAGACGGAGAGCGGCGCTGACTTCATCATGCAGGATTCGCCCGAAACGGCAAAGCCTGCCTAGCAGTTTGACCGGAGAACCGACAGGAGGATCCAGAATTCATGGCGACCACCGTCCATGAGCCACCGCAAATTGAACCACGCGTACCCGAGTTAGGACATTCGGGGAACGGAGGGAGGAATCTGCTTCCCGGCGGGGGCAGGCTGCGCGGCGTGCGCGATTTTTCGCCTCCGCCTGCGAGCACCGCGCTTTGGGTGGGGCTCGCCGCCATCACGATGACGTTTGTCGCTTTCACCAGCGCCTTGATCGTGCGCCAGGGCTCGGCGACGGACTGGCGGCACATCAGCCTGCCTGGGATTCTTTACCTCAATACAGCCGTGCTTCTCGCCAGCAGCCTCACGCTCGAGGTTTTTCGGCGGTCGTTCTTGAAACGCCGGGGTGCAATCAACGCGAAGCAGGGCGCGGTCGATCTCCCACGAACTTCTGCAGGTTGGCTTTACGCGACCTTGTTGCTGGGAATTGCCTTCGTTGCCGGGCAGTATCTGGCATGGCTCCGCTTGAATGCGGAAGGGTTTTATCTGGCTACGAACCCGAGCAGTTCGTTCTTTTATGTGTTGACCGCGGCACACGCGCTGCATGTGCTGGGCGGCATCGGCGGCTTGATTTATATCATCAGGAGATTGAGCCAGGGTATGCTGCGGCCGACCGCTCTTTCGGTCAGCACGCGATACTGGCATTTTGTAGACATTCTCTGGTTGTATCTGCTGTGGCTGCTTTGGGCCAAGCTGTGATCAGAACACAGGAGGAGCCGTGAGCGAAGCGAATCTAACCCTGAGCGCGCACGCCCCGGAGTTGGGTGAGAAGTCTCCCTTTGCCATCCCCTCCAAGAAACTTGCGATCTGGTTGTTCATCATTGCTGACGCCGCAACTTTTGCGGCATGCCTGATCGCTTACGGATTTCTGCGCAACGCCACTCCGGGATGGCCCACGCCGTTTCACAGCATCACGAATGTGGCGCTGATGACGTTCATTCTCATTAGCAGCAGCCTGACCATGATTCTCGGAGTCCGTGCGGCACAATTAGGAGACAAGGCCGGCGCCTTGCGTTGGACTTACATTACTGCGGTTGGGGGCGCGATTTTTGCCTTGCTGCACGTGCGCGAGTGGCTGGGGCTGATTGGCGAAGGCATGACCATGTTTCACAATCCCTGGGGCACGGGGTTGTTTGGCGCCTCATTTTTCAGCATTACCGGCCTGCACTTGTTGCACGTCACGGGTGGAGTCCTTCTGTTGATTTTTGTTGCGATTCGCTACCAGGCCGGGCGCTACCATGCCGATGATCTTGAAGTGATGGGTCTCTACTGGCACTTTGTCGACCTGGTTTGGATGTTCGTGGTGCCGCTCGTGTATTTGATGAATCTCGCTCACTGATGCAAAGGGGAGAACGATGGCAGCCGAAGCGCAAACTGGTAACGGCGTCGGGAAGTATCTGTTCGTTTATTTCTGCATACTGCTGATCGCGGCGCTGCAATTCGTGGTTGCCTATTCCGGTGTGGACCGTTCTCAGATGCTGGTTCGAATGCTCCTGCTGGCCGGCCTCGAAGCCCTGCTGGCAATCCTGGTGTTCATGCACTTGTGGATGGAAAGGCGCGGCTTCCTGTGGTTTGTCGGAGGGTTCTCGTTGTTTGTGCTGGCAGCCATGCAATATAGCTGGTCAGATAGCTTTCGCCTTCTGACTTTCCGGCTATCGAAGTAAAGGCAATCAGAGGAGTTGGACAGTGAGGATGGGGACCCGGCTTACGATCATGGCTTTAGTCATCGCGGCTTGTTCACTGCCCGCACTCGCCCAGGGTTGCGCTCTCTGCTATACCCAGGCCGCATCTTCGGGCGCCCGAATGATTCAGGCATTGCGCAGCGGAATTCTGGTATTGGTGCTACCTCCGACATTGATGTCGGTAGGCGTTGCCGCTGTGGCTTATCGCAGGCGCAACCAATTCAGAGAAACGGACTCGGAAGAGCAGGAGATCAGAGACGCTTTCGACACTTCCTATGAGGATTAGCCGCGCCACAACGGCCCCTGTTTCGCTCATGGTTCTGAAATCCCGGCTACGGGATTATTGCGTCCTCACCAAGCCGGAAGTGAACCTGCTCATTTTGATGGCGACTTCGGCCGGGTATTACCTGGCTTCTTCGGGTCCGTTCCGCATTGGCAAATTTCTAAGCACGTTGCTGGGGACGCTGCTCGTCGCCAGCGGCACAGCTACTCTGAACCAGTTGATGGAGTGGCGTTACGACGCCCGCATGCGGCGCACGGCAAAGCGCCCACTGGCCGGCGGAAGACTGAGCAAAGTCGAGGCTTTCGCTTTCGGATTGCTGCTGAGTCTGGCGGGCGGCTTGTATTTGGCGCTTTTTGTGAACCGGCTGGCGGCGATTCTGGCGATTTCGACGTTGGTCTCTTACTTGCTGATCTACACGCCGCTGAAGCGAGTGACCCCGCTGTGCACGCTGCTGGGCGCAATCCCCGGTGCGATGCCAACTCTAATCGGCTGGGCTGGTGCTTCCGGACGAATTGACGGTCAAGCCTGGTTTCTGTTCACGCTATTGTTTCTCTGGCAGTTCCCGCATTTTCTGGCCATCGCGCTGATGTATCGCGAGGATTATGCCAGGGCAGGATTCCACATGCTGCCGGCGTTCGACGTCGAGGGGCGATTTACCAAGGCCGAAATCGTCGTTTTCGCGCTGGCGCTGGTGCTGGCTACGATTTTTGCAGGGGCCCGATCCGGTATTACGTTCTACTCGCTGGCGATGCTGGCTGCAGGAAGTTTTTTCCTATACCACACCGCTAGACTTGCGGGATCAAACTCCAGGGTGATGCCGGGCAAAGTGGTGCATGCCTCAGTTCTCTACCTGCCAACGATCCTGGCCATCCTGGCCGCCTGGAAGCGCCAGTGACAACTGCATAACCCAACCGGGTTTGCCCACATTGGCCAAACTGATGTGTCGTCTCCGATCGCGGCCGGCTCGCAGCTTGCAAGCTACTGCCCATACTAAAGGAGAGGCTATTAGGCGCTTGGTTGCAGCCAGGGAGCGATAGGAAACGCGCAAGTGATTGAAAATGTGGTGGCCAGGGACGGAGTTGAACCGCCGACGCCAGCCTTTTCAGGGCTGCGCTCTACCACCTGAGCTACCTGGCCACATGAGCTCACAGTTTCTGTTGCGTTCGTGTCAACACGCGAGGGGGTCTGGCGGGCGCCAGGTCCAGCAGTCAAGAAACTGGAAGCAAACCGCTTCTGATTATAGCAACGCCTCTTGCCTTCGCTCAATTTTGCGCCGTGGGCAACTTCGCGGGAACGCTCTCGTGCTTCAGCCAGACTGCCAGGGGAGCCGCTTGCTGCGCTTTCAAGTCTAAACAGGAATCCATTCTCTCCAGCGCCTGTTGCAGCGTTCGCTCCGCTGGTGGCACTTTGTGATTGGCAAAAAAATCCCACGCCTGGTTGCGCAAGCCAGATTCGCAGAATGTGCCGGTCGCCTGGACTAACTCACTGCTGTCAAACTCGGGAACCGCTTTGCGGACTTCTTCCCAATGCGTCCGCAGGAAATCCCAGCCGAGCTTTTGTCCTGCTGGATTTTCCATCACGCCGGCAATCAGTTTGGCCACATCCTGGCCGCGCACCTCGGGCGTCAAAGCAAATTGCAGCGTGCGTGAAAGCAATTCGGGATCACGAAAGCGCGGCAAAGTTTCCATCAGCAGTGAATATTCCTCGCCGGAAGACGTTTCTTTCATCCGGCGCAGGATCCTGTCATAGAAGGAAGCTCTACCGTTCTCCGCAGCCAGGGCAAAGACC
>Ga0335078_10002336_pt1 | contig 28819 bp, 21 predicted proteins | sample Lox_Sample_32_FD_206711 | JGI IMG/M metagenome (GOLD analysis project Ga0335078, IMG submission 206711) | Soil microbial communities from Loxahatchee National Wildlife Refuge, Florida, United States - Lox_Sample_3.2 | ecosystem: Environmental > Terrestrial > Soil > Wetlands | place: USA...
GGTTTTGGCTTCCAGCGCTCCTACGGGTGTCGAGGCTGCGGTGAGACGCGGAGCGATGGCCCACGCAGTGCCGCGCGGGTAGCCGCGCATGTCGAAGACGATGGCGCGGGTGGCGCGCAGTTTCTCGAACATCTCGTCAACCATCGGCACGGTAAGGTACACCAGGTTGACGTAACCGATATTGCCCGGGAGCACGCGGACAATGGCTTCGGGCGGCGGCGGTTTGGGAGACTGGTATGCGGTTTTTCGCGGGATTCTGGCCGAATGAAGACTGCCGTCCACGCGGCGAACCTTGACTTCGATTTCACTCGCGTTGGGGCCGCTCAGCAGGTCGGCGGCAATGTCCGCGCGCAATGCCTGGGGCGTGGAAGCCGAGTAATGGCGGGAAAGGAAATCGATCCGCTCGCCCACATCTTTGCCGTCAATCGAGAGGATGGTGTCGCCCAGAGCGATGCCGGCTTTTTCGGCCGCGGCTGGATCCCGGAATCCAGTGACCACAGGCACCTGCTCGATAAACCGCACCACAACCGCCGCGCGAGCTTCCCCGTAGAGCTTCTGGTCGAGAAGGTCGTTCGAGGCGGAGCTGTGCGAGTCGTGAACATGGGTGAGCATCTCGCAGATGCCGAGGTCGTATTCCAATGCGTCTTTTGCTGCGTCGAGCTGCGGGAGAAAGTCGAGGAGCACCTTGTTCCAGTCCTCGTTCATCAACTTCTTGTACGGATAGAAGTAATTGTGAATCGCCCAGATGCGGATGGCGGTCAGGGCTCGCCAGGCCGGATCGGGATAGGCGGCTTCGGAACCCGCAGCGGCGGATGGCGTGGACGGCGGCGGCGGTGCTGCCGCAGGTGAGGATCGCTTGGCGGGAGGAGCCTGTGCGGCAGCGAGGGCGGCCTTGAGTCCCTCTCCTTCGGCCACGCCCAGATCGGGAGCGAAGCCCGACGATCCGTCGGCATACACAAGTTCTCCCAGCCGCAATTTCACGCGCACGCCGTCCGCGAGGGCGAGCGTGGTGGTGGTCACGGAGTTTTCGTCCGTCACCGGGCCTTCGGCGACTATGATCGCCTCTCCGGCGGCTTGAAGCGCGAGCGCGACGGGCGGGATGAACGTATGTGCGTTCACGAGAAAGACCAGACGCTTCGGTTTGGCAGCCGATGCGGGATCGATGCGCACACCCGCGCGGAGCTGAAATCCCGAATAGTAAAGATCCGACGTGTAGGCCGACGGCGCCAGGCCGGCGTGAAAGCGCCGGCGTTCGCCCGGCGCGGCCACCGGGCGATCTACGATCGCCTTCTCGACCCCGCTCAACGTCAAGCTCAAGGAAAAAACATCCGCGGCGTTGCGGATGTCGAAAACGATGACGCCGGCTTTGCCGATATCGCCGGACGAGTTGTTCAACTGTGCGATCATGCCGGCGGGGTCGCGCGAGCCGGGAACGGTGACGAGCAAAACCGAATCGTTCTGCCATTTGGCTGTGATCGGTCCGTCTTCGGCGGAAGGTTGCGGCTCTCGAAATACCCTGGTGACGGGATCTCCGAGCGGCGCGAGCATATCGCCAATCGCCTTGGTGTATTCATCCGCTGTGGTGGCGGTTTTGATCCGCGGGTAGGCGCGCAGCCAGGCGGATTCCCAATCGATGCCGGGCGAGGCCATCGCGGGATGGAAATATTCGATGGCGGCCCACAGCCGGCCGGCGGCCGCCAGGCGTTCGGTTTGGATGCGTTGCGGGTTCGCGGCCTCCTGGCCCCAGGTTATTTCGACACAGCAGGCCACCAATAAGATTGATGCAATTCGTATCCGCAAGGTGTTCTCCTCGAACGGATCGCTTCCCACCCACAGCACCCACCCGTCCAGTTCCCATCATTTAAGCACAACTGTGGAGATCCGGGCGGCGGCGCGGGGGCTCTGCGGTGGCACCATGTATCCGGTTCCAGAAGCTCGCATGCCTCATCTCTCAGGGAATTGTGGGCCCAGTCGCGGCGGGCTCAGCCAAGGCCGCGCGCCGGACTTGCGCTCCGTCCGCTAACCTACGTATACCAACCTTTGGCTAATGGACCCATCCGCCAACCAGACGGTATAAGAAGCCATGCTATCGTCCCGCAGTGTTCGCGCCATACTCCTGGTTTGCCTGTGCGCTTCGGCGTTGAAGGCGCAGCCGGCACGCATTCCCGGCCCGATCGATGGCCGCCGATTGGTGGTGGTTCGCGGCAGTGTTCCCGCACAGGCGCGGCCGGAAGCGGACCGCGGGGCCGTCGAGGACAGCTTTCCGCTGGGTAACATCACCCTGATGTTGAAGCCTTCGCCGCAGCAGCAGGCGGCGCTCGATCAATTGCTCGCGGAGCAGCAGGACCCGGCTTCACCGGAGTACCACCGGTGGCTGACGCCGGAAGCCTATGCCGATCGCTTCGGAGCCAGCGCGGCGGATATCGAGAAGGTCGCCGGGTGGCTCGAATCCGCGGGATTCGCGGTGAAATACACCGCGCGCGGGCGCGATTTTATCAGCTTCAGCGGGACGGCGGGCCAGGCTCAATCGGCGTTCCGCACCGCGATTCACCGCTACCGGACGAACGGCGCGCCGCACTTCGCGAATGCTACGGATATCTCTCTGCCGGCGGAGCTCGCGCCCATGATAGCGGGCGTTCTGGGACTGCACGACTTTCATCCCAAAGCGCCGCGGAAGCGAGTCACGCCGGGTTATAGCGATGGCGGCGGCAATAACTCTCTCGTGCCGGACGACTACGCCACTATATACGACCTCGGCCGGCTCTACCAGTTCGGATTTACCGGCGCCGGTCAGAACATCGCCATCGTAGGGCAGAGCGATATCGATCCCGGCGATATTGCGGCATTTCGCGCGGCGTTCGGCCTTGCGCCCCGCAACGTCGAAGTGGTTCCCGTCGGGGTTTACCCCGGCGTCACGGACGACGAGGTGGAAGCGGACCTGGATCTGGAATGGGCCGGCGCCGTGGCGCGCGACGCGAACCTGATCTATGTAGTAAGCGAGGATGCGGACTACTCGGCGTTTGTCGCCATCGATAACAACATGGCGCCGGTAATCAGCGAAAGCTTTGGATCGTGCGAGTACGTGGTGGCGGCGAACCGGCTGGGACTTTATAACTATCGCGTGGAAGCGCAGAAAGGCGCCGCCCTGGGAATCACGTGGGTGGTCTCATCGGGCGATTCGGGCGCGGCCGGATGCGATTACGATGTCGCCGTGGCGGCCCACGGATTCGACGTCAGCCTTCCGGCCAGCGTCCCGGAAGTTACCGCGGTGGGTGGAACGGAATTCAATGAGGCGGGCCTGAGCTACTGGAACGCGGTGAACGGGCCGTATGGCGGGTCGGCCGTTTCTTACATTCCCGAAACTTCGTGGAACGATACGCTCAGCTCCGGCGGATTGGCGGCGAGCGGCGGAGGCAGAAGCGCGGTGTATGCGAAGCCCTCGTGGCAGGCGGGCCCGGGCGTTCCGAACGACGGAGCGCGCGACCTGCCGGACGTGGCGTTGGATGCCGCCAGCGAGCACGATCCGTACTGGGTGATCTCGGAAGGCGGGCCGATCCAGGTGGGTGGGACGTCGGCCTCGGCGCCCGCGTTTGCCGGCATGCTGGCGGTGCTCAATCAATACCTGGTGGAGAATCAGGTGCAGTCCGCACCCGGCTTGGGCAACATAAATGTCAAGTTGTACGGCATGGCGGCTGGAAACGCGCCCGGCGTATTTCACGATATTACAACCGGCAGTAACATCGTTCCCTGCGCGGCGGGCTCGCCGGATTGCGCGAACGGCCAGTTCGGGTACACGGCCGGCGTGGGTTACGACCTGGTGACCGGTTTAGGATCGGTGGACGCCTACAACTTAGTCACGGTCTGGTCCGGAATTCCGGTTGTAGATACGGCGATGACGCTCGCTGCCGGCGTACCGGTGATTTCACCTGGCGGCTCGGCAGTGATTACGGCGACGGTGACGGCTGCCGGCGGCTCGCGCACTCCCGCCGGGCAGGTGCAGTTCACGATGGGCGGCGCGGTGTTGGGTTCGGCGGCGCTGACGGGATCGGGAGGCACGGCGGCGGCATCGTGGACCGTGTTCGGCGCGCAGTTATTGGCGGCCAATAATACGATTTCGGCTACTTATGGCGGTAGCCCGATCTTCACGGGCTCCTCGGCCAGCACCACGCTCAGCCTGGGCGCGCCGGCCACCTCGTCGGTAACGGTTTCGGTGGCGCCGAACCCGGTGTACCAGCATGCGCCGGACGCCAACGGCGCGACATTCTCGTTCACGGTCGAAGTCCAGGAGACGGCGGGAGTGAGCACGACGCTGACGGGTTTCACGTTCGATGGGATGAGCTTTGCGGGGTCGATCGCAAAGTTTTTCGGGAGCACGGCGCTGGCGGCGCATGGATCGCTCACGGCGAATTTGCACGCCGGAAATATCACGGCGCCGGCGATGCTGCCGGTGGTTTTTACCGGGCGCGATGCCAGTGGCGCGTCGTGGAGCCAGCAGATTGTGGTGCCGTTCCTGCCGGCAAAGCCATAGGTGGACGGGATCTTCGGGACGTCGGCCCGCACGGATTTTCCGCGCGAGGCAAATCGCGCATCGCGCTACACTGATTCTCCAGGAGAACCGAAAATTTGCGATTTCAAAAGGCGGTGATTACGGCGGCCGGGCCGGATCAGCGCGCTCTACCCTTGCAGACGCTGGTGGATCGCGACGGGCAGGAGAAATCCGTCCTCGCCATTTTGATCGAACACGCGCTGGCGGCCAAGGTGGAAGAAGTCTGCGTGGTGGTGTGGCCGGGCGATGAGGGCCGCTACGTTCAGGCCGCCGGAAACTATGCGGGGACGGTCCGCTTCATCCCGCAGCCGCAGCCGCTCGGGTACGGCCACGCGATCTACTGCGCGCGCGATTTCGTGGGCAGCGATCCCTTTCTGCACATGGTGGGCGATCATCTCTATGTCAGCGCCGGCAAGGCGAGCGCGGCGCAAGTGGTGGAGATCGCGCAGGCTGAAGAGTGCCCGGTATCGGGGGTGCAGGCGACGCGGGAATCGCTGCTGGCGCAATACGGCGCGGTCGCGGGCCGGCGCCTCGAAGGGCGCCGTGGATTGTATCGCGTCGATACCGTGATCGAAAAGCCGACCCCCACGGAGGCCGAACAGCGGCTGGTGGTCTCGGGAATCCGCGCCGGCTATTATCTCTGCTTTTTCGGCATTCACGCCCTCACCCCCACCGTGATGGAACTGCTGGGGAAGGCGCTGGCCGCCGCACCGGCGAAATCGGTAACGCTGTCCGGCGTGCTGGCGGACCTGGCGCGGCGCGAACAGTATCTGGCGGTGGAAAACAGCGGGCGGCGGTATAACCTGGGGTCGCGCTACGGACTGCTGGTCTCGCAGATGGCGCTGGCGCTCCACGGGCGCGACCGGGCGGAGGTGCTGGCGCAGTTGTTGGAACTGCTGGCGGACCGCGAAATGGCGGCGGGGCCGGGAGAGTGAGCCGCCTCGTCGAGGTGATTGCGGCCGACGATCCGCGGGTTCGCGATCGCCCGCTCGATGCCGTGTGCCAGGGGCTGTCGCTGGCGGAACTGCTGGCGGAGTGCGCCGCGCTCGACCGCTTCCGGCGCGCCAGCCCCAATCTGTATGAGCGCGTGCGGGCGCTGTTCTTCCTGTACGCCATCCACCGCTTCCACATCCCGCTCCACGACCCCGCCGCCCGCCCCGCGGCGATTCCCTTCGCCGGTTATGCCAACCTGCTGAAGCGGCGTTTCGAAGAAGCGATCGACATCTTCCTGGCGGCGCAGGAGGCGGCGGGCGCGGGCGCGGCGATCTCCAGCGCGCTGGCGGCGGCATACCGCGGCCTCGGCTTTCAGACGCTCGCCGGGCAGGTGCGGCACAGCGTGCGCTCGGTGCGCGGCAACCAGTGGATGTTCCGCATCGGCCACCCGGCGGATTATCCGTTGCGGTTGCGGCCGGAACTGCTGCGCGCCGAAGGCGGCATGTTCCCGCTGCTCCAGGAATCCACGCCCGTCCGCATGGATCTCACGCACAGCGGATGGAGCGACATCTTTTTCCTGGGGATGGATTTTCCGGAGGGCGCGCGCGTCATTAACATCTCGGTGGACCTGGCGGTGCGCGGCGCTGCCGGAACCGCAGCGCCCCAGCCGCCGGTGGAAGCTTACCTGCGCGTCATCGATCAGCCGGTGCTGCGCCTGGTGAGCGTCGATCTCGGCGCGACGGCGGAGATTTCGACCATCGACGAGATTTTCGATTTCGCGCGCGATTATTTGTCGCTGCTCAAGGCGGCGGTGATCGCTTCCGGCCTGGTGCCGCCGGGAATGGAAGGCGCGGCGCAGCCGCTGGCGCAGATTCTGGAGCGGCTCACCGGGGCGCGCGGGCTGGGCATCGAAATCGTCAGCAAGGTGAACGGCATTCCGAAAGGATCGCGCCTCGCGGTATCAACCACGCTGTTGGCAAGCTTGATCGCGGCGTGCATGCGGTCCACCGGCCAGATCGCCTCTCTCGAAGGCGGGTTGAGCGAAGAGGAGCGCCGCCTGGTGGCCGCCCGCGCCATTCTGGGCGAGTGGCTGGGCGGCTCGGGAGGCGGCTGGCAGGATTCCGGCGGCGTCTGGCCGGGCATCAAATTGATTCACGGCGTGACGGCGGCCGAAGGCGATCCGGAGTTCGCTGTGAGCCGCGGGTGCCTGCTGCCGCGGCATCGCATTTTCGGAAGCGGCGAGATCTCCGCCGGTACGCGGCAGTTGCTGCAAGCGAGCCTGGTGCTGGTGCACGGCGGGATGGCGCAGGATGTCGGCCCGATTCTCGAAATGGTGACGGAGCGGTACCTGCTGCGCTCGGAAAAAGAATGGACGGCGCGGCGCGAAGCGATGGCCATCCTCGACGAAGTGCTCGACGAATTGCGCGCGGGCGATGTGCGGGCGATCGGAGCGTCCACCGACCGCAATTTCCGCGGACCGATCCAGACCATCATTCCGTGGGCGGGAAACCTGTACACCGAGACGCTCATCGGGACGGTGCGCGCGGAAATGGGCGAGGATTTTTGGGGCTTCTGGATGCTGGGCGGCATGTCGGGCGGAGGGATGGGCTTCCTGTTCGACCCGCGCCGCAAGCCCGAGGCGCTCGACCGCTTGCAGCACATCATGAGCGCCGCCAAGAAGCGCATGGAGCACGCCCTGCCGTTCGCCATGGAGCCGGTGGTCTACGATTTCGCTATCAACGAGCGCGGCAGCGTGGCGAAACTGCTTGCTGGCGGCGAGACGCTGCTGCCGGCGGAGTATTATACGCTGGCGGTGCCTCCGCTGGTCCGCACCGAAGCGCGGTTGCTATCGGCGGCGCGGCGGGCGGAGCTCGACCGGTTCGCGGCGGCGTGCCGCGAGCGCAGCGAGTTTTCGGGCATGGTGCAGCAGATGTTCGACCACCTGCTGCCGCGCAGCGCGGAACCGCAATCCGGCGCCGGGCGCACGCTGGCGGCGCTGCTCGAGGAATACGGTTTCGACGCCACGCAGCATCAGCAGATCCAGGCGGATTTGCGCAGCGGGCGCATCGGCCTGGCGCAGAACCGGTTGCCGGCCAGCACCGATATCTCCGACGTGCGCGCGGGCGACGTGGTGGACGCGGCCGGCGGCTTGCCCGCGCGCTATCGCGAAATCGGCATGGAAGCGCTGGCGCGCGGCGCGGTGGCGGTGGTGACGCTGGCGGGAGGCACCGGCAGCCGGTGGACGAAGGGCGCGGGCGTGGTGAAAGCGCTCCATCCGTTCTGCCGCCTGGGCGGACGGCATCGCAGCTTCCTGGAAGTGCACCTGGCGAAGAGCCGGCGGGCGGGCGAGCTTGCTGGCGCCCCGCTGCCGCACGTATTTACCACCAGCTACCTGACGCATCGCGCCATCGAGGAGCATTTGCGCGATTGCGGGAACTACGGCTATCCCGGCGCGGTGTTGCTGTCGCCCGGACGGAGCATCGGTCTGCGCATGATTCCCATGGAGCGCGACTTGCGCTTCGCCTGGGAAGAGATGCCGCAGCAGTTGCTCGACGAGCAGGCGCAGAAGGTGCGCGAAAGCCTGCACCAGACGCTGATCCAGTGGGCGCGGCAGGCGGGCGAAGGAAGCGACTACACCGACAACCTGCCGCTCCAGTGCCTGCATCCGGTGGGGCATTGGTACGAGATCGCGAACCTGCTGCGCAACGGCACGCTGGCGCGGCTGACCGGCGCGAATCCGCGGCTGAATTACCTGCTGGTGCACAACATCGATACCGCGGGCGCGGCCATCGACCCGGCGCTGCTCGGGTACCACATCGCGGAAGGCGCAGGTTTGACGGCGGAAGTGATCGCGCGGCATCTGGAGGATCGGGGCGGTGGCCTCGCGCGCGTCAACGGGCGGCTGCGGCTGGTGGAGGGAATGGCGCTGCCGCGCGAAGAGGTGGAATCGCAGCTTTCGTACTACAACAGCGCGACGTATTGGCTGGACGTCGACCAGTTGCTGCGCGTGGCGGGCCTCGCGCGCGGCGATCTCGGCGATGGCGGGAAGGTGATGGATGCGACGCGGCGCCTGGCGGCGCGCATGCCCTCGTACATCGCGATCAAGGACGTGAAGAAGCGCTGGGGCAAGGGCCAGGAAGATGTATTTCCGGTGGCGCAGTTCGAAAAACTGTGGGGCGATATGACGTCGCTGGCCGATGTGGCGTGCCGGTACGTGGTGGTGCCGCGGCTGCGCGGGCAGCAGTTGAAGGAGCCGGCGCAACTGGACGCGTGGCTGCGGGACGGATCGGCCGCGGAGATCGAACGGCTCTGCGGCTGGGCGTAGGGATTGGCGGTACGACGGGCGGCAAAAAACTCCCTGAATGGTCTCGGCGTTACTACTCCGAGACCGCGCCGAAGATCCCGAATGCACCGCTTCCGGCGGGCCGCTGGAACTGCCACTCCGCGAATGAGTCGCGACCGCGAGGGGCGGCGCCTCTGATCCACAACGGCAGCCGGACCGTCAAAAGCGATAATCTTTTGCGGCCGCGTCCCCTGAAGTCGCCGCTGGAACCGCCACGACCCGCGCCGCTCCGGCGGGCTGGGAGCGAAGACGCCGCTCAATGTAATTGGTTCCGCTAAGCGGTTTGCGGCTCCGGAAGCGCCAACACTCATTTGCCTTTCGATCGCCCCTGGTGCAGGTCGGCCAGGAGTGCCGACGCGGCGGATACGAGTGTCTGCGCCACGCCGCCACCATAACAGGCGAACCGCAGAAGCCGGTCCACGGGAACGGTTTTGAGTTTTTTGCGTTGCAAGGATTGAGGTTACACTACAGCGGCCGGTCCGCGGGATCGGTCGCGGCGCCTAGCGGGCGTTGGCGGCTTCCGCGGCGCGCACCTTCAGGTACGGCGCCAGTTTCTCTATCGCGGCGTCCGCCGTCAGCCCATACTTCGCGCGCAGCGCGTCGATCTTGCCGTGCTCGATGAACTGATCGGGCCAGCCGACGCGCACCACGGGAGTCATGATGCCGAGATCGCTCAGAGTTTCCAGCACGGCGCTGCCGAAGCCGCCGCGCAGGACATGGTCTTCGAGCGTCAGCACCACACCCACCGTACTCGCAAAAAACTCGAGCATCTCCTTGTCGATGGGTTTGACGAAACGCGCATTGATGACCGCCGCGCCGATTCCCTGCCCTTCGAGCTTGCGGGCGATCTCTTCCGCCATCGGCACCATGGCGCCGAGCGCAAAGATCGCCACGCGATCGTTCTCGTTGTGCGCGAGCAGTTCCGCCTTGCCGATGGGAATGGCCTGCGGCACATCTTTCACCGGCGTGCCGGGACCGATTCCGCGCGGATAACGGACGGCGATCGGCCCATCCCACTTCATGGCGGTGAACAGCATGTCGGCCAGCTCATCCTCGTCCTTGGCCACCATGTGGACCATGTTCGGGATGCCCCGCAGATAGCTGATGTCGAAGACGCCGTGGTGAGTCGGGCCGTCATCGGCAGAGAGCCCGCCGCGATCCATGCAGAAGACCACGGGCAGATTCTGCAAACAGACGTCGTGCACGATGGGGTCAAAGGCGCGCTGCAGGAAGGTGGAATAGATGGCGCAGAAGGGCTTGAATCCTTTGGCTGCGAGGCCGGCCGCGAACAGCACGGCGTGCTCTTCGGCTATGCCGACGTCGAAATACTTATCGGGGTGGTGCGGCTGGAAGCGGTCGAGGGCAGTCCCGTTGGGCATGGCCGCGGTGATGGCCACTACCTTGTCGTTGTAGTTCGCTAACTTCACCATGGTGTCGGCGAAGACTTCGGAGTAAGTGCGGCGGCTCAGCGGCTTGGTCTCGCCGGTCTCGGGATCGTAGGGTCCGAGTCCGTGAAATTTCTTCTGCTTCTGCAATGCCGGCTCGAACCCCTTGCCCTTTTGGGTGAGCACATGCAGCAGCACGGGCCGATCGGCCTTTTTCAGATAGTCGAACGATTTGATGAGCGTGGCGATGTCATGGCCATCGATGGGGCCGTAATATTTGAGCCCCAGTTCTTCGAAAATCACGCTCGGCCACAACATGCCCTTGGCGGCCTCTTCGGCTTTGCGCGCCATGCGCAGTGCGCGGCGGCCGCCGATCATTTCGACGAATTTGCCGGCGCGATCGTGCAGATAGTCGTAGCGCGGGCTGGTGACGATGTGGTGCAGGTAACTGGCGATGGCGCCGACGTTCTTGTCGATGGACCACTCGTTGTCGTTGAGCACAACGATGAGGCGGCGGGTATGATGGGCGATATTGTTCAGCGCCTCATAAGTGATGCCGCAGGTGAACGCGGCGTCGCCCGCGACGGCCACTATGTGCTCCTTGCCGCCTACCTTGTCACGGGCCACGGCCATCCCGAGAGCGGCGGAAAGCGCCGTGCCGGCGTGCCCGGCGCCGTAACAATCGTGGGGGCTTTCGGTGCGCAGCATGAAGCCGTTGAGTCCGCCGGGGGTGCGGATGGTGCGGAAGCGGTCGCGCCGCCCGGTGAGCATTTTGTGAATATAGGCCTGGTGGCTGACGTCGAACAGGAAGCTGTCCCTGGGGGTATTGAATACGTAATGGAGAGCAATGGAAAGCTCCACCACGCCAAGATTGGGGCCGAGGTGACCGCCGTTATTGGAGAGGACGGCGATCAATTCCTCGCGTATTTCGGCGGCCAACTTTTCCAACTCCGCGATGGAAAGCTGCTTGACGTTTTCCGGAGAATCGATGCGGTCGAGAATACGTGGCATAGTCAATCGGGCTCGTCGTGCACAAATCGGCCCCAAGGTACCGAGGCCATTATTTGTAATTTTCGCACGGGAGGCGCTCCAGCGGGGAACCGCTACCGGGAAGCGGTATCTCATAGCGCGGCAGAGCCGGCATCAAACTCACCATGGCGACGCGGAGACGCGCGGGAAGACGGAAAACAACATTCGCCACGGCGCACTGAGGCATGGTGTTCCCCAAGACAGGCCGCAAAGGTCACAGCGCCGGCCGCCTGAAGTTACCGGAGAGTCACGGAGTCAGAACGAAACAAAGGCACTTCCAGACCCGGGAGTGCAGAGATGGCGGGGGACTCAGACGTGGCAGCCTGCGGCCGGCCTCCCGCCGGTGCGGTGCGCAAAAGATCCTGCCGGATAGTAATATAGGAAGCGCCAGCGCCATGGAATCACCCACATCCACCTTCGCGCTGCTGGAACAGGCGCAAGCCGGCGACCGCGAAGCACTTTCGCGCGCCTTTGAAAAATATCAACGGCGGCTGGCGGTTTTAATCCATTTCAAACTCAGCGAGCGCACGCGCACGTTCGCCGAAGTGGACGATATTCTGCAAGAAACGCTGCTACGCGCTTTTCGCGATATCGGCCACTTTTCTTACCAGGCGCCGGGCAGTTTTCTGCGCTGGCTCTCGGCCATTGCCGACCACGTGATCGTCGATCGCGTGCGCTATGAAGGCCGCGAGCGGCGCGCCGGCGAGGAGATTCCCTTCCGCTCCGAGAGCAATCCCGGCGGTCCGGAACCGGCGGACAGCAAGACGCCCAGCCGCCTGCTGGCCCAACGGGAAGCGGTGGAGCGGCTCCTGTCGCGGCTCGCCTCCCTGCCCGAAGATTACCGGAACGCGATCCTGATGGCCAAAATCGAGGGACTCTCGACGGCCGAAATGGCCGATCGCGTGGGGAAATCGCGCGAGGCTGTGGCCCTGCTGGTCTATCGCGCGGTGAAGCGATTCCGCGCGTTGAGCGAGGCGGACCGGTGACCGATTCGGAGCGCGAGCAACAACTGGCCGAAGCGTTCGCCGATCTGCTGGACCGCAAAGCGACGGAGACCATCCCCGCCGAACTGGCCGCCGATTGGAACGCGCTGGCGGAAATCGACCGGGCAGTGGATCCGGCCGCACTGCCCGAGAAACTGTCGGGCCACCGCATCGTGGCGGAAATCGGTTCGGGCGGCATGGGACGGGTGCTGCTGGCGATCGACCAGGCGCTGGGACGAAAGGTAGCGATCAAAACGCTGGCGCCGCGATACGCCGACGACGCGCAGTTGCAGGCGCGGTTCATGGGCGAGGCGCGGGCATTGGCGCGGGTGAGCCATCCGCACATCGTGCGCATTTACAATCTGGGGCCGCCGGGCGAGCCGCCGCATTTCGTGATGGAGTACCTGGAAGGCGCGCCGCTGACGCGCGCCGCCGCGGCGCTCACCTTCCCGCAGCGCGCCGAACTGATGCGCAAAGTAGTGCTGGCCGCCGATTTTCTGCATGCGCAGGGAATCATCCATCGCGATCTGAAGCCGGGCAACATTCTGGTAGGGCCGGATCTGGAGCCGAAGCTGCTGGATTTCGGCCTGGCGCTGGATTTGGGAGCGCGCGAGCGGCTGTCGAAAATCGGCGAAGTGGCGGGCACACCGGAATATTTTTCGCCGGAGCAGTTGGAGGGCGGCCATCTGGACGCGCGCAGCGACGTTTTCACACTGGGGTCGATTCTGTACGAGGTGCTCAGCGGGGCGCCGGCGTTTGGCGGCGGGCGCGATCTGCCGCGCCGCATTCGCCAGGAAGACCCTCCGCTGCCGCGCCGCATCGACCCCTCAATCCCTAAAGATTTGCAGAATATCTGCCTGAAGGCTCTGGAGAAATCTCCCGCGCACCGGTACGCCTCAGCTCGCGAAATGGCCGACGATCTACGGCGCTACCTGGCCGATGAACCGGTGCTGGCGGAGCCGGCGGCGTACTCGCGCCTGATCGCGGGACAAGTGAGCGATCACCTGCGCGACCTGAAGAGCTGGCGCCACGACCAGATTGTCTCCGAAGCCGAGTATGACGCGCTGCGCAAACGGTACGAGCGCCTGGTGGAGCGCGAAGATGCGTGGATCATGGAGGTGCGGCGGCTCACGCTGCCGCAGGTGACACTCTATTTCGGAGCGTGGATGCTGGCGGTGGGCGCGGCGCTGCTCACGTTTTTTCCGTTTCCGAAATTAACCGGCGCGCCGGCGGTGATGGTGGCCTGGGGCGCGGCCGTGCCGACGGCATGGATGGGCGTACGCACGTGGCGCAGCGGATACTACCGCGTGGCCATCGCGTACCTGCTGGCTTTCTGCCTGGTGGCGCCGGTGGCCGCGCTGGTGACGCTCGAAGAAACGCACATTGCCACCGCGCTTACGCAAGGCCAGCCGCGGCTCGAGCTGTTCCATCGGCTGGAATTCGCCAAGGAGGCGACCAACGCGCAGTTGTGGTGGTCGATCGCGGCAGGGCTGCCGGTCTGCTGGTGGTTCCGGCGATTCACGCGCGCGCCGGTGTTTTCGCTGATGTTCGCGGCGATGAGCGCTCTGCTCGCGCTGGCGACACTGCTGCGTCTTGGAGTGCTCGATTGCCTGGACCGCGATTCCGGCCGCTTCTATCTCGACCTGATTCCGTGCGCGGTCCTCTTCATGGCGGCGGGATTCACGTTCGAGCGCCTGCGCATGCCGGACGATTCGCGGTATTTCTATCCTTTCGCCGTGGCGTTCACGCTGGCGGCGCTCAGCGGCGTCGCGACCTACCAGGAGCCCTTGGCCAATTGGCTGAAAGCGGTGGCACCCTGGACCCGCGGGCAAATCGAGTATCTGTTCATCCTGAATGCCGGCATTTATTTCGTGCTCGACCGCATGTGTGACCGCTTCGAGTCGTCGCAGGTGCGCATGGTGGGAAAATCGTTCCGTTTCGTAATTCCCGGGCACGTGATGACGTCGCTGCTGCTGCTCGGGCTCGCGGCCAATTCGGTGGCGGAGCAGCGCATTGACGAATGGCTGTTGCCAGCGGTCGCTTGCGTGTTCGTTTTCGCCAGCATTCCGCGGCAGATGAAGAACTTCCTCGTGAGCGGGCTGGTATTTCTGGCGATCGGGGTGTACCGCGTGCAGCAGGAGATTTTTCCCAGCCGCGCCTGGTGGCCGGTACTGTTGCTCGTGGCCGGGCTAGGACTGATGCTGGCGGCGGCCAATTACGCAGCGCTGCGGGTTGCCGTCGGACGCGTGTGGAATCGGCGGTGATGCCAATCACCGCTCCCGCCCGGTGCTGATCATCGTCGGACGGGCGCCACGCTCTCCGGACGCCGCGCCGCGGGCGGAATGCCGATCGCCAACTCAATTGACCGTCCAGCGCGTGCTGCCGCAGTACTTGCACTGGCGCGCTGTAGCCGGTAGCGTTTCCCCGCAGGTGAGGCATCGAATGGCGGCGGGCTTTGCGGGCTTCCGGGAACGGTAGAAGCGGTAAACCGCAAGGGCGGCAATCGATCCCACGGCCAGCGCGATGGCTCCGGCCATCCCGATGCTTTCATAGAGAAAGACTACGGCCAGGAGCGCCGCCACGCCAATCAGCCACCATCGCGGCCTGTCCGTCATGCGAAAAATTATCGCACGGAGGTGCTATTGCGAGCTCTTCGCGACGCTGTTCTTCGGTGGGAGGTTCACATGAAACTCACAGCGATGCTCGCGGCCGCGGCCGCATGCGCCATTCTCACCGGGTGCGAATCACCCACTCCGGGGCTACTCTCGGCAGAGCCCGTCGCTACAGTCGAGGACGCCGCGATCGACCCCGCACTCCTGGGAACCTGGCAGGAACCAGGCGACCACGATTTGACGGCGATTGTCCGCCAGGGCGACGGCGGCGGTTATCAAATCGCGCTCGTGTCCGGCGGCGGCCTGACGAAGTTCCAGGCGGCGTTGTTTCGCGTGAAGGACGCCGAGTTTCTCGACCTGTCGCCGGCCGACGACGACGATTTCCGCATTCCGGGCCATGCCATCATGCGGGTGTGGATCGATGGGCCGGCACTGACGTGGGCGTTCCTCGATTCCGCCTGGCTGAAGCAGAAGGCCGCGACGCTCGCCACGCACACGGCCGGCGACAAAATGCAACTGTTCTCGCCTACCGCCGCGGTGCGCGCGTTCGTAGCGGCGCAGGGCGCCGACGACAAGGCGTACGGCCAGATGGCGACGTGGGAGAGGGTTCAGTAAGGGAGCGACTTATGCTCCAATATGGGGATGCTGCAAGTGGTGGCGGGAATTATCGAGCGGGAAGGCCGAATTCTCATCTGCCGGCGTAAAGCGGCGCAAGCTCATTCTTTGAAATGGGAATTCCCGGGTGGGAAAGTGGAGCGCAACGAGAGCCTGCCGCAGGCCCTCGAGCGCGAGCTCGGCGAAGAGCTCGACATCCACAGCGTGACGAGCGAGGAAATCACACGCTACGAGTACACCTACCCGGGAAAGCCTCCCCTCCGTCTGATCTTTTTCCGGGTGGCGGAATTCGAGGGCGAACCGCGCAATCTGGTGTTCGAGGCAATGGAGTGGGTCGCGCGGCAGGATCTCGGTAAGTTCGACTTCCTCGAAGGCGACGTCAAGTTCCTGGCAGGCGTTTCGAGCGGACTTTACTAAGTGGATGACGGTCTGAGACTGGCGCCCGCCCAAGCGCCCCTCCCTCGCGGTGGCGGTTCAGTGCTTGCCGGCGGCGCGGCCCGTACGCTCGCGGCATCTATACTGGTGCTATGGCAACCGCCGTCAAACTCATCGATCCTTCGCAGAACGAATTCTTAGCGAGCCTGGAGGCTCGCGCCAAGCAGGCCAATTCCTTCCTTCGCGCCATGGCGCACCGTCCCGAGGTGCTGAAAAACTTCCTTCCTTTGTACGCAGCGGTAGTCGGGCCCGGCTCGGTATCGCGCCGGGTGAAGGAACTGGTGTACCTGGCGTGCTCCTGCGCCAACACCTGCGCCTTTTGCCTGGCAAGCCACTTGCCGAACGCGCGCAAAGCAGGTATCGCGGACGATGAGATTCGCTCCCTCGAGGCGGGAAAGGACGAGGGGTTCCCGGCGGAAGAACGCGCGGCCATCGCGTACGCCCGCGAGTTGACGAAGACGGCGCAGGCGGAATCGGCGGGCGCGGAATTGCGCCGGCACTATACCGACGAGCAGATCGTGGAAATCACGCTGGTGATCGGGGTGGCGAATTTCACCAACCGGTTCAACAACGGCCTGGGAATCGTGCCCGAAGGATAATGTCCATTCTCAGCGGCATTCACCCGGTAGCGGAGGCGTTGCGCTCCAACCATCCGCTCGATCGCGTTCTGATCGCGCAGGGCGCCGGCGGACCGCGCCTGCAGGAGATCATCGACATGGCGCGGCGCGCTTCGGTCGCCGTGCGGTTCGAGCCCCGATCGGCCCTCGACCGGCTGGCGGGCACGGCGGCGCATCAAGGAGTGGTCGCCCTGGGCGCGGCGAAGAAGTTCGCCGCGCTCGAGGAACTCTCCGCCACCGACCTCATCGTCGTGCTCGACGGCGTCGAAGACCCGCATAATCTCGGCGCCATCATCCGCACGGCCCACGCCGCCGGCGCGGGTGGAATCGTGATCCCGGAACGCCGCGCGGCGACGGTGACGGATGTCGTGGCCAAGGCTGCGGCGGGCGCGCTGGAGTATCTTCCGGTCACTCGCGTCACGAATATCAACCGCACGCTCGAAGAGTTCAAGCGGAACGGCCACTGGATCTATGGGCTCGACGAGCGCGGCGCGGAGACTTACGACCAGGTGCAATACTCCACGCCTACCGTGTTCGTGCTCGGCGGCGAAGGCAAAGGACTGCACGAACAGGTGAGAAAGCACTGCGACGTACTGGTACGCATCCCCATGGCGGGGAAGATTTCGTCTTTGAATGTGTCGGTGGCGGCCGGCGTGGTGCTTTTCGAATGGCGCAGGCGACGCTCCACGCGGTAGTGCTGTAAAATCGAGTTCTATGCGCCGCACGCTGACTCTGTTGTGGATGGCGGCCGCTATTCCATTGTGGGCCGCGCATCCGATGCGCGCGAAACACGGCATGGTGGTCACGGTTGAACCGCACGCCACTGAAGTGGGAGTGAGAGTTCTGGAGTCCGGCGGCAACGCCGTGGATGCCGCAGTCGCGGTGGGGTTCGCGCTGGCGGTGACGCACCCGGGGGCGGGAAACATCGGCGGCGGCGGATTCATGCTGCTGCGGATGGCCGATGGGCGCACCGCGTTTATCGATTTCCGCGAGCGGGCGCCGCTCGCCGCTACGCGCGACATGTATGTCGGTGCGGATGGCAAAGCCACGCGCGACAGCATGGTCGGGTATCGCGCATCGGGCGTGCCGGGAACGGTGCGCGGCATGGAGTACGCGTGGCAGAAATTCGGCACCAGGAAGTGGGCGGAACTTTTGGGGCCGGCGGTAGAATTGGCCTCGAAAGGATATGCCCTCACCGATGCCGAAGCCGCCTCGATGCAGGGTGCGGCGCGCGGGCTGAGCCAGTATCCCGATTCCAATCGCATTTTTCTGCGCGGCGGCAAATACTACGAACTGGGCGATACTTTCGTGCAGGCCGATCTCGGCCGCGTGCTCGAGCGCATCGCGCGGGCCGGCGCCAAGGATTTTTATGAAGGCGAGACCGCCAGGCTGCTCGCACAGGACCAGAAGGAGCACGGCGGGCTCATTACGCTGGAAGACCTCAAGCAATATACCGCCATCGAGCGCAAACCGCTCACCGGACAATATCGCGGGTACGACATTATTACCGCACCCCCGCCCAGTTCCGGCGGCGTCGGCATCCTGCAGATGCTCGCGGTGCTGGAAGGCACGGGGTTCGAGAAATACGGCGCCGGATCGGCCAAAGCCGTCCATTACATGACGGAGGCCATGCGCCGATTCTTTGCCGACCGCTCGCAAAATCTCGGCGATCCCGACTTCGTCAAGGTACCCATTACGGCGATGCTCGATCCGCGTTACATTTTGAAGATCCGCGGCGCGATCGATCCCGAGAAGGCGACGCCGAGCGAACAGGTGAAGGGCACGGTGTTCAACGGCCACGAATCGGAGCAAACCACGCACTACACGGTGGCCGATGCGCAGGGGAATGTGGCGGCCGTGACGTACACTTTGAACGACCAGTACGGCAACAAGATCACCGCGAACGGACTCGGCTTCCTGCTGAATAACGAGATGGGAGATTTCGCTTCGCAACCCGGCATCGCCGACGCGTCCGGCCGCATGCTGGGCGAAGCCGACGCCATCGCCCCGCGCAAGACGCCGCTCTCTTCCATGACGCCGACCATCGTACTGCACGATGGCAAGCCGTTCCTCGCGCTCGGATCGCCCGGCAGCCAGACGATCATCAATACCGTGCTGGAAACGATGGTGAACGTGATCGATTGGAAAATGAACGTGCAGGATGCCGTGAACTGGCCGCGCTTCCATCATGCATGGATGCCCGACGTGCTACAGATGGAGCCGGGCTATTCGCCCGACACCATCGCCCTGCTGGAAAAGTGGGGATACAAGGTGCGGACCGGCGTGCGGCAGGGCGATTGCGACGCGATCCTGTTTTCGCCGGGATGGCTGGAAGGCGCTGCCGACCCGCGCACCGGGGGATTGGCGGAAGGATACTGAGCACGCGATGAATCACCTATTGTCGACGCACCTGTTCGTGAACCACCGGCTCACGTCGGCGTTGCTGACCAGAATTCAGGGGCTGGGCATCCCCGCCGTGGAGATTTTCTGCGCCCGCCAGCACCTGGACTATCGGAACAAGGCGCAGATTGCCGAACTCGGCCACTGGTTTCGCGATTCGGAATTGAAGCTGCACTCGCTGCACTCGCCGATGTACAACGACGAGATCTGGGGCCGCTCCGGACCGCACGCCGTCATCACCCTTACCGAGCCGGTGAAGTCGAAACGGCTGCTGATGGTGGACGAAATCAAGCGCGCGCTGGAGATCGCGGAGATCATCCCGTTCCGGTACCTGGTCCAGCACATCGGGGCGGGCGGCGAGGAGTTCGACTTATCCAAGTTCGACGCGGCCTTCTCCGCGCTTGAAGAGTTGAATTTATTCGCCCGGCAACGCGGCGTGGAGATTTTACTGGAGAATATCCCGAACGAACTTTCTTCGGCGGCGCGCCTGCTGCAATTCGAGGAACTCACGCACATCGGCCTGAACTATTGTTTCGACACGGGCCACGCCAACCTGGGCGACGGAGTGGCGGCCGAGTTCGAGCGGATGAAACCGCGCATCCGGTCGACGCACGTGCACGACAACAACGGCAAGGACGACGGCCATATTTCACCTCTCATCGGCACCGGCGGGACGATCGACTGGCAGAGCACCATGCGCCTGCTGCGCGGCGGCCAGGACCACTTTCCGCTGCTGCTGGAATTGAAGGACCACGGCGATTCGCAGCATCCCCTCGACATTGCCATGGAGATCTTCGACCGGCTGGAAAATCTCTCATCATGATTCCGCGAATAACGATTTCCGAAGCCTCCCGGCACATCGGCGAAACCGTCGAGATCGCCGGCTGGCTTTACAACCTGCGCCGCTCCGGCAAGATCGCGTTTCCGATCGTGCGCGATGGCTCGGGCACCATGCAATGCGTGGCCGTGAAGAGCGCGCTCCCCGAAGAGCTGTTCGAAACCATCAAGAATTTGACGCAGGAGTCGTCGCTGATCGTCACCGGCAAACTGCGCGCCGAGCAGCGGGCGGCGGGCGGCGTGGAGATGGACGTGGAAAACGTGTTGGTGCTGCAGCGCGTGCCGGAGGCCGACCCCTACCCCATTACGCCGAAGGAGCACGGCACCGATTTCCTGATGGACCATCGGCACCTGTGGCTGCGCAGCCAGCGGCAGCACGCCGTGATCCGCGTGCGCCACGAAATCATCAAGGCCATCCGCGATTACTTCGATTCCCACGGATTCACCCTGGTGGACACGCCGATCTTCACGCCCGCCGCTTGCGAGGGCACCACCACGCTCTTCGAAGTGAACTACTTCGAGGACGAAAAGGCGTATTTGACGCAATCCGGCCAGTTGTACAACGAGGCCACCGCCATGGCGTTCGGCAAGGTGTACTGCTTCGGGCCGACCTTCCGCGCGGAGAAGTCGAAAACGCGCCGCCACCTGACGGAATTCTGGATGGTGGAACCGGAAATGGCCTACGCCACGCTGGAAGACGTGAAGCGCGTGGCGGAAGAGTTGATTGTTTTCGTGGTGGGCCGCGTGCTCGAAAACCGGCGCGAGGAGCTGAAGCGGCTGGAGCGCGATGTTAGTAAGTTGGAAGCGATTCAAGCGCCGTTCGGACGCGTGAGTTATGATGACGCGGTGAAGATCTTACAGGCGAAGGGCAGCGAGATTCAATGGGGCGGCGATTTCGGCGGTACCGACGAGACGCTGCTTACCGAAGACCAGCAACGCCCGCTCATGGTGGACCGATTCCCGACCGAGATCAAGGCGTTCTATTTCGAGCCCGATCCGGAGCGGCCGGAGGTGGTGCTGGGCGTCGACGTGCTGGCGCCCGAAGGTTATGGCGAGATTATCGGCGGCGGGCAGCGCATTCACGATCCGGAGTTGTTGCTGAAGCGCATTGAGGAACACCAATTGCCGAAGGACGCGTTCAACTGGTATATCGATCTGCGCAAGTATGGCACGGTGCCGCACGGGGGCTTCGGGATGGGCATCGAGCGGTGCGTGGCGTGGATTTGCGGGCTGGAACATATACGGGAGACGATTGCGTTTCCCAGGATGCTGTACAGGCTCAGGCCTTAGTGGGCCACGGATGGACACGGATGGACACGGATGAAGTCAGACCCGTGTCCCTCCGTGGCTAATTAATTTCTATGCCGCATTCCCGCATCGCAATCATCGGAGCGCCGCTCGATCTCGGACAGGGACGGCGCGGCGTCGACATGGGGCCTTCGGCGCTGCGCGTCGCCAGCCTCAACGCCCGCCTGCAAACGCTCGGCTACGACGTCGAGGATCTGGGAAATATCCCGGTGGAACAGGCGGAGGCGGCACCTGCGATGGACCGCCACGCCAAGTTTCTCCCGCAGATCGCCGCGGCGTGCGAGGAACTCGCCGAGCGCGTTCATGGCGCCATGGGGCGTGGCTGTGTGCCCTTGGTGCTCGGCGGCGACCACTCGGTCGCGGTGGGCACGGTGAGCGGCGTATCGCGCCACTTTCGCGACCGCGGCCAGCGCGTGGGCCTGGTCTGGCTCGATGCCCACGCCGACATGAACACGCCCGAGACCAGCCCCAGCGGCAATATCCACGGCATGCCGCTGGCGTGCATCCTGGGAATGGGCCCCGAGCCTCTGGCCAACCTCGCCGGATTCCAACCCAAAGTCGCGCCAGCGAACACCGTCATTGTCGGCCTGCGCGAAGTGGATCTCACGGAACGGCCGCACGTCCGGGAGTCGGGAGTGCGGTGGTACACCATGCGCGACATCGACGAGCGCGGTCTCGGCGCCGTCATGGAGGACGCGATTGGCGCGGCCTGCGACGGGACGGTGGGCTTTCATTGCTCGCTCGACATGGATTTCGTCGATCCCGCGCACGCTCCCGGAGTCGGGACGGCGGTCCGCGGCGGCGCCACGTATCGCGAGGCGCATTTGGCCATGGAAATGATTTGTGATTCGCGGCACATGACGTCGATGGAGGTCGTGGAGGTAAATCCCGTCCTCGACGAAGCCAACCGCACGGCCGACCTGGCGGTGGAGCTGATCATGTCCGGATTGGGAAAAAGAATTCTATGAAATTACGAGTGGCCGTGGTGTACGGCGGCCGGAGCGGCGAGCATGAAGTCTCGATGCGCTCGGCACGATCAATTTTGGACGGCATGGATTCCGGCAAGTACGAGAAAATCGAGTACTTTATCGACAAGGAAGGCAAATGGAGCCCGCACGCCATCGGCCCCGAACCGGGCGCGCATCCCGAGATCGACGTGGTTTTTCCGGTGCTGCACGGAACGTTTGGCGAGGATGGCACCATCCAGGGCTTATTGGAATTGGCCGGCCTGCCTTACGTGGGCGCGGGCGTTCTCGGATCGGCCGTGTCCATGGACAAGGAGATGATGAAACGTGTCTGTGCGGAACGGATGTTGCCAATTGTAGACTACGCCGTCGTCACGCGGGAAAAGCCGGACCTCGCAAAAATTGCCGCATGCCTGCCGTTTCCGCTGTTTGTGAAGCCGGTCAATCTCGGCTCGTCGGTGGGGATTTCGAAGGCGCATGATGCACAGGAACTCGAGGCAGCCGTCGCGCTGGCGGCGCAATACGACCGCAAGGTAATTGTCGAGCGTGGCATCATCGGCCGCGAACTGGAATGCGCGGTGCTGGGCAACGACGAGCCCTTCGCCTCGGCGCCCTGCGAGATCCTGCCATCGCGCGAATTTTACGATTACGACGACAAGTACCTGCTCGATCGCGCCGAGACCAGGGTGCCGGCGGACTTGCCCGCGGCGACAACCGCGGAGTTGCGCCGCCTGGCGGTGGAGTGCTACCGCGCGGTGGAATGCGAAGGCATGGGCCGAGTGGATTTCCTGCTCGAAAATTCCACCGGCAAGCTCTACCTCAACGAGATCAATACCATCCCCGGATTTACGTCGATCAGCATGTTCCCCAAGATGTGGGAAGCGAGCGGCATAGGGTTCTCCGCGCTGATCGACCGGCTGATCGATCTGGCGCTGGAACGGCACCGGCGGAAGACGGCGACTAAGTTCACGCGGTAGGGATCAGGAGTTGGAAATTACCGCCTGGGCGAACACGATGTGCGGCTTGCGGCTGACGGCATCGTCTTCGTGCAGCATGCAGACTCCTCCCGTGGGCTGCCAGCCGTCGCGGATTCTCTCTTTCACCCGGTCCTGCAAGTCCGCCACCCTGGTTGCGGTGATGATCTCGTAATTGTCGATAGCCGATTGCCTGGTCATGCAATCGTATTTGCACATTGGCAGCCGTCGAGCAGGGACAACTTCAAGCGGATGTACCGAAGAGTTCCGTACGGAAGTTGCGTTCCATACGATCGGGGGGAAAACCGGCGCGGAAGGAACCGGGCGGCCGATTCCGCGAAAGCGCCGCTCGCGGATCCGCGACCGGCATCACAGCATCGGCAGGCTGGCGGGACGCGGCCCTCGCGGGAACGCCCCATCGATCCGCGCGAGTTCAGCGCGAGAGAGTTCGAGCGAGCCGGCGCCGGCGTTTTCCCGTACGTGCTCCAGGCGGGCCGCCTTGGGAATGACGAATATTCCGGGAAATCGCAGTAAGAATCGCAACGCAACCTGGCGCGGCGCAGCCTGGTGCGCGGAAGCGATTTCCGCGAGGACCTTGCCGCCGGCGGTGCGCGGACCGGGGAAGCGATCGTGGCCGTAAGGGCTATAGGCGACGACAGCAGTCCCATTCTCCAGGCACCAATCGATCACCGCGTGCTCGATGGCGCGTTCCTGGAGATGATATAAGACCTGGTTGCATGCCGGGTGGCCGGCGCCCGCTATCTCGCGGACTTCCAATAAGTCGTCCACATCGAAGTTACTCACGCCCCACGACAGAATCTTACCGCTTTCGCGGAGTTTCTCGAATGCCGCGATGGTCTCCGCCAGCGGATGGCGTCCGCGCCAGTGGAGAAGATAGCAGTCCAAATGGCCGGTCCGCAGGCGCGCCAGGGAACGCTCGCACGCGGCAATCGTACCGCGGGCGGAAGCGTTTTCCGGCAGCACTTTCGAGATCAGAAACACGTCATCGCGGCGCCCCGCGATCGCCTCGGCGATCCACTCTTCCGCGGCACCCGATAAATACATCTCGGCGGTGTCGATATGCGTCATTCCCAGTTGCAGGCCTTCGCGCAGTGCTGCGACCGCAACGGCGCGTTGATCGCGATGGCCGTACCAGGTGCCCTGCCCGACTGCGGAAACCCGCAGTTCGTTGGATGCGAATGGCCGATTTTCCATGGTTGTTTCTACTCAGTAATGAAATTTTGACATCACTCGAAACAAAAAGGGGGGAATCTCCGATACCCGCAAAATCTTCCGCAAAAACCCCTTCCCTCGCAGCCTCGAAACCGTGTATGATAGGCCGTTACAGCCAAAAAAATAGCTTGGTCCCCGACGCTCCTTCCGCGTCTCCCGCTGCCGCAGAAGGGGGCCACGTTAAATCCGTAGCGCGTTTTTGCTTCGGATCATAACAATGGTCTGACGGACGGACGTTCCGCTTGGTTAACAATCCGTCGTTGACCATTTCCGGACTATTCGTTTGTCCGTAGTACGCGCAACTTAAATTAGAAATCCGGCAAATGCCGGCGGAATCCCTGCGCTCCATTGCGAACGGAACCTCTATCCGCCCATGTTCATGCAGTTCCGGCAGGAAGAACCAATTAGTTTGTTTTTTTTGCGATAGCTGAGAGAGGCGGTATAAGAATGGTTCTCTGCACAAGATCGCGGACACACCTGGCGATCCTGACTCCTTCGCGGTTTACTGGTGCGGAAGTATTCCGGAGCATCGACTCGAATAATCGCCGCCATCGGAATCTCCTGGCCGAAATGCAGAGATTGCGTGGCAGGGTTTATGAATCCGACGGCGCCGTTCGGCGCAGCGAACTGACAGCCGATGGACGCCACAAGCTGGAAATCGACGAGAATAGCTGGCACATTCTCTCGCTCGACGCGCAGGGCGAAGTGGTGGCTTGCCTGCGATACCTGGACGAAAGTCACGTGTCGAGCTTCGAGTCGCTCCGCGTGCGCCACGCGGCGGTGGCGCGTTGTCCGCTGCAAGGAGCGCGCTTCCGGATGGCGGTGGAGAGGCAGATGGAACGCGCGCGCAACACTTCCATCGCATTCGCCGAAGTAGGCGGTTGGGCGGTGAGCGAGGAACACCGCTGGACGCCGGAATCTCTGCGGATCGTTCTCGGGGCTTATGCGCTGGCGGAACTTTTGGGAAGCTGCGTGGGGGTGGCGACCGCGACTTTCCGGCACGGCTCCGCGGGAATTTTGCGGCGGATCGGCCTGGCCGCATTGGAGGCCGCAGGAGAAGAGATACAGCCGTACCACGACCCTCAGTATGGCTGCCTCATGCAGATTTTGCGTTTCGATTCCCGCGCCCCGAACCCGCGGTACCGGGAATCGGTCGCGAGCCTGATGGGCGAACTGATGAACGCGCCGGTCATCTGCCGCGAGAAGTCGGCCTTTCGGGCGGCATACGCCGGAGTTGCCAGCCGGGCGAGCGCGCGCCGTCTTCGGGAATTCGGACAGGTTCGAGCCCCCTCCGCGGATGGGGCGGTGTTGCCGTTGCCCGCGGTGGTTGTTTGATCGTCAGGAACGCTGCTCACGCAGAGGCGCAGAGTACGCAGAGAACAAACTCTCCCTCTGTGTGAAGCGTTTTTCCTGGATCGACCGCAATCGCCTCGTTCACCGCAACTTGTCTGCGGCGGCGATCAGAAATCAGGTTGCGGCTTCGCCGCCGTACCTTCCGGGTGAGAGAATGTTGTCCGGATCCACGGCGTGCTTCAGTTGGGCAGCGAAGCGGCGCAGCACCGGGTCGGTCTGTCCGGTCAGTTCGGGCATGGCGGCGACATTGAAGCGATAGGGAAAGCAGCCCAATTCCCTGCCGCGGCGCCAGAGCGCGCGGAAGCAATCCATGGCTTTGTCTTTCTCTCCCGGCCGCCGGTAGAGAATGGGGATCACACCCATGGCGCAACGCTCGCTAACCGTGGTCATGGAGATCGCTTCGGTCATCCCGAACTCGCGAAGGGTGCCGCGAATTTGCGCTACCATGCGCCCGATCGTGTCCTGCTTGAGAGGGATGATGGGCGCGTACCAGAAAATGCCGACGCCGTCCTTCACCGGGTCTTTCGGGCCGCCCGGCGGAATCGGCACGTATTTGTATACCAGCCGCAATTCGAGCCCGCGCGGCTCCCCGCGCACGATGTGGAGGATGTCTTCGGCCTGCCTGGCCTGGCGCATGAGTTTCTCGCGCAGTGGCGGCGGCGTCCACCGGGCAAGCGCGGCGAACTTTTTCACCCGCCAGTCGTTGAGGAAGATCAACTGCGACGCGTAGGGATTGAGACTCCGCGCCACCTCGCGGCGTAATGGGCGGATCATCGAGCGCCGGCAGTGCAGCACTCCGAACCCGATCCAGGCAAACCGGTTGGAAAGCCCCATGCCCAGTTCGGCGGTATCCAGGGTGAGCTGATATTGATAAAAGTTGATGAATTTGATGCCGCCCGCCTGGCCATGCAAGTCCACCAGCATCTCGCGGCAGCGCGCGGCCATTTCCGCGAAGCGCGCGTCGTCCCGCAAGGTGAAAACGTAGACCTCGATGTGCTGCGGGCGCCGGCGCAGGGCGATGGTCATGCCGGTGACGATGCCGAAGTTACCCTGGGTGAACAAGCCGTCGAAGTATGGCCCGATTCCCCATTTCCAGGCGCTCTCGGCCATGGGCAGATCGAATGATGCCAGCGACGACCGATAAAGGCTTCCGTCCGCCAGGACGGCGCGCAGCGATCGCACGGCGCCGAAATGATCCTCCTCGGGCGTGATGCCGAAGCCGCGCTCCAGGGCGTTTCCCAAAATGCTCACGCTGGGACCAGCGCCCGTGGTGGGAACGAAGAAATCGTGTCCTCCCGCCACCAGAAACGCTTCGAGCTGGCCCTGGGTCACGCCCGGTTCCACGGTGATCAATCCGAGTTCCGCGTCAAACTCGAGAATCCGATTCAGGCGCGACAGGTCTACGAGAGCGCAGTTGTCTTCCACCGGCATGGCCGTTCCATATCCCCAGTTGTGCCCGGTGGAAATGGCATAGAGGCGGCTCTTCGATTCCGCCGCAATGCGCACGATCTCGGAAACCTGGTCCTCGCCGGCGGGACGCAGCACCGCCGTCACGGCGCGCGAGATCGACAGGCAGTTCACCAGGTAGGGTTCGATCGCCTCGCCGGTGAAGACGTGCTCGGGACCGATGGCTTCTCTCCACTTGTCGAGCGTGACGCTTGCGAAGGTATCGAGCATCGCGAACCGCACTCATTATCCCGCGCGCAACACGCGAAGAATGTATCGGGACGCAAACCGCGGGGAGACCGATGTGCGTATCCGCACGCACGCGACGGAGCCGGCGGCGCGCGCCGCACATTCGCGGAGCGGTGTTTGCATGTTCGATCACAGGTACCAGAACCATTGTTTACTGGCGCACAGACTCCGAATTCTTTTTCCTTCAAACTCACAACTGTTGGCAGAAGGCGCAATCGCGCCTCCGCTACAAACCCTTCGGAGGAAACTCTTGTGCAGCGAATACTAGGCATTACAGTGCTAATGTGGACAGTTTCCGCAACTCTCCCGGCAGCCGGCATTTTCGGACAATTTACGTTGGACGGAACGGTGACGGTAACGGCCGCCGGACAGATTGAATGGACGAGCAACGGCAGCCCAACGGTCAATAGCGAGGCGAATGTCAGTTCGAGCGCCGACGTGACGGGGACGTTCGCAACCGCCGACATGGGAGGCAGCATCGGCGGTCAGCTCGTAACCATAAACACCCTGACCGACGGCACCGATCCTATGACCACGCAACCGGTCGGGGTGACATTCACTCCTTTCAACTTCATCGATTTCGCGGCCGTGGATAGCCTGCCTCAACTTTGGGCTACCAACATCTCGGAAGGTTCGGGAGGGCAGACGGACTGTTCCGACGACCCGTCCGCGGCGGCTCCCGGGCAGAGTTGCACCCTGCTCGGCACCACGACATTTCCGCCAGTACTGGTAGGAAATGGGGAATCACCCTTCACGTTCAACAACTACAGCTATCCGAATACGAATCCGCCACCGGACAATCTGTGTTGCACCTCCACGGCCACCTGGAACATCGCGGGGGTTACATCCGATGGAACGAGCGTGTGGTTCGGACAATTCACGGCCACTTTCGACACTTCCTACCAACAGCAGCTCCTGAATTTCGTGGACAACAGCCAGGTGTCGGACGCATACTCCGGCGTCATGACCGTCAGCGTGGAGCAGATCCAATCGGTGCCCGAGCCGGGCACCTGGGCGATGATGGTGGGTGGAGTGATTCTGATCGGACTGGGTTCCCTCAGACGGCGGAAGAAGGCGTGATACCGCCTAACGCCCTTCCGCCACGGTGAGCGGTTGTGCCGCGCTCTCGCCGCGAAGCCACTCCTGGAGCCGCTCCAGGTAGAGATAGATGACCGGCGTAATGTAGAGCGTCAGAAACTGGCTCACCAGGAGGCCGCCGACGACCGCCAGTCCCAAAGGCTGGCGGGCGTCGGCACCTTCGCCGTATCCGAGCGCGATGGGCAGCGTGCCGAACAGCGCCGCCACCGTGGTCATCATGATCGGGCGGAAGCGCAGCAGGCATCCCTGCCAGATGGATTCGCGCGCCGAGCGCCCCATCTTCCGCTGGTCGATGGCAAAGTCCACCATCATGATGGCGTTCTTCTTCACCACCCCGAAAAGCATGATGATGCCGACGAAGGCGTACAGATCGAGCTGTTTGTGGAACAGCACCAGCGTCAGCAGGGCGCCGAAAACCGCCGATGGCAAACCGGAATCGTCAGCGGGTGAATGAAGCT
>Ga0335078_10002337_pt1 | contig 28819 bp, 22 predicted proteins | sample Lox_Sample_32_FD_206711 | JGI IMG/M metagenome (GOLD analysis project Ga0335078, IMG submission 206711) | Soil microbial communities from Loxahatchee National Wildlife Refuge, Florida, United States - Lox_Sample_3.2 | ecosystem: Environmental > Terrestrial > Soil > Wetlands | place: USA...
GGTCCGCTTTCGCTACAACCAGGCATTTCTGAGCGTCAACGCCATGGTGCCAAGCGTTTTCATGCTCATGCTCTGCCTCATTCCGGCGATCATGTCGGCCATCGCCGTGGTGCGCGAGAAGGAAACCGGCTCGATTGCCAATTTTCGCTCAACGCCGATCACCAAATTCGAGTATCTGCTGGGCAAGCTCATTCCATATATCGGCGTCGCCATGGTGAACTTCATCTTCCTTTTCATCATGGCGATCTTTCTGTTTGGTGTGCCGCTGAAAGGCCCGTTTCTGACGCTGCTGATAGCGACCGTCATTTACGTCGTCTCGACCACCGGCTTCGGCCAGCTCATCTCGTCGTTCACCCGCACGCAAGTGGCCGCCGTCTTTGCCACCGCCATTTTGTCGATCGTGCCGGCGGTGAACTTTTCCGGATTATTCGCGCCGGTATCGTCGCTTTCCGGCGGCGCCAAGATCATCGGGCTCAGCTTCCCCTCCGCTTGGTACCAGCCGGTGACCGTCGGCGTTTTCGCCAAGGCCTTGGGAATGGCCGAGCTTTGGCGAAATGTCGCGGCTATTGCGATAATAGCGGTCGCGTATTTTGTCCTGTCGCTCATCTTCCTTCGCAAACAGGAGGCGTGAGATGGCATCGCCGGCTGCGCCGTCAACTGTGAAGCTTGCTGAAGTGAAAACAATGACGTTGCGCGATCACGTCATCAACATCCTGCGGCTGGTCGTCAAGGAGCTGCGCAGCATCCGCGCCGATCCCACGATGCTGGTGCTGGTGGCATATGCCTTCAGCATTTCCGTCAACACGGTCGCGACCGGTGCGGTTACCGAAGCGACCAACCTGTCGGTCGGGGTGGTCGACGAGGACGGGTCAGAATTGTCGCGGCAGATTGCGGCGGGTCTGCAGCTGCCGACGTTCCAGCCGGCAAAGCAGATCGCCGCCAAAGACATCGACTCGATGATGGACAAGGGCGAGCTGTTACTGGTGGTGGAGATACCGCCAAATTTCCAGTCCAACATCATCGCCGAGCGCAAGACCGAGGTTCAGATCAATGTCGACGCCACGGCGGTCGCACAGGCTGGCAATGGCGCCAACTATCTTAAGACCGCGATCGCCAACGAGGTGCAGAACTTCGTCACCCATCTCGGCCGGCCGCCGATCAATCCGATCAATCTCGTGGTGCGCGCGCGGTTCAATCCCAATCTGAAAACCGCGTGGTTCTCGGCGATGACGCAGGTCATCAATCAGATCACGTTGTTGACGGTAATCCTGACCGGCGCCGCGCTCATTCGCGAACGCGAGCAGGGTACGGTCGAGCACCTCTTGGTGATGCCGGTCGTGCCCGCCGAGATTATGCTGGCGAAGATGATCGCCAACGGCCTTGTCATCCTCGTGGCGGCGATGCTGTCGCTGCAGTTCGTCGTCCACATCTGGATCGGTGCGCCGATCAACGGATCGATATTCCTGTTCCTGCTCGGCGCCGCTCTCTATGCCCTAGTGGTGGCGGCGCTCGGCATTCTGCTGGGCACGCTGGCGACGACGATGGGACAGTTTGGTCTTCTTGCCATGCCCGTCCTGATGGTGACGCAACTCTTGTCTGGCAGCAGCACGCCGATGGAAAGCATGCCGGTGTGGCTGCAATACACCATGCGGACGATCAGTCCGACGCCGCACTTCGTCTCCTTCGCGCAGGCCGTTCTTTTCCGCGGCGCCGATTTTTCCCTGGTTTGGCGGCCGCTCTTGGCCATGCTGATCATAGGCTCGGTCTATTTCGCCGTCGCCATGAGCCGCTTCCGCCGCGTCATTTTCGGGAGCTGACGCCGATGGCGAAATCCACGCAAGATAAGAGCAAGAGCGGCGGCAAGATGAAGCGCAAGCTCTACGAGAAGGAGCTGCGCAAGCTGCAAGTCCGCCTTTGCCGGTTGCAGGACTGGGTGAAGGCGAAGGGACTGCGGGTCATCATCCTGTTCGAAGGCCGCGACGCCGCCGGTAAGGGCGGAACCATCAAGGCTATCACCGAAAGGGTGAGCCCGCGGGTCTTTCGCGTCATGGCGTTGCCTGCACCTTCGGATCGGGAAAAAACCCAAATGTACGTGCAGCGCTATATGGAGCAGTTTCCCGCGGCGGGCGAAATCGTGATCTTCGACCGCAGCTGGTACAACCGCGCCGGCGTCGAGAGCGTCATGGGTTTTGCAAGCGATAAAGACGTCGAGCGTTTTTTGAACCTTTGTCCGGAAATTGAAAAATACATCGTCGACGCCGGCATCATCCTCATTAAGTTCTGGCTCGAGGTCGGACAAGAGGAACAAGAAAAACGCTTTGTTGCGCGGATCAGCGATCCGTTGCGGCAATGGAAGCTGAGCCCGATGGATTTGGAATCCTACGCTCGCTGGTATGATTATTCCCACGCCCGCGACAGGATGCTTAAGGCAACCGACAGCGATCACGCGCCCTGGTATGTCGTGCGATCGGACGACAAAAAGCGAGCACGGCTCAACTGCATCTCGCAGATTCTAAAACTCATTCCGCATAAAGAACTCACGCGGCCACGTGTCAAATTGCCGAAGCGTTCGCGCACGCACGAATACGACGATCGAGCGACGCTGCGCGGGCGCAATTTCGTACCCGAAAGGTTTTGACGCGCCGGCCGGCGGCCGATGCCCGCGGCGTTCGGCCGGCCGAACCGGGATTGAGGCCTAAGAAATATCGTCTGCGGCAGCGTCTTTTCGCGCAGCGGTGTTAAGCGGCGTTGCGGTCGGAGGATCCCCACGGCCCGAGCTGGGCGCCCGTGGGCATTGCGTGATGCAGCATCAGCATCTCGCCGATGGTCTCGGAGGTTACCAGCCCGACGAGCTTGCCCGAGGCGTCGACCACGCCTACTGCGGGCGCGGATTTTTCCTGCAACAGCCTGAAGGCCTCATCCAGGCAGCGATTTTTGTTCATGGTTGGGATGCCGGCGGTCATGGCATCGGCGACGCGCGCGTGCGGTCCGCGTTGTTTGAGCGCGCGGATCAGGTCGCTGCGGCTGAGTATGCCTAGCGGCCGGCCATTGCCGTCGACCACCGGAAACTCGGTTAGGCTAGTACGCAAAAGCGTCTCGACCGCGGCGTCCACGTGCTCGTCCGGTGTCAGCGTCACGAACTGCGTCACCATCGCCGCCGTCACCGGCACCCCACGCGCCATGGCCCGTGTCGCCACCAGATGCGCCTCGGCGGAAGCGGCGAGATAGACGAAAATCGCGATGAAGATCAGAAGCGGATTGAAGAATAAACCAAAGAAGCCGAGCGCGAATGCCACCCATTGTCCAATCATCGCCGCGACCTCGGTGGCATGGACGTAGCCAAGCCGCGTAGCGAGCAACGCGCAACACGCGTCCGCCGTCCATGGGAAACGCCGGGATCAGATTAAAGAGCGCCAGAAAGAGATTAACTGCTGCCAGCCGGTCGATCATGCTGACGGTTGCACTGCTTAGTGCCGCAAGGTGCTCGGTGGAAAGATCCGCGCCGCCCACGAAGACAAGAAGGAGCGCGATGATGATGTTGACGGACGGCCCGGCAATGGCAACGAGGAATTCTTGGCGCGGCTGTTCCGGGATCCTCTCGAGGCGCGATACGCCGCCGATCGGCAGCAAGATCACGTCCGGCGTCCGGATGCCAAAGCCGCGCGCCGTGAAGATATGGCCGAATTCGTGCAGCAGCACGCACAGGAACAAAAGAACAATGAAGATCAGGCCGTTCCAGGCCGCTTGCGCGCCGCCCTCGATGTATTGCACGCCGAAAATCCAGGCGAGCAGCAAAACGAAAGTGACATGGATACGGATCGCCGTTCCAGCGACCGATCCAATATTCAGAGACCAGGACATTGCAGCCTCTTGCCAAGCCCTCAGGGTGTTTTCGCGTACCAATATACTGCTTGATGGTTGCTGCTTTAAGCGTGCATTTTGCTGCCGACGCATGAGCACCACCAACCCGACTTCGCAAAAGACATCCTTCGCGGCGCCGTTCCGTCACCCCGCATTCGCGGTGATATGGACCGCGACTCTCATTTCCAACGTAGGTTACTGGATGTACAGCGCGGCATCGGGCTGGCTGATGACCAGTCTCAACCCCGATCCGCTAATCGTAGCGTTGGTGCAGGCGGCCAGCACGTTTCCGATTTTTCTCATTGCGCTGCCGGCAGGCGCGTTCGCCGATATTTTCGACAAACGCAAATATCTCATTATAGTGGAGTCGCTCTACACCGTCGTTTCGGCGATTTATGCGGCGGTGGTGTGGTTCGGTTTGGCCACGCCTGCAAATTTATTGCTGTTCACGCTGCTGATCGGCGCTGCGGGCGCCTTAACCGCTCCTGCTTGGCAAGCGGTTGTGCCGTTGCTTGTAGCCGAGAGCGATTTGCCCGCCGGCATCGCCGCCAACAGCGTAGGCGTGAATATATCTCGTGCGCTTGGTCCGGCGCTGGGCGGCGCGGCAATTTCTGCATTCAGTATTACGGCTCCTTTTTTAGCTAACGCCGTTGCCAACCTTGGCATCGTCGGGTCGTTGGTCTGGTGGCGCGAGCCACGTCGGCGAAGCACGCTGTTGCCGGCCGAGCGTTTCGGCCAAGCCATTTGGGCGGGGCTCCGCTACGCCAGGCACAGCAGATATCTGCGTGCAACCGTGGTACGCGCGACCGGATTCTTTCTCTTCGCCAGCGCGTATTGGGCGCTGCTGCCGCTGGTCGCTCGCCAGCAAATCGTCGGCGGCCCGGGCCTTTATGGCGTTCTGCTCGGCGCTATCGGAGTGGGCGCCGTCGGCGGGGCGTTCTTTTTGCCGTGGCTGAAGTCGAGGCTAGGGCCGGATCGGCTCATGGCCCTCGGAGCGCTTGGTCAGGCGGGAACAATGCTGCTCTACGGCATGGCCCGCGATCCCGCGACCGCCCTTGCTGCCAGCGTGATTGCCGGCGCATCGTGGATCGCGGTACTGGCGATGTTGGGTGTGTCGGCGCAAGTCGCGCTACCCGATTGGGTCCGCGCTCGTGGATTAGCCCTGTATACGATGGCGTTCTTCGGCTGCATGACGCTCGGCAGCGTGGTGTGGGGCGAGGTTGCCGAACGGCTTGGATTATCCGTCGCGCATTTTCTTGCCGCCGGCGGCGCGATTGCCGCGATACCGTTGACGTGGCGCTGGAAGTTACAGATCGGCGCCACAGCGGACCTTTCGCCGTCCATGCATTGGCCGGCTCCGGTCACGGCGCAGAGCATCGCGCAGGACCGCGGGCCGGTGCTGGTGACGGTCGAGTATCGCATCGACCCGCATGACCGCGCCGCATTTCTGAAAGCGCTGGCTAGGCTAGAGCGACAGCGGCGCCGGGACGGTGCGTATGCTTGGGGTGTTTTCGAAGACGCCGCCGAAGTCGGGCGTATCCTCGAAACCTTCCTGGTCGAGTCATGGATGGAGCATTTACGCCAACACGAACGGGTTACGAATGCAGACCGGGTCGTGCAGCAGGCTGTGCAACGTTTCCATGTGCACGGAGCGCCCAAGGTGACGCACTACATCGCCGCCCAGGAGTAAGACTTCGTTTCCCACAACGGCAACACCGCCACCACGAGAGTGAGCGGTTTCGCGGCGGGCGCGGGCTTTAAAACTCGACGTCGAGTTCTTCCAGTTCGTCAGGTTCGAGCTTCGCCGCGGCGATCCATTCCTGCATTAGCGGCAGCGCCATGATGGCGCGGCAGTATGCGGCCGAGGGCGCGTCGAGTGCCACATCGTAGGTGATGAAGCGCGTGCATACCGGCGCGTACATGGCATCCGCCGCGCACGGCTTTTCGCCAAACAGATAAGGCCCGCCGTACTTTTCCAGACATTCGCGCCAGATCGCGGTGACGCGCTCGATGTCGGCGCGCGCGCCGGCCCAGGCTTTGAAGCCGGGAAAATGCGCCTTGAGATTCATCGGCAACGCCGAGCGGAGATTGGCAAAGCCCGAATGCATTTCGCCGGAGATGGCACGGCAATGCGCGCGCTGCGCACGGTCAGCGGGGAGGAGACCTGCATCCGGCCTGATCTCGTGCAAATATTGGGCGATCGCCAATGTGTCCCAGACTTTGATGCCGTCATGGAAGAGGCAAGGTACCAGAAAGGAAGGCGACAACAGCAGCAGTTCCGCTCGCGTCGAGGGGTCATCGGCGCCGATATGCTGCTCCTTAAAATCGAGCCCAGCCATTTTGCATAGCAACCAACCGCGCAGCGACCACGAACCGTAGTTCTTGCTGGCAATTGTCAAAGTGGTTTCGGGCATGCGCCTGGCTCGCCTTCAAAAGCTGTCGTTAACTCAAAGACTTATCCCTAATCGGAAAGCGCCGATTGCGGCACCCCTTGTCCGCCTCGAGCCTTCCCCATCCCACTGTGCAAACATGTTCACAATTTTGTCGCAGCGCAACAAAAAATGCACTAGCCTTCGTTTGGGGAGGGGGTCGAGGTTTAAAGCCGCCGCGAGGCGGCCCGCGGCACCCGTTGGATAACGGATGCTCTACCAAGCCTATCAAGCTCAGTCCGATTGGATAACGCCGGCAAAAGCGTGGGCGACGCTGGCGCTTGCCGCCGGCAACCAGCCGCTCGTCGCTGAGCATCCGGGTGTGCGCAATTTGACGGCGGCGTATGAGCTGATTTCCCGCTTCGGCCTTACCCACACTCGGCCGCCCTTCGGGATCCGCTCGGTCAATGTAGGCAACCGCGAAGTCGAAGTGCACGAAGAAGCCGCGCTCCAAACACCGTTCGGCACGCTTCTTCATTTCAAGAAAGATGTCGCGACGACCCAGCCGCGGGTGCTGCTGGTGGCGCCGCTAAGCGGCCATTTTGCCACGCTCTTGCGCGCCACGGTGCGCACCATGCTCCCTGAGCACGATGTTTTCATGACCGACTGGCATAATGCCCGCGACGTTCCGCTGATCGCCGGTCGCTTCGGCGTTGACGAATATGTCGAGCACCTGATCAAGTTTCTGGAGGTGATCGGGCCCGGCGCCCACGTGTTGGCGGTGTGCCAGCCTTGCGTCGCCGTCCTCTCCGCTGTTGCCGTCATGGCGCAGGCCGGAAACCCGGCGCAGCCGCGCTCGATGACGCTGATGGCCGGGCCGATCGACTGCCGGGTCAATCCGACCAAAGTCAACGAGCTCGCCAACAAACGCGATATCGGCTGGTTCGAACGGATGCTGACCGCCCTGGTGCCGATGCGTTACGCCGGCGCTTTTAGACGCGTCTATCCAGGTTTTGTGCAACTCGCCGCGTTCATGAGCATGAACATCGAGCGTCACGTGAAGGCGCACCAGGAGCTGTATGAAAATCTCAAGAACGGCAATCGGGAGAAGGCGGCAGCCACGAAAGCGTTCTACGATGAGTATTTCGCCGTACTCGATCTCACCGCTGAGTTTTATCTCGAAACCGTGCGCCTAATCTTTCAGGAATACGCGCTGCCGCTGGGCAAACTCGCGTGGCGCGGGCAAAGGATCGCGCCGAGCGCAATCCGCCGGACCATGCTGCTCACGGTCGAGGGTGAGCGCGACGATATCTGTGCGGTTGGTCAGACCGTCGCCGCGCACGATCTTTGCACGGGGCTTCGCCCGTACCTCAAACGGCATCACATGCAGGCCGGAGTCGGCCATTATGGGGTCTTCTCAGGCAAGCGTTGGGAAACCCAGGTCTATCCACTCGTCAAAAACGTGATCTTGTCGAGCGATTAGGCGCGCGCCATTCAGCCTCCGTTTCCACTGTCGTTTCCGTGATCGCCGTTTCCCACCTTATGATAGTCACTCCGCGGGTGTCCGCCCGGCAGCCCACAATTCATGTGCAAATAGCAGGACCCAGCGCCATAACCGGGAGCATAGGCGTAGATACCGGGCGCAAATCCTCCCGGATATCGGTAGTGAGCGTGGCGAATGTGATGCGGATGCGAGCTTTGCTCCGCGGCCGCTGCTGATCCCAATCCGAGAAAAACGGCCAGCGCCGGGACCGCGACGCTCGTGCCGAGAACGATGCGGAACATTTTTGCTGACATGGTGCGGGTATCCTTGCGGTTGTTACGCGCGCCGCCCCGCAAAGAAATTCTTTCACCCGCGCGGAGGTTGCTTGCGCCAAGCATTAAATTTCCGCAATGGTTGCGGCGCACAATCAACAAAGAGCAATTCGCAATAATTGATTGGCATCGCCCCGGACTTTATCCTCCCTGTCAGGGACCTCCACTCGTGCGGCACCCCTCATAGCAGCGATCGCCGCCGGATGCCTTGCACGCGGCCAGGCTTGGTTGACATCTCAGATAGCGGCCTCTGCTGTAACAGTCGCATACCGCTGATGCTTCCGTCGGTATCAGCAGCGCGGCACAGAAGCCAAACAGCGCCGCGCAGGCCAGGAGGCGCGTCATCGTCATCTCCTTATTTCGCCGCTGCGAGCATGATCCACCTGGTATGTTTGCGCACATCCCTTAGGCCGTTTCAAGCGATTGAGATGGTCGATGCGTGCGTAGTAAAATCCGGCGCGTTCTGCGCGGTAGCGCCGGTACCCGGGAGAAGCACAATGGCCACAAGCGTCAAACAAATGCTCGAAGCCGCCAACGCTGCGGTGCCGAAAATTTCGCCGGAAGAGGCGCGTAATCTGATCGCCAAAGGCAATACGCTGGTTGTCGACGTGCGCGACACGCCGGAGGTTCAGTTAAGCGGCAAGGTGGCCGACGCCATCCACGTCTCCCGCGGCATGCTGGAATTCCGTGCCGATCCCGATTTGCCCTCGCACGATAAGAATTTTTCCAAGGACAAGGCGGTCATCCTCTATTGCGGCTCCGGGGGGCGCGCGGCGCTCGCCGGCAAGATGCTCAAGGATTTGGGCTATGAGCGCGTTTACAATCTCGGCGGCTTAAAGGATTGGGTCGACTCAGGCGGCGCGATCGATAAGTAGATCGAGGTGGAGTGCTGGGTTTCGGAGCGAGTTGCGTCAAAGCGAGCGGGCACGCGATGCCGACAGATACATCTTCAATCATCGAGACACGTGGCCACCAGATGTTTCCACGACTGGAGGCATCGGAAATCGACCGCTTGCGCCGCTTCGGCGAAACCCGTCATTATGCTGCGAATGAACCTGTTTTCAAAGTCGGAGAAGTCGCGCCCGGCCTGGTGGTGATTGTAAAGGGAAAGATTAAAGTCACGCACCGGCAGACGTGGCATTCAAGCGCGCACATCACACTTCACGAGCCAGGTTCGTTCATGGGGGAGCTGGCGCAACTCGCAGCGCGGCCCGCTCTGGTGGATTCGCATGCCGAAGAGCCGGTCGAGGCGCTGGTCATCGCGCCCGATCGGCTCCGCGCTCTGTTCATCGCCGAGGCGGAGCTCGGCGAGCGCATTATGCGCGCGCTCATTCTGCGCCGCATGGGTTTGCTTGAAGACGGCACCGGCGGCCCGGTCATTATTGGGACGGCGAGCAATGGTGACGTTTTGAGACTAGAGGTATTCCTGCGACGCAACAGCCACCCGCATCAGCAGCTCGATCCCGAAATCGACACAGAAGCGAAAGCGTTGATCGAACGATTCCATGTGGATCCGGGCCAGTTGCCGATCGTGCTCTGCCCCGGCGGGGAGCTCCTGCACAATCCCACAGAGACGCAGCTTGCACGCTGCATCGGCCTGCTAAGGCCGCTCGACCCAGATCGCGTTTATGACGTGGCGGTGGTCGGCGCCGGACCGGCCGGATTGGCGACGGCCGTCTATGCCGGTTCGGAAGGCCTCTCGGTCTTGATGCTCGATTGCCGGAGTTTTGGCGGTCAGGCCGGCGCCTCCGCCCGGATCGAAAACTACCTCGGCTTTCCCACCGGCATCAGCGGAATAGCGCTTATGGCGCGCGCCTATAATCAGGCGCAAAAGTTCGGGGTTGAAGTCGCCATACCTACTGAGGCGATCAGTCTTGCGCAGGCTGGGGCGGGCGCGGCGAACGGCGATTTGACGTTGAATCTACAAGAGCGCCAGAGCGTTGTTGCCCGTTCGGTCGTAATCGCGACCGGCGCTCGCTACCGGCGCCCCGCTCTCGACAATCTCGATGCGTTCGAAGCGACCAGTGTCCACTATTGGGCTTCATCGCTGGAAGTGAAGCTCTGCGCCAGCCAGGAGGTCGCGCTGGTCGGCGGCGGCAACTCGGCCGGCCAGGCGGCCGTCTATCTTGCCAGCAAAGCTTCCAAGGTGTGGGTTTTGGTGCGCGGGCCAGGATTGACGGCCATGTCGCAATACCTCGTCGATCGCCTCACCAGCATTGGCAACATTGAGGTTGTGACCAACACGCATGTTACGGCGCTGGAGGGCTCCGGCGGGATGCTCACGGCGATCCGTTGGCAGCAAACCGGTACGGCCGAAGAAACGCGCAAAGAAATAAAGCACTTGTTTTTGTTCATCGGCGCCGACCCAAACACCGATTGGCTCGCTGGCTCCGATGTCGCGCTCGACGCCAAAGGATTCGTAAAGACGGGGAGCGATTTGGGCAACGGACGCCATGCGCTCGAGACGAGCAGAGACCGCGTTTTTGCCATTGGCGACGTCCGTTCCGCATCGACCAAACGTGTCGCCGCCGCCGTCGGCGAAGGCGCGCAGGTCGTTGCGGCAATTCACGGGGTCCTTGCCGGCTTTGGAGAAACGGTGCACCGGCCGGCGCGGAGCGGCTAAACAGGTCAGATCACCGCATCGCCGCTGCGATGTTGCCGCCGTCGACGGTGGTGACGCTGGCGGTTGTTTTTACCTCTAGGGCCAAATGCACGAACGCCTGCGCTACGTCATCGGCGGTCACCTCGCGGCCGAGCAGATTGCCGGTCATGTAGTCGTTCTCCGACACGCCGCGGGCTTTGGCTCGCGCTTTTATAAAATCTGCCGTCAGTAGACCGGAGCGAATGCGATCGGCGTTGACGGCGTTGGCGCGGATGCCGTCTGCGCCGTAATCGACGGCGTATTGGCGCATGAGCGCCATCAGCGCCGCTTTGGGAATGCCGTAGGGGCCGAAATTCGCTCCTGGATTGACCGCCTGTTTGGAGACGTTGAAGAGAAGGCAGCCGCCGGTCTGTTGTGCCAGCATGATTTTGACTGCCGCCTGCGCAGCATGCTGCTGGCCGTAGAAATTCAATTCAAAGCTCTTGCGCAGAACATCCTCGTCGACTTCGCCGATGCGGCCCTGCCAGGCGGCGCCGGCATTGGCCACGAGAATGTCGAGGCCGCCGAACTCTTCCGCCACCCGATCAAAAGCCGATTGCACCGATGCAGCGAGTGTTACGTCACACTCGATCGCGAGCGCGTTCGGACCGATCGCTTTGGCTGTTTCGTTTGCCCCGGCAAGATCAATATCGAGAGCCGCGACTTCCGCGCCGGCGGCCGCGAACGCCTTCGCGGTTGCGCGGCCGATCGCTCCGCTCGCGCCCGTGACGACGGCGATCTGGCCGGCAAGGGGCGGCGCGGCCCGCATATTGAGCTTGGCCTGCTCGAGTGCCCAATATTCGACATCGAACATGTCGGCTTCGGAGATCGATTCGAACTGGCCGCTGCGCTCGGCGCTGCTGACGACCGCGATCCATTCCTCGGCAATGTCGGCTGCGATGATCGCGTCCGACTTCGTTTGCCCGAGACCGAACAAGCCTGATCCCGGCACCAAGACGACGCGGGGCAGGGGATCGAGCTCGCGCTTGCCGCCGCCGGTCCGCTTGTTGTGCCGCGCAAAGTAATTGCGGTAGCGTTCGACAAACTTTGCCGCCGCTTCTCGGGTTGCCGTTGCAAAGTCGGCCAAATTGCCTTGCTCGGCGTGCGGCAAAACCAGCGGCCAGTTTTTGGTGCGGATGGTGTGGTCGGGCGTTACTACGCCGCCTTCGCCTAGTCGCGACAAGTCCGACTGCAAGATATCCAAAACAGTCTGGTTGCCGCGAAACTCGAGCACCAGCCGCCGCCAAGCGCCCTCGATTTTTTCGTCCTGCTGGCTGCATGCGCCGCGAACGATTGGCGCGAGTTCGGCAACCGGCTCCGCATCTCGCCTTTTGGGGGCGACGGCCCTAGATTTGCTGTTGCGCTCAAGAAAATCCTCGGCGAGCGAGATTGCCTCGATCATGCGCTCGTAGGCTTGGCGCGCGTCGTCGCCCCAGGTGACGATGCCATGCTTGCCGAGAATGAGGCCGTCGCGCGGCCTCACCCGTTCGAAAACTTCGATCGCTTTTTTGGCGAGACCGAAACCCGGCATGAGGTAGGGCACGTAGGCCAGCCGTCCAGCGAAGACATCCGCGCATTTTTTCTCGCTGTCGGGCTGATCGATGACCCCGAGCACAGCGGTGGCATGGGTGTGGTTGACATATTTTTGCGGCAGAAAAGCATGCAGCATGATTTCGACGGACGGATTTGGCGCTGCCGGATCGATCAAGTTGGCGCGTTCGAACGCGACCAAGTCGTGGTCGGCGATTGCTTCGCGAGCCCGCAGCGCTCGCAACGGGTCAAGCCGCACGGCCGGCAGGCCCGCCGGCTCAATCGCCGCCATGTCCGCGCCGCTCGCTTTGACATAAATGACATCCACCTCCTGGCTGAGAAGGTCGCAAGCCTTAGACTTCAGCGACGTGTTGCCGCCGCCGTGCAAAACGAGCTTGCGGTCGCGGCCGAGAAGCCGCGTCGCGTAAACGAGCAGCGCCAAGTCGCGCGCAACACCGGATTTGGCGCCGCGCGCAATCAGCGCCTCGGCGTCACGCTCGACCCAGCCGCTTTGCATGGCGGGATGCGGTCAACCGCCGGCGAAGCGGCGCGACCACCAGCCGCTGCGGCGCGGCTGATCGGCAGTCTCGGTGTCGCCGATTTCAGTGATGACCGGCTCTACTGCGGGAACCGGCGCATGTGCCGACGGCGATTGCGAGGGTTCTAAACCCGCGCCGCTTGGCGCGGGTTCGCGCACCGTCGAGCGGCGCCGCGGCGCGGACTCCTCGACTGGGCTGGGCGAGGATGCTGTTGGCGGTTGGGCCGCCAGCGGCTCCGGAAACGCCGGAGCAGGGGAGGTGGGTGGCGGCGAGGCATCGAGATCGGCTACCGCTTCGGTCAAGTTGGACTCGACCGCGGGTCCGGCAGACAAATCCTCGGCCGTAGCCTGCGGGTGCGGCGATTCAGAAGCGTCGCGGTCGTGCCAAGTGGGCGTTGCTTCCTGGTCGCGATCCATCCGATTGCGCCTTCCGCCGCGCCGGCCGCGTCGTCGTCGGCGTCGCTCGCCTTCACGCTCCAATTCGGCGTGGCCGACGTCGGGTTGATCCGCTTCTTCGGCCACCTCGCCGACCGACGAGTCGGCGAAACTGTCGGCTCCAGGCTCGGCCGCTGCCCCAATATCGTCATGGTGCGGCGCTTGATCGTGAACCAATGCTTCGCCGCCGTTGCGTCCGCCGCGTCGCCGCCGTCGTCGACGCCTTCGGCCTCCGCCCTCCGCCGGTTCAGCGGCCGCGGCGAGAGGACCTTCGTCGCCCTCGCCGTCAATCGCATCGACTGCTTCGGGTTGTTCGAGCTCGTCCTCTTCTTCGAGGGGGACGGTTTGGCTTTCGGCCCGCTCGGCCAAGGCCTTCGCTGCCTCTGGCGTGTGAACCTGCTCGCCGCGGTCGATTGCGAAGGCTTGCGGCGCCGAGAGTGTGTCGTCGGCATTGATGGTGATGACGATGGCGAAGCGCTCCTCGAGCGCCCTTAAATGAGCGCGCTTATGGTTGAGGACATACAGCGCAACGTCGCGGCGGGTGCGCACAATTAGATTGTGCGTGGCGCCCTTGATCAGCTGCTCCTCCAACGCCCGTAGCACTTGCAGCGCCAGCGAGGAGACCGAGCGGACGTGACCGCTGCCGCCGCAATACGGGCACTTCTCCGTTGAGCTTTCCAATACGCTGGTACGAATGCGCTGACGCGACATTTCCAAGAGGCCGAAATGCGAAATGCGGCCGACCTGGATTCGCGCCCGATCCTGCTTGAGGCACTCCTTGAGCCGGCGCTCGACGGCGCGATTGTTGCGCTTTTCGTCCATATCGATGAAATCAATGACGATGAGGCCGGCAAGATCGCGCAGGCGCAGCTGGCGCGCGATCTCGTCCGCCGCTTCCAAATTAGTCTTGAGCGCGGTGTCCTCGATGTGATGTTCGCGTGTCGCACGGCCCGAATTGACGTCGATTGCGACCAGAGCCTCGGCTTGATTGAGTACGACGTAGCCGCCGGAGCGCAATTGCACGACCGGCGAGAACATGCCGTCGAGCTGATTCTCGACGCCGTAGCGGGACAACAGCGGCTGCGCGTCGGCGTAAAGCTTCACGTTTTTGGCGTGGCTCGGCATGAGCATGCGCATGAAGTCCTTGGCCTCTTGGTAGGCCTCGGAGCCTGCGACAATCACCTCGTCAATATCCTTGGAATAGAGGTCGCGGATCGAGCGTTTGACCAGCGAACCCTCCTCATAGACGAGTTTGGGCGCGGTCGATTTCAGGGTGAGATCGCGCACCGTTTCCCACAGGCGAAGCAGATACTCGAAGTCGCGCTTGATTTCGATTTTGGTGCGGGCCGCGCCAGCGGTGCGCAAAATCACGCCCATGCCCTCGGGGACTTCAAGCTCCTGTGCGATTTCCTTCAGCCGCGCGCGATCTTCGCCGCTGGTGATTTTGCGACTGATACCGCCGCCGCGCGCGGTATTCGGCATCAAGACCGAATAGCGTCCGGCCAGCGACAGGTAGGTGGTCAGCGCCGCTCCCTTGGTGCCGCGCTCCTCCTTGACCACCTGCACCAGCATGACTTGCCGACGCTTGATCACTTCCTGGATTTTATACTGGCGGCGATAGCGCGGCGCGCGATCCGGCACTTCTTCCAGCGCGTCGGCGCCACCGACCGATTCGACCACCTCTTCGGCATCAACCGCCTCTTCGGCGGCTCCGTTGTCGTTGTCGTTCTCGGCGCCGTTAGCGTGCTCGGGAGCATCTGCAACGGCGCCGGCGCCGGTGGCTTCGTGGCTTTCGCCAATTGGCGTGACTGGAGCTGCCGCATCGCCCACTTCGGCGCGGTCAGGTGCCCGGGCGATCGGCGGCTCACCGGGTTCGGATTCCCCTTCGCTGGCGGGTGCGCCAGCGTGATCCGGTAGATGTTCGGCCGCGAGGCTTTTCGCGTGCTCGATTTCACCGACAGATTCAGAAACGGTGGGTCCTTCGGTGTCCTCAGCTTCGACGGCGGCTTCGTCCTGGAGCGCCGTTTCGTCGGCTGGCGGCGCGTCAGGGTATTCGTTTGGCGGAGCTTCCTCGCGATGCGTCGCCGACGCTTCGCCGTGCACCGCCTCGTCGTCGCGTCGCGCGGCGCGCGACTGGTCGTGTCCGCGATGTCGCCGCGAACGCCGGTCGGCCTCATCTTCCGCCGCGCGTTGCGCGCGGCCCTCTTCGTCGATCAAGGCCTGCCGGTCGGCGACGGGGATTTGATAGTAATCGGGATGAATTTCGCTGAAGGCGAGGAAGCCGTGGCGGTTGCCGCCGTAATCGACGAAAGCGGCCTGTAGCGACGGCTCGACGCGCGTCACCTTCGCCAGATAGATATTGCCTCGTAATTGCTTACGATGCGCGGATTCGAAGTCGAATTCTTCGACGCGGTTGCCACGCAGCACGACCACCCGGGTTTCCTCCGGGTGAGCGGCGTCGATGAGCATTTTGTTGGCCATTGCAAATCTCGTGAAGAAAGGCTGACCGCGCGCTCCACGCCGCTGCGGCGGGAAGGTCGCGTGATCTGCGCGTTTGTTGGGGAAGGAAACGGATGGCGGACACCGGGCGCGACGAACGGAAAGGCTCAAGTTTGCCGGCGCCCGCCATGCCGGCGGTGCCGTACCAATCCGATCGAACGTGTCGCGCCTCTAACATGAACTCCAAACCCGTGGACCGCGGCGCTCTCGCCGCCGCGACAACTCCAATCGATGACGGCTTTCGGCGGCTCGCCCGACAGCCTCAACTGCCCGCGCGCGCCGAGGTCCGGTTGCCCTTTTCCTTGCGACACCTGGCGCACTCATCATCCGAAGCGGTCGACGCCACCTCTGGCGCCGGAGCGGACCCGAGCGTCGCGGCCGCCCCCGCTGTCAGCAGGGAAAGTCGCGGCAGCCGCGCCAGATGCCTGACGGGGCGCAACCGGAACCAATAACCGTCAGCACGCCCTTCTTAAGGCCCTGCCTGCGGAATTGGCAAGTCGCCTATGGGATTTATGCGTATTGCCGGGTCCGAAAGCTGCCGCCGTCACCGCGTTCCACACCCAATATGGGGATTTAAGTTTGAGTTAACCACGCCTGCCTAATGCAGTAAGAGGGGCGCAAAGGGGTAGCGACCGATGCCTTTTCGGGGCGCGAGCTGGGCCGTCCTTGGGTTGCTTTTTGTCGCAGGCGCCGCGATGGCGGAAACGCCGCCGCGCGAGATCGCATCGGCGGCTGATTCGTCACCGGTGGCGACCGACGCTGGTCTTGGCGGCGACGATTCGCAAACGCGGTTCGTCCTGGAACTCAGCCGCAAGGTCGAACTCCGCGCCTTTACGCTTGCCGATCCTTATCGCGTGGTGATCGATTTGCCGCAAGTTACATTTCGCCTGCCGCCCAGGACGGGCGAAAGCGGCCGCGGGCTGATCAAGGCCTTTCGCTTCGGCCTCGTCATGGCCGGCGGTTCGCGTATAGTTTTCGATCTCACCAAGCCCGCGCGCATCGAGATGGCTTCGGTTTCCGAAACGACACCGGGCGGGCCGGCACAGATATCGCTCGAACTTGCGAGCACCGATCGCGAGAGCTTTTTGCGGCACATCGCGCTCGACAATAAGCCCACGCGACCCGACGACCCGCGCGTGGCGCCCAATCCCGCGCAGGCCGACGCGCGGCCGGTTGTGGTTCTCGATCCCGGCCACGGCGGCATCGATACCGGCACCAAGGGTCCGAACGGCGAGATGGAAAAGGACATAGTGCTCAAACTTGCCGAACGCCTGCGCCAGCGCATCGAAAAAGCCGGCAAGTACCGCGTGCTCATGACCCGCAGCGACGACACCTTTGTGCCGCTCGCCGACCGGGTGCATTTCGCGCGCGCCGCCAACGCTTCGCTGTTTGTCTCTATTCATGCCGACGCGCTGCCGCGCCGCGAAGGAGATGCACAGGGCGCGAGCGTCTATACGCTGTCCGATACGGCGTCTGATTCGGAGGCGGCGCGGCTCGCCGAGCAGGAAAACCGCGCCGATATCATTGCCGGCGTCAACCTTAAGACCGAGCCCGAGGATGTCGCCGGAATTCTGCTTGACCTCGCCGAGCGCGAGACCAAGGGCTTTTCGCTGCAGTTTGCGCGCAAGCTTTTGGCGGAACTGAAAAGCGTAACGCGGCTGCATAAGGAGCCGCTGAAATCGGCCGGATTTCGCGTGCTACGGGCTCCGGATATACCTTCGGTGCTTATCGAGCTTGGTTATGTGTCGAACCGCTCCGACCTGCAGTCCCTTCTTTCCGAAGCGTGGCAGAATCGAACGGCTGACACGATCGCGCAGGCCGTCGATTCCTACTTCACGACGCACGTGGCCGGCGCACGCGCCGGCGCAAATTAACACTTCCAGTTTTGCGGCGTGCTACGGCCATAGCGGCCTCAGTTTGAACAAAAAACCAAGCGACGAGACGCAATGCAGAACGGGGATTGGGGGGAGTCGGAAACAATCGGGCGCGAGCGCGTGTTCGCCATTCTGCCGGCCAAAAGGCGAGGAAGGCAGGGCGCGCTGGCGACGGGGCACCGGCGATGAGACTTCTGTTGCGCTTCCTCGGCTTCCTCTTCACCGCCGGAACTATCCTTTTTGTCGCGGCGGTCTGTGCGACGGCGGCCGTTTTGTGGCATTTCTCCAAAGATTTGCCGGACTATTCTCAACTGCAGAATTACGAGCCGCCGGTAATGACGCGTGTCCACGCCGCCGATGGTTCACTGCTTGCTGAGTATGCCGACGAACGCCGGCTATACTTGCCCATTCAGGCGATTCCGAAGCTTGTAACCAACGCCTTTATCGCGGCGGAGGACAAGAGCTTCTATCAGCATCCCGGGGTAGACGTGTACGGGATTGCGCGCGCGGCGCTGCTTTACGCGCAAAACTTCGGCCGCGGCCGCCGGCCGCAGGGCGCTTCCACCATCACGCAGCAGGTCGCGAAGAATTTCCTCCTCAGCAACGAATTGTCGGTCACGCGCAAGATCAAGGAAGCGCTACTGGCGCTGCGGATCGAACGCGCCTATTCGAAGGACAAGATTCTCGAATTGTATCTCAATCAGATTTACTTGGGGCTCGGCGCTTATGGTGTCGCCGCGGCTTCGCTTCTCTATTTCGACAAGTCGGTGCATGAACTGACTATAGCCGAAGCCGCCTACCTCGCGGCGCTGCCCAAGGGTCCCAACAATTACAATCCGTTCCGGCGCCGCGACGAAGCCATCGCGCGGCGCAATTACGTGATCGATCGCATGATGGAAGACGGCTACATCACGGCCGAGGCCGGGGAAAAAGCTAAGAAAGATCCGCTCGCCGTCGCTGTTCGCCCGACCGGTGCCCACACCTTTGCCGCCGAATATTTCGCTGAAGAGGTGCGCCGCTACATCTTCGAGAACTACGGGGAGAAGAAGCTTTATGAGGGCGGACTTTCCGTGCGCACCACGCTCGACCCGAAAATGCAGGTGCTGGCGCGCAAGACCATGATCAGCGGGCTCGTCAATTTCGACGAGTCGCAAGGCTGGCGCGGGCCGGTCACGAAAATTCCGCTCGAAGGCGATTGGGGCTTAAAGCTTGCCGACGTGAAGTCGCTTTCCGACATCGATCCGTGGCGGCTTGCCGTCGTGCTTGAGGTGAATGACCAGTCGGCGCGGATCGGCTTGCAGCCGGCGCGCGATCCCGGCGGCGCTGTGATCAAGGATCGGCAAGTCGGCATCATTCCGCTTGACGGTATCAAATGGACGAAGCCCGCGAGTGCGCCGGCCAAACAAACCTTGCGCGTGAGCCAAATCCTGGCGCCGGGAGATGTAATCTATGTCGACCCGCTGCCCGAGCAGGGCCAATTTCGCCTGCGCCAAGTGCCGGAAATCTCCGGCGCGATGGTGGTGATGGATCCGCGCACCGGCCGCGTGCTGGCGATGGTCGGCGGGTTTTCCTACGACCAGAGCCAATTCAACCGCGCAACGCAGGCGCTGCGTCAGCCGGGCTCGTCATTCAAGCCGCTGGTCTATGCCGCCGCGATCGACAATGGCTACACGCCCTCGACCATTGTGCTCGACGCTCCAATCGAGGTGGATACCGGCCCCGGCGGCGGCGGCATTTGGAAGCCGGAAAACTACGGCGGCAAGTTCTTTGGACCTTCGACATTGCGCTTCGGGCTCGAACAATCGCGCAACGTGATGACCGTGCGGCTCGCGCAAGATATCGGCATGCCGCTCATCGCCGAGTATGCCAAACGCTTCGGCGTCTATGACGATCTTCCGCCTTATCTGTCGTATGCGCTCGGCGCCGGCGAAACGACCGTGCTGCGCATGGTCACCGCGTATTCGATGCTCGACAATGGCGGTCGCAGGGTGAAACCGACGTTGATCGACCGCATCCAGGACCGATACGGCCACACCATCTACAAGCACGATCAGCGGGAATGCATCGGCTGTGATGCGGAGAAATGGGAAAATCAGCCCGAGCCCACGCTTGTGGACCGCCGCCGGCAGGTGATCGATCCGATGACCGCCTACCAGATCACCTCGATGATGGAAGGCGTGGTGCAGCGCGGCACCGCGACCGTGGTGCGCGATGTCGGCAAGCCGATCGCCGGCAAGACCGGCACCACCAACGAGGAAAAGGACGTCTGGTTCATCGGCTTTTCCCCGGACATCGTGTGCGGCGTCTATATGGGTTACGACAAGCCGCGCCATATCGCGCGGCTCGCCACCGGCGGCCACTTGGCGGCGCCGGTCGTGCGCGACTTCCTTAAAGTCGCGCTCGCTGACAAACCGCCGATACCTTTCCGCGTGCCGCCGGGCATCAAGCTCATTCGCGTCGACGCCAAGACCGGTATGCGCGCCGGTCCGGGCGATCCGCACGCCATTCTTGAAGCGTTCAAGCCCGGCACGGGCCCCCCTGACAACTACTCGGTGGTCGGCGCCGAATCCGCGGGCGGCAGCATCGCAAACCCGGTATCGCCGGATGCCGAGCGCGCAATCCGTTCAAGCGGGACGGGCGGGTTGTACTGAGGTCGCGGATCAGGAATCGGGGATCACGCATCAGGCATCAGACCTGATCCCTGACTGCTGGATATCTGATCCTGATATGCATTGACACTTGATCCCCATCTCCTGCTATCTGATCCTCCACATGCGCGCGGAAATCGAAAACATGGTCGGCGAGATCAGGCAGTCGGTCGGGCTGCTGAGGAGGCATCTTTGACGTCGACAAGGCGCGCGCGCGGCTGAACGAGCTTAATCGCCAGGCCGAAGACCCCAATTTATGGAACGACCCGCAGCGCGCCGGCCGCTTGATGCAGGAGCGCACCGCGCTCGACGACCAGCTCGGAGCGATTGCGCGCATTGAACAGGAACTCGACGATCAGCAGACATTGATCGAACTCGGCGAAGCTGAAAAAGACCAAAAAGTCGTCGCCGAAGCCGAGGCGGCCTTGCACCGATTGCAGGCAGACGTCGCGCGCCGGCAGCTCGAAGCGCTGCTTGCCGGCGAGGCCGATGCCAATGACGCTTATCTCGAAGTTCATGCCGGCGCCGGCGGTACCGAAAGCCAGGACTGGGCCAACATGCTCGCGCGCATGTATGTGCGCTGGGCGGAACAGCACGGCTACAAGGTCGACTATATCGAGGAGACGGAAGGCGAGGGCGCCGGGATCAAATCGGCCACCGTCGAAGTCAAAGGCCGCAACGCTTATGGCTGGCTCAAGACCGAGAACGGCGTGCACCGGCTCGTGCGCATCTCGCCGTTCGACGCCAACGCGCGCCGTCATACGTCGTTCGCCAGCGTCACCGTCTATCCTGTTGTCGACGACCGCATCCACATCGACATCAAAGAGTCCGACGTGCGCGTCGACACCATGCGCGCCGGTGGCGCCGGCGGTCAGCACGTCAACAAGACCGAATCCGCGGTCCGCCTCACCCACATTCCGACCAACATCGTCGTCGTATGTCAAAACGACCGCTCGCAGCACCGCAACCGCTCGCAAGCATGGCAAATGCTGCGTGCCAAACTTTACGAGGCCGAACTGAAAAAGCGCGAGGAAAAAGCCGCTGCCGATCAGGCCGCCAAGACCGACATCGGTTGGGGCCACCAGATCCGCTCCTATGTGCTGCAGCCCTACCAGATGGTGAAGGATTTGCGCACCGGCGTGTCGACTTCGAATACCGGCGCCGTGCTTGACGGCGACATCGACCGCTTCATGGAGGCGGCGCTGGCGCAAAAAGCGTTCGGCGGCGAAGCAAAAGACGTCGAGGACGTGGAATAGCTTTATCTAGGAGGGTGGGACTTCACCTCCCGCCGGGCTCAGATGCGCGTTTTGGGGCGCAGCAGACTTCGACCCAAAGCAAAACCGGCTGGAGATGCCGTCGCTATTGACCCATTTCGGACATGCACGACGCTGCTGACCTACTTCGTCATTAACAGCGGCGTCGATGCCATATAAAGCATCGACAGCCACGTCTTGCACTCCGGCTTCGCCGACATTTGGGATTCCGGCTGAGCGCCGAAGGGGAAGGTATCTGTTACTGAACCGCTCTACGGCTCCGCGACAGAGATGCTCCACGCGATACCTGAACCGATGAGTCCCGCGAGATTGCGACTCAGATCAAATTCGGGATGGTCTGTAAGTGCGGCCGCAGCTGCGTCACCAAGGGGCTTGGCTCCGGCCAGCGCGCGCAGGAACGCCGCACCGCCCGACGGCAGCAAGCGTACCTCAACGTCGAGATACGGCCGGATCACGAGTGCGTCTTCACCGTACCAATTCTCGACAGGCGCGAGGTCCCGCAGACCCGAGTTCATTTCCCAGATCGTTACGATCGGATGCGGCGAGCGGACGATTTCCGCCGACGGGTGTAAATCGACGCGGATGGCGCCGAGGGTGGAGACATCCACGGCAGCGAACTCGGCCACCCCGAGCGGCGTCGCGTCAACTGCGTGATAAGCGCGGGTGCGCGCAGCCTCAAGCCGGGCTACGTCAGCGACGTAAGCCACCTCACGTGCCGGCTCGAACTTGGCAATGAAGGCGGCGAATTCGTCTCCATAGGTCGCGAGCAGCGGCGTCCTCGGCGGTTGCTCAAACACGAAGAGCTGGGCCATCGCGGCAAAGAATTCTTCGCCCACAATCTTCTCGACAACAGGGAAGCGGCTCTTAAGTGCATTCACTAAGCTCGCAGCCACGTTGTTGCGATAAACGGCAAACCGCCTCGTTGGAATTGTTTCATTGTGCGCAGCGAGGCCGGCGGGAATCGGTCGCGCGGTGTCGAGCAGCGCCCGCGCAAACGCAATCTCGAACGATGTGGACATGGTCGCGCTCATGCCGCCGACGCGCGCGACGCGCGGGCAAGAATATCATGCGCCTTGATCGCTTCCCCACATAGCGTTCGCCATTCCGGAACGTTGTTGTCCCACTCGATCAAGGTCGGAATTGCTCCAGTTCGCGTGATAAGTTGCGCATAAAGCGCCCAGATCTCTTCCGCGATCGGCGATCCGTGGCTGTCGATAAGGATCGGCGCGCCAGCGTCATCCGCCCCCTCGTCGTGGCCGCCCAAATGGATTTCCTTCACGCGGTCAATTGGAAACGACTCCAAATACGACAGCGCCTCGGTGCCATGATTTTGTGCCGAGACAAAGACGTTGTTGACATCAAGCAGTAACCCACATCCCGTCCGCTCCGATATTTGCTTTAGGAAGTCCACTTCCGGGATCGAGCTTTCGGTCAAGCAAACATAGGTTGCCGGATTTTCGAGCAGCATTTGTCGTCCGAGCGTTGTCTGGACCTCGTCGATGTGCTCTGCGACGCACGCCAGCGTCCGCCACGTATAGGGTAGTGGCAGGAGATCGTTGAAGTAGACCCCGTCATGGGACGACCAAGCGAGGTGCTCGGAGAAGCTCTCGGGCTCATAGCGATCGCACAGGACTTTAAGTCGTGCGAGGTGGTCGGCATCGAGCGGTTGCATCGAGCCGATCGACAGACCGACGCCATGAACCGACAACGCATAACGCTCGCGCAACGCGGCGAGCTGCGCATGGGGCCGTCCTCCAGCCCCCATATAGTTTTCGGCGTGGACCTCAAAGAAGCCGACGGGCTGTGCGGCAGCGATGATGTCGCGAAAATGCGCTGGCTTAAACCCGACGCCCGGCCGCGCCGGAAGGTTTGCGACAATCGCCACGGTTCGAGTTTAACCTCGCTCAGTGCGTCACATCGAGGCGAACGCTTGGCCGCCCCCGTCTCGTTGCCGGGTCAGGACTTGCTCGGCTCGAGCGAACCCGAGCCCGCCGGTGTGCGGATTGTCGCGCAGGTTCCCTTTGGCACGTACTTCCAGGCATTGCCCTGGTAATCGGCACTTGCGGTACCGGCACAAGTGGTGCCGGGGCCCGCTGCGCAGTCGTTGTCGCCCTTCGTGGCGATGCCAAAGCATTTGTCCATAGTAGGCTGCGGAGGCTTAGGCCCGGCGAATGCCGGTGCGGTAATCATGGCCAGAGCCGCGGCCAAGGCACTGGCGATCGCCGCGGCGGCGGGGATGTTTTTCGCATTCATGTTCGCGGTCCTTTTCAAACTAAAGATACTGCATTTCGGTAAAAGCAAAATCGGGGGGACTTCATAGCAAAGCGGGACCGCTATGACACGCGCCGATCCATGGTGAAGTGGCGGCCGCGTCACAATCGTGTGATGGCGGCGGTTGTGCCTACTTCACCTTCATGGTGTGCGTTGCGTCCCAGTCAGGCCCCGGCGGCAACTTGAGAAATTCGCAGCACCGCTCCCACATGATGCGAGCGGGCTGCTCTGACGGTCGCACGACCAAAAGATCCTGAAACAATTGCATAGCCACGCCAAAATCGCGCGCTCGATAGGCGGCAAGGCCGGAATCGTACAGCGCGACCCAGCTGGGCGGTTTGGTTCCGGGTTCGGCGACTGCAAGCAACTCGTAAATTGCCAACCCGCCGATCCGTCCATAGACCATCAGCCGGTCGAGCTCGCGCGCCTGGATGCGGTCTCCCGCAAGCTGACGCGTTTCCTCGCCGATGATGATGTTGGTGCCGTATTCCTTGTTGGCGGCCTCAAGCCGGCTCGCAACATTCACGGCGTCGCCGATCACGGTGTAGTTGAGACGGACCTCCGATCCAATATTGCCGACCAGCATTCCACCGGAATTAATGCCGATCCGAATCTTCAGGGGATCGCCTTTGTCATCGGTCTGTCCTAGTTCGCGCAGGGCTAGTTGGCACGCGAGTGCCGCCCGGCACGCGTCGATGGCGTGATCCGCGTTCGTCGCCGGCGCGCCCCAGAACGCCATAACCGCGTCGCCGATGAATTTGTCGATCGTGCCGCCGTGTGCGCTCACCTCGCGCGACATGAAGTCAAGAAAACTGGAAAGCAACGGGATGATGCCGTCGCCGAGCCGCTCAGACAGGCCGGTGAAGCCGGCGATATCGGCGAATAACACCGTCATCGTTCGGACCGAACCGCCCGGCCGGGGTTCGACACCCGCGCGCACCAGCATTTTCACCAGGTCTGCGGGAATGTATTTCCGGAAGGCGGCCAACCCTCCGGCCATGTCGGCGATCGCCGTCGAGAGATTCTCAAGTTCGGCGAGGTGCGACGGACGCCGTCGCACTTGATCGAGTTCGAACCGTTCGACGTGTTTGAGTTCGTCGACGACCGCAATCAGCGGTTTGGCGATGACCCACCGGGCGAGCCAGGCAGAGAGCACCGCGGCGACAAGAATCAAAATGGCTAAGCCAATGAGCAAATGCCGGATTGTCGTTTCGATGGGGCCGAGAAACTCGGCTTCTGGAATGACCGTCGCCAGCGTCCAGCCGGGAAAGGCAAGCGGAGTTAAGTTGACCGTGTACGCATTGCCGGCGGAGACAAATCGCATCCGATACGCCGCTTTCTTGTCACCGTCGTACGAATTCCCCGCTTTTTTGAACGCGCCCTGCGCGATCGGCAGCAATGGCTGATCCGACCGCTGCATATTGAGCTCATCGGCATCTGGATCGGGTGCTGCGACCGAAGTCCCGTCCCGACCCAGGATGAAAGCCGCACCTGTCTTGCCAACGGAAAGTTGCGACAGAAACTGCGCGAGCCGCGTGTTTTCGATGACAACCGCGAGCACCCCTTGACGCTTCTGATACACGTCGACCGGGCCGACATAAGCAATCGACGGACGTGCGCCGACCGGATAGGCGGTGACTTCTAACCAGACCGGTTCGTCCGTTTTGATGCCCGAGCGATACCACTCCTGTTCCGTGACATGATAATCGGTATCTTCGAACCTGCGCTTTTCGAATTCAATGTCACCGACCACGACCTGATATTTGTCGATGCGCCGCTTGATCACACCATCGACCGGCGCGATTTCCATCATCTCCAGACCTAGATCGCCGAGCTTATGTGCGGCAAAAAGCGCTCCGTCGGGCCAGCCGAACGCCACCCAGGAGACACTCGGCTGAGCCTGTAGTTGCGAGAGAAAGACAAACTCGCGCTTGTCCGCCTCGCGGGTCTCAAGCACGTGTTGAACGAACAGCGTGCGAATCGCGGTGTGCGCGGCGCGGGCTTGGGTCGTGATGGCGTCGAGTTCTTTTTCCACCGCAGAAACGATCTGTTCATTGATCGTCGCTGCAAGCGCGTGGCTGTTCTCTTCTGCCGTACGCCACCACAACATGTGGACGCCGGCGGCACTTGTCACAATTGACGCTAGCACGAGGCTGGAGATCGCGAATCCAACGCCAATTCGCATGACCGTTTGTGACCTATAATCGCTCGTTGCTAGTATGAATCGTACACTCTGCGACAATCGGCAGCGAGAAAGGCAGTTTGCTGCAGCGCCGTTCGTCTCTTGTTGGCACATCGCGTCGTTTCGCGACGACGCGCTATTTCGCTCGCTTTAAGAGCAAAGCCGACATAAGGCCGCGCTGAATTTATGAGTACACGGCTAGCCGGCGTAACGGTAGGGGCCTCCTTTTTCCAGCGCGCGGCGATAGGCCGGCCGGACGTGGATGCGGCGCAGAAAGTCAATTAACTTGGGCCGTGTCGCATCGAGGCCGCCGCGGGTTCGCGCCACTTCGAGTGGAAAGCTCATCATAATATCGGCGGCCGAGAACTCCTCGCCGGCGAACCATTGCGCCGCGGCCAATTCGCCCTCCAGAAAGTCGAGATGGAGTTTAATCTGCGATTTGACGAAGCCGCGCGCCGGCAAACCGAGCCATCCGAGGCGGTCGACGACAAGCTTGAGCAGAAGCGGCGGCATCAACGAGCCTTCGGCGTAATGCAGCCAATATTTGTATCGCCAGTAGGGGCTCGTATCGCGCGCCGGCGCCAAGTAGCGGCCGTGACGCTCGACCAAATATTCAATAATCGTGCCGGTCTCGGCTAATTTTGTTCCATCATCCTCAATGACCGGCGATTTGCCGAGCGGATGCACGCGCTTAAGTTCGTCCGGCGCCAGCATATTCGGCTTGCGCTGATAGCGGACGATTTCGTAGGGAACGCCGAGTTCTTCCAGGAGCCAAAGCACGCGCTGGCTGCGCGAATTATTGAGGTGATGGACGCGGATCATGGCGCTACGAAAGGATGGCAGCGAAGATGGTCGCGCGCGGCCTGACAAATAGCGAATGGCTATTTGCTAGTGCTCCTTGATTTTAACATTCGCATGAAAGCGTGCCGAGACAGCATGCGAATAGAGTGGGACTGCTAGTCCTTGTTTGCTCTGTAGAGGCGGAGCCCGGCATCGAGGAATTTTTGCGGGTCGACAGCTTCGCCATCGATGCGCGTTTCATAATGCAAATGCGGACCGGTCGAGCGGCCGGTCGACCCCATGCGTCCGACCTCCTGGCCAATCCGGACTTTTTCGCCGAGCGCAACCGTAATCTGCGAGAGATGTCCATAACGGGTGGCAAGCCCATTGCCGTGGTCGATTTCCACCATTCTGCCGTAGCCGCCGCTCCAGCCGGCGGCGCTGACTGTGCCGGCCGCAGTGGCATAAATCGGGTCGCCGACCTCGCCGCGGAAGTCGATGCCGGTGTGCATCGCGGGAACGCGCAGGAAGGGATCCATGCGCGCGCCGAATGTCGAACTGATGTCGATTTCTCCGGTGACTGGCTTGCGGATCGGGATGGATGTGAGGCTGCGGTTGAGCTCTTCAGCCTCTTTGCGGGCAATGTTGATGCGGACCAGAGCACGCTCGAAACCATTTGTATCCCCGGGCAGCCGTACCGGCACGAACGGCCCGCCGCTCGCCGGATGATCCGCGAGCCGAAGGCCCAAATCGGCGAGCACGCCGCGCAGCTTGCGCGCTTTGCTCTCGTAGCGCTCCTGCATTTGCGTGAGCGCAAGCTGCTGGCGTTGCTCCACGCGATCGAGCGAAGCGGCGAGATGCGCAAGCTTGCCGGAGATGCCGGCCTCTTTGCCACTCTTGCGGCTTGCGGCCATCGAATCGTGATCGAGCGCGGAGCGCCGGTCGCGACCGGGTGGTGCGCCGGTCAAGGGTTCCTGCGCATTATGCCCGCTCGACCTCAGCGCGCCGGTCGCATCAGAAAGGCCGCTCAGCGCGGTCGCGCGCGATTCCAGCGTCGACTGGCGGCGCAAAAGATCGTCGAGTTTTTGCTCGAATTGCTCCTGGTCGAGGAGCTGGCGGCTGGTGGTGCGATCGATGCGCGCGCGCAATTCTGCAATGCGGTCCTCGTAGGCGTATTGCTGTTCGGCCTCTCGCGCCATGAGCTCTTTGAGCACGTCATCGCGGAAGGCAAAATAAGTGGCGGTCGTGATTGACCAGCCGGCCATGATGATGACGGTGCCGACGGCGACCCAAAAGGCGACCGGTCCGATCCGGATCTGCCGGCCTGCATGCGCGATGGTTACTCCGGTGGTGCGGTTGATCTCCCGCGCGCGCGGCTCACGGGCAAAACCGGCATAACGGGTTTTCCACAATGGCTGAGAAGCCGTCGACCTCATTGACCTCCCCGAGGTCGATACTCGACCGGAGAGCGAATTTGAGACGCGCATGGTTAATTTTCAGGAAATCGGCGGGGGCACTAGATTTGATTGAGCAAATGCTGCGCAAATTGCGGCTATGTACCGGAAAAGCGATCAGTTTTTGGGAGTCAACTCCCGCCAAGGATCAAAGCGATTCGGCAGCGGCGAGAACCTCGGCGGCGTGTCCTGGGACGGAAACCTTCGGCCACACCCGGGCAATGCGCTGGTCCCGCCCGATCAGGACTGTGGTGCGCACAATTCCGAGAAATTTCCGGCCGTACATCGATTTCTCCCGCCAGACGCCGTACGCTTTCAGCGTGCGGTGGCTCTCGTCGGAAGCGAGCGCAATGGAGAGACCGTGTTTGGCCTTGAACTTGTCTTGTGCCGGCACAGGGTCGGCGGAGACACCGAGGATGTCGACGTCGGCCTTGCCGAAGGCGCCCTTGAGCCGGGAGAACTCGATGGCTTCTTTGGTGCAGCCAGGTGTATCGGCTTTCGGGTAGAAGTAGAGGACAAGCTTGCGCCCGGCAAAGTCGGAGAGCGCCGCCGTGCCCCCGTCGTCGCGCGGGAGCCGGAAGTCGGGAGCCTTCATACCGAGCTCAAGCGCGCGCGGCATGCGCCTTCCTTTCGACGCTTTCCAAGCGG
>Ga0335078_10002338_pt1 | contig 28807 bp, 23 predicted proteins | sample Lox_Sample_32_FD_206711 | JGI IMG/M metagenome (GOLD analysis project Ga0335078, IMG submission 206711) | Soil microbial communities from Loxahatchee National Wildlife Refuge, Florida, United States - Lox_Sample_3.2 | ecosystem: Environmental > Terrestrial > Soil > Wetlands | place: USA...
CGACGATGGCCAGCACCGCGCGGCCGGTCATCGCGCGGGCCACCCGGGCCAGCGTCGGCCGCCACGGCATCCTCAGGCTCGCGATCGCGTCACGCGCAGGATTCGCATCGCTGGGTGGCCGTTACCGGGCGCGGCCACCCTCCGATGCGCAACTTCCTCGAGATCATCGCCCGCCTGGCCATCCGCGGCGTGAACCCGCCGCCCGAACCCGCATCGACCGCGACTACGAGGCTCTCCGCAGCGGCATGCAGTCCCTCTTCCGCAACCTCGGCGTCACATCCGGTACAGCAGCCGCATGCACAACATCTGGCGGAGGAGAGGAACGCCCCGTTGACACCTAAGGACCTTGGTCCATGCATATTGGGTCTTTCGTCCCTATTGGTGATAAAGTGCAATATGCAAGCGTAGCTACCCGCAGCGGGCCAGGACCCGGGGAAGGGATGTGAGAGTCTTGGATGTCGCACAGATATCTGCTCGCATGGTGGAGTCACTCGGCTTAGAACGACCGCCAGTAGCGATTACATTCGGTATAGAGCGGCCGCCTGGCGTTGCCCGGCCGGCAAGCGCTGTCCGGTCCTCATGTAGTTTCTGGCGTCAGGCCGAAGGCAGAGTGTTCTATGCCTCGGCCGAGGATCACTTCAACTGTCCCGTCGGTGCGATGGTGATGGGACTCGAGTTGCCGTCGGAGGTAAGCCAGCATCTCAGCGAAATGGTCAACCTGATGTGCGGGGAATGCTACCTCTCCGAGGAAGAGGCCGCCAAAATACCTACAGTTAGCAAGAAGGGCCCCGGTATACTGTATGGCGACCTTGCCATGTTCCCCGCGGAGCCAGATGTGATCTTGATGTGGCTCATCCCGCACCAGGCGATGATCTACAACGAGGCGCTCGGCAACGCCAACTGGGCGGGCGAGCTCATGCGCGTCTCGGGACGCCCCGGGTGCGCCGCGCTGCCCAGGGCGCTGGAACGGAATCAGGCAGGCCTGTCCCTGGGCTGTGCTGGCATGCGCATGTTCACGAACGTCAGCGATAATGACCTGCTCGCTGTCGTTCCGAGCGATCAAGCGGAAGGGCTCGTGGAGGCGCTAGAACGTACGGTCAACGCCAATGAAGCTGTGCTCGCCTACTGGCAGCATCAAGAGTAGCTGACCGTATTCAGCCGCCCAATCCCGTCTACCTCGAGCGCTGGGGGCTGAGCAGGTGGCCTGGTGACTGGGTGACCGGGGCAGTGCGTTGGTCAGGTTCTGCGCCGTCCGATGTACGTCACGCCAAAGCACTCAGGCACGAAGCTGATGACGACAATGATCGCTAGTACGTTTACGTATGCATTCCAGCTGAGTGACGTGACATGAAATAAATTGAGCAGGCCTATCAGGCTCAGCAGCGGCAGCAGGATCGCATCGATTATGCAGTGCGTCCGCAGGCAACGGCGGGCATTGACATAACACCCGGCAGCTATCCACGCGGTTCCGGCGGTTAGCAACGATCCGGCAACGGCACGCGAGATCACCTGTGCGTGCCAGGCGAGGAGGCCGAAGACTATCAGCATTGCCGGAAGGCACCATATCCACAGAAATGCCAACGTTGGCACCAAGTCCTGCTGCCGGCGGCTGACGGTCTCATTACTTCTGGACATTGCATAGCCCTACGTTCATCTTAGCGGCCGCCTGACGCATCGACTGCGCGCGGACACACGCGTGTGGCTGTAATCGTATACGATATCCGAGAACCTGCGGTCAGCAATATCACGCATGCGGCCGGCATGCCCAGGTATCCCGGAGCGCCAAGAGAAGACCGCTACGCGAGGGCGACGGTTCACCGCGCAATCCAGGTATGCCGAGGCGGCGCGGGCGCGTGTTGTGATCTGCGGTGACGGTGGTGATCGCGGGGTGCTGGAGGGCCGTCAGCGCCGTGCGGTGCGCTCCACGATCTCGGCGAGATCGCAGGCACCGTCACCTGCTCCTGCACGCCGGCCATAGGCGGGGAGAGCGACCAACGTTACCGCTCGAAGGCTTGCTGCCCCGGAGGGCCGTGTCGGTGCTCTTCCCGCCGCAAATCATCCTATGTTCAGGCCGTTACCCGGCACTTCTCGGCGCAGGCCCGGCAGGCCGCCGCGCACTTCCGGCAGGCCTCGTCGTCGTGCTTGTCGCATTCGGCCGCACAGGCCTCGGCCACCCGCGCGCACAGCCGGCAGAGCTCGTCTGACCAGCGAGAACCCCTGGCCAGAAGGGTAACGCAGGCGGCGCAAATGGTTGCGCAGTCCATGCACAGCCTCGTGCACTCCACCAGTTCCGCACTTGTCGCGCAGCAGTCATATGCGCACGCCTCGCATGCTTGCTGGCACGCTACGCAGGTGTCGAGATAGGCCTTGTGCTGTTCGTCAATCATCGTGATCGTCATGATCGTTCCTTTCGCTTGCACGGGTATCATGAAGGCGGTCCGGCACGCGGCGTGTTAATGAAGGAGGCGCCGGCTACGTGGTACCGGAGTCTGGCCCTATCCCTCCATCCGTCAGCAGGCTACGGGATGCCACGTACGCGGGGAAGAGGACTAAAGTCACGACATAAATGGATGCAATGGCCGGCCCCGGCACGGTGACGGATCTTTCTCCCGGCGCGCCCGGATGTCATGCTGAGCATCGCAAGATCGCTGGTGACCCGCACCCGAGGGATCAATTATGAGCGACGGGCATGACGGGCGCTCGGACACGCCTCCTGCCGCTTCCTGGCCCAGACCGCCGGACCGGCCATGCAAGGCTGCGGCTCAGGCGGACCTGCCCCCCGCGCTAGCCGACCTGCACCGGCAGGTGCTCAGGGCATTCATGGCCGCCGGGCGTGCGCCGGAAGCCGCCGAACTGCGTCGGCTCGCCAGCGGACTCGGCCTCGCTCCAGGCGAAGCCATGCAGCGCCTCGCTGACGCGGATCTCGTCCACACCGACTCCTCTACCGGTGCCGTGACTGCCGCCTATCCCCTTTCCGGAGTGCCCACCCCCCACGTGGTGCGCGTTGACCGCGGCCCGGTGCTCTACGCGATGTGCGCGATCGACGCCCTGGGTATCCCGCTCATGACCGGTCGCGACGGCGTGATCAGCTCGGTCAGCCCCGGCACTGGCGATACGATCACCGTGCAGCATCGCGCGGGGATCTGGCAGTGGCATCCCGCAACGGCAGTCGTTCTCATCGCCGACACCGGAGGCCATGGCCCCTCGCTGCGGCGCACCTGCCCGTTCATCACCTTTCATGCCTCGGCCGAACACGCCGGCGCGTACCTGCGCACGGGCGCGCTGGCGGCCGGGCGCATTGTCAGCCAGCGCGAGGCGGTCGATGCGGCACGGGCCGAGTTCGGGCGGCTCCTGACCGGATAAAGCCTTCCTCGGTCGCCGCCGGCTCTTGTCGGCCAGCGGCATACCGGGTCCTGAGGTCGTTCTTTAGGACCTTGCCCGAGCGATTCCTGGGCAGCTCAGTCAGCCTGAGCAGGTGCGTCGGCAGCTTATGAGCGGCCAGCCGGGCGCCGAGAAAACTACGCAGGTCGCTGAGAGTAAGCGGATGGCCGGAAACGATCGCGGCGGCGACCTCCTCGCCATGCGATGCGCTGGGGATCCCGAACACGGCGCAATCGGCAACCCGCGGATGCTTTCGCAGGGTGTCTTCCACCTCGACGGTGCTGATGTTCATCCCGCCCTTGATGATCACGTCCTTGAGCCGGTCCGTCAGGTACAGGTAACCATCGTCGTCCAGATAGCCGACATCCCCGGTGCGGGTCCATCCGTTCATGAATACGCTGGCGGTGGCATGCGCGTCCCTGAAGTAGTGCTGGGGCCGCAATCCGCGCCAGCGGAGCCGGATCTCGCCCGCCACTCCCGGGGGCAGGCTGGCTCCGGCGTCGTCGGTCACCATAAGCTGCGTGGCGCCATGGGGTCGGCCGACGCTGGCGGGCCGCGTGCCGTCGTAGGCCAGCGACGTGCCCGCGTAGCGCGCCTCGCTGAGCTCGTACCTGTTGACGAGCCGGGCGGCCCGGAAGGCGATGGCGAGCCGGCGCAGGACCGAGACGGGGACGTGTGCACAGCCCAGGGACACGACCCGGACCGCTGAGAGATCGTGGCGCCGCCATGCGCCGCTGTCCAGGATGGCGGCGGCCACGGCCGGCACTAGCTGCACGACGGCCGCGCGGTAATCGGCCGCTAGCCGGCAGAACCGGTCAGGGTCGAAGACCGGCAGGGCCAGCGTCGTCAGGCCGGCCGGCCCGAGAGGCTCGAACAGCCTCAGCTGCCCCGCAGCCGTCGAGACCGCGTTCATGTGCAGGTAGACACCCCCGGCGCAGGCACGCCACCAAGCCGGGAGGCCGCCAGCTGGCTGCGTTAGCGGCGTGACGACATGCAGGTGCCGGCACGCGACGCCTTTCGGCAGTCCCGTGGTGCCGGAAGTGTAGAGAACTTCAGCGATGTCCTCCGGCATCACGCCTACCCCGAACGGCTCGCTGCTCTGTCGCCGCTCGAGTTGCGTTACCGTCGCCTGCCACCCTGGCCCGCGCGGTGCGGTCTTGCCCGAGATGACCCCGCTCGACCCGCAGCGTTCCAGTATGGCGACAACTTCCGGCCCGGTGAACCGGCTCGACAACGGTATGGCGATGGCGCCGGCCTTGAGCACCGCGAAATAAGCGACAGCGAACTCAATCCATTCCGAGTTCTCGAAGAACAATGCGACCCTGTCGCCCGCCACGACGTTATAGCGGGCCAGTCCGCGGGCTATCGCGTTCGACCGGGCGTCCCACTCGCCGTACGACAACGATCCGCAGCCGTCCACGATCGCGGCTGTCGCATGCGGGGTTTCGGCCGCCCGTTTCCGGAGCAGATCCGGAATTATCGACACATCGGTCATTGATCGCCGCCATAAACTAGAGCTTGGCCTCCCCGGCGCCGGTCAGCTGCGCCTCGGTCGGCTCGGCGCAGCAGTACCAGGCCTCAGTCATCGCCGGCACGTTCCGGGGGACGGCCGGTGCGGTCAGCGCAACGGACAACGCAGCCCGCAGTGGTGAGTCCGCCGGCAGAGCGTCCCGGACCAGGGCGCGGATCTCCGTGAAAACCGCCCGCCTGCTCGCGCCGGCCTCAGCGCCGCGCTGGACGCGGTCCAGCACTGCCTGATGCAACTCATCGACCCGCGGGTCCGAGTGCCGCCACGGATAGTACAGCGCCGCCTCGTCGAACTCGCCGATGATCTCCTTGACCTCGGTCAGCTCAAGGAGCCGCGAACCTCTCGGGATGAGCAGGCGGATAGCCAGTTGAATTTGCGCTACATTGTCGACGAGATCCAGCTCGCTAAGGAGGTCGAGCAGGTCAGCATAACTTTCGAGCGTCGTCCACGGGGAGAATGCGACAAAGGTCGGGTTGAAGGTCAAGCCGATCCTGCGGAATTCCTGGGCGACGTCTATAAAATCCTGCCTGGTGTGGTACTTCTCGTACGCCAGCAGGGTCGTCTCGTCCACCGCTTCCACGGCGCTGGTGACGAACAGGCACCCGGTGTCCTTCAGGACGGGTAGCAAGGAGATGCGCTTCTTGAGGTGCTGGATCTTGATGGTGGCATCGTAGGTGACGTCAGGAAACTCATCATGCAGTGCGCGCACGATGTCGAGCGCATGGCGCGGCGCGTTGAAGAAATCCGGGTCACCGAAGGTGATGTGCTGCGCACCGCTCATCACCTGCTGCCGGATATCCGACAGCACAACATCGGGCTGGACGACACGGAAACGACCGCCGTACACCGGGACTATCGGGCAGTGCCGGCACCGGTGCAGACAGCCCCGGGTGGCCTCGGTGGACCCGGCAACGCGCTGCTGGCCGTTTCCCAGGTCCACCTTCGCGTATATGGGCAGCAGCGGGAGCCCTTTGCGCTCAGGCAGCAGGAACCGCTGACGGGCAAGCGAGATGACCGGCTCAGGCTGCTCGGGCGGGCCTGCGTGATTGCCGTTCGCGCCGTGACGGTTAAGAGCCAGCCTCGTGACCAGCGACACCAGGCCTTCCTCGAACTCGCCGCCGAGCACGGTACCTACGCCCAGCTTTCTCAGGTACTGCTCATTGACGGGTGCATAGAGGCCGAAGAAACACAGATGGGCTCGCGGACTGAGCTCGGTGACCCGCGGAATCAGGCTGATCGCGATGCGAGTCGCGGTATGCATGGGTACATAGAACGCCAGCAGGTCCGCGAGTTTCACCTCTTCCTCGTCCAGTTTCTCCACCGCCAGGTCAAGGCAGTGCACATCCGATCCCGCGGCTTGCAGCCAGGAGGCGGCCGACGCCACCCCGAACGGCTGACGCCCGAGCTCATAGGAGGAAATTAGCAGGATCCGCATCGGTCAGCCTCCTCTTGCTACCTGAGAGACCTTGTCGGAACATTTTCTGGGCTTCCTTTCTGTGGGCCATTCTCGGCGCTCGCACGGGTATAGAGCAGCCCTTCGGACCATACGTGCCGGACACCGCCCCAGCGGATCGCGTCCGCGATGCTCGGGAAGAATCCGCGGCCCGGGTAATTCGCGCTCGTGTTACAGAGGACGGGAATTCCGCTGAGCTGCTGATAGCAGCGGAGCAACCCATAGATAAGGGGCTCGTCTTTCTCCGATACGGTCTGCAGGCGGGCCGTGCCGTCAACGTGACAGACGGCAGGAATGCGTTCCTTCCAGGACGGCCGGACGTTGTGCTGGAACAGCATGTACGGGTCGTGGCCGCCCGGGTCGAAGATCTCGCTGGCCCGCTCTTCGAGACAGATGGGCGCGACCGGCCGGTACGGCTCCCGGCGCTTGATCCTGTTCAGCACGTCCTGCATACCCTCATCGGTCGCCGAGGCCAGGATGCTCCGGTGACCAAGCGCGCGCGGCCCGAGCTCAGCCCGGCCGTACATGACCATGACCGGCTCCCCGGCGTGCAGCATCTCGGCCACCGTGCGCAGCGCCGCGCGCCGAACCTGCACCCCGGGCGGGACCGGTTCGGCGCGCAGGTACGGGCCGCGGTACACGTCCCACTCGAGAACCCACCGGTCACCCGTGCGCATCATCTCGGCACATGCGGCTCCGAGGGCCGAGCCCGAGTCATTGGGAAACGGCGGCACCCAGACGTCGCCGAACCGGCCGCTGTCCCGCAGCCGCGAATTCCACGTGATGTTGAGCGCGCACCCGCCGGTGAGGATGACGGGCATCCTGGTCAGCCCTTCCCGGGCCAGCGTGCTGGCCAGCGCGTTTTCCAGGAGGCACCCCAGGAATTCCTGCCAGGTGTGGATCGCGTCGGCGCCCTGGACATTCAGCCGCTGCGCGGCGGCTTCGATCTCATCGGCCAGCGTGATCGGCAGCCGGACAAAGGGGGCCTCGGCCGCGAGGCGCGGATACATCCCGGACATCTCCGCGAGCAGTTCAGGATTGACCCGGCCCAGACCGGCGTAGGCCATGGCCTTTCCCGGCGCGGAGAGCTGGTGTTTGGCGAACAGGGCGAAATCCGCATTGGCAGGCAGCCGGAAGGGTTCGAACCGTGAGACGACTTCCACGTAGGCGTTGCCCTTGAGCGGCAGCACGGGGCCCAGGCTGCGTACCGTTCGTGATGCCGGGTCCACGACGTACAGCCGCGGGCCCACGCCGCCGTCCCACACGACGACCGCGGCCGCCTGCTGGCGCCGGGCAAAGGGGCTCGTGCAGTAGCCGCTGGCCAGGTGGCCGCTGCTGTGATTATGGCTTCGGTAGGAGTCAGAGATTCCCGGGAGCGGCCTAGCTACCGGTATTCCCTCCAGCGGCGGCCGGTTGTCCAGTTCACGGTAGGCGGCGACCGGGAGCCTGACCTTCCTGCCCCCGGCGCGGATAACCAGGTTCGGAGCGGGACTTACCTCGACAGCCGGGTCACGCCGGGACCAGGTTTGCGTGAACCAGCCGTCGACGACCCACGAATCGATGCATGGCGCGGGCACGGTACCGAGCGCGAGCAGCTCGGTGGCCTGCTCGAGCCGGTCAATGCTGGAATAACGGGCATTGTTGCCGACTTTCTCGAGTTCGACAACGCACTCTAGTTCGTTGCCATGAACTAGCGCGACAGCTCCGTCATGCGTGAGCTTCAGTCCGGCGATTGACATTGGCTTCATGGCCGGCCGCCTTACAGGGCTTCGTCTCTTCCGCCGGATGCGCCGGGTGCGCGCCGCCCGCGTCGTGGGGATTTCCCGCAGCAGCATTCGAGCACAAAGCCCGCTATGATGATCAGCAGGAAAATATTCAGGTAGGTCTGCCATCTGATATGCGTAACGCCGGCCAGGTTCAGCAGGCCGAGAAGACTTAGGGGCGGGAGCAGATAGCCGTCAATTACGCAGTGGGCGCGCCCGCTGCGCCTGCCGTTGATGTAGCACGCAATGCCGATCCACGCCGTTGAGGCCGTGAAGAGCAGGCCGGCCGCCGTCGTGGGCAGACGGTGCGCGTGCCAGGCGGCTTCGGCGGCGAGCAGCAGGCATCCTGGCGCTCCCCAGATCCAGAGAAAGGAGATTGTCCGCACCAGGTCCTGCCGGTCGTTTCTGGTGGCTGGCGTTCCTTGTTTCATCGGTTGGTCGCCTCAACCGCACTCGGCTGTTTCGGTGGCTTGGGGGTGAACACGGCATCCGCCGGGGGAGTGATCCACCGCATGGATGACCAGCCCCTGGTGAGCGAATCCCATCCGGGCACGCCGGGATAGCGAACGGGCCGCGCGCCCTCTTCCGGTGCCGGGTGGCGGGCCGACTGCCACTTGATGGCGCACGACAAGCGCAAGGTATCGGTCTGGTTGGGCAGGCTCCCGTGCAGCGTGAAATTGTGAAAGACAATAATGTCGCCGGGCTCGAACGCGCTGGTCGCCCATTCCGGGCCGAATTCAAACTGCCCGTAACCGTAGCCTGGCAGGTAGCCGAGGCGTTGCGATCCCGGCAGGACCGCGAGCGGGCCCCTGGCGACGGGAGTCTGGCCGATGGAAATCCAGGTCGACAGGACGTCGGGCGACCAGCGGACGCCTTCCTGGTGGGGTCCCGCGTGCCTGACGGCCCGGCCGGCCAGGCGTTCCGGCCAGATCACGTAAGGTGCCTTGGCGGGCCACGGGTACACGTCCGGCCCGATGAGCGCCGACATGATCCCGGCAATCCGGGTGTCGTAGGCGAGCTGATGGAATGACTCCAGGGACTGCACGCCCCCGAATCCGGCCCAGTACCGCGGGTCTTCCTGGCCGCCTGCGAGTGGCTGCAGGGTTCCGTCTGCTGCGATCCACCGGGCTTCGCGCAGCACATTGAGGACATCTGCCTGCACTTGGCGGATCAGCCCGGGATCGATGACCCCGCGCAGGAAGAGGTAACCCTCTTCGTGCAGGCGCAGCCGCAAGAACTCGCCATCGCTTGCTTGTTTCGTAGAGTCTCGCAGTGCTTTCACCGGAGCGCGCTCCTTATGCCGCTGCAGGCCGTGGCCTGGATGTCCTTGACGGTTGGCTGAGGTGCCCGGACCGGACGTCGGCACGGGCACGGTTGAGTAGCTTGATCAGCAGATCGATGTCTTCGGCTGACGTGCCGTAGTTGGTGACGCAGGCCCGGAGCACTATCCGTCCGCCAAGCCGGACGGGGAAGATGCGCGCCTCGCCCGACTGGTTGACGGCCCGCGCGACCAGAGCAGGCCGCTCAATGGATTCATCCGTGAAGCACACGACCGGGAGGAGTGTCTCGTTCCTGAGTACCCAGCCATCGCTCTGCAGCGCATCGCGCAGTCTCCCGGCGAGTGCCACCTGGCGGCGAAGTGCGTCCGCATACCCTTGCCAGCCAGCGACGGCGAGGGACAGCAGCAGCTTCAGCCCGGCGAAATTGCGGGACCACCGGATCGAGCGCGCGTACGGGTCGGCGCCTGCTTCTGCCCGGTCGGCCAGGAACGGTGCTGCCACGTTGAACGTGCGGTCGAGCAGCCCGCGGTGGCGCGTGAGCAGCAGCCCGCATCCCATTGGGACGGACAGCCATTTGTGCGGATCGAAGGTGATCGAGTCCGCCTGATCGATCCCTCCGAGCACCCCGCGGATCTCGGGCACCAGAATCGCGGCTCCCCCCCATGCCGCGTCCACATGCACCCACACGCGCCGCCGCGCTCCCACGTCAATCACGTCGGCGATGGGATCGACGGCACCAGCATCGGTGGTTCCGGCCGTGGCGACGATCAGCAGCGGAACGCGCTGGGCCGCCACGTCGGCCCGGATCAGCTGGTCAAGCGCCGCGGCATCGATGCGGTACCGGTGGTCAGTGGGAACCCGCCGGACAGCGGTGATTCCCAGGCCGATGACCGCCGCTGCCTTCAGCACGGACGGATGCGCGTGCGGGCTCGCGTAGATCGCCGGCCGGCCGGTTACCGCCTGCAGGCCGTGCGTGCGGTGACCGGGAAAGCGCGACTGGAGTGCCAGGAGGGCGGATGTGAGGTTGGCTTCCGATCCTCCCGACGTGATGACGCCGTCGGCGCAGGCCGGCTCGTAACCGAACAACCGCCCGAACGTCGTGACGAGATGGCGCTCGGTCTCGACCCCGAACGGGCTGCCTTCCCACGACGCCAGGCACGGATTGAACGCGGCGGCCAGCGCCTCGGCGACCACGCCCATCGCCGTGGGAGCCGGATCGAACAGGCCGAAATGACGTGGATGGATGGCATGCGGCCCCAGCCGGCGCAGTGCTTCGACCACCCGGCCGACTGCCTCGCTCGGGGAGAGCCGGTTATCGAAGTCGAACTGCTCGGCGGCCAGCCGGGCATCGCCGGGGTCGACGTGGCCGCGCACGCCGAGATGACGCACGTCGTGGTAGTAAGCCTCGATCGCATCCCCGGCCGCTTGCCACACTTCCCGGCGGGTGGTCACGTCGAGATGGAGCGGGTCGGTGTGCGTCATGACTGCTCCTGTCGTAGATCGATTGCTGGCCGAAGCCGCGGTGACCGCCAGGCCGGCGGCCGGTGGGCCACAGTCCGGGACCGGAAGGCTCGATCGGGGGTGACGGGGTGACTCGCCACCCCCGATCGCCGGACCAGATCAGGCCCCGTAGTGCAGCGAGCGCGACTGGCTGTTGTCGTCTCCCGTGTCGGCGCTCAGGTCTGGCGAGTCATCGGCCGACCATGACTGACTGGGCAGATGCAGGTCTCGCATGGCATTCACCTCCTTTCGCGTGTTGGCGGCTGCGGGGCAGCGGGCGCGGAGCGGTTGGACCCTAGGTGGTGAAGCGATGGGTGGCCTCGCGCACGATGAAGTCCATGTGGGGTCCGGTGACGCCGTCGCCGATGCCGAGATGGACGGGGCCTGCGCCCTCGTTGAGCTGGGAGTTGACCTGCCACCGCACCTCTGGCAGGACGTTGTAGTTGGTGCCGAGGCCCAGCTCGATGACTTGCAGGCCATGATCGGGGTTAGCGACCCCCCGGACGGCGTCGGTGAAGTCCTCGCCGCCGGCGCGGACCTCGGTGAACACGCCGCCGTCGACGCGCAAGGTGATCGGGGCGGCGGCCACGAGCGCGCGGCGCAGCTCGACGGCAGCCCTGACCCTGGCGTCGCCGGCCGGGGTGCAGTGCCGGTCGCGGGCGACGAGGACCCCTGACGCGACGGCGGTGCCGTCGAGGCTGAACTGGCGGGGCTGTTCGTGCGGATCGTTCCTCAGCGATACTTCGCAGAGGGATCCGACGCTGACCCACTGCCCGGGTTCGAGGACCGGTTCCAGCCAGGCCGCGGCAGTGAGGTCCTCGGAGAATGAGCAGGTAAGGTCGGTGCGCGGCGTCGCGCAGCAGCAGCAGCTGTGGTCCGCCCGCTCGGTGTGGTCCGCTTCCGGCGCGGAGAACACGAGGGGTCCGGCCTGGTTCGTGAGGTTGTCTACCCAGTAGCGGCCTTGCGCGCAGGCTGCCTGGTAGTCGGTGATCGTCACCAGCCGCTGGGTGTACAGCGCCGCCTCGAGCTCAGGGTCAAAGCTGGAGATGGGGATCACCAGGACCCGGGCCCGGGCGAGTGCCTTCCTCAGGCCGGAGTTCACCTGGCTGTTGCGAAGGAGCAGCACGACATTGGCGTCGGACGGGAGCTTCGCCGCATCGGCCAGCGAGACGCTCTCCAGGCCGTAGTATGCCGCCGCTAGGCCCAGCCACTCGCAGTCCGAGACCGAGTAGATCTCACCTTCAGGGAAGACCTGGCTGAGCGTGCTGCGCTGGAGTGTTTCTGCTTTCATTTCCGGTCCTTGGTTGAGGAGTGTGTGGGGCTCGCGAGCACCCGGCCGGCTACAGCTTGCGCAGCACGACGGGGTTCTTCGCCAAATAGTCGTCCAGGATGTGGCGTGACTCGTCTATTTCTGCCTGGGACACGGTTCGCCCGGGTCCGGTTAGCGCGTAGTACTCTTCGCGGAGTATCGATCCGATGATCGCGTCGTGGTAGGTTCCGTCGAAGTAGTAGTAATCCCGCAGGATCCCTTCAATCTGAATCAGCCCTGAGCAGCAGGCCTGAATCGCGGGCTTGTTGAATACTCCGCATATGAACTCAACTCGGTGGGCATGCTTGGTGTCGAAGAGCAGCCCCATGAGTGCGAAGACTGCCTCGAGGCCGAATCCGATCTGCCAGCGTGCCGTATCGCCGATCATGGTCCCGATCTCGAAGCTCGCCGCATATTGCCCGGTATGCCAGCTGACCGCCCCTATTGACCGCCCGTCGCGATCGCGCACCATGAGGAAGTTGTCCCGCCCGCTCTCCACGAGCCTCCTGACCGCGTCAGCGTTGAGGTACTGGCGTGAGCCCCCGGCGTAGACCCAGGACTTGGACTCCGTCCACCGGGAGATCAGCTCATAGTCGGGGTCAGTGACCGGCCCCAGCGTCACCGAGGGCGGGGGCAGCGGCATGGTGCACTGGTCCGTAGCGCTGGCGTTTGTCATTTCGACCTCGCAGCTTGGTGTCGTTGTGCTGATCTCGAGGCTGTCAGCAAGCGGGGCGATACTGAAGAGCAGTGGCGACTTGTTGCCACTCGGCGATTGGCGAGTTCTGGACATGGCAATCGAGCGTGCCGGCGAGCAATTGGCGGACCCAGTGCATGCGCTCGGCGGCCGCTTCGGGATGCTCCCCGAATTCCTGCGCCATCACGTCGGCGCAGCCGCGAGTGCCGAACTCACGCACGGCGACTCTGATTGCCTCCGTGACCGCCTGAGCGGTCACGGCGTCCGATCGCTGCAGCCTGGAGGCGAATAGGGCCTCACACCGCGCGTCGTTCACGTTCAGCCGGGACATAGCCAGCCTCCGTATTCTCCGGACTGGCATTGTGCTGATCACAAGGCTGTCAGCACCCGGGCCGATACTGAAGAGCGGTGGCGAGTTCTTGCCACGGCCATCTCGATCGGCTCGTGACAGAATTGGAATTCATAAGGTCAGGGTGGATACCAGGCCAGGCGGAGGAAGAGCATGACGATTATCGAGGCGCAGGGGCTGGGCCGCATGTTCAAGACCCGGCGCGGAGCCGTCGCGGCCGTGGCCGGCGTGGACCTGACCGTCGAGCGGGGCGAGATTGTCGGGTTCCTCGGCCCCAACGGCGCGGGGAAGACGACGACGTTCCGCATGCTCACCACGCTGCTGCGGCCGAGCACGGGAACGGCCACCGTCGTGGGCTGCGACCTGATCGGCAACCCGGTCGGCGTGCGCCGGGGCATCGGCTACGTGCCGCAGGCCGTCGGCTCCACGGGCGGCGGGTCCGACCCGAACTCGTCGGTTCGCGAGGAACTGGTGCTTCAGGGCAGGCTGTACCGCAAGCCAGCGGCCGAGGCTGTCCGGCGGGCCGACCTGCTCCTCGCGCAGCTGGATCTGGCCGGGCTCGAGCGCCGGCTCACCAAGACACTCTCCGGTGGCCAGCGGCGAAGGCTCGACATCGCGCTCGGCCTGGTACACGCCCCGCAGGTCATCTTCCTTGACGAGCCGAGCACCGGCCTGGACCCGCAGAGCCGCAGCAACCTGTGGGATCACATTCGCTGGCTCAGGCAGGACCTCGGTACCACCGTGTTCCTGTCTACGCACTATCTCGACGAGGCGGATGCGCTCTGCGACCGGGTGCTGGTCATCGACAACGGCCGGGTGGTGGCCGAGGGCCGGCCGGACGAGCTGAAACAGCGCGTCTCCGGTGACGTCATAACGCTGAGCGTGACCGGTGACCCCGGCATGGCCAGGGCCACGATCGCCGGGCGCCTTGATATCCGGCAGATCACGCTCAGCGGCCGCACGCTGCGCCTGACCGTGCGGCACGGCGAGCGGGCGCTGCCCGAACTGCTGCGGATGCTCGACGACGCCGGCGTGACGCTGACCGCTGTTCAGCTGGTCCGCCCCACGCTGGACGACGTGTTCCTGACTCTGACCGGGCGCGGTCTTCGCGACGACTCCCCGGTCCCGCCGGCTGAGCCGCGCGCCGCCCTGGCCCGCTAGATAGCGAGGAGACCGGAGATGAACTTCGTCCACGACACGCGGCTGATACTGGGGCGCCAGGTTCGCCTGGCGGTGCGCAACCCGGTCTGGATCGTCATCAGCCTGCTGCAGCCGGTCATGTTCCTGGTGTTCTTCGGCCCCCTGTTCGCCAGCGTCTTCAACCGCGGTCTCGTCGCCGGCCGTGGCAACGCGTACGGCTACTTCGTGCCCGGCCTGCTGATTCAGCTCGGGTTGTTCGGGTCCGCGTCGGTGGGCTTCTCCATCATCGCGGACTTCCGGTACGGCGTGGTCGACCGGCTGCGGGTGACGATGGTGAGCAGGCTCGCCATCCTCGTCGGCCGGGTATTGCGCGACGTGCTGGTGCTGCTGGTCCAGTCCGCCGTGCTCATCCTCATCGGCCTGGCCTTCGGGCTGCGCGCCCCGGCCATCGGCATCCTCATCGGACTCGGCTTCATCACGCTGGTGGCCGTCAGCCTGTCGGCGCTCTCCTATGGGATAGGCCTGCGCACCAAGAGCGAGTCGGTCCTCGCCTCCGGGCTCAACCTGCTGATCATGCCGGTCGTGCTGCTGTCGGGGATAATGCTGCCGCTCACGATCGGGCCCGGCTGGCTGCAGGCGGTCGGCCGCGGCTCGCCGTTCCGCTACATCATCGACGCGATGCGCGAAGCGTACGTGGGCCGCTACGCCGACGCCGTGATGGTCGAGGGGCTGACGGTCGCGGCCGGGATGGCCGCGGCCTGCCTGTGCCTGGCTACGATGATCTTCCTGCGCGAGAACGCCAGGTAACGCCGGGAATCCTTACGCCAGGCCCGCTTCGACGGTGGCCACGAAATCTTTCTCTTCCAGCGAGTTCAGCGCGATCTCGGTGACTCCGGCCGCCCGGTAGGCGGCGATCCGCTCCCGCACCGTCTGTGCGCTGCCGATGGCGCACAGATCGTCGATCATCGCTTCGCTGACCCGCAGCGACCTGACGTCGTCGCCGAATCCGCTGGCGGTCAGGAGCTTCTGGTAGTTCTCGATGCGCAGGTACCCGTTGAGCATGTTCCGGCCGCAGTCTCGACCCTGTTCCGGTTGCGGCGAAACGAGCGCGGGCAAGATGACTACCACGCCGAATCCGTCGTGGCCGCCGGGGCGCCGCGCCCAGCCGGCTCGCAGGCTCGGCATGACCACGTCCCGGACATACGACGGCGTGCACAGCCACAAGATCACCCCGTCCGCGAGTTCCCCGGCTAGCTCCAGCATGCGCGGGCCGAACGAGCCGAGGTAGACCGGCAGCTCGGCGCGGCGCGGCGCTCCGTACATGGCGCGTGCGCTGAACCACGATCCAGCCGCGTTGACTTCGCCCTGGCGGATCAGGGATGTCACGATCGTGAGATATTCGCGTACGGGCGCGACCGATGCGGGATACCTTCCCCCGAGCATCCACTCGGCGAAAAAGCGGTGTCCGCGACCTAGCCCGAGCACCAGCCGGTTACCGGAGATCTCGTCCAGGGTCAGGGCAGTCTGCGCCATCACGGCCGGGGGGCTCAAGTAGATGGGGAAGACCGCGGTGCCGATGGCCACGTCGCTGACGCGGGCGGCGAGGCCGGCCAGCAGCATGGCCGAGTCCCGCTGGTTCGGAAGCTGTGATACCCACAGGCCATCTACTCCGGCCTTGGCCGCGATCTCGGCGTGTTCGATCATGGCCATGTGTGACATATCCACTTGCTCGATGGTGGCGCTGATTCTCATGGTCGCTTCTCCGCTCATCTCAGGCTGTCCGCGGGCACGCGGTCGGATTGCTGGATCGACGCCGCCAGCGCGCGCACCGTGCGGTGCTCGAAGAGCTGAGCGACGGATACGTCGGTCCCGAAGCGCTGCGTGATCCGGCCGACAAGCTGCACCGCCAGCAGGGAGTCGCCGCCCAGGTCCAGGAAGTCGTCGTCGATGCCGACCTGGTCGATCCCGATCGAGTCGCGCCACAGTTCGGCGACGGCGAGCTCGGTGTCGGACTCGGGGGCCGCGTACGGAGTAGCCAGGCTGCGGGTGGCCCCCATCTCGGCCCGCGCGTCGCTGAGCCGGTCCATGAGCACCGATCGGGTCAGTCGGCCGGCCCGGCGCACGCGGTCCGCGATGCCCCCGGGGCAGAGGATCACCTGCGGCCCGAGCCCATCGGCGAGCACGATGCGCAGTGCCTCGCTGCCTTCGGCCGAGGAGACCACGCTCTCGGAGTTGGAGTCGCGGATGAGCGCGACCACCGGGTCCTCCGCGGCCCGCGGCACCGCCGGCGCCCGGGTGCGGGCCGTGGCCGCCACCTTCTCGGACACCGCGCTGGGGGTCCCGTCGGCGCTGACCCGCAGCATGCCGTATCCCTCGACCGCCACCAGCTCGGCTCCGTCCTCGCCGACGATGGTCAGGTCGACGCGGGTGAGCTCGCCGCGCGTGTCGTCGAGGTGGCGGATCACGCTGTGGCATTCCGGCGGGACCGCGCCCCGCACGACGATCCGGTCGTAGCCGAACGGCATGTACTCGGCTTCTGTCGGCCTGCTCATCCCTACCGCGCCGGCCGCGTCCAGCAGGGCCGGGTGCACGCGGAACCGGTCGGTGTCGGCCGCGAAGTCCTCGGACAAGCGGAGGTCGAGCAGATCGAGGCCGTCGGCCGCGTACCGGGACCTGATGGCGTCCCAGCGCGGGCCGAACTCCATCACTCCGATCCGGGCCTGGAACGGCGGGGTCGTGTCCCGCCCCGCCCCGTTGCGCAGGAAGGCCAGGTCGTGATGGGGTACGGGGCCAGCCTCGACGGGATAAGCGCGGCCGCGCGCGTACTGCTCGGCCGGGCGGCTGGGACGGCCTCCGGTGAGCGTGAACGTGAACCCGCCGTCCGGCGTGCGGCGCAGCTCGGCGCGCGCCTCGATGCCTGGCTCGGCCGTGAGCAATTTGGGGAATATGAGATCCCGGATCTCCACGGTGGCACTGCCGGTGATCTCCTCGAAGGCCGCACGGATCAGCTCGACGATCCCGGTGCCTGGCATGGATGGCGTCCCGTTCATACGGTGCTCGGCGAACACCCACAGGGCGGGATCCAGTTCGACGTCGAACGCGGTCACGTCGGTCCCCTCGCCGCGGCGGGCGCGCAGCATCGGGTGGGCGACGGGCGACGCCTGGCCGAGCTCGAGGTCGCGCAGCACGGTCACACCGTGGCCTTCGGACGCCATGCCGGTCTCGTACCAGGCCGGCCAGTTGATGGACACGACATGCCTCCCCTGTCCCCACCGTGCCTGGGCGAACGCGTCCAGCACCGCGTTGGCGCCGGCGTAGTCACCGAGCCCGAAATCGCCGGCGATGACCGCCGTCGAGGAGTACAGCACGAACAGATCCGGGCGGAAGACGTCGTCGAGGACATACGTTCCAGCAACCTTGGGCCGCAGGACCTCCTCTGCGTTCTGCCGGGACCGGGCTTCGAGCATGCCGCCACCCGCCACCGCGGCCAGGTGGAAGACGCCGTCGACGGGACCGAAGGCCGCCTCCGTCTCGGCCCGTACCGCCCGCATGCGCGCTTCGTCGGTGACGTCCGCGGCGAGGGCGAGCACCTCGCCACCCGACTGCTCGATGGCCTGGATCGCGCGCAGCCGCCGGACGACCGGATCACCGTCGGCGGCGTCGGCCAGCAAGGCCGGCCAGGTGTCCCGGTCGGGCAGGGCGGAACGCCCGAGCAGTACCAGCCGGGCCCTGGCGAGGCGGGCGAGCTGTTCGGCCAGCACCAGCCCCAGCCCGCCGAGGCCGCCGCTGATCACATACACCCCCCGGTCCTTCAGGATCGCCGGGGTGCCCGCCGGGGCCTCGGGATGGACGGGGGCGTAGGACCACGTCCACCGCTTCCGCCCGCGGTAGGCGACCTGCTCCGGACCCGGGCGGGCGGCAGTCTCGGCGAGGAGTTGCGCGGCGACGGTCTCGGGCGGGCCTGTCACGTCGATGTCCACGCTGCGGCAGGAGATGCCGTCGCACTCCTTCGCGGCGACCTTCACCAGCCCCAGCACCGCCGCCTTGGCTGGCTCGATACGCCCGCTTCCCGTCACATCTTGCATTCCGCTGGTGACGATGCAGGCCTCGACCGGTGTGCCGGCCAGCTGCCGCGCCGCGGCCTGGACGGCCGCGAGCATGCTGAAGAAGCCGTGGTCGAGGGTCTCGCCGGTGCGGGCGGCCTCGGCATGGACCGGTGCGGGTTCGCCGGCCGTCCACGCGTGCACCAGCCGGACCTCGTCCGGGCTCGTCGCCGCGATGGCGCTGAACAGCTGCGCGTAGTCGGCCGGCTCGTCCGCCCGGAGCTCGTAGCGGCCGCCGGGCCCGGCCGCAAAGCCGTTCCCGGGCTCGGTAACGATCACGTCCGCCCCGGCCGACCGCAGCAGCCTGACCAGTTCGCCGATCCGGGGGTCGCCGGGAAGGCTGAACACCACCCACAGTGTCTGGCCGGCGTCGGCGACCGGGTGCCCGGCCGCGTGAGCATCAAGCGGGCTCTCCCGCCAGGCGGGCACGTAGAACGGGCCGGCATCGCCCTCTGGCCCGGCCGCCGCGACGTCATCGACGTTCCGCTCAACCCAGAACCGGCGCCGCTCGTAGGGATAGGGGGGCAGGGCCACGCGACGCCGTCGCTCACCAGACCAGAACCGAGCCCAGTCGACGGGGGCGCCCGCAGCCCATAGCTGGCCCAGCGACTCAAGGAGAACCTCGGTGTCGTCACGCCCCTCGTCGGCCCGGCGCATCGTGGGCACCGCGGCCGAGGCCGGGCGCGCCGCGGCCGCGGGCTGCGCGTGGGCGGCAACGAGGCCGGTGAGCGTCCGGCCCGGGCCTATCTCCGCGAACACGTATCCGCCGGCGTCGACGAGCAGCCGGAGGGTGTCGGAGAAGCGGACGCAGCATCGCAGATGGCGCACCCAGTACTCGGGGTCTGTCGCTTCCTCGGCGCGGATCCAGGTCCCGGTGAGGTTTGAGACGTACGGGATCTGCGGCGGGCCGAGCGTTACCGAGCCGACGCGCTCCCGGAACTGTTCCAAGATGGGGTCCATCATGCGCGAATGGAAGGCGTGTGAGGTACGCACCGGGCGGGTGCCGATCCCCTGGCGGGCGAACATCGCCTGCAGCCCGGCGATGTCGTCGTCCGGGCCGGAGACCACGCACAGGCCGGGACCGTTGACGGCCGCCAGGTCCACCGTGGGCGGGAGCATCGGCAGCAGCAGTTCCTCGGGCACCATGACGGCAAGCATGGAGCCCGAGGGCATCGCCTGCATGAACGCACCTCGGTCGGCGACCAGCCGCAGGGCGTCGTACGGGTCGATCACGCCGGCCAGGCTGGCGGCGACATACTCGCCTACGCTGTGCCCGGCCATGGCCGCGGGCTCGACGCCCCACTGCTGCAGCAGCCTGGCGAGCGCGTACTCGACGGCGAACAGGGCGGGCTGGGTCACCGCGGTCTGGTCCAGACGGCCGGCCGCCTCGGCGTCGGCCTCGTCGCCGAAGAGCAGGCTGGCGAGGTCGAGGCGGTGGGACTCGGCCAGTACCGTCGCGCACCGGTCGATCTCGGCCGCGAACCCGGCCTCCGTGGCGTACAGGTCGCGGGCCATGCCCGCGTACTGCGCCCCCTGCCCCGGAAACAGGAACGCCGCCGACCGCTGCGCTCCGGCGGGCAGAGTACGCACGGCCGGGCCGCCCCCCGGGCTGGACAGCCGGTCGGCCGCTTCGGCGCAGTCCCTGGCCAGCACGATCCGCCGGACCTGATGCGCGGCGCGGCCGACGTTCAGCGTGTAGGCGGCGTCGGCCAGCTCGCCGGTGGTGGCCGCGAGGTGCTCGCCGAGCCCGGCGGTCAGCGCGTCCAGGGCGCTTTCGGTCCGCGCTGAGACGGCCAGCAGCTGGTACGGCCTGCGCGCCTGGGCCGCCGGGAGGGTAGAGGGCGGCGATTCGATGATCACGTGCGCGTTGGTGCCGCCGACGCCGAATGCGCTGACCCCCGCCCGGCGCGGGCCGTCGGCGTCCGGCCACTTGCGGAGCGCGGTGTTGACGTAGAACGGGCTAGCGGCGAAGTCGATGGCCGGGTTGGGCTCGTCGAAGTTGAGGCTGGCCGGAATCAGGCCCTCGGACACGCAGCGGGCCGCCTTGATGAAGCCGCAGATCCCGGCGGCCGCGCCCAGGTGGCCGACGTTGCCCTTCACCGAGGCGATGGCGCAGTACCCGGAGCGCTCCGTGTGGCTGCGGTAGGCCTCGGTAAGGGCGTCGATCTCGATCGGGTCACCCACGATCGTGCCGGTGCCGTGCGCCTCGACGAAGCCGATCGTGCCGGGATCGACCCCGGAGTCGCGCAGCGCGGCCTGGATGACGGCGACCTGCCCGGACTTGCCCGGCGCGGTGAACACCGACTTGCCCGAGCCGTCATTGTTGATCGCGGTACCGCGAATGACCGCCTGGATGGTGTCGCCGTCGGCCAGGGCGTCGCCCAGCCGCTTCAGCGCCACCACCCCGCAGCCGCTGCCGAAGACGGTGCCGCGCGCGTTCGCGTCGAACGGGCGGACCTGGCCGTCGGGGGAGTTGATGCCGCCCTCCATGTACAGATAGCCGCGGATCATCGGGACCGGGATCTCCACTCCGCCGGCGAGCGCGAGGTCGCAGTCGCCGCTGTGCAGCGACTGGCAGGCCAGATGGACGCTGACCAGCGAGGTCGAGCACGCGGCGATCGCGGTGACGGCGGGACCGCGCAGGTTGAGCCGGTAGGCCACGCCGGTGGCCAGGTAGTCGGTGTCATTGGAGATGAGCAGCGCGAGTTCCCCGACGGCGCGCCTGATGCCGGGATTCGTGCTCAGGTTGCTGTTCACATACTCGTTCTTGCGCGATCCCGCGAACATGCCGATCCGCAGCCGGTCAGCGCACCCGTCATAGCCCGCCCGCTGTAGCGCCACGTGACACGTCTCGAGGAGGACCCGGTGCTGCGGGTCCATCACCTCGGCCTCGCGCGTGCTGACCCCGAAGAAAGCCGCGTCGAACTGGTCGATCTCGTCGATGACCGGCGCGACCTTGACGTAGTTCGGATTCCGAAGGTCACCCGGCGTGACCCCGGCCGCGATGAGCTCGGCATCGTCGAAGGAGGAAAACGAGCTCTCCCCGGCGAGAAGGTTCTGCCAGAACTGCTCCACATCGGGTGCGCCAGGAAACCGGCCCGCCATTCCGACAACGGCTATCGCTTCGTGTTGCGCATCTTCCAGCATCGGCGTGACCTACTTAGCCCGGGCCCGACCCTGAACACTCTCCATCCCCGCTGCTTCGGGCCAGGGAGCACGGGGATGCCCTGTCAGGCTGGCCGACCGCCGCACGCGGACACAACGGCGAGGCGCCAATGCGGCGAGAATTCGCCACCGCCCGCGGCTGCCTGTCAGGAAGTCGCCATCGTCCTTGACAGCCACCGCACGCCAGCGTTCGCTGAGGTGCGTCCGCAACCCCGGGCCGCAGAAGGGATGTGCCAGGTGCCGGCTGTCACGGTACGCGGGCTGCGACTGGCCTACGAGGAATACGGTACGGGCCAGCCCGTCCTGCTGATCCCCCCGGCGGCGACGCCAGCGGGAGTATGGGCCATGCATCAGATCCCCGCGATCGTGGCCGCCGGCTACCGCGTCATCGCGGCCGACAGCCGGGGGACCCCCCCGTCGACCGTCCCGAGCGCCCCGTTCCGGGTGGCTGACCTGACCGACGATGCCGCGTGCCTGATCACCGAGCTCCGGCTCGCGCCGTGCCTGATCGTCGGGGCCTCGCTGGGCGCGATGGCCGGGCAGGAACTCGCGCTCAGCCGGCCCGACCTGGTGCGGGCGGCGGCCCTGCTCGGCACCCGGTGCCGGACGGACTTCATCCGCGGCAGGTTCGTGCGGGCGTACGCGGACCAGGTCAGGCGGGGCGAGCCGCCATCCGATCTCGATGCGGTCATGCTCGTGATGCAGATGTTCTCGTCCGCGACACTGGCCGATGACCGCCGGGCCGCCGACTGGCTGACGTTGTTTCAGCTCTTCTCGGCGCGCGGGGTGGGGCCGGCGATGCAATACCAGGCCACCCTCATTCCGGACAGGACCGAGGCACTGCGGCAGGTCCAGCGCCCGTGCCTGGTCATGGCCTTCTCCGAGGATGCCGTGACGCCGCCCCCGCTGGGCCGCGAGGTCGCGTCGGCGATTCCTGACTGTCGTTATGTGGAGATCGCCGACTGCGGCCACTTCGGATTCCTGGAGCGGCCCGAGCCGGTCAACGCAGCGCTGATTGACTTCTTCGCGGCGGTTCATTGATCTTCTCGGCGTAGCCGCGGAGAGGGACCCAGCCGCGCAGCGCGACCTCCAGGCCGGCCTGGAAACGGGTGTTGACGCCCAGGTAGTCAAGCAGCTCGGCGACCCGCCGGCTGAAGGTTCTCGGCGAGATGTTAAGCCGCCTGCTCACGGTCACGTCGGTATCCCCGCTCAGCAGCTCTTCCAGGATCGGCAGCATCTGGACCGGGGGAGGCGCGTATCCCCCGCCTCCGGCCAGGGTGTCGGTGGTGATGACGTACCAGCCGCCGCCCGACAGCGCCGACGGGAAGAGGCGTGCCGTCGTCCGCTGGGCGCCCGCCGGCGTGCCGTCCGGCCGCACGGCGCCGTATCTGAGCTGTGGTTCCGCGGTCATGTCAGCCTTCCAGGAAGGTCATGCAGGCGGACGGGGTTACCAGTGCCGACAGCCGGCACTGGCGGCCCTCACCCGGCGCGCGGAATCGCGCGGTGACCGCCGAGTGAACCGGCATGAATCCGAGCGCGCAGAAGTAGCCTTCGAGGTCCAGCTCGAGCGCGTAAGCGCCGCGCGCCAGCGGTGAGCCCGCCGGGCCGGAAATGCGCCCATCGTCGTTGGTCCGCTGCCGCCACTGCTCGGTAAGGACGCCATCTACCTCGCGCATGAGGCGGACCGCCATGTCGACCGCTGGCCTGCCGTAGACGCAGTCCACGACTCTTACAGAGACACTCATCGCCTCGAGTCCCCACGACGGCCGGGCCGTCCTTGACCGGATGCCTTGACCACACATCGTGGGCGGCGCCTCTCTCACGGCCCTCTTCGATCGCTGCCGCCGCGCTCCCGGCACCGGATCTCGCCGGCCTCGCGGCGATGACCCAGCCGGTGCCGCGCTGACGACGGCGCAAGAGCGCAGCTTGGCAGCGTGGCCGGCATGTCCTTGACGGGCCTGGCCGCGCGGGCGGCCAGCTGTGACGGGAGGTCCGCGATGAAGAACGCACCTGCGCGAGGCCGCAGTGCCATCACCCGGCTCGCCGCCGCGGCCGCCGTGGCCGCGGTGCTCTACTCGGTCGGTGGCTGGTCGGCTCCGGGCGGAGGGCTGCTGACGGCCGCCGCGTCGGCGCCGCCCTCCATGTCAGCCGGCCCCCAGTCGCCCGGCCCGCCGTGGGGCTGACGGGCGCCGGCCTGAAGGGCCGCGCCGGGCGCTGGGGCAGGGATGGCCGCCGCCAGCGCCCGGCACATGGCGGGATCCGCGTCACCGGCGAGCGCCAGCGCCATGGTGCGCGCCGCCGCCGCCGCCGTCGGGTTGCCGGTCTGCTCGTCGATGCGCCCCCTGAGCTCCAGGATCCGCGCGCGCAAGACCGGCGCCGGGCCGCTCTCACTGAAGATCACAAGCGCCTCGCCCACCAGTGCGTAGGCGCGCTCCGGTTCCCCCCGGGCGAGGTACAGCTCGGCGAAGGCGAGCAGGACCCGTCCGTGGACCAGGTTGCTGGTCATGCGCCGGGACATGGCCAGGGCCGCGGACAGGTCGGCCTCGGCCAGCTCATATTGCCCGCGCAGGGTCCGGACCCGGCCGAGATCGGCGAGCACGTAGCCCTCACCGACCACGTCACCCTCGTTCCTGACGATCTCGAGCACGGACCGGAATGACCGCTCGGCCCGCCAGAGGTCGCCGGTGCGCAGATAGAACTCGCCCAGGCGGTGCTCGGTCTGCGCGGTGATGCGCGGGGCGTTCAGCAGGCGGCCGCGGGCGGCGGCCCGATCGAGAAGCTGCCAGGCGTCGTCATACTGGTCCTGGTCGATCTGGATCTGGGCCATGTTGGTCAGCGCGTCAACCTCGCCGACCATGTCGCCGACCTCCTGGTAGCCGGACAGGGCCTCCCGGTACCGGGCCAGGGCCCGCTCGCACCGGCCACCGAGGCGATCGGCAAAGGCCAGGCCCGCCAGGGCCAGCGTGCGGCCATGGGTGTCCCTGATCTGCTCGAAGGTGAGCAGCGCCGGAGTGAGGTAACTCGGCGCCTCCCCCAGCCGGCCGTTCAGCGCGAGATTGCCGAGCGAGCACAGGACGGCGGCCTCGCCGCGGACGTTTCCGGCCCGGCGGGTGGCCTCGAGCGCCAGTTCATGCGTCTTCTGCCAGTCTTCGGCCCGGTACTCCGACTCGAACTGGGTGACGGCCGTGACGGCCAGGTCCCAGCACAGCTCGTCCAGGCCGATCTGCGCCGCCTGCGTGACCGCCTGGACCAGCCCGGGGCGCTCGGTCCGGAACCAGGTCATCGGGTTGCCGAGCAGCTGATCATGCACGTGATCCGGCAGCGTCCACCGGTCCGCGCTCCCATGCAGCACCGCGTAGTCCCCGCCATAGGCGCGGCGGTGTGCCTCCGTGGCCAGCGCGAGCCAGCATGACAGCAGGCGCCGCAGTGCGGCGGCCCGCTCGGCGGGCGACTCGTCGGCGGCCAGGTGCTCCAGGGCATAGATCCGGACGAGGTCGTGGAGGTGGAATCGGGAGGAGCCGTCCTCGCTCAGCCGGACTTCTACGAGGCGAGCTTCCACCAGCTCTTCCAGCAAGTCGTTGGCCGCCTCCGCCTCCATGTCGAGCAGCGGCGCGCTGACCCACGGCGCGAAGTCGGTGGTCCCGAGCAGGCCGAGCCGCAGGAACAGCCGCCGCGCCGCCTGGCTGAGGCCGCCGTAGGACGTCGCGACCGTCGCCCGGATGCCGATGCCGCTCAGGGCGAGCTCATCGAGGCGCCCCGCCTCGTCCGTCATCCGCCTGATCATGCGGGTGATCGACCAGTGGCGCTTGGTGGCCAGCTTGGCGGCCACGATCCGCACCGCGAGCGGCAGGCAGCCGCACAGCCTGACCAGCTCCAGCGCTGCCATCGGCTCGGCCTGCATCCGTTCCGGGCCGATCACCCGGCTGAGCAGCTCCACGCTCGTGGCCTCGTCCAGGTCGTCGACCTCGAAGTGCCGGGCCCCCGGCAGGCTGGACAGCGGGTTGCGGCTGGTTACGATCAGGGCGCAGCTCGGGCAGCCGGGAATCAGGGCCATGATCTGGCTGACGCTGGAGGCGTCGTCGAGAACGATCAGGATCCGGCGCCCCCCGAGCCGGCTTCGGTAGACGGCCGTCCGCTCGGCCAGCTCCTCCGGCAGCGCGAAGGTGGGCAGGCTGAGCGAGCGCAGCACGCTGGCCATCAGGTCCATCGGGCTCGTCGGCTGGCCGTCGGCGCCGCGAAGCTGCACGAAGAGCTGGCCGTCGGGGTACAGGTGACGTACGGCGTGCGCCACGTGCAGCGCGAGCGCGGTCTTGCCCACCCCGCCCTTGCCGTTGAGGCTCGCGACCGGCAGGTACCGCAGCCCGTCCGGCCGGTCAGGCGGCGACAGTAGCTCGACCAGCTGGTTGAACATCCTCTCGCGGCCGGTGAAGTCCGCGATAGCGGCGGGGAGCTGATGCGGCACGGCCTGGCTGCCCACCTCGACCGGGTTCAGGTGTGACTCCGTTTCGCGATGCAGGTCCAGCGAGTTGTCCTTGGCCAGGATGGCTCGCTGCAAGGCGCACAGCCGCTCGCCGGGCTCCAGGCCGAGTTCCCTGATCAGGGTCTGCCGGGCCTCCTGGAACGATTCCAGCGCCTCCACCTGGCGCGCCGACCGGTATAGCGCGAGCATGTGCTGGGCGCGGAGGACCTCACGGAGCGGGTACTCCTTGACCAGTTCGCTCAGCTCGCCGACCAGGGCATGCTCGCGCCCCAGCTGAAGTTCCAGCTGGATGCACTCTTCAAGAACCCCCAGGTGATCCTCGTTGAGCCGGATGGCTGCCGCCTGTACCAGCCCGCTTTGAATGTCGGCGGCGGCTGGCCCGCGCCACAAAGCCAGCGCGGCCCGCAGTTCCCGCGCCGCGTCCTCGGCCCGTTGCTCGGCCGCGGCGGCCCTCCCGGCCTCGGCCAGGCGCTCGAAGTTAGTGATGTCCAGCGACCCGTCCGGGACAGCGATCGCGTAGCCAAGTGAGCTGGTGGAAACCAGGCCGTCAGCCCCTAGGTCCCGCAGCTGCCGGCGAAGGGCCGACACGCAGGTCTGAACCTGGCCCGTGGCCGTGGCTGGAGGTTCGCCGTCCCACAGCGCATCCACGAGCCGGCTGACCGGCACCACCCGGCCAGCATGAAGTAGCAGCATCGCAAGGACCACACGTTGACGGTTGCTGCCGAGTTCGAGTCGCTTGCCCTCGATGGAGACTTCAAGGGGACCGAGCAGGGCAAACCGCATTAAAACGTCCGATTTAACCTTTGGCCAAATGCTACCGCTCTGCATCTGCTTGCAGCATATGAGCCTATACCACGGGCTATCCTCATTAAAGGTGCTGCCCGCTTCGAGGCCAGGCCGGAACCCCTAGATCGCGCCTGGCCAGCGACGCATGGCCAGGCGCCTGCGGCACGCACGATGGCCTGCGAGTGGCGCTTACCAGCCAATCTCCGCTACATAGGCCCTCCGTGGACGATCCGCTCGCGGAGTTGACTCTTTAGCACCTTGCCCGACGTATTCCGGGGTAGCGCATCCAGCCTTAGATACCGCGTCGGGATTTTATGCGGCGCCAGCCGCCGAAACAGGAAATCACGGAGATCGCGGAATGCGACTGGCTGCCGCAGTACGAGTGCCGCGGCCAGGTTCTCGCCGTGCACGCGGTCGGGAAAGCCAAAGACGGCGCAGTCCGCGACCGCCTTGTGTTCGCACAGGGCGTTCTCCACCTCAAGCGAGCCTATGGTCATCCCGCCTTTGATGATCACGTCCTTGAGCCGGTCGACAAGGTGGAGGTGCCCGGCCTCATCGAGGTAGCCGGCATCACCCGTCCGGGTCCAGCCATCAACAAACACGCTGGCCGTCGCCTCGGCGTCGCGGAAGTAGTGCTGCGGGGGCACGCCCGGCCAGCGGAGCCGGACCTCCCCGACCACGCCAGGCGGCAGTTCCTCCCCCAGCTCGGTGGTCACTCTGACCAGCGTGGCACCGCGGGGCGTGCCGACGGATTCGGCGGGAGCCTCGCCGTAGAGCAACGCTGTGCCGGCATGCCGGGCCTCGGTGAGTTCATACAGGTTGACCAGGCGTGCGCTGGGAAACGCTGCAGACAGCCGTGGTGCCAGCGGCGTGGGGAGGGGCGCGCAGCCCAAGGAGACGATCCGGACGGCGGACAGGTCGTGTCGGCGTTCGGCCCCGCTCTCCAGAATGCTCGCCGCCATCGAAGGAACAAGTTGCACGACCACAGCAGCGGTTTCGGCCAGCAGGCCACACAGCCGGTCGGGGTCGAAGACGGGAAGCGCGAGCGCGGTCATCCGCAGCGGGCCGAGAGGCTCGAGGAGACGCAGCTGCCCCGCGGCCGTGGAGACCGCGTTGGCGTGGACGGAGATCCCGCCTGCGCACGCGCTCCACCACGCCGGAGGCCAGCTGGCATCCATGAGCGTGCGCACGGCATGCAGATGCCGGCACGCCACTCCCTTGGACAAGCCGGTGGTGCCGGCCGTGTAGAGGATCTCGGCGACGCTTTCTGCCGCTACCGGGACCTGGAACGCCTCACCGCTTTCCCCATTCTCGAGTTCGGCGATCCTGGCGGCCCAGCCCGGTGCTTGTGGCTTGGGCCCGCCGCCCCCGACGACCCCGACAGATGCGCAGTGATCAATGATCGAGCTGAGCTCCGGACCTGTGAACCGGCTGGAAAGCGGGACGGCGACCGCGCCGGCCTTGAGCACCCCGAAGTATGCAGCCGCGAAGTCCAGCCATTCGGCGTTCTCGAAGAAGGTCACGACCCGGTCGCCAACAGCGACCCCCAGCCGGATCAGGCTGCGGGCAATGGTATTGGACCGCCTTTCCCAGTCGCCGTACGACATCGATCCCCGGCCGTCCACGGTCAAGGCGACTCGATGCGGTTCTGCCGCGGCCCGCTCGCGCAACAGGTCAGGAAGGAGGGCGGCGTGTCCAGTCATCCTTTTCATCTCCCGATGTCGGGCCGATCATCTCTGTGGCCTTGGTATTCGATCATCGGCAAGATCGGGCGCTGCCGGGCCCAGTGATCGACTGAGCTGGATGGTTGGTTGCACGAAGCGTAGACACGAGGCTGACGGGAAGGCAACCAGATGGATCTCCTGCCAGTGCGGGC
>Ga0335078_10002339_pt1 | contig 28807 bp, 21 predicted proteins | sample Lox_Sample_32_FD_206711 | JGI IMG/M metagenome (GOLD analysis project Ga0335078, IMG submission 206711) | Soil microbial communities from Loxahatchee National Wildlife Refuge, Florida, United States - Lox_Sample_3.2 | ecosystem: Environmental > Terrestrial > Soil > Wetlands | place: USA...
CGCTTCCGGAATTTCTCGCGCGCAAGCCCGAAGTCGCTCCTCTTCAGAAATTCATCATCCAAAGGATCGACGCTGGCAGGCGCGAGGGCGCACTCCTCTCGGGCTGAGGGAACGCGGTACTCTCAAGAAAGTAAGGATAGATCATTGAAAGTCATCGTAGTCGGAGCGTCAGGCACGATCGGCTCAGCCGTGGCGAAAGCGCTCGCGGTGCGCCATGAGGTCGTGGCGGTGTCACGGCACAGCGCGTACCCAGCAGATCTCGAAGACATGTCGTCTGTACGTCAGCTCTTCGCGGTCGTGAAAGGCGTGGACGCAGTCGTTTGTTGCGCGGGGCAGGCCGCGTTCAAGCCGCTCGCCCAGCTCACGGACGCTGACTTCCAAGGTGGGCCTGCGGAGCAAGCTCATGGGCCAAGTGGACCTGGCGCGGATCGCGATAAATCACCTCAGCGATCGCGGTTCGATCACGCTCACCGGTGGAGTGCTCGCGCATGAGGCAATGCCGGGCGGTGCAGCCATTTCCATGGTGAATGCCGCTCTGGAGGGCTTCGTACTCGGTGCAGCGGTGGAGCTTCCTCGTGGTCTTCGTATCAACCTCGTGAGCCCCCCCTGGATCAGCGAGACGCTAGCGGCCTTAAAGCTGCAGGCTGCTGGTGCAATCCCGGCCGCAGCGTGCGCGAACGCATATGTTGCAGCGGTCGAGGGCAACTATCAGGGAGTGACTCTCGACGCGCGCCAGTTCGCCTGATCACGTGCTCACCGAAGAACTCCATTCGTTCGAGCCGGGCCCGGCATCCCGAGATCCATCCATCCTCCGGCGCCCCCGTGGCGGAAGTTGTCGCAGATGCGACCAAACCTAAGGCCTCTTGGAGGATTAGGTACAGTGTGCTCGGGGGCGCCGAAGGGATGAACTGGAGGCCGCGATGGTCAGGAAGCACCGATCATTGCACCGGCTCAACGGGCGGGCGTCGGCGCCTCTGGGCAGCCACGGCATCGAACGCCACGGTGATGGAGGCGATGCGTTGGTCTCCCAATAATTGGTCGATGATTGCAAAGCTTCGCTACGAGGAGGGACGACACGGCTCGCGCTTCGCTCGGGCTACCCAGAAGGGGAGGCTGGAAAAGGGACTATGCTCACGGGTCGGGAAGGTGGCACCGTTTGTGACGACCGTATCCGGGAGGTCCGTTCAGGGACGGGACGAGCACGATGGCTTCTGCGGGCCGATCGGGCAAGAGGGTGGGCTCTCGCCGAGGCGGGGAGGTTCGACGGGTGCGCGCGGAGTTACAGCGCAAGGTCGCCGAAGAGAAACGTCGTGAGGCGGAGAGGCGGCGCGGCGCTGCGGAGGAGCGCCGTGCTCGCGCCGAGGCCCTACGCAGTTTGACAGCCCGGGCGCACCAAGCGGCTGAAGAGGCGCGGCGTGCAGCGGACGAAGCTCGCCTGCAGCGCGACGAGATCATCCGGAAGGCCGCGGAGTTCGAGCGCATGATGGAGAAGGAGCGGGCCTCTGCGGAGCGGCTGAGGGTAGAAGCGGAATATCTTCGGGAAACCTCGGAGACCGAACGCCAACGCTCCGAATCCCGAAGATCTCGAGGCGAAGTCGGGCGCGGTGAGGCCGAGGACAGGCGTCAGGTCAGGGAAGAAGTCCGGACCCAGGGCGAGTACATACGTCGCTTATCGGAGCACGACCGCGAAGCATCGGGGCAAAATGACGTCACAAACGAGTTCGCTCCAGAGCTCCGCCAACTCATTCGCGATGAGATCAGGATCGCTCTCGACCAGCTGCGGCGGGGCCCGGGCGCGAGTGAGGAGGCCGTGCCCACCGACTGCCCTGGCGGTGACTGAATGTGGAGTTGTTATCGCGATTCAGGAGGGTCGCCGAGGTCGGGGAGGGAACGAACGTGGCGAGGAGTTTCCCGGCCCTCCAGGTTGCGCGAGGTGCGTTTTGAGGCCCGCCTGTGGTTGTGGGAGGCGATAGCCCGGTCGGCGCCACGAGCAGGACGTGGCCACGCCGGGGATCGGCTCGCAGCTGAGCGCTACTGCACAGAGGTCCCCTGCCGCACAGCCCGATGTCGGACCACAGGCTGAAGGGAAGCGCGCTGATCCTCAACGGGAATGATGATCCCATGAACCAAAGGAGCGGCATGCTCGCTTGCCCGGTCGACGTCGGGCTTGGGCACAACCCGTTGCACCCTTGGTGAGGCCGGCGCCATGCTCCTTCACCGGAGGCTGGGCGCACACCTGTGGCATGAGTGCAACGAGCCGCCGCTCAGCTCAGTGCATGCGGGCGTCAGGAGGCTCGGACTGCGACGGTTGCGTGGGAGGAGGCAGCGGGCGCTGCGCGCCGCCATGGGTATCCCGCTCCAGCCGCTGGAGCCGCTCGTCATACTCGGTCGTTGTCAGTTCCCCGCTGGCGTACCGCCGCTGCAACACTTCGAGCGGCGTCTCGCGTCGCTGCCGCCACAGTGTCCTGGGAACGGGCACCAACAGAGCCCAGAACGCCAGAATGGCTACGACCCAGAACACCCACCAGATGATGTTCATGCCGAAATAATACGCGTACATGGTCCCCCCGGCGTTTCGCGCGCGATCCGGTCGACACCGACCGTTCAAAGCCTCAGTGACCGGCGTGAAAACCTGCCGTACTTTGCTTCGCGCCAGGTCACCGAGCCTTTGGCGGCAGGGTCGCGAAGCGTTGCGAGCAGCCACTCCGAGCGCCCGGTGAGCGACAGAACGCTGCGATGATGGCGCCTCGTTGACGACCGGGGCGCTCTTGACATGCTCCCCACGCTCCCGGCGCTGGTCAAGTCTCTCTTTGTGGGTGATTGGAGTGTACGGGGAGGCCCCTCGCCTGCCTTCAGCCTTAGAGCCAGCGGTCCAGATAGCGGTAGCCTGGAGGCAAATGGCCGTGACGAGGCGCAGGGCACCGGCTCGGTCTGCGCCGACCGCTCGAGCGCGGCACTTCATTCCGTTACGCCGAGCCGGGAACGGGTCTGGGTAGTAACGCGCATGACGCTGGCAAGTGTTTCGCCACTCGGGTATCCCGCTCTCACGCGACCCGCACAGCGCGCAAAGAACCTGCCGGATCATCTCTCGTGTGTTGCCCCGCGGATCCGATGGCTGAACGTGCGGCTTGCCATTCGACATGAGCGAAGATCGACCGATGTTACAAACAGTGAAGAAAGGCATCGAGACGACCGCCCACTCGCACGCGAAGGAGCGCTCCCCCGTGGCAGCAAACGGATCGAGATCACCCGCCGAACTCCCGTGCCGATGCCGGTCAGTTTGACTCTCCTCGTGCGGATGGACATCGTAAGAAGACGAAGTGGCTCTTGCGGTTGCAAGGCCCGATATGAGGGGCATTAGGAGCACGCACGCGCAGGGAAGAGGGGCGGGATCCCCGCTGGCGCGTTTCAGCTGGTTGATTCGGGCGAGGGAGCGGGGGAGAGCAAAGTAGCGGCAGGGCCGCGAGACCACTCGGCACCAGGCGCTTGCCGTGGGAGGAGCCCATCGCTCGCATGGAAGCACCGTTTCGCCGTGCTTGGATTACTCTGCCGTCGGCAGAGCACATCACGGCCTACTTCCGGCGCTGGGATGGTGGTTCATCCTCGTCGTTCCTGTCATCGGTGGGCTCGTCTACGGTCCCCTGATCGACCGCTTCGCTCGCGAGGTGCGAGGACACGGTGTCCCGGAGGTCATGCTGGCGGTCGCGGAGAAGGGGGGGGCGCATCCGGCCCCGCGTCGCGGCGACAAAGTCGCTCGCGTCTGCGTTCTGAATTGGAGCTGGGGGTTCGGTCGGGCGCGAGGGGCCAATCGTTCAGATAGGCTCCGCGATCGGCTCGTCCTTGGGGCAGGCGCGGCGCGTCCCCGAATCGCGCCTCCGCCTCTTGGTCGCATGCGGGGCGGCCGGCGGGATCTCGGCCACCTTTAACGCCCCCATCGCCGGGGTGATGTTTGGGCTCGAGCTGATCCTACGGGACTTCGAGGCCGAATCCTTTGGTGTCGTCGTCCTGTCTTCAGTAACGGCCGACGTGATCAGCCGGGCGGCATTCGGCTCGCGGCCCTTTCTCAGCATTCCGGGATTCGAGCTCACATCCGTGTGGGAGTTCGCTTTCTACGCCGTCCTGGGCGTGCTCGCAGCGATCCTCGCGGTCGTCTTCATTCAAACCCTCTACGGCCTTGAGGACATCGCGAATCGGACCTGGCGGTGGTCCGAATCGCCGAGACCCGCGGTCGGCGGATTGCTCCTCGGCGTCCTGCTCCTCGCTTTACCTCAGATGTTCGGCGTGGGGTACCCGATGCTGGAGCGCTCCATCTCCGGAGAGTACACGGTCTGGTTCCTGCTCCTGCTGGCGCTCGGCAAAGTTGCTGCGACGAGCCTCACCATCGCGATGGGGGGCTCGGGCGGCGTCTTCGCCCCATCGCTCTTCATGGGGGCAGCGCTCGGCACGGCCTACGGTGCGTTGCTGCATCGATGGTTCCCGGGGATGGCGGCGCATCCGAGCGCCTACGGGCTCGTGGGAATGGGGGCGGTGTTCGCAGCCGCGGCAAGGGCCCCGATCACCTCTGCCATCATCATCTTCGAGCTGAGGAACGACTACCGGACGATATTACCGTTACTCTTCGCGGTCGCGCTCGCGACGGGTGTCGCTCATCTCTTCACCCCAGAGACCATTTATACGCTCAAGCTCCGGCGCAGAGGGATCGACATCAGCCGGCGTGAGGCGGCCACGCCGATGAACGAGCTGACCGTGGGCGACGCGATGGAGCGGACGCCGCCTGCGCTGCGCCACGATGAAGCGGTCCGGGGCGCGGTCGAACGGTTCGCGGCGGAACATCGCGACGCACTCCCGGTCGACGGCGAGGGCAGGTACAAGGGAACGGTCACGGCGCGTGACGTCGAGCAAGCGATGCGCGACGCGGCCACGGATGAGACCGTCGGCAATCTTGCCCGGGAGACACCGACCGTCTCGGTGAACGAGACGCTGGCAGGTGCGCTCGGCACGCTCTTGCAACATGAGGTGTCGGGAGTGCCTGTGGTGGCGAACGGAGGACGACAGGTCATCGGGTGGCTCACCCATCGCGACGTGCTGCGCACGTACAATCAGCGCGTCGCGCGCGACAGTGCCCGAGGAATCGAGTGATTCGCGCCGGCGCCCGCAAGGGTTGCGTCGGCCACGGGCGGTTGACCGTGGGAACCGACGGCCGCCGCAACTCGGCACGAGCGCGCCATGAAGCCAATGCGTACCCGCCTGGAGCGCTGAAGAGGGAACTACCCACAAGAGGCCATGGGACCACGTGGAGATCCTGGAGCGTCGCCACTCCGGAAATCCCCAAGACCATGCCCAGCTCCGGCAGGGTCGAAAGAGTCGACCCAGGGCCCCAAGCAGACTAATATAGTTTGAGGACAAAGTGATGATTCCAGAGCGTGAGATCTGCGGGGCTTCACACGGGCGGCGCGATGAATGACGTGGTGAAGCAGCCCGTCGCCCGGCCCTGGCGCGGCGCCTTGAGTCGGATGAGGGTTCCGGCAGTCGGCGGTTTCGAGAGTTCGCGCAGGCTCCTGAAGTGGCTCCTCGTCGGTACGGCCATCGGGCTCGTGGCTGGAGCCGGGGCCGTTCTCTTCACCTCGGCCATCCAGTTCGTGACGAAGTGGGTCTTGGAAGCTGCGACCGGCTTTCGTCCTCCTGCTCCGATCGGGGAAGGGGGCACGCCACTCGTGCCTGTGGCACGACCCTGGCTCCTGCCGATCGTCACCGCGCTGGGTGGGCTGGCGTCGGGAATGCTCGTCTTTGGCCTTGCTCCTGAGGCAGAAGGCCACGGCACTGACGCTGCCATCGAGGCCTTTCACAGGCGGGGAGGGTGGATTCGGCCCCGCATTCCGCCAGTCAAGTTGCTGGCCTCGGCAATCACCATCGGGTCGGGCGGTTCCGCCGGGCGCGAGGGTCCTGCGGCACAAATCTCAGCGGGTTTCGGGGCCATCCTCGGGCATCTCGTGTTCAAGAACCCGCAGGATCGACGAATCGCCGTTGCCGCGGGCATCGGTTCAGGCATCGGGGCCATCTTTCGTGCGCCCCTCGGAGGCGCGCTACTTGCCGCCGAGATCCTTTACCTGCACGACATCGAGGTGGAGGCGATCATCCCCTCTCTCATTGCCTCGATCGTCGGATACACCCTCTACGGCGCTTTCTTCGGATTCCACCCCATATTCGGCGATCATCCTGCTCTCGGGCTCGGCTCCCCCATCCAACTCGTCTACTACGGCGTGCTTGGGGTCGTCAGCGGGGCAGGCGGGATCCTGTATGCGAAGACGTTCTACGGAATGACCGGCTGGTTCCGGAAATTCCGCCTGCCGCGCTGGATCAGGCCCGCGCTGGGCGGTCTTCTCGTGGGCCTTCTTGGGCTCGTCCTGCCGCAGGTACTTCATACGGGATACGGTTGGGTTCAGCTCATCATGACGAAGCAAGGTCTTCTGGCCCTTTCGCCTTTGGTGCTCCTCGCGATCCCGTTCGGCAAGATCGTCGCCACCTCGTTGAGCATCGGGTCGGGCGGCTCGGGCGGCATATTCGGTCCCGGCATGGTGATCGGGGGAACGCTGGGAGCCCTGCTGTGGCGGCTCGGTTCGGCGGTACTTCCCGGAATGCCACCCGGGCCCGAGCCCTTCGTGATCGTCGGGATGATGGCGCTCTTCGGCGGCGTCGCTCACGCGCCGCTCGCGGTCATGTTGATGGTGGCTGAAATGACCGGTACACTCTCGTTGCTCGCTCCCGCCATGATCGCGGTAGCACTCTCGACGGCCATCGTCGGTGATGTCACGATTTACGAGGCGCAGCTCCGCGATCGTGCGAGCTCGACTTTCCACCGAGCTCGGTGGGCTCTACCTTTCCTCTCGGTACTCAGGGTTTTCGATATCTCGGAGGCCGCACCGCTCACCCTTCCCGGTTCGACGCCGATCGGAGAGGCGCTGGCCCGGCTGTCGATGGTGCACGCTAGCCGGATGGCCATCACGTCCGATGACGGCCAGGTCATAGGCGCGGTGAGCCGCCAACGGCTGCGCCGCGTGCCCGCCGAGGAACGAACATCGCCACTCGCTACGGTAGCGGTTCGGGCGTGGCTCCGACCGGATCAGACGATCGAAGAGGGAGTCCAAATCCTGAGCGATTCAGGTGCTGACACCCTCCCGGTCGTCAAGCACGATGGCGAGGTCAGGCTGGTCACGGCCCGAGGAATTCTGCGAGCGTATCGGGAGGCGATGGCTCCTCGGGCACTTCGGGAGCGAAGCTTTCCTGTATCCGAGAGTGTCGACCTATCGGCTGATCGGCTCGAGCGCGAAACCTGATGGGAAACGCCGTCGAGGTTCTAAATTCACCATGGCGCTGGGTACTGGGAAGTCCCGATCTAAGACGGGCGCGGCTGCGGTGGACGAGGGAACGCGGCTCGCTCTCGCCTGACTGCCAGGTTTGTCGCGTTTAGGCTAATCCAGCTTGGCGTCATTCCCCAGGGCTATGGCGCGGCGGACTTCGCGAACGGTGGGTGCCCCAGTAATCAGTTCTGTGGATGCAACCAGCACGACCGATGCTACGGGACCTGCAATTTCGAAAAGGCGGCCTGCGACAATGCATTTCGCCAGGATCTCTACAGGTCCTGTCAAGCCGCCTATCCCCTCGATACGAGGGGAAGCGCTGGCTGTTCCGACGGGCTCTGCTTCTCCGACAACCAGAGGTTAGGGATCTGTATGGCCCGTGCGACCAAGTACTACTCCCTGGTCGCGGGGCTCGGGCAGTCGGCGTACGACGAAGCACAGAAGGAAGCCTGCCCATGCTGCTGCAATCCGACAGCCAGCGCGGCGGTGGCCTCTGCGCGCCTGGCCCCGATCAATCGACCTGGGCCGGTCTGCAAACCTCCGACGATGCAGGGTACGGCTCACCATCACATGATCAGCGTCGCGGGTGATGACGAGATCGTCACCGACTCGGTCGCGACCGTGAATATGGCGTTCGACCCGGCCTCATCCAATTCGGAGATCTGGGAGTTCACTTCGATCGGCACGTTCCATTTCCACTACGAGGAGACCCTGACGAACTGTACCGTGACGGCGCCCGACGTCGACGGAACCCTGACCTCCGAGGCGGAGAATGGCGGCATCGGCGTCTACCTCGTGCCGGATGGAGTCGGGCACGTGGCGAACCAGTACCAAGGCTCCATCGGGGCCTTCTTCAACGTCACGGTCACCTATCGTTGTCCTCCTCCGATGGCCGATCGTGTCGTCGTCTTCCAACCCTGGGCCGAGCAATTCTTCGTCAACTCCACCCGAACCGACGTCCTCAGCGCCGGAACCGGTACTGGGAGCTACGAGATCGACGTAGGCGGCGGGGGGGCAGAACAGACCGACGCTTACGACTGGAACTTGCAGGTGACCGGACTCTGATCGCCCTGCGCGGGGCGCTCCTCTCGGAAGATGGGTTCTTCCGTTCCGAGTTCGGGGCCCCTCGAGGAGACGCCTTGCAGCGGATGAGGCGGGTCAGAACGTCGCGATCATCCTCCGTCCATCACGAAGTCGGGGCCCGGTGATGCTTCCGACGCGGTCGCTGGCGAGGAGCAAGACGAGGTCCGCTCGGCTGGGGTGAAGGAGAGCGATACCCGGAAACGGGTGGAACGAGCATGCGTACGGAATGGTGAAGGATCTCTGGCCGGCAGGTCCGAATTTGCTCGTCCAGAACGACACGGTGCTCGCCGTCCGAGCCGGTTCACGGGTGGCACCATGGTGTCCCTCACGGTCAGGACCGGCTCCTCGTGATCAGGCTCGCTACGGCGTTCAAGGTGTGCGGATCGCCAGAGGCGAACGTCATCAGATCGACAGCCTGGCGTCCGTGGCGGGCGTTCGGGAAAAACACGGCGGGAAAGGAAGCTGAACCGCGTCAAGACGGGTTTTCTGCGGCTCTTTGATGCCACGTTCCTTGCAGGTGCCCGGATAGACTCACTCAATCCTCGGACGCCGTTGAGGAATTGGCCGGCGTGAAGATCGAGGCGAAAGAGACGGGATCAAATGGGATCGTCACCCGAAGTAGCCGTGCACTGCCCGGAAAGGGGGCGAAGTGTCCCGACGAGCGCTAACCTAACCCGAACACCTCGGCAGCGGTCTTGCCCAAGCACCACTCCAGGTCGGCTTCGCTTAGCCCTAGGGACCGGTACTTGGCGAGCTCGACCGGCACGTTGGGCACGAGGTCCGCACCGAACATCACCCGGCGCGGGCCGACGCGAGACACCATGGCCGCGAGGTCATAGACCGGCGTCCAGGAGGTCTCCAGGTAAACGTTCGGGCACTCCTCAGCAACCACCAGCGCTTCCGGCCCGAAGTACCCGCCGCCGGCGTGTGCCATGACGATGCGCAGGTCGGGGTGCTTGCGGGCCACAGGAATACACAGGGCAGGAAGGGCCGCTGGTGCACCATTGCCGGTATGGATCATGACTGGCACGCCGAGCTCCTCGGCCAGGCGGTAGATCTTTTCGGCCGCGGGGTGGTTGGGTGCGACGCAGAACGCGCCCGGATGCAACTTAATCCCGCGAAACCCGAGCTCACGAACAGCCCATGACACGAGCTCGCGATAGACCCGGTCCTCGACTAAGGGATTGAAGCACGCTAGCCCGTGGACGCGGCCAGGGTGCGCATCTGCAAAACGCCGGATACGCAGGTGGGCTTCCCGCTGGTCGCGGGCGACGATCCCCGGCTGCAGGACGAGGGCGGAGATCCCATGATCGTCCATGGTCCGCAAGAGAAGGTCTTCGGAGTCGTCAGTGCAAAAGAGCAGGTCCTCGCCCAAATGCATGTGCGCATCGATGATTCGCATCCGCTACCTCCGAATAAGGGATCCCCGCAACCGCCCACCCCGATGGAAGGCCCTTAGCCCATCGGCCTATACCGAGCTCTTCTCCTCTCGCCCGTATGTGAGGAGCATGGCCAGGATGACGGCGCCATAGATAACCTGCCGGCCGGCCTCGGGCACCTGGACGATGGAGAGAATCGACTGGAGAAGTGTCACCACGATGATGCCGGTGACGGTACCGTAGTAGGTCCCTCGGCCGCCCAGGATGCTGGTTCCGCCGATCACCACCGCAGCGATGGCTGGCATGAGATAGGGGTCACCCATGGCCTGGTATGCTTTGGTGGAGTACCCGGCGAGGAGCATCCCAGCGAGCCCCGAGCAGGCGCCGGATATGCCGAAGCAGGTCATTATGACGAGCTTGGTGTTAGCACGCGACAAGTAAGCGGCCCGCTCGCTGTTGCCGATGGCGTAGACCCGGCGGCCGAAAGCGGTGCGACTCAGCAAGAGCGAAGCCAGCCCTCCGGTGAGCACCCACATCCATACGGCGTTGGGGATTCCCAGAATCGAGCGATCGACTGAGAGAAAGTGCATGGCCGGAGTGGCCCGCTCTTGGGGCGCGAACCCGCTCGTGTGAACCACCATGAGGCCCTGGGCGATGGCGTTCATGCCGAGGGTGAAAATCATGGAGGGGATGCGGAGATAGGCGACGCCGATGCCGTTGACGAGCCCCATCCCGAGGCCGCAGACAAAGGCGAAGGGGATGGCCACCGCCCCGCCGATGCGGCCCCATCCTCCCGCGGCGGTTGCCATCATGCCACCCAGCGTCACCACCCAGGGCACGGAGAGGTCGATGTGCCCGAGGAGAATCACTATCATGGTGCCGGTGGCCACGATGCCCAAGAAGGAGGCGACTTGGAGCTGCTGGAGCAGGTACGCGAGAGAGAGGAAGTTCCGCGAGTAGACACTGCCCCCCAATAGCAGAAGGACGATGCACGCCAAGGACGCCAGCACGCGCTTGTCGACTTTTCTCGTCCAGGCGGACAGCATGCTGGGCCTCAGCGATAGATGTCGAGCCGGTTCTTGATCCGCAAAAGGCGAAGGGAGCTCAGGCCAACCGAGAACAGAAGCACCACACCCAAAAAGAGTGGTTGCCAGAGCGGATCGAGGTCCAAGACGAAGAGGAGGTCGCCGATGGTCCGCAGGACGAAGGCTCCGAAGATCGAGCCGACCGCGCCGCCCGAGCCGCCGAACAGCGAGGTTCCGCCAACCACTACCGCCGCCACCGAGCTGAGGTTGTAGCTGCCGCCGAGCATGGCGTTGGCCTCGCCGGAGAGGGTGAGGCCGGTGAGGAGCAGACCGCCGACGGCCGAGAAGAAACCCGAGAGAACATAGGTCGCGAACTGGGCGCGCGCCACGGGCAGGCCGGACATGAAGGCCGCTTGTCGCGAGGACCCGACTGCGTAAGCGGCTCGACCGAGAACCGAGTGCCGGTAGGGAAGCCAGACGAAGAACACCAGCGCCGCGAGGAGCACGATGGAGCAGGGAATTCCGCCCGGGAGTGAGCCAGTCAGGGCCTCGGCGAGCCCATCGTCGACGGTTCCGCCCGGCGAGGGTCTCAGCCACAGAGCGGCTCCGTAGAAGAGCGAACCGGTGGCCAGGGTGGCGATGATGGGCTGCAAGCGGCCCCAGACCACCACCGCGCCGTTGAGCGCGCCACAGGCCAGTCCGGTCCCGAGCACGGCCGAAACGCCCACCGCTACCCGCCAGGGGCTTCCGGAGACGAGAGTAGAGGCCACGCAGTTCGTCAAGACGAACACCATCCCCACCGAGAGGTCGAGCCCGGATGTGAGGACCGGGAAGGTCTGGGCCATGGCCACGAGGGCGAGAAGGGCACCCTTGTTGGCAGCGGTGTTGATGACGTTGTGGCTGAAACCCGCGGGGTGCTCGCAGGCAAACAGGGTGAACATTGCCGCGAAGATCAAGAGAGCGATCCAGGCTCCCCGCTGGGCGGCGAAATGGTAGGTCCAGTCGGGCCGGCGCGGAGGGGAGGGAGCGGTCGTGGCCTTGGGCTGCGCGCTGGGCTCGATCATCGCGGGACCGTGGGAGCGGAGGTGTCGATGGCCAGGTTGTGGGCCCGGGCGACGATGTTCCGTTCGTTGATGGCACCGCCCTCGAGCGAGCCGACGAGTGCACCGTCGTAAAGTATCAGTACCCGGTCGCAGCAGCCGATGAGCTCTGCGTAGTCGGTGGAGTAGAGGAGGATGGCCGCCCGCGCATCGGCCAAGTTCCGCAACAGCTGATAGATCTCCTGCTTCGTGCCGACGTCGATACCGCGGGTAGGGTCGTTGAGCAGGATGATACGCGGCTGCGTCATGAGCCACTTGCCGATGACCACCTTCTGCTGGTTGCCGCCGGAGAGCGCTCCCACCGGTGCGTCGAGGTTTGGGACCTTGATGCTGAGTAAGCGGACTACCTCGTCGACCGCGCGGTCCTCTGCGCGGCGGTCGACGAGCCCGAACCGGCCGAGCCGATCGATAGCGGCAAAGGAGACGTTGTCCCGGACGGACATCGGAAGCATGAGCCCCTCGGCTTTGCGGTCCTCGGGGATGAGGGCGATGCCGGCTTGCTCGCCGCTCTTGCGCGGGCCCTTGAGGGAGATGGGCTTGCCGTTGGCTTCCACCTCGCCGGTCACGCCGATGAGGGCGCCAAAGAGGGCGAGCAGGAGCTCGCGCTGGCCTTGTCCATCGAGGCCGCCGAGCCCGACTACCTCGCCCGGCCGAATGGTGAAGCTCACGTCCTTCAGGTGATTGGCCCAGGAGAGGTGCTTGACCTGGAGCGCCGGCTTCTCCTCGAGCGGCCGGGTGGAGCGCGGAGGGAACACGCTCTTCACCTCCCGCCCGATCATCATCTCCACGATCTCCTTGGCGTTCTTGGTTGCGGCGGCGAAGGTGGCAACGTGCCGGCCGTTACGGTAGACGGTGCAATCGTCCGCCAATTCGTCGATCTCCCGCATGCGGTGGGAGATATACACGATGGCGACGCCACGTCCCCGCAGCTTCTTCAAGACGCGAAAGACGGCGGCGACGTCGGCGGAGGAGAGGGCCGACGTCGCCTCGTCGAGGATCAGGATCCGTGGATCGCGGGCAAGGGCCTTGGCGATCTCCACCATCTGCCGGCGCGAGAGCGGAAGATCACGTACCGGGGAGAGTGGATGGATGTCCGTGGCACCGACCCGCTCTAGCGCCTCCTCGGCGATCCGCCGCTGCTGGCGGGAGTCGATAAGGCCAAACCGCCTAGGCGGACTCGCGAGCGCGATGTTGTCCGCCACCGTTAGATCAGGCAGGAGCGACAGCTCCTGGAAGACACTGACGATCCCGGCGCGGGCCGCATCGGCTGGCCTGTCCAGCACGATGGGGGTACCGGCCAGTTCCAGGGAACCCGAGTCCGGCTTGAGCACGCCCGCCATCACCTTGATGAGCGTGGACTTGCCAGCCCCGTTCTCGCCCAGGACAGCGTGGATACGCCCACCCTCGCATTCAAAGTGGGCGTTCTCCAGTGCGCGGACGCCGCCGAAGTGCTTGCTGACGCCCTCCATTCGGAACAGCAGCGCGCTCATGGCCGGCCCCGCCATCCGCGGATGTGCGCTATTCGTTCTTCTCCGACTTGCTCATGATCTCCTCGGCCGTGAAGCCGATCTTGCAGGCAGGGAAGGAGTTGCCGACGAAGAAGTTATCGGCCAACGCAGGATAGTAGTCAGCGCCTTCCTTCATGTTGGGGTATTCGATGTAGGAAGTCGGCAGGGCGACGTTCTGGGGGACCTTCTGCCCCTCCAGGGCTGCGATGGCGACCTTCATGGCCACGGCGACCTGGGCCGGGCCGGTGCCGGCGGACGAGCAGATGAGTCCCTTTCCCGCGTTGACTGCGCAAAGCTTGCGGTACCCGTTCTCGGTCTCACCGGCGATGGGGATCATCGGGTGGCCAGTGTCGAGCAGGGCGCGCACTGCGCCCGTGGAGCCGGCCTGGGTGTAGACCCCGTCGAACTTCTTGTGCACGGCGATGGCGTCAGCGGCGGCCTTCTGGGTGGTGCCGTCGTCCCACTTGCCGATCACCTCCACCACCTCGAACTTCTTGCCGGACTTGTCGAGGACTTCGTGGAAGGCCTCGTGGCGGTTCCGGTCGGCGGAGTTGCCAGAGGGGCCGCGGATCTCAAGCAGCTTGCCGCTCGGGGCGGAGATGTTCTTGATGAGCCAGCGGGCGGCGATGCGACCGAGTTCGAGCTGGTCGACATCGACGCGGATATTGTCCTCGGATTCGATTACGTTATCGAAGGAGACCAGCACTACGCCCGCCGCCTTGGCCCGCTTGGCGACCGCGGCGAAGGCGGTCGGGTTGAGGGCGTCGACGATCACCGCGTCGTAGCCAGCGTCGATGAAGTTGTTAGCAGCCGCGATTTGGGCGGGGAGGTCCTCACCCGTGGAGATGATCTTGAACTCCTTGAGCTTTGCCTTCACTTCGGGCTGCTCGGCATAGGCCTTGGCGGTCTTGATCATCTGGATCCGCCAGGTGTTGCCGATGAAGCCGTTGTCGAAGGCGATGCGGTAGGGCCCGGTCTTCTTCGGGTACTGGAGGAACTTGGTGGAGGCGTCCCAGGGCTTGAAGCACTCGGGGTCGGCGCCGGGGCCCTGTACTACGGACGGACCGGCCGCGAGGTCGGCCGAGGCCCACATGAGCGTTGCGGCGACGCCGACGAGCTTAAGGAAACGGCTTTTGCCACGCACGGTAAACGTCATGAGTGACTCCTTCTCGCTACGGTGGCGACTTCGGGGAACGGCAACCTTCGGACGACGGCTCTCAAAGAACCTCCCGGGATACCTATCCCGCGGAGCGGGGCGGTCGTCAGCTGGGCGACAATTGCCGCCGGTGAGCAGCCGACGAACCCCCCATAGCGCCAGGCCACGGACGTCTGTTGTCATACAAGAGGCTGTCTGGACCGTCAAGGCGGTTCGGCCGCGGGACGAGCGTCCCGCGTCCCTGGCTGCAGGCGAAATGTCCGTGGGCCGGCCCAGGTCTGATATGATGCGTTATCCTTATGGCGTTAATTCGGACCCGCGCAGCGACCCAGGCCCCTACCCTGAAGCGTCTCGAGCGGACCAGCGTCCGGCTGCAGGTGTTCGAGCAGATGAAGCAGCAGATTGCCGGCGGCCACTGGGCCCCGGGGACCAAGATCCCCTCAGAGACTGAGCTCTCCCGAATCTTCGGGGTGAGCCGGATCTCGGTCCGCGAGGCATTGCAGAAGATGGTGGCTCTCGATCTGCTCGAGACCCGTCACGGCGAGGGCACCTTCGTCAGGCGGCTCGCGGACCACCGGATGAGCCCCCTCATCCCCCAGATGCTCCTCACCCGGCACGACATCCTGGACGTGCTGGAATACAGGAGGATCGTGGAAAGCGGGATCGTCGGGCTCGCGGTCAAGCGGGCCACCGCGGCCGACCTCGCTGAGTTGGAGACGCTGCTCCAGCGCATGCGCAAGTCCAAGAACGATATCCCCGAACACGCCGCCCAGGACCTGGAGTTCCACCTGGCCCTGGCGCGCATGACTCGCAACCCGGTCATTCTCAAGATCACCGCGGTCATCAAGGATCTGTTGACCTCATCGATGGTGGACATCGTCCGAACCATGGGGGTCGATCTCGGGATCCACTACCACGCCGCCATCCTCGCTGCGCTCAAAGCCCGGGACAAGGTCCGCGCCCAGGCGCTGATGACCGAGCACATCGCCAAGACCGTGCAGGGCATGGACGCGAGGCCTCACTAGGCACCGCCATCACGGCAAAGGGCTTGACGGTCGCTCGCCGCGAGTCGTATGACAACTGATGTCCGTTCGGGAGGAAAGCAAAGGCCATGCAGTCTTGGCGCAGCGCGGCCCTGGTCGAGCTGGGCGTCCGGGACCTCGAAGCCATCCTCGGTCCGACCCGGCATCGGGGTGGACGAGAAGCACTCCAAGCTCGGCCGCCGGAGCGGTCTTCGGGCCCTCGACGAAATGCAGCACTCCTTGCGCCGACCTTGGGATCCCGACTCCTTTGGGATCTCGGCGCGAGGTTACGATGAGCTATTGAGCCACTTCGGCCTTACCGACGCCGCCATCGCGGATGCGGCCAGCGGCTGACCACAAGGTGTTCGATGCGAGCTTTGGTCTATCAGAGGGAGAAGTCGATCGCCGTGGAAGAGGTCCCCCGTCCGTCAGCAGGCCCGGGGGAGGTGCTCTTGCGAGTCGCTGCCACCGGGATATGTGGCTCCGATGTGCACGGCTACCTGGGGCTTACCGGGCGGCGAGTTGCGCCCATGATCATGGGCCACGAGTTCTGCGGCACGGTCGATCAGGTAGGGGACGGGGTCAGGGGTTTTGATGGAGGCGAGCTCGTCTCGGTGCAGCCGGTGGCCTTCTGTGGAAGCTGCGACTACTGCCGCGAAGGGCTCACGAACCTTTGCACCTCCCGCCGATTCTTCGGGGTAATGAACTGCAACGGTAGCATGGCTGAGTACCTGAACGTCCCTGCCCGTCTGCTTTACCGCATGCCGGGGTCCATGGCTCCGGAGCTCGGGGCCATGGTCGAGCCGCTGGCAGTGGCGCTGCGCGCCGTCAAGCGGGCCGGGGAAAGGATCGCCGGACGTACCGTGCTCGTGGTCGGCGCAGGCACCATCGGCCTGTTGCTCCTAGCGGTACTGCGGCTCAGGAGGCCAAGTAGGGTGCTGGTAAGCGATCTCAGCGACCGGCGCTTGGAACTCGCCCGGAAGATGGGCGCAGAGGTGGTGATGAATCCCGCGCGCCAGGAGGTACCGGAGGTCGCTCGGGAGCTGACCGGGGGCCGCGGTGCGGACCTCTCCTTCGAGGCGGTCGGGTTAGGTGCCAGCGTGGAGCAGGCGCTCTCCTCCCTGAGACCGCGCGGGACCTGCGTCTGGGTGGGGAACTCACAGAAGGTGATCCCGCTCGACATGCAGGCCACTGTCACCCGCGAGGTTGAGGTCCTAGGCAGCTACATCTATACCCACGCTGAGTTTGGCGAGGCGCTCGACCTGCTCGTGCGAGGCGAGGTCGACGTGCGGCCCGTCATCTCGCGAACCGCCACGCTGGAGGATGGGCCGGAGCTGTTCGCGGAGCTTGCCCGGCCCGGTACCGATCTCGTGAAGGTCGTTTTGCGGAGCTGAAGGATCGAGCGATGGGGTTCTTCAAGTCCGTGGTGAGGGTGACTGGATCTGGCCGGGGGTCGGGGAGGAGGTGGCGCGCGCCCTCGCTCGGGAGGGCGCTCTCGTGTACCTCGCCGACGTCGGGGAATCCTGGCGTGAGAGGGTCTCGAAGGCAGTGCGGGTTGCGAGCGGGCGGGCGCTCCCCATCCATCAGCCGGTCGAAGGGCGGTGAATGTTCGTAGCGTTGTTCCTTGGCCTGAAGCACGGCGTCCGCGTCGAGCGGGGGGCGAGCGGCAGAGAGCTCAGGTCTGTCCCCACCGGCGAAAGAGTTCGACGAGCGCTGGCTGGGACTTCGCCCCGTAACCGGCAGCCTGGCCGGCGACGAAAAGCTCGTGGGCAGTAGCCGTCATCGGGATCGGCGATTTGACCTCCGTCGCGACGGCCCTTGCATAAGCAAGGTCCTTCTGAAGCATGTCGATCGTCCCACCGGGCACGTAGTCTCGGGCTGCGATCGCCTTGGCGCTCACGTCGAGTACCTTGGATCCTGCCCATCCCTCACGCATCGCTTCGTACAAGGTCGATGGATTGACGCCGTGTCGAATGGCCAGCCCAAAACCCTCGGCGATGACCGCGAAGGTCGAGCCGACGATCATGTTGTTCACGAGCTTGGCGATTCCACCGGCACCGACGTCACCCACATGTACCACCGTCCGACCGATCACCGATAGATAGCCTCGGCAGCGCTCGAATGAGGCCGGGCTTGCACCGACCATGATCGCAAGACTCGCCGAACGCGCTCCTTCCTCGCCGCCACTGACCGGCGCGTCAACGAATGCGATCCCCTGCTCCGCAAGCTGCCCCGCGATTCGACGAGACACCGCGGGCAGACTCGTGCTGAGGTCGATGACGAGCGCGCCGCTGCGAAGTGACTTGTGGAGACCTCCTTGGCCGAGCACGACCTCCTCCACGACCGTCGCAGAAGGGAGCGATAGGCAAACCACCGAACATTGCTCAGCCACCTCCTCAAGGCTACGGGCCGGAGTGACGCCGGACAGCCCGGTAAGCCGCGATTCCTTCACGTCAAACCCCATCACGCTGAAAGCTCTCGATAGGTTCTCCGCCATCGGGCGGCCCATGATCCCAAGCCCCACGAATCCGACCGTTTGCGACATCGCATTCTCCCGGTTAGTGACCTTCGTGTAGAATCGTGCTCTCCCGCCCAACATCGAGGTGCTTCGTGAAATTCAAGAAACGGGTCATCCACCACATGACAATGCCATACGCTCTCGGTGCTACCGGCCCGGGACCAAGCCCCAGTGTGGCGTGTGCCCCAGAGGACCGGGGAGCCCTCTTCGTCATCGATCCACCTTACCGCGAGGCACATGCGCTGGCGCCCGGTCCAGGCGGCTGCATGTCCCTGGTATTCGACCCTGAAAGGCCATCCGACTTGTACTCCGTCATGGGCTGCTTCGTTGGCTATAACTTCCAAGGGGGCGGGATCTACCGGATCCGGGATGGGGGAACGCCTGAACGCGTGCTTGATCTTCCCTTTGCCCATCGGATCGGCGTCGTGCGACGTGGGGTCCACCGATATCTCTTGGCCGCCAGCTTGACTTCGGGGAAGAAGGACCCCTCCGACTGGAGCCAACCGGGCGGCGTGTACGCCGCAGAACTCGACACGGAGCCGACAACCGGCTTGCACTTCCAACCCGTGCTGGCTGAAATCCACAAGAATCACGGTTTCTTGCTCGTGGATTACGAACGACGCCCCTCGCTTCTGATCGGAGGGAGCGAAGGGCTATTGGCGTTCGACCTAACGGCCCCCGAGAGACAGTGGCCAGTGCACCAGGTGCTCCCCGGCGAGATCAGCGAGGTAGCACTGTTCGACGTAGACGCAGACGGTTCAGCCGAAATCATCACCATCGAGCCCTTTCATGGGAACGCGCTGCGTGCGTATCGAGGAAGTCCGGCCGGCTGGCGTCTCTTCTGGGAGGCGGAACTGAACTTTGGCCACTGTGTCTTGGCTGGCATGTTGCACGGCCAGAGGAGCGTGCTCGTGAGTAACCGGGCCGGCGGGAAGGAACTCCTCCTCTTTCAGTTTCCGGCCAACGCTTCCGAGAAACCGCGCCGTATCGTCGTGGAAGAAGGCGCCGGCGCCGCAAACATGCTCGTCGTCACGTACGCGGGTAAAGACCACATCCTCTCTGCGAACCAGGTTTCAAGCGAGATCGTGCTCTACACTGCCGACGGGTAAGATTCGAGAACGGGCGGGAACCGGCCTGCCGGTTCCGGAAACTCTGTCGAGTCCGCCTGCCAGGCGCCGCCGCCTGGCCGTCTGGCGTGCCCAGGCTCGACCCGCGCGATCTTGTGCCTTCACCGGTAAAGCAAGCGAAAACTGAGGGCGTCGGCTCCGACCTGGCCTTTACGCCGTACGAGCAGTTGCCGCCGAGGACGCCTCCGCTCGCGGCGAGCCCAGGACCGATCGTCGGCTGCACGATTTGCAGGGCTGCCCGGCCGAGTAGCTCGATCGCGTGGCTTCGCTCAACGATGTGGGACCGCCCAGGGGCGGCACCGATCGGGTGCGAGTGATCGGTGCGGGGGAGGGCAAGGATCGTTCGGTCGTATTCTCCTACCGTTCGTCCTCCAGAGTGTACCGGGCCTTTTCCCACCGGAATCGTTCCTGCCAATCAGGATACCTAAAGCGCTTGATGTTCTGATCGTCCGGGTAGACGAAGAGCGCGCCCGGCCGAAGAATCACGGTCTTCATGGAGGGAGCGTTCTTCTTCACGATATCTTCAAGCTGATCCGGATCCAGGAAGGTGCAAGCCCAGTTCTCGTAGTGATCGGGAATGACCACCTTCGAGTTCAATGCCTTAGCAACCCGGAACGCGTCCCAAGGCGTGAGCTTATCGTACGATCCGGACGGGTTATGGCCCATATTGAGGATCGTGACGTCGATCTTGTTTCTCTGCCCGACCCCGTAAAAGCCGTTGTGGTAGATGCCATCGCCGACGAAGGCGATGTTACCTCCGCTCGTCTTGAAAATGTAGGTGACCGCCGCATCGTCCATCGTGGGCTTCATCTTCGTGCCTTCAGGCAGCCCGAGCGTGGTTGTCACCGCGTTCATGTCAAAGTTCTTTTCAACCACAACTTCCATGTGTTTGAACGGTATGACATCGCCTGGCCTTACCTGGATGATTCTGTCGGCCGGGACCCCCCAGCCCTTGAGGACGGCCGCGGTCATTCTGGGGCCGATGAACTTGGCGCTAGTGGTCTGCAACAGCGCCTTTACCGTATAGATATCGCAATGGTCAGCGTGATGATGCGTCATGAACAATGCGTCAATCCGTCTGAATTTCCAAATGTCCACGACTTGAGGATTCAACCGCATCCAGTGAAGGCAGTCGGCTCCGGTATTCTGGCAATCGCCGCTGTTTTGATACCGGGTAACGATCGAGGGACCGGCGTAATTGTCGAGAAGGAAGACCTCCTCCTGATGCTTGATCCCCCAGGAAGGGCCGCCGAACCACCACATGTTCACCTTCCCGGGCTCGACGACGGAATCATTCATCTGGCGATTGATATATTCGCCCCAAGGCGGGAAACAATCTTCAAGCCATGTCTCCCGGGTGATTTCTCTATTAGTCAACATGTGTGTCGCTTCGACGACACCCCATTCGTCCCGCTGTATCTTGTTCACGAATGTTCTCCCTCGGGCTGGACTACAGCATGCATGTGCAAATAACCATACCAAAAATGTGCAAGAATTGAAGCGACAACGGGCCTCATCTTCCAGAGGTGTTGCTTTCGCTGGGCGCGCAGCTACGGGCTGGAGCAGGCGCCTCGGCCACACGTTTACGAGCCCTTCGCTGTTGGCGCGGTCGAAACCTGGCGAGAAGGGCTCGCTGCCTGAGGACGACGCTACCAAGGCCGTTCGGCTCCGAAACGAGGGCCTCTCGCTGACCTCAGGAACGGCGATCGGCACCCGGGGCCCACCTGGATACCCCCATTCTCACTCTCCATCGACCAGAGGTACGAGAAGCCAGCTCGACCACCGGCACCCCCAGTGGATAGAATCAACAGTTCGCCGTCGTTGACTGCGTCCACCCCGGCGAGCCACAGGGACAAGGCGTCCGGGCCCCTGGCTTCGAAAGAGCACCGCGGCAGCAAGGTCCTTGGGCTCAGCGGGGATGGCCATCCGAGCACGCGCAGGAAGAAGCGGAATAGTAGTGAGCTCTCGGCGTCGCGAGCCACACTTCCGCAAGGAGTCAGTTCGCCTTCGTCGAGTCTTGCGCGCGGGCGACGGTGGCCAGTCCGGTCTGCAGGGGTGGGGTGTCGGACGTGTCGCCAACCTGACCCGCGATCTCACGATCGAGGCGCTCGATGAGTTCGCGAGAGTATGGACCGAGGTGCAGGTAGAGCGCCGCGAACGAGAGCACGATCTTGAGCGCGGCCGGGTTGTGCAGCAGGCAATCGAAGAGCGTCCGCCACCACTCGCGGCGCAGTCGAGCGTCCCAAAGCCCCATGCTCCAGAGCATGCCGGCGAAACCACGCAGGTCCCTCAGCATGTTCTGCGCAGATGGCCTCAAGGAGTGGGCCGAGCGATCGAGCTCCCGGCCCACATGGCGCGCTCGGGCGAAGAACGCCTCGGGCGCGTAAATGCGCGCGAGGATCTGGCGGTAGTCCTTGAGCACCTCGCGACGGGGTCGCAAGGTCCGGAAGTTGAGACCCGAGGTGCACTGGTCGGCATCGTCCACCGAGTAGGAGGCTCTCACGTCGGAGAGCCGACCCTCGCTGGCGAGGCGGCGGGTGAGTCGCGTCCCCGGCAGCGCGAACAAGAGGCCCACCATGCACACCGGGATACCCGCGGCCTCGATGCACTCCACCATGGCATCGGAGACGCTGCCGCGCTCGCTGTCGAAGCCGACGATGAATCCCGCGTTCACGAAGAGCCCGGCACGGTGCATCGCCGCCACGCTTGCCGCGATGTCGCGGCGGGCGTTCTGCCGTTTGTTGGCCGCAAGCAGCGTCGCCGTGTCCGGCGTCTCGATCCCCACAAACACGGCGAAGAAGTTGGCCTGCCTGAGGAGGCTCAGCAGCTCCGGGTCGCTGCCGAGGTCGAGGCTCGCCTCCGTCGTGAACTCGAACGGCCGGCCGCTCGCTCCCAGCCACGTGGCGAGCTCGCGCAGGAACGGCTTCACCGCCTTCCGGTTGCCGATGAGGTTGTCATCGACGAAGTCCACGTGGCCACGGTACCCGAGCGCGCGCAGCGCCTCGAGCTCCCGCAGCATCTGCGCCGGAGATTTGGTGCGCGGGATGCGACCGTTCAGATCGATGACGTTGCAGAACTCGCACTCGAACGGGCACCCCCGGGAGAACTGGACTCCAACGTGGAGATAGCGGTCGAGCTTGAGGAGGTCGAACCGGGGCACTGGAGAGCGCGTCAGGTCGGGGAAGCGCGGCGCAAGGAATAGCCCGCCGGGCGCGCCCCCGCGCCAGGCGACGAGGAACTCGGCGATGACCTCCTCGACTTCACCGAGCACGCGGAACTCCGCGCTGGCGTAGATCTCGGGATCGCAGGTTGGGTCTGGGCCACCGACGACCACGGGCTTGCCCAGCTCATGTGCGAGCTCGACCACGTGGAGGGCGTCGTTGCGCTGCGAGAGCATACCGCCCGTCATGACGACGTCCGCCCAGTCAAGATCGGCGCTCGTCAACTCCTCGACGTTGCGGTCGACCAGGCGAACGTCCCACTCCGACGGTAGGAGGGCCGCGAGGGTGACGAGCCCGAGCGGCGCGGCCGGGTACCTCGCACCGAGAAGTTCACACGTCTGGCCGTAGTTCCAGAACGATGAGCCCGAAAACCGGGGGAAGACGAGTAGCGCCCTGCTGTAGGAGGGTCTCTTCATTCTGGCGGCCCGCAGGCGGTAGACCCCCCGGGTCACAAGACTCTACTGCTAGATGAGCCCCGAATCGAGCGTCGAGAGCCGATCTGCCGAACGCATAGCTTATGACGCGCTGCGGCGCCCGGCCCCTTTCTGCCGCCTTGCCGCATTGGAAAGCCTCGCGCAGAGCGGTGCGTCTCGGAAGCGAGATGGACCTCCTCGGCGAATAGCTCGGCGAAGCCCGGTGTCGAACCTGATCCGTTACTACGCGGCGGGAGCACTCGTAGCGCGCGTCCGGGTTCCCTTCTCACCCATCCTGCGAGGGCGGCGGCCTATGAGGCCTTGCGTGGATTCGCCGAGCGGCTCCTCTTGGACCTACGAGCCCCAGTGTGGGGGAATCTCATCGAGGTGGAGGCGTTCCTCCACGCCCTGAGGGCGCTGTCACCCCGTAGGAGACAATGAATGAAATCGCGAGCTCAAGGGCGCGATTCACGAGGCTCGACGAGATCCTCATCACGCAGGGGCTCACGAACGTGGTTCGGGCATGCGCTGAGCTGGGTCCACCGCGCGGACCGGCAGGAGCCGAGCAGCGGGCGTCGGGCTCTGCTCGAGCGCGGAGACTCTCGCAGGCATGAGCCTCAGCCGCTTGAGCGGCTCTGAAACCCACATGGTCTACAGAGGCCCGGGGGGGTAACGCCGGGCGATCGCTCGCTCTACTGTAAATTGGACGGAGAGATGAACAGGTTAGGTACCCCTGCGACGTTGGTGCAAAGGGCGTCGCCGCGGGAGGTCCTTATGGAACCCCAGATTCGTCTCGTCCACTGGTATGACACCGAGCACCATCGCATCGCCTGTGGCGCGATAGGGCAGATCAACTCTACGAAGCACATTCGGACTGTGACCTGCACGCCGTGCCTGGCGGTCGCGTCCGAAGTGCGGGGTGAAGCCCACGCTAGGCGGACAGCGTGAGCCAGGTGCAGTGACGAGGGGTGAGCGACCGCAAATCGGCGGAAGTTCGGCGCCGCCCGCGCGCCAAGGTTATGCTTTCTGTGATGACCCAACCAGGGCACGCCACGTTCGCCGTCCGGACTCACTCCGTCACCTTGGAGTGCCTCGACAAGCACCGCTGGCGCGTCAGCGTCGATGGCCGGCTTCTCGCGAGCTTCTGCTCCGAGAGCCGTGCTCGTGCCGCGGGCCGAACGGAAGCGCGGCGACTCGACTTCATCGCGAGCGACCTGCGAAGGCGATTCTCAACGCTTTCCGGTCCGAAGTGACCGTGTGGATTCCCGGTTTGGCCTGAACCCGATGCCGAGTCGACACCGAGTCTTCGACACGCTATACAGCTGCGGCACCGCTTCGTCCCGAGGCGGTCAAGATCGACCGTACTGAGGAAAGACTTAAGAAGACATGGCTACTGGCACTGTGAAGTGGTTCAACGAGGCGAAGGGCTTCGGCTTCATCACGCAGGACGGGGGCGGCGACGACGTCTTCGTCCACCACACCGCCATCCAGGGGCAGGGCTTCCGCACCCTCGCGGAGGGTCAGAAGGTGGAGTTCGACGTGACGCGCGGACCGAAGGGGCTTCAGGCGGCGAACGTTCGCGCGGTCTAACCGCTCGCATCGTGCGCGGGCGAGGCCAGGCGTCGGTGCCAGGCTGGGTGCGACTCCTCAGAGCCTCGAACTGGGGCTCGCCGCACCGGCCCCTACTGGAAGCCGGCTTCCTCACGGAAGTCGTCGGCTACCTACCCCCGTTTCCCGGCGCGAAACGTAGGACCCAACGCCTCCTTCATCTCTCGGCACCGTGCCACGGTCACGGAGGAAAGGCGCTGCCCGGTTAGGGCCTCGTCTCTGGCGAGGGTCCCCGAAGATTTTCGAGCGTGTGGAACTCGAGCTACTCTTGTACTCGGATGTTCACCGTTGGAACTCGTCTCGTAGGTGCCCCGAAGCGCGGAAACAGCCCCAACCTGGTGCCTGCCCCTGTGGCCTCTGGGACCCACCTGGAAACATCGCTGTTCAGTGCGGCTGGACTAGCCCCTCACTCGATTCGCGAAAATCACGTGCGCTCGCGACGGCTGACGTTCGCACGGCGTCGCGCTCGGGTGACCGTTCAGAGCCCGGTCCTCAAGAGGTCACCGCTGTCTAGCGGCGCCTTCCGATGACGGCCGCGAGCGTCTCCATCTCGACCGGCTTCGTGAGGTGCACGTCGAATCCGGCTGCCAGCGCGGAGCGGCGGTCCTCGGGCTGCCCATAACCGGTGAGCGCGACGAGGAACACGGCGCTTCCTCGCGCTGCGCGAATCCGGCGCGCCACCTCGTACCCATCCATTCTGGGTAGGCCGATGTCGACCAGGACCACCTCGGGAGCGCACTGGATCGCGGTCTCGGCCCCCGTGACACCGTCGGACGAGTCGAGGACCTCGTGACCCATTTGCTCCAGCGCGGCCCGGAGCGTGGAGCGGTTGTCGTCTCCGTCCTCGATGACGAGGACGCGGCGCACACGCCGCTCGACCGGCATGGGGGCACCGATCTCGTGCTGCTCCCCGCTGCCCACCGCGAGCGGGATGCGAACGACAAACTCGCTTCCCTTGCCGACCCCTCCACTCAGCGCTTGGATCGTCCCGTCGTGCATCGCGACGATACTGCGTGCCACGGCGAGCCCTAGCCCCAGACCCCCGCGGGATCGGTCGAGCGTAGCCTCGACCTGAGCGAAGGTCTCGAAAACGCGCTGGAGTTGGTCGGGTGGGATCCCCAGCCCGTCATCGCGCACCCTCAGAACGGCCTCTGCCTTCGTACGCTCGAGCCCGACCGAGACGTGTCCGCCGCGCGGTGTGTACTTGAGCGCGTTACCGAGGATGTTGGCGAGCACCTGCTCAAGGCGAAAGGGGTCGCCCAGGACCAGCAGCCCCGGCGGCGGTAGGGTCAAAGTGAGCGCGATCTCGTTTCGTGCTGCCTGCGGCTGGAGCGCTTCGACGCCAATTGTGACGAGATGGCGCAGATCGACGAGGACGCGATGGAGGGTGATCTTGCCGGAGTTGATGCGTGCGATGTCGAGAAGCTCGTCCACGATCCTCGCGAGCTGCCTCGACTGCCGAGCCGCTATCTCGAGTTCGTGCGCGCCGGTCGGCGTCCGGCGCTCGAGGACCTGGAGCGCCATCGTGATGGCGGAGAGCGGGTTGCGCAGCTCGTGGCCCAGCATGGCGAGGAATTGGTCGCGCGCCGCGACCTCGTGTTCCAGCGCGACGAGGACGTCGCGCGCCGCATACTGCCGGCGGCGCGCGCGGATAGCCGAGCGCACGACTGTGATGAACGTCGAGCGCCGCAGCGGGCGTTCCAGCAGTGTGACGTTCCCGAGCGGGGTGAGACGGTCGAGAGTGAAGGCCCGATCGACGGGCGACGATGCGCTCGTGAAAACGATGACCGGCAGGTCCGACCACGCGGGCTGTCGAGCGATCCACTCGGCCAGGAGGTGCGCCTCGCTCGCTGGCACAGCCTCCTGCGCCACGACGATCGCTCCCGCGCCGCGTTCGAGCTCCGTCGTTGCCCCTGCGAGGTCGCGGCACGTTGCGACCTCGACCTGCGCTCGATGAAGTGCGGCGGCCGCGAGGGCGGCGTCGCGTCCGGTCGGGGAGATGAGCAGGACACGCTCGGGCGCCTGGTCCGCGACGCACGTCACTTCGCGCTGCCCTTCTCTGCGTTGGCCGGCCCGTAGGTGGGTGTTCCAGTCAGGACCCCGTGAAAGCCGGTGAGCGGAGGCCCGACGCGGATCCCGGCCGTGGTGATCTCGTACTCGCGGATGGTCGATTCGTGTGCCCCCGTGCGCTTCTTCACGACGGAGATCGCCTTCCTGACTGCGCCCTCCGCCTCGAAATAGCGAATGAGGACGACACTGTCCGCAAGATAGCTCACATCGGCAGGACCCGAGAGCGGCTTGCCCACGATCCCGTGCTCCGCGACGATGAGCAACGTCAGCACCCCTTTTTGCCCCAGGTACATGAGGAGATCGTGGAGCTGCAACATGACGAAGTTCTCGTCTGGCATCGCCTGCAGCAGCCCGTTTACGCTGTCAATCACGATGACGGAGCAGTCCTCGTCATCGGCGGCGGCGCGCACGCGCTGCAGGAACTCGCCAGGGGACAGCTCCGCCGGGTCGACCTGCTGGACAGCGATGCGTGCGGCCTTGACGTGTGGCGCCAGGTCCATGCCGATGCCGCGCAGACGCGAGAGCAGGGTTTCGCGTGCCTCGTCGAACAGGAAGACCGCGGCGCGCTCGCCCCGGTTCGCACAGGCCCGGGCGAAGAGCGACGCAAACGTGGACTTGCCTGAGCCGGACGGACCCATCACGAGCGTGCTCGTGCCGCGGTCCAACCCTCCGCCGAGCAGAGCGTCGAGCGCCGTGACGCCGCTCGGAAAAGGCTCCGTGGTGCGTCCAGTGCGATGCTGTGCCGCGACCACACGGGGGAACACGACGAGTCCCCCGGTCTTGATGAGGTAGTCGTGATACCCCCCGTGATAGCTCACTCCCCGCATCTTCGTTATCTGGAGCCGCCGCCGCTCGCCTCCGAACTCCGGATGGAGCTGCTCGAGTGTGATGACGCCGTGGGCGAGGCTCTGCAGGAGTACGTCGGGCGAGCCCGGCGCCGGGTTGTCGAGGAGCAGGACGGTCCGGTTGGCCTCCACGAGGCGCTGTTTCAGCGACAAGATCTGCCGGCGGTAGCGCACGGGCGTGTGTGCGAGGAGTCGGAGCTCGGTGCAGGAATCGAGGACGAGCCGCCTCGGCTCCACCTTGCTGACCGTGGAAAGGATCGTGTCCATCCGCTCCCCGAGTTCCACCTCGGAGGGCTCGAAGAGCGTGTTCTCGTCCTCGGCGCCCATGCGCGAAGCCTCGAACACGATCACATCGCCGAGCTTCCAGCCGTGTGACGCGGCGACGGCCTCGACTTCCTCGCGCGTCTCCGACAAGGAGATGTACAGGCACTTCTCGCCTTGCCGGGCACCTTCAAGCAGGAACTGGAGCGCCAGCGTGGTTTTCCCCGCGCCCGGGCTCCCTTGGACGAGATGTACGCGTCGGCTCGGCAGGCCGCCATCCAGCACCGCATCGAGCCCCTGGATGCCTGTTTTCACGCGTGCAGCGTCCACTCCGTCGGGCGGCACGGTGACCCCTCCTCTCGCTGGGACGCAGGCAGGCACTCCAGGCGGTGTAGTCTGGCGCACCACTGACATGGGGCTCTAGGTCTAGGATTCCCCTCATTCAGAAGCGTACCAGGCTCCAAGGTGGTGAGCCTCTCCCTGCCGTGACGTCACCTCTCAAGACATCGCAAACGGCTCGTGGTTTGAAGCACGTGGGCATGGAAGGGTAGTCGCCGCCGAGCCGACCTCGAGGTGTTCGTCCGCAAATCAGATGAGGTACACGCGTGATCTCGAAGCTCCTGCGCCCTTCCTGTCCGCGATCGCCTCGGAACTTACATTTCGAGAGCTAGAGGGGTCTACCCTCTCTGTGTGAAGGAAGTCTCCGCCCGGCTCTGCACTTCGGCCTCGACGATCTAACCTCTGCGAGAAAAGGCCGACTCGGGTACTGCCGGATCGCGACCACTCCATCCGGGTCGGTGAATCGGACTACTCGGCTTTCGTCCAGCGCAGGTTGCCGCAAGGGGGTTCTGACCCTGGCGGGGCCCGTAGCCAATCCCCTGCCCGGCGGGTCGGCTTGCGAGAGCCATGATGAGGTCGGACGCCCCTGATCTTCAGCGCTCGCCAGAATTGACCCGCCCGTGCTCATGAGGAGTGACCCTCCTGACTGAACGGCAAGCGCTGCCCGGCCGGGAGGTTGCGGGAAGAGTTCGCTACAGGTGGGCGACGATGGCGGCATGGCGGCCAAGAAGCGGCCTTGTCGGGTATGCCTGCGGTGGTTCACGCCGGATGCGC
>Ga0335078_10002340_pt1 | contig 28804 bp, 25 predicted proteins | sample Lox_Sample_32_FD_206711 | JGI IMG/M metagenome (GOLD analysis project Ga0335078, IMG submission 206711) | Soil microbial communities from Loxahatchee National Wildlife Refuge, Florida, United States - Lox_Sample_3.2 | ecosystem: Environmental > Terrestrial > Soil > Wetlands | place: USA...
TGCCGCCGCAGTGACCGATGCCACCGCGGCGACCGATGCCACCGCGGCGACCGACGCCACCGCGGCGACCGACGCAACTGCGGCGACCGACACCGCTGACGCGTCCGACGCAGCCGACGAGACCGAGTAAAGACAAAGAGACGAGGACATGGCGAATTTCACTGCCGCCGACGTCAAGCGGCTCCGGGACCAGACCGGCGCCGGCATGATGGACTGCAAGAACGCGCTCGGCGAGGCCAATGGCGACTTCGAGGGCGCGGTCGAACTGCTCCGCGTGAAGGGCGTCAAGGACGCGGGCAAGCGGGCCACCCGCACGGCGGCCAACGGCCTGGTCACGGCGGAGCTGGACGGCACCCACGCCGGCGTGCTGGTCGAGCTGAACTGCGAGACCGACTTCGTGGCCAAGACCCCCCTGTTCCAGGAGACGGCCGCGCAGATCGCGAAGGCCGCCATCGGCGACCAGGTAGCCGACCGGCTGACCCTGCTGGCCACCGAGGCCAAGCCCGGCACCACCGTCGAGCAGCTCATCGAGGAGACGGGCGCGAGCCTGAAGGAGAAGCTCGAGCTTGGCCGGTTCGCCCGCTTCGACGGCGGGTACGTGGAGCGCTACCTGCACCGTAGCGACGCGGCCCTGCCCCCGACCCTGGGTGTCCTGGTCCAGCTGGACCAGGAGAACAAGGAGGTCGCCAAGGACCTGGCCCAGCAGATCGCGGCGATGCGGCCGCTCTACACGGCCCGCGAGGACGTCCCCGCCGAGGTGGTCGAGAAGGAGCGCCGGATCGCCGAGCAGATCACCCGCGACGAGGGCAAGCCGGAGCAGGCCATCCCGAAGATCGTGGACGGCCGGCTGAACGCCTACTTCAAGGACGTGGTGCTCACCGAGCAGGCGTTCGTGAAGGACCAGAAGACCTCTATCAAGCAGGTCCTGGCCCGGGACGGCGTTACCGTCACCGGCTTCGCCAGGTTCCAGGTCGGCCAGGCCTGAGGCGGGTAAAAGCCAGCCAAAGCCGGCAAAGCTGGTAAGACGAGCAGAGCAACGCAAAACGAGCAGAGCAAAGCCAAACAAGCAGAGCAGGTAGAGGCAGGAGACCAGGTCTGATGCTGGAGTCCGGACCTGGGGGGGTGCTTCATCCGAGCTGGCGCCGGGTGGTTCTGAAGTTGTCCGGCGGGCTGTTCGCGGGCGCTGAGCCCCTGGGCATCTCGCCGGACGTGGTGGCCCATCTGGCCGCGGAGATCCTCGCCGCGGTGAAGGACGGGGTGCAGGTCGCCGCCGTGGTCGGCGGCGGCAACATGTTCCGCGGCGCGGCCCTGGCCGAGCGGGGGATCGACCGGGCCCGCGCCGACTACATGGGCATGCTCAGCACGGTCATCAACTGCCTGGCCCTGCAGGATGTGCTGGAGAAGCTCGGCGTGGAAACCCGGGTGCAGACCGCCATCACGATGGGCCAGGTGGCCGAGGCGTACATCCCCCGGCGGGCGGTCAGGCACCTGGAGAAGGGCCGGGTGGTGATCTTCGGGGCCGGCCTGGGCGCCCCGTTCTTCTCGACCGACACCGCGGCCGCGCAGCGGGCGCTCGAGATAGGCGCCGACGCGGTGCTCAAGGGCACCAAGGTCGACGGGGTCTACGACTCGGACCCGCACAAGAACCCCGACGCGGTGCGCTTCAACCGGCTCGACTACGGTGAGTATCTCAGTCGCGAGCTGAAGGTGATGGACACCACGGCAGTCAGCCTGTGCATGGACAACGGGCTGCCGATCGTGGTGTTCGCCCTGATGGGCGAGGGGAACGTGGTCCGGGCCATCCGCGGCGAGGAGGTCGGCACGCTGATCTGCCGCCTGGACGACGGCGGCGGCGAGGCCCTCGGCGGGGCCGAGGACGAGGACTATGAGGACCTGGATCGCGAATACCGCGAGGATTATGCGGACTAAGGCCGCCGGACAGCTAAGCTCGCTTAGGCATGGTGAGCACAACGGAGCCGAACAATGATCGATGACACGCTCCTCGAAGCCGAGGAGAAGATGGACAAGGCGGTCTCGGTCGCCAAGGAAGAGTTCAGCATCATCCGCACCGGCCGCGCGCATCCGGGTATGTTCAGCAAGATCACGGTCGATTACTACGGCACGCAGACCCCCGTGAACCAGCTGGCCTCGTTCCACGTGCCCGAGCCCAGGATGGTGGTCATCCAGCCGTTCGACAAGAACTCGCTGGCCGGCATCGAGCGGGCCATCAGGAACAGCGACCTGGGCGTGAACCCGGCCAACGACGGGACGATCATCAGGATCGTCCTGCCCGAGCTGACCGAGGAGCGGCGGCGCGAGTACATCAAGACCGCCCGGAACAAGGCCGAGGACGGCCGCGTCGCCATCAGGAACATCCGGCGGCACGGCAAGGACGCCCTGAACAAGATGGTCAAGAACGGGGACGCGGGCGAGGACGACGTGCGCCGGGCCGAGCGGGAGCTCGACGAGCTCACCCACACCTACGAGGCTCAGGTCGACGAGCTGCTCAAGCACAAGGAAGCCGAACTCCTCGAGGTCTAGTTGGACATCGATCCAGCCGGACCGCCCGAGCCCGCCGCGCGAGGCGCCGAAGCCGCCGCGCCGCCCGAGCCCGCCGCGCCGTCCCAAGGCGAAGCATCGCCCGAGCCGGCCGCGCAAGGCGCCGAGGCTCCCGGACGGACGTCGCGGACCGGGCGCAACCTCCCCGTCGCCATCGGCGTGGGAGCGGCCCTGGGCGCCCTGGTGCTGCTCACCTTGCTCACCGTCAAGGCCACCTTCCTGCTGTACGTCGCGGCCGCCCTGTTCGTCGCCCTCAGGGAGCTGGCCGCGGCCGCCGCCAGGCACAGCATCAAGATCCCGGTGATTCCGGTGGCGGCCGGCGGGGCGGCGATGCTGGCCTGCATGTACTGGCTAGGGACGCAGGCCGCGCTGGCCGCGGTCGCGCTGACCGTGGTCGCCATCCTCGCCTGGCGGCTGCCCGGCGGGCCCGACGGCTACCTCAGGGACGTGACGGGCGGCGTCTTCGCCGTGATGTACCTGCCGTTCATGGGCATCTTCGTGGCGGCCATGCTCGTTCCCGCCGACGGCCCGCGGCGCGTGCTGACCTTCATCATCTTGACCATCAGCAGCGACATCGGCGGCTACTTCGCCGGGATCACCCTGGGCCGGGGCGGCCGCCACAAGATGGCCCCGGTCATCAGCCCGAAGAAGACCTGGGAGGGCTTCGCGGGCTCGGCCGCCGCCTGCCTGGTCGCGGGGTGGCTCTGCGTCACGCTGATGCTGCACGGCCACGCCTGGCAGGGAGTGCTCACCGGGGCGGCCGCGGTGCTCGCCGCCACCCTGGGTGACCTGGCCGAATCCATGATCAAGCGGGACCTCAAGATCAAGGACATGGGCACGCTGCTGCCCGGCCATGGCGGCATCCTGGACCGGCTCGACTCGCTCCTGGTCGTGGTCCCCGTGGTGTGGCTCCTCCTCTACGTGTTCATCCCCGCTCGCTAGTTTGACCGGGGTCCGCCTGGGCAGCTGATAGCCGGCAAGTCGGGCTCAGTCCTTAGGAGCGACCATGTTCCGGCTCAGGCACCTGTTCATCGTGGTTTACATCATCATCGGCCTGGTCGTCGCCTGGGATCGCGGTTACGCGACCCTCTCCTGGCTGAAGACCCTGGCCAGCGCGATCCTGGCCGTCTTCCTGTGGTGGCTGGTCCTGCTCGGCGTCAACCTCCACGTGCACTGAGCTGGCCCCGGGGGCCCGCGCTAGCCGACGACCCAGCTCCGCTGCTGCTCGGCGAGCCGGCTGACCAGGGCGGCCGAGCCGTGCTCCTTGGCCAGCTGGCGGTCCGGTTCGGAGATCGGGACGATCCACAGCCACCGCACCGGGTCCCCGCCGAAGATGAAGCCGGACAGGTCCGGCGGCTCGGGTCCCGGCAGCGAGCCGGGTGAGTCGAGCAGCAGCACCGCGCCGAAAGACCCGTTGCCCTCGGCCCCGCCCAGCGGGAACGTCGAGGGCTCGCCGTACCAGCGGACGCTGTGGCCGGGCCCGAACCAGGTCACCGCGCGCCAGGGGTAGGTCGCGAGCCACAGGAACACCCGGGCCGCCTGCGCGCCCGGCAGCGTGGTGGCGATGGCGAGCTCGATCCTGGCGTATCCGCTCGGGTCGTCGAGCACCTGCTCGACCACGGGCATCCGCTGGCAGCTCATGCCCACCGTGGACAAGATCGTGTACGGGCGATGCGGACCCGGCGGCCGTTCGGTGACCCCGATGAGCGGCTGCTGGCCCGCCGACGCGTCCCAGTAGTGCCCGCCCGGCCCGAGCCGCGGCTGCAGGTGGCCGTGCAGCGCCTGCTGGAACTGCCCCCACCCGTTGGCTGACTGCCGCCAGCGCCAGTAGGCCCGGGACCGTTCCAGCCGGGGCGCGAGCCCTTCCATGGCGTCGTCGAGCGACCAGCCGAACGGCGTCTGGCCGATCACATCGCTGCTGTAGCCGGGCATGCCGTGGTCGGCGTCGGACCACCCCGCGATGACCGCGAGCGGCCGCCCGTTCTCCAGGATCGCGACCCCGTCCCCTTCCTCGAACCACAGCGCTTCCAGCGCGTCGGCCTGCAGCGGCGGCTGCCCGCCGGGGTGCTTGGTCCGCGCGGCGGGCATCAGCGGCGCCCGTCCGGCGTCCAGCCGGGCCTGGTCGGTGGCCTGCGGAGCGGGCTGGTGGTTGGCGATCCAGGTGGCCGACAGGGGGGCGGCGTCGTCGTGCAGGTAGGCGGCCGTGGTCAGGCCGTCGTACTCGACGGTCACCTTGCGGCTCCCGTAGGGGCTGAAGCTCTCGAGCAGGGTGACCGGAGTGCCCATGCAACGAAATGTACCGACTCAGCCGCACCGCACAAGCGCTTCGCCGCGAAAGGCAAGCATGGCCGCCAGCCGTGCGCCCTATCCTGGTGTGACAGCGGGAAAATCCTTTAGGCCGAACGGAGTGGCGTGTCAGCTCCCCCTTCCCCTTCATCGCTCACCTTGGCCGGCGCTTCCCGGGCGGCCAGGCGGCCGCCGCGGCACCTGGCGGACTTGCCGCTGGCCGAGCGTCGCGCCGTGGTGGCCGAACTGGGGCAGCCGCCGTTCCGGGCCAGCCAGCTGTCCAGGCACTTTTTCGGCCGGTACACCGACGAGCCGGAGGAGATGAGCGACCTGCCGCTGGTGTCCCGCGAGCCGCTGGCGCAGGCCCTGCTGCCAAAGCTGCTGACCGCCGAGCGTGAGCTGTCCTGTGACGGCGGGACCACCCGCAAGACGCTGTGGCGCACGTTCGACGGGGCGCTGGTCGAGTCGGTGCTGATGCGCTACCCGGACCGGGTCACGATGTGCGTGTCGTCGCAGGCGGGCTGCGGGATGGCCTGCCCGTTCTGCGCGACCGGGCAGGCGGGCCTGACCCGCAACCTGTCCACCGGCGAAATCGTCGCCCAGGTGGTGGCGGGCGCCAGGCTGCTCGCCGGCGGCCAGATCCCCGGGGGGACCGGGCGGGTGTCCAACGTCGTGTTCATGGGCATGGGGGAGCCGCTGGCCAACTACGCCAGCGTCGTGGCCGCGGTCCGCCGGCTGACCGAGCCGGTGCCCGAGGGCATGGGCATCTCCCAGCGTTCGGTCACCGTCTCCACGGTGGGCCTGGTGCCGGCCATCGCCCGCCTGGCCGCCGAACATCTCTCCGTCACCCTGGCCGTGTCCCTGCATGCCCCGGACGACGAGCTGCGCGACACGCTGGTGCCGGTGAACCGGCGCTGGAAGGTGGCCGAGGTGCTGGACGCCGCCTGGGACTACGCCGCGACCACCGGCCGCCGCGTCTCCATCGAGTACGCGCTGATCCGGGACATCAACGACCAGGCCTGGCGGGCGGACGCGCTGGGCTCGCTGCTGGCCGGGCGGCTCGCGCACGTCAACCTGATCCCGCTCAACCCGACACCCGGGTCGAAGTGGACCGCGTCGCGGCCCGCCGCGCAGCGCGAGTTCGTCCGCCGCCTGGAGGTGCACGGCGTCCCGGTCACGGTGCGGGACACCCGGGGCCGCGAGATCGACGGCGCCTGCGGTCAGCTGGCCGCCTCGGTCCTGGTTTCCGGCCGCCGGTGAACCGGGCCTGGCTCCGCCAGATCCAGTGGCGGGCGGTGCACTGGGGCTGGGCGGCGGCGCACCGGGCCGGAACGGTGACCGCTGACACCCCGGCCGGGCGGCGGTTCGCCGCGTTCGGCCGCGGCTCGATAGCGGCCTTCCCGCCCGGTTCGGTCTTCGGGGAACGCTGGATCACGGTCGGCGAGGACACTCTCATCGGCGCGTTCGTGTCCCTGTCCGCCGGGATGGTACCCGGCCAGGACCTCGGCCCGGTGCCGGTGCTGCGGATCGGGGACCGCTGCGTTATCGGCCGGGGCAGTCATATCGTCGCGCACCACTCGCTGCTGATCGGGGACGACGTGTTCACCGGCCCGTACGTCTACATCACCGACCAGAACCACGGCTACGCCGACCCGGACGTGCCCATCGGCAGGCAGATACCGCAGAACGCCGCCGTCCGGATCGGCTCGGGCAGCTGGCTGGGGGCCGGCGCGGTCGTGCTGCCCGGCGCTTGCGTCGGCCGCAACGTCGTGATCGCGGCCGGCTCGGTGGTGCGTGGCACGGTGCCGGACCACTGCGTGGTGGCGGGCGTCCCGGCCAGGGTGGTCAGGACCTACGTGCCGGGCGACGGCTGGCTGGTCAGGTCAGCGGCGGCCGGCGCCCAGCGCGTCGAGAGCGTCGCGCAGCCGGCCGACCCGCCCGGCTAGCCGGGCGGCCACCTCCGCCGCCTCGGCGTCCTGGCTCACCGCGGGAAGCTGGCGCAGTACCGTCACCGTCTCCTCCACCGCCTCCAGCAGCCCGGCCTGGTCGCGGAGCTGGCTGGCCTTCAGGTAGAGGTCGACGAAGACCGCGACCTTCGCCCTGAGCACCCCGGGGTCGAACGGCTTGGCCAGGTAGTCGACCGCCCCGGCGGCGTAGCCGCGGAAGGCCTGCTCCGGCTGGGCGACCGCGGCGGTCAGGAAGATGATGGGCACGTCGCGGGTCTTGGCGTCCCGCTTGATCCGGGCGGCGGTCTCGAAGCCGTCCATCCCCGGCATGACGATGTCCAGCAGCACGACGGCGAACTCGTCCGCGAGCAGCGCCTGCAGCGCCTGCTCGCCGGACCGGACGGGCACCAGGATCTGGTTCAGCGAGGACAAGATGGCGTCCAGCGCGACCAGGTTCTCGGCCCGGTCGTCCACCAGGAGGATCCGGGCCTGCCGTGACACTGGCTCACCACCCCTTGCTGCCCGCGGATCTAGCAGCCCACCCCCGGCTGGCTTGATGCCATCGTCTCACGTTCCGGCCGCGTCGCTCATCCCGCCGCTGGCTGAATTTCCGCCCATCCTCAGGTGGCTTTGCGCTTCCGCGCCGCCCGCGGACGTTCCCCCGCGGGACCGGTTCCCGCCCCCGCTCGTCCAGCCCCCGCCATCTCCGCCTCGGCTGCCTTCGGCTCCTTGGCCTTCGGATCCCCTTCCCGGTGATGGGCCGCCTGCGGATCGGCCGCCCGCGGCCCTGCTTGCTGAGGCCCTGCTTGCTGAGGCCCTGCTTGCTGAGGCCCTGCTTGCTGAGGCTGGGCCATCGCCGCCGGGCTCATCTTCGGCGTGAAGACCTCGCCGCGCAGCGCGCGCTCGACCAGGCCGACCGCGCGGGCGGTGGCGGCGAGCCGGGCGCCCTCCTTGCGGTAGGCGGCCAGCACGGTGTCGACGGCGTGCGGCGGCAGAACGTCCGCGAGCTCGGTCCTGGCCGTGCGGTACCCCTGGCGCGCGCCCTCCACGCACGCCTTCGAGTGGTGCCTGGCCATGGTGGCCAGCGCGATCGGATACCGGCGCAGGACCCCGTGCAGCCGGTAGTCCGGCGGCACCACGTCGAGCAGCCAGCCGACGGCGGTGGACTCGAAGTCGTCGCTGCCGGGCGGGTGCACCCCGGCCGGCCACCCCGGCGGTATATACGTAGCCATGAGCCCAGCATACCCCGATAATCGAACCTGAGTTCTAGTTGCTTGCGCTTCCCGTGCCGGGTTTGACAGACCCCTCGTCTAGTCTGCTGCCGTGGACGGGAGGCCTGCGACGCCGGGTGAACCCGGCTTGGTGCTGGACGAGTTGAGCCGGTAGCGGCTGGCCGAAGGCCGCCAGCTCCTGGCCGCGATCATGACTGAGCACGACCGGCTGCGGCAGAACATCAGCCAGGGGTCGCTGCCAGGAGAGATCGACAGGCGTGCCCTGCAGGCCTACGACGAGTGGGACCCGGCAGGCCGCGGCCGTTACGGCTGCAGGTAGCAGACGTCCGTGTCGCAGGGACCGATACCATCGTCGCCTGCACCATCCCAGTTCCACATCTCCACGGTCCCTGCCGGATCCCAGTAGACGTTGCCGTCTTCGTCCAGCGCGGTCATCCACATGTCGCCGTTCTCATCGGGCTCAGCCGCACCGGGGCTCCAGCCAGGTGCGTCCTGACCCTGGACGCTGGAGGAGACTCCCGGAGTGGGCAGGGTGTCGGGGTTGCCGTTGTAATTGCCTGCCTGCCAGTAAGGACCATTGGTGCCCTGAGTGCAGGTGAACGGAATACCGCCGGCGGTCTGGGTGCCCGAGAAAGTCTGGCCTGCCCACTGGCAGGAGGTACCATCGGCGTATGCGGGTGCGGAGGCGGCGAGCCCGCCGGCGATGACGGCCGGAACAACGATAAGCACCAGCCGGATGAGTATGCGTCCAGGGAGAATGTACATATGCTTCACCTCGCAGATGACGTTTAGGCACTGCCGGGATGACAGGCCTTACCGCTGACACACGGTAGGCCGCCCCCGGGCTCGGTGTAATGTCCCATATTCTGGGGACGCAGCGATGAGCTGGACGGAGTGCTTCGCAAGCTTCAGCAAGCATCGAAGATCGGCCGGCCTGCGAAACGCCAGCATCAGCACTGATTGTCAATAAATTAGAAGATGTGTTCAAGGAAGCGAGCCTGCAAGCGCTTGACTGCCCGGCATACCCGAAGTTCCTCAGCGCTGCCGAAACGTCAGCCCGTCCTCGACAGGGTGTGTGGCACTGGAGGATTCGCGGCGGCTTGATTGCTCGGGCAATCGCTGGCCAGCCGGGCGGCATATGCTGCGCGCCAGTCGTCGTCTACCCCGGCAGCGCGGGTCGTGGCCTGACGTAAATGACATTCTCCTCGACATTGCGCTCGGCGACGTAATGCAAGGTTATTGCAGATCCGCGAGGCAAACGCACGATCAAAAAGGCTCACTGATCACGTAGCGGCGCGCCTCCGGCAGCCGACCGGCGTCACGACCTGAGCTCTGTGAGTTCGGTCTGGTTAGTCCCACAGGCGCAGGGTGTGCGCCCTGGCCGCGGCCTCGCCCCGGCTGGCGACGCCCAGCTTGCCGAGGATGTTGGACACGTGGACGCTGGCCGTCTTGGGCGAGATGAACAGCTCGGCGGCGATCTCCCGGTTGCTGCGCCCGGCCGCGACGAGCCTGAGCACCTCGAGTTCGCGTTCGGTGAGGCCGAGGTCGCCGGGCCCCTGGCCAGCCGGAGTGTCGTCACTGCCCAGCCGGATCCTGGCGCGCCGCGCGAAGATGGCGACCTGCTCGCTGAGCGGGCGCGCGCCCAGCCCGGCGGCCAGCGGGGCCGCGCGCTGCAGCCGGTCCGCCGCACCGTCGCGATCGCCGCAGGCCAGCGCGGCTTCCGCCGCATGTAGCAGCGCCCCGGCGAGCGGATAGGGCTCGCTGAGGCTGGCCCACGCGGCGGCGGCGGCGTCCCAGGCGGTGAGCGGTCCGGCGGCCTCGCCGCCGGACCCGTCCGGCAGACGGGCGGCGTCCGCGTCGGCCGCGGCGAAGGTCAGCTGGAACGCCCGCTGTTCCGGACCGAACGTCTCCAGCTTCTCCGCCACCGTACGCAACCGGTCCATGATGGCGGCGGCCTCGTCGCGGAGCCGCTGGTCGTGAACGCCCGCGGCGTGCCGGGCGGCGGCCAGCGCTGCCGTCGCCCCGGCGGCGACCACGGGCCAGGCGTACCTCGGGCTGCTGCCGGACAGCTCGAAGCGGTCCATGGCCTGCGATGTGACCTCGAGCGCGGCGGCCGGGCCGTCTTTATCGAGTGCGTACAGGATCTCCAGCCGGGTCAGCGGAAGCTGGTGCTGGTCCTCGTAGCGGGTCGAGCGCAGCGCGCCGCGGGCCGCCAGGATGTTCTGGGCCGCCGCGGCCAGGTCGCCCCGGGCCAGGGCGATGGAGCCGATGATGATCTGGAGCATGGCCCGGTGCACCGGGCCGGGCGCGAGGTAGAAGTCGGTGGCCTCGCGGGCGATTTTCAGCGACTCGTCCCAGCGGCCCAGCGCGGACAGCGGTTCGGCCTGGTTGATCGCGAGCAGGCTGCCCCAGTTGCGGAACAGCCGCTGGGCGTCCGCGCTCACGGTGGCACGCCGGGCCGCCGCGGCGGCGAGTTCGTGTTCGCCGGCGCCCTCGAGCAGGTGGGACTCGTTGACCGCCGCCTGCAGCAGCACGTCGTCGGCCCCCCGGTGCTCGGCCATGGCGCGGGCCAGCGCGATCAGCTCGAGGGAATCGCTGCCCGAAGGTGACTGCTGGCCGTCGCCGGTGTTGTACATGGCCAGCGTCAGCAGCGCGTTCGCCTCGGCCGGCTCATCGCCGGTCCGGCGCGCGATGGCCAGGGCCTCCTCGGCGTAGGACCGCTCGTTGGTCACCTTGGGCGGGCAGTGGGCCAGCTCGAGCAGGATCTCCATCCGGGTGGGCGGCGACACGTCCGCGGGCACGTATTCCAGGGCGTCTTCCAGGTCCTGGGTGGAGTCCTTGCGGCCCAGCTTCACCCGGAAGTGGCCGCGGCTGGCGAGCAGCTTGGCCACCCGGACCGGTTCGGCGGCCGGGTCGAGTTCCTTCAGGGCCGAGGTGGCCAGCGCGATCCCGCGCTCGAACTCCCCGGCGTCGTGGGCGGCCGAGGTGGCCTCCTCCAGGACCTTGGCGTGGTCCGCGCCGATCCGCTCGGCGGCGTCCGGCACCTGATCCCACAGTTCGAGCACGCGGGCCAGCAGCGCGAGCCGCTCGGCGGCCGCGACCGCCCGGCCCGCCTGCGCCGCCGCCTGCCAGGCGCCGATCAGCGCCCAGGGGGAATCGTGGGCCGCATGCCAGTGGTGCGCCATCTCGATGGCGGCCCGGCCGGGAGGAACCAGCGTGGGGTCGGCGTCGATGGCCTCGGCGAAGCGGCTGTGCAGACGGCCGTGCTCACCCGGCAGCAGGTCCTCGTGTACGGCCTCGCGGATCAGCTCGTGCCGGAACGCGTAGCCGTCACCCTGGCCCTGCAGCACGTTGGCGACCACCGCGGGCCGCAGCGTGCGAGTCAGCGCCGCGTCGTCCAGGCCGCTCACCATGCTGAGCAGCGCGTGCCCGGTCCTATCACCGCCGGCGCTGGCGACCCGCAGCACCTCCTGGGTGTCCTCCGGTAGCTTGCGCACGCTGTCGAGCAGCAGGTCGCGGAGGGATTCCGGCAGCTCCTGGCTCAGCTCGCCGTCGCAGCAGAGCAGGGCCTCGACGAAGAGCGGGTTGCCCTCGGAACGGTGATACAGCGCGTCGGCCAGGTCGCCGGCCGGCTGGCGGCCAAGGATGCGGCTCACGAGCTCGTTGGTATCTTGCCTGGTCAGCCTGGGTAGGTCGATTCGCTCCACCCAGGAGATCCGGTCCAGTGAGGCCAGCAGCGGGCGCAGCGGATGAGTCCGGTGCAGTTCGTCGGAGCGGAACGTGACCACGATGAGTAGCCCGCTGAGCGCCCGCTGGTTGCCGATCAGGAACGTGAGCAGGTCCCGGCTCGACCGGTCGGCCCAGTGTGCGTCCTCGATCACCAGGACCACCGGCGAGTGCCTGGTCAGCTGGTCGAGCGCGCCGAGCACCTCCTCGAACAGCCGCGCCCGGGCTTCGGCCGGGTCGCCGCCGGTGTCCGGCTCGCCGAGCTCGGGCAGCAGCCGGGCCAGCCCCCGCGTGGTCCGGCCGGGCAGCATCGCGGCCACCGCGTCCGCGCCCATCTCGTGCACCAGGTCGCGCAGCACGGCGGTGAACGGGGCGAAGGGCAGCCCGTCGGTGCCGAGCTCCAGGCAGCCGCCAGTCAGCACCCGGGCGCCCGCCGACGCCGCGGTGCGGCTGAACTCACTGACCAGCCTGGACTTGCCTACGCCCGCTTCCCCGCCCAGCAGCACAGCACACGGACCGCCCTGGCGCACGCTGGCGAAAGCGGCTTCCAGGGCGGCCATCTGCTCGTCCCGTCCGACGAGGACGGGACTGGACGCTCGCCCGCTCATCTCTGGAGTCAGCATCCCACCAGGATCTGACATTCCGGAGAGTTCGCCGGCGATGGGGTGGGCGGTCATGGCCGCCTCAGGCGGCGCGGTGGGCGGCGGGCGCCTGGCCCGCCTCGCTGGCGGCCTGCTCAACGGCTGGCCCCGGGCCGGCCGGCCCGGTGCTGGCTGCTCCGGTGCTGGCTGGTCCGGTGCGGAACGACCCGTCCACGTAGTCGGGGATGCGCGGGATGACGAACCCCTCGCTCCCGTCCGGCAGGTTACGCCCGCGACGGCTGAGCCGGCTCACCAGCCGGGCGAGCCTGGCCTGGTGCGCCAGCGCCCGCATCTCACGCCCGCGCTGGTCGGTCATTTCGCGTAGAAACTCGGGATGCATGGTTCCTCCTCGGCCGGGAAACCTCTTCTGGTTCCCCACATCCTCAAGGTTCGCCGTAAGGCCCCGCCCCCCGCATTGGGCGAATGCCTTATCTTCCGCTCCTCGGCGGGCTTAGGCCCGGCTAAGCCCGCCCTGAGTCGCCCTAAGCCGTCTTAGCCCAGGTCAGAGCGATATCTCGCCGGCTTCAAGGCAGCCTGGCTGCCCCTGGAAGGGGCCACTCGCCGGTAGTCCGGCATGCGTCATCCCGGTCGCGCGATCCCCGATGCTGACCTGCACGTGTTCCCCGTCTGCGGGCACCTGGGTGATGATCGAGCAGGAGGCCGCTGGGACGCGCCGGGCCGGCCGGGAAGGAGGAGTCGTGAGTGCGACCGTGTGGGACCAGGAGTTCTTCCGCCGCCGCGCGTCCGGGGAGCAGGCGGCCGCTCATGCGCCGGAACCCGCCGCGGCTACGCCCCTCGCACCACGGCACGCGACGATCGCCGGGCTGCTGCTGGCTCGCGCCGAGGATGACCACACCGCGTTGCTCTTTGAGGACCAGCGGTGGAGCTGGCGTGAGCTGGTGCTCCAGGCGGCCACCCGGTCGGCACTCATGCAGCAGCTTCGCCCCAGGGAGCCACGGGAACGGCCCTGGCACGTCGGGGTGCTGCTGGAAAATACGCCGGAATACATCTTCCTCATCGCCGCCGCGGCCCTGTGCGGAGCGACCGTGGTCGGCATCAACCCGACCCGGCGCGGGGCGGAGCTGGCCGCGGATATCCGCGGCACCGACTGCGCGATGATCGTGACCGACGGCGCCTACGGCGATCTGCTGGACGGCATCGGCCATGGGGTGCCGCAGATCCTCGATGCCGGCAGTTCCGGCTACGCGGGTCTTCTCGCCACGCACCGCGGGGTGGCGGCCGGGGCCACGGCGGAGGGCCTGGATCCGCGATCCGCCCTGCTCCTGCTCTTCACGTCCGGATCGACGGGAGCGCCGAAGGCGGTGATCTGCTCCACCGGCCGGTGGGCGTTCATATCCCAGGTCAACCCGATCAAGTTCACCCGGGATGACGTGGCCTACAACGCGATGCCGGTCTTTCACGGCAACGCGCTGATGAGCGCCCTGGGCCCGTGCCTGGCGAACGGCGCGGCGTTCGCCATGCGCCGCCGGTTCTCCGCCTCCGGCTTCCTGCCCGACATCCGCAGGTTCGGTGCGACCTTCTTCAACTACGTCGGCCGGTCGCTGGCCTACGTGCTGGCCCAGCCGGAGCGCCCGGAAGAGTCCGACAACCGGCTGCGTTTCGGCTTCGGCACCGAGGCCTCGGCCCGGGACCGCGCGGAGTTCTCGCGGCGGTACGGCTGCCCGTTGCTGGAGTCCTACGGCTCGTCCGAGGGCACCTGCTACATCATCTGCGTGCCTGGCACTCCCGACGGCGCGCTCGGTGTTCCGCAGCAGGGGTTCACGGTGGAGATCGTCAACGCCCTCGGCGGGGTCTGCCCGCCTGCGCGCCTGGATGCCAGCGGCGTGGTACTCAACCCCGAGGAAGCCATCGGCGAGATCGTTTCCCGCGGCGCCGCGGCTCGCTTCGAGGGCTACTACAACAACCCCGGGGCCAGCCAGGACAGACTGCGGGACGGCGACTTCTGGACCGGCGACCTTGGCTACCGCGACGAGAAGGGCTTCTACTGGTTCGCCGGGCGCACGGCGGACTGGCTGCGCGTGGACTCGGAGAACTTCGCGGCCGCCTCCGTCGAGCAGATCCTGAGCCGCTTCCCCGGCGTGACCGCGGCCGCCGTCTATCCCGTCCCCGACCCGGTCACCGGTGACCAGGTCATGGCGGCGCTGGAGGTCCCCGGCGGCGAGTTCGATCCCGGCGCCTTCGGGTCCTTCCTCGGCGAGCAGCCCGACCTCGGTACGAAATGGGCCCCGCGGCTGGTCCGGATCACCGCGAACCTCCCGGTGACGGCCACCCGCAAGGTCAGCAAGCCGGCCCTGCGCCGCATGCTGTGGAATGGGCAGGATCCGGTCTACGAGCGGGCCGGCGAGGGATACGCGCTGATGACGGCGGACCGCAAAGGCGCCCTGGCGGCGGAATACGTCCGGCACGGCCGGGATCATCTCCTCCGCCTTTGACGGGCATCCATGCAGGCGCCGGGCCCGGCCCGGCCGGAAAATATGGCCCGGGCGAGCCGGGAATATGGCGACAGAACGCCAGTCACACACGCCGCAAGATGTGGAGATGGCATGGAGATGGCGTGCAGATGGCATGCGTAACGCCGTGTCCGGCGGCGGGCCTGAGGCGCAATGTTGAACGGCGGCACGGCCGCTGCGAGAATGGCCTTCCCGTTATGCCTTTGCGGCCTGGCTCTCCAGCCGGAAAGACAAAGGAACATGACAACTGGTTTCGCCATCCCGGGGCGGAAGACACCGGAGAAAGGGGATGGCCATGTCCTCTCACGTGACCTTGCGCGGGCTGCTGGGGCTGGGCGATGAGCCGGCTGCGCTGCGGGACTCGGCACTGATCATGATCGACTGCCAGAACACCTACCGGCGCGGTGTCATGCAGCTGGACGGCGCGGAAGACGCCTTCGCCGAGGCCGCCCGCCTGCTGGCCCGTGCCCGCGCCAGCGGCGTCCCGGTATTCCACGTCATGCACGACGCCGGCCCGGGATCGCCCTACGACATCACGGCCGAGATCGGCCAGATCAGCAGCGAGGTCGCCCCCGCCGCGGGGGAGCCCGTCATCGTCAAGCACTACCCGAGCTCGTTCGTCCAGACCGGCCTGGGCGCCGAGCTTGAAAAGACAGGCCGGCACGACCTGGTGCTCGCCGGGTTCATGACGCACATGTGCGTCAGCTCGACCGCGCGGGACGCCTTCAACCTCGGCTACCGGCCGGCCATCGTGGCCAGCGCGACCGCCACCCGCGAACTGCCCGCACCCGGCGGCGTGCCCGTGCCCGCCACCACGCTCCAGTCCGCCACCCTGGCCGGGATCGCTGACCTGTTCGCCCTGGTGGTGGGCAAGCCGGACGATCTCCCCAGCTGACGCTGGCCCACCGGCTGTAGGTGGGCGACTGCGGCCAGCCCTCGGGCGAGTCCTGCCACTCCTCCTGCCGCCCGCCGGTTCATGTGCCGGAATCGGGCGGCCTGCGCTGCTCCTACCCGGTCCGGCACCGGCCGCCGCGATGTATCAGGAGCGTGCTCATCGCCTCTATAGAGGCGACCAGAGTTCGGCACGCGATGAAGGCCGTGCCGACCGGAGATCGTCTGTACGGGGGCGGCCATGCCGAATCCAGGCGCTTCATCCAAGATCCCATCCGGCTACCGCCGCTTGCCAGGCAGCGAGCGCAGCGCCGCACCTGATGCCGAACTCATCGGCCCCGCGTCGGATTCGGACCGTGTCCACGTCACCGTCGTGCTGCGACGCCGGCCCGATGGCCCGCCCGTACCCGACCCGTCGTACTACCTGAACACTCCGCCGTCGCAGCGCCGCCGTCTGTCCCAGGGGGAGTTCGCGGAACGCTACGGAGCCGCCGAGGACGATATCGCCGCGGTGCGTGACTTCGCCGGCCGCAACAACCTCGAGGTCACGGAGGTCAACGCGGCGAGACGGACGGTCGAGCTGTCAGGGACGGTCGGGCAGATCAGCAGCGCGTTCGCGGTCACGCTGAGCCAGTATCGCCGCCCGCTGCCGCCGGGCCGGCGCCGCGACGAGGCGGGCACGGAGGTCTACCGCGGCCGGGAGGGCTTCATCCATGTCCCGGCGGCGCTGGTCGAGATCATCGTCGGGGTGTTCGGGCTGGACAACCGATCGGTCAGCCACCGCAACGCCGCCGATCCGCCGAACACCAACCCGGTGCCGCTGACCCAGGTCACTCAGCTCTATGACTTCCCGGTCAACCAGGCCATCGGCCAGACGATCGCCATCTTCTCGCTGGGCGGCTTCCAGGGCGGCTACCTGGCCTCCGACATCGGCAGCAACTTCGGCGGCAGCCCGCCGGTGGTCACCGACGTCCCGGTCAACGCCGGCAACGGTAACTTCGCCGACCCCGAGACGACCCAGGACATCGTCATCTCCGCTTCGGTCGCGCCCGGGGCCGACGTGGCCGTGTACTTCAACGACGGCACTCAGCAGGGCTGGGTCAAGACGATCGGCCGGGTGGCCCACCCCCAGGCCGGGGATCCCGTCTGCTCCGTCCTGTCCTCCAGCTGGTACCTCCGCAACGGCGACGACAGCGCCTTGTCCTCGGGTACCACCGCCGCCCTGATCACCGCGGTCAGCCAGGCCTTCGAGGACGCCGCGATCCAGGGCGTGACGGTCTGCATCGCCTCCGGCGATACCGGGTCGGAGTCGAAGATCCCCGACGGGAAGGCGCACGTCCAGTACCCCGGCAGCGACCCGTGGGTGCTCTCGTGCGGGGGCACGACCATCGGCAACGTGAGCGGCACCAGCTTCGACGAATGGGTCTGGAATGACGGCTCCGGCGCGACCGGCGGCGGAGTCAGCGCGATCTTCCCGCTGCCCTGGTACCAGGTCGACGCCGGCGTGCCGGGATCGGTCAACGACGGCCATCACGGGCGCGGCGTGCCTGACGTGGCCGCCAACGCCAGCGTGGCCAGCGGATACCCGATCATCGTGGGCGGCGGGCCGTTCCCCGGTAACGGCACCAGCGCGTCGGCCCCATTGTGGGCGGGGCTGATCGCAGTCCTCAACGCGGCGCTGAATGAGAACATCGGGTTCGTCAACCCGGTGCTCTACGCGCTGGGCTCGAGCGTGTTCCGCGACATCGTGGCCGAGCCGGGCGCGGCCGACAACAGCCGGTTCGGGACCCCCGGATACCCGGCCGGCCCGGGCTGGGACGCCTGCACGGGATGGGGGAGCCCCAGGGGCAAGGCCCTGCTCGCGGGCTTGCGCGGCTTCTATGGCCCGGCGATCGCGGTGAACCTGCAGGACGACCTGGACTTCGGCGTGGCCTGCCGCAGGCCGCGCTACCGCACCGTGCACGTGTACAACGTCGGCAACCGGGACCTGATGATCCTCAGCGTCCAGCGGGTTTCCGGCTCGGGCGATTTCACTGTGCGGCCGGCTCCGGCTACCCCGCTGGCTCTCGCCCCCGGCGCCGGGATCGACTTCACGATCGAATACCGGCCGACGGCGCCCGGCACCGCCGGCACCGCGACGATCCAGATCGTCAGTAACGACCCGGTGACCCCGGCCCTGGATCTGGTCGCCCGCGGCGAAAGCGGCGCCGGGAAGCTGGCGGTGACCGGCTCCGCCCGCTTCGGGGGCGTGCGCGCCTGCTGCTACGAGGAGCGCACGATCTGGATCGCCAACGTCGGCGACTGCGCACTGCACGTCTCGGACGTAGCCTTCAGGCATCCGGCCAAGGCGTGGAAACTGGTGAACAACGCGTTTCCGGCCACTCTGCACCCGGGCGCCTGCCTGGCGGTGGTGATCCGCTACCACGCGATCGAGCGGTACGCGCGAGTCCGCGAGCTGGTCATCACCAGCGATGACCCGCACACGCCGGTCCGGGAACTGGAGGTGCTGGCCCACACGGTCCCTGACGAACCGTGCCGCAACGACTGCGCCAGCGGCTGCTGCCAGGAGCGAGGCCGCTGCGAGCCTTCATGCCGCTGCCGCGAGCGCTGCCCGGACGAGGACGAAGACCGGGACTAGGCAGACAAGACCGGGACCGGGCAGGGGGCGTGCCGCCGGGGCCCGCGCTGCGCCACTAGCAGCACCGGTTATTCATCCCGGTGGACCGTGCCGGGGGCGAAGGCGGGCACGCAGACCGAGATGTACTCGGCGCCGTCGGCTCCCGGGGTGCTGTAACGCACCCATTCCCCGGGTCTGGCGTGAACTCCCTGGCCGGCCTGGACGGTCATCTGACCCTGTTCCGACTCCACGACCAAGGCTCCTCGCAGCACGATCGTGAATTCGTCGAACTGCGGGCGCTGCCCGGGCTCAGCCCAGCCCGCCGGGCTGCGCATGTGCGCGATGCTCAGGCTGTCCCGGCCTGTGTTCGCCCGTCCGACGTACTCATCGATCAGCTTGGGTGGCTGGCCGGCCGCGGCCACCCGGGTCGGCTCTGCGATCAGCTCAGGCATAGTCGCCAGTATCCCGCAGGACGTAGCGCAGGCTCACCAGCCGGTCAGGGTGAGATCGAAGCTGTACCGCGAGGCACGGTACAGGTGGTGGCCGTGTTCCACCGCACGTCCCTGGTCGTCGTAGGCCGAACGTTCCATGGTCAGCAGCGGCGCTCCCTTGGCCTCGCCGAGCGCGCGGGCCTCCGCGGCGGTCGCGGCCCGCGCCCCGATCGCCTGCTTCGCGATCCGCAGGGTGACGCCGCATCCCCGGAGCACGTTGTAGAGCCCCTGCGTCTCCAGATCCTCCGGGGTGAGGCGGACCAGGTGCACCGGGACGTGGTTGCGCATCAGCGCCAGCGGCTCGGCGTCGGCGTACCGCAGCCGTTCGAAGACGTACACCGGCGTCCCCGCCGCGATGCCGAGCTTGACCGCGAGGGCGTCGGGCGCCGCCTCGGTCCGGAAGCTGATCACCTTGGTGGACGGATCCCGGCCGGTCTTGGCCAGGTCGTCGTACAGGCTGGTCAGACCGACCTCGCGGGTGACCTTGGCGTGCACGACCTGCGTGCCGATCCCGCGCTTGCGGACCAGCAGCCCGCGGCCCACCAGGTACTCGATCGCCCGCCGCATCGTCGGCCGGGACAGGCCGAGCTGGTCGGCCAGGTCGGTCTCGTTCTCCAGCCGCGTGCCCATCGGCAACTCGCCGGACTCGATCAGGTGCTCCAGGTGCTGCGCCACCTGGAAGTAGAGGGGGACCGGACTGCTCCGGTCGACCCGGATGGGCATGGCGGCACGGTTCACGGGCAGCTCTCTCGCTGGGGTCGAGTGAGGGGGCGATTCGATAACAATCCCATTATCCACCCCAGGTCACCCGGTTGCTAGCAGATTAAGACGTAAATATGTCTAGACATACTCTTGACCTGACTGAAACCCAGGCGTAAAAAGTTAGCAACCAGCAAGTTCTCCGGGCCAAGTGCCCAGGGAGGCAGTCTCGATGCGCGTGGAACGTTCCGGCAGCTGCCACGATGCCGTCCGGGCTGGGACTTCGATCGGCATACCTCCAGACAAGCACCGGCCGGGAAGACCCGCAAGACCAGGAAGACCCGTAAGGACCGAACGGACGAGGTGGTCCGCATGACCGCCCCCTTCGAGGTGCTCACCATGGGGCGCATCGGCGTCGACCTGTATCCGCAGCAGGTCGGCGTGGGCCTGGACGAGGTGGAGACGTTCGGCAAGTATCTCGGCGGCAGCGCGTCCAACGTCGCGGTGGCGGCGGCCAGGTACGGGCGGCGCACCGCGGTCATCACCCGCACCGGCGAGGACCCGTTCGGCCGGTTCCTGCACACGGCGCTGCGCGGCTATGGCGTCGACGACCGCTACGTCACCGCGGTGCCGCAGCTGCCCACGCCGGTGACGTTCTGCGAGATCTTCCCGCCGGATGATTTCCCGCTGTACTTCTACCGCCTGCCGAAGGCCCCGGACCTGGAGATTTACGCCGGCGAGCTGGACACCGAGGCCATCAAGGAGGCGGGCGTCTTCTGGGTGACCGTCACCGGCCTTTCCGAGGAGCCGAGCCGCACCGCCACCCTGGCCGCCCTGGAGGCGCGCCAGCACCGCGACATCACCGTCCTGGACCTGGACTACCGGCCGATGTTCTGGCCGTCGCGGGAACAGGCCCGCCGCTGGGTGCAGCGGGCGCTGCCGCACGTGACCGTCGCGGTGGGCAACCTGGACGAGTGCGACACGGCGGTGGGGGAGCGGGAGCCGCTGGCCGCGGCGCAGAAGCTGCACGAGTTCGGCGTCAAGCTGGCCGTGGTCAAGCAAGGCCCCAAGGGGGTCCTCGCGCACGACCGCACCATGTCGGTGGAGGTGCCGCCGGTGCCGGTCGATGTCGTGAACGGCCTCGGCGCCGGCGACGCGTTCGGCGGGGCGCTGTGCCACGGGCTGCTGGCCGGCTGGGACATCGAGCGGGTGATGCGGTTCGCCAACGCCGCCGGGGCCATCGTGGCGTCGCGGCTCGCCTGCTCGGACGCCATGCCGACGGCGGCCGAGGTCAGCAGATTGTTGGAGGCTGCCAGTGCGTGACCAGCTCAAGGCCATCCTGGAGGCGCGCACGCGCCGCCCGCAGGCCATCGCCGAGGCCGCCGCCCGGCGGCAGCGCCGGGCCGTCCTGCTCGGTGAGGACAACCAGCTGTTCATCATCGCCGCCGATCATCCGGCGCGCGGCGCGCTGCGGGCCGGGGACCGGCCCATGGCCATGGCGGACCGGGCCGACCTGCTCGAGCGGATGTCGCTGGCGCTGCGCAGGCCCGGCGTCGACGGCGTGCTCGGCACCGCCGACATCATCGAGGACCTGCTGCTGCTCGGCGCGCTCGAGGACAAGGTGGTCATCGGGTCGATGAACCGCGGCGGCCTGGCCGGGACCGTCTTCGAGATGGACGACCGGTTCACCGGGTACGACGCGGCCGCCATCGCGGCGATGGGGTTCGACGGCGGCAAGATGCTGTTCCGCATCGACCCGGACGACCCCGCCACCGTCGTCACCATGGAAGCCTGCGCCCGGGCGGTCAGCGACCTGGCCTCGCACGCCCTGATGGCGATGGTCGAGCCGTTCATCTCGCACCGGGTGGACGGCCGGGTGCGCAACGACCTGTCGCCCGAGGCGGTGATCCGCTCCATCACGGTGGCGGCCGGGCTGGGCGCCACCTCGGCCTATACCTGGCTCAAGCTGCCGGTGGTGGAGGACATGGAACGGGTCCTGGCCGCCTCGATGCTGCCGGTCCTGCTGCTCGGCGGCGAGGTCAGCGCCGACCAGGACGCCGCCTTCGAGAGCTGGCGCAAGGCGCTGCAGATCCCGTCCGTGCACGGGCTGGTCATCGGCCGGTCGCTGCTGTTCCCGCCCGACGACGACGTGGCCGGCGCGGTGGACACCGTCCTGTCCATGGTGCGGGGGTGAGGCAATGGACGACAAGCTCTACCTGCCGCAGGGAACCGCCGCCGAAGGCGCCTTCTCCCTCGTGGTCACGCCCGAACGGGCCGGCTGGACCTACAGCGGCCTCAAGGTGCTGACCCTGCCGCCCGGCGGGACGCATACCTGGGCCACCGGCGACAACGAGATCCTCGTCCTGCCGCTGTCCGGCTCCGCCGAGGTGACCTGCGAGGGCCAGGCCTTCGAGCTGGCCGGACGGCACAGCGTGTTCTCCCGCGTCAGCGACTTCTGCTACGCCCCGCGCGACGCGATCGTCACGGTGACGTCCAGGCTGGGCGGCGCCTTCGCCGTGCCCAGCGCCCGCTGCGCGCACCGGCTGCCGCCGCGTTACGGCCCGGCCGAAGACGTGCCGGTGGAACTGCGCGGCGCCGGGCAGGCCAGCCGCCAGGTCAACAACTTCTGCTCACCCGAGGTCTTCGAGTGCGACAAGCTCATCGCGGTCGAGGTGCTCACGCCGGGCGGGAACTGGTCGTCCTACCCGCCGCACAAGCACGACGAGGAGCGCGAGAACGAGGCCGAGCTCGAGGAGATCTACTACTTCGAGACCCCGGGGCTCGGTTACCAGCGGGTCTACGGCACCCAGGCGAGGCCCATCGACGTGCTGGCCGAGGTCCGCGGCGGCGACGTGGTGCTCGTCCCGCACGGCTGGCACGGGCCTTCCATCGCCGCCCCCGGCTACGACCTGTACTACCTCAACGTCATGGCGGGCCCGGCTCCCGAACGCGCCTGGCGGTTCTGCGACGACCCCGCCCACGCCTGGATCCGCGGCACCTGGGCGGATCAGCGGCTCGACCCGCGGCTCCCGATGACATCAGCAACGGAGAAACAACCATGACCGTGCGCCTTACCGTGGCCCAGGCCCTAGTCCGCTTCCTGGCCGCCCAGTACACCGAGCGTGACGGGCGCAGGCAGCGGCTGATCGCGGGCTGCTGGGGGATCTTCGGCCACGGCAACGTGGCCGGCGTGGGCCAGGCCCTGCTCCAGGCGGCCGAAACCGGCGACGCGGACCTGAGGTACTACCTGGCCCGCAACGAGCAGGCGATGGTGCACGCCTCGGTCGGCTTCGCCCGGATGAGGAACCGGCTGCAGGCCTTCGCCTGCACCGCCTCCATCGGGCCCGGCTCGACCAACATGGTGACCGGGGCGGCGCTGGCGACCATCAACCGCATCCCGGTGCTGCTGCTGCCCAGCGACTTCTTCGCCACCCGGGCCGCCAGCCCGGTGCTGCAGGAACTGGAGGACCCGCGGTCCTGCGACGTCAGCGTCAACGACGCGTTCCGGCCGGTGTCCCGGTTCTGGGACCGGATCAACCGCCCGGAGCAGCTGCCGTCGGCGCTGCTGGCCGCGATGCGGGTGCTCACCGACCCGGCCGAGACCGGGGCCGTGACGCTCGCGCTCCCGCAGGACGTGCAGGCGCAGGCCCACGACTGGCCCGAAGAGCTTTTTACCGAACGGACCTGGTACGTGCCCCGCCCAGTCCCCGAGCCGGCCGCGCTGGCCCGCGCGGTGGAGGTCCTGCGCAGCGCCCGCAGGCCGCTCATCGTGGCAGGCGGCGGGGTCATCTACTCCGAGGCCAGCGACGCGCTGCGCGAGTTCGCCGAGGCGACGGGCATCCCGGTGTCCGACACCCAGGCGGGCAAGGGCGCGCTGGCCTGGGATCACCCGCTGTCCGCCGGCGGCGTCGGGTCGACCGGATCGCCGGTGGCCAACGCGCTGGCCCGCGAGGCCGACGTGGTGCTCGGCATCGGCACCCGGTACAGCGACTTCACCACCGCCTCCCGCACCGCCTTCCAGCATCCGGACGTGCGGTTCGTCAACCTCAACATCGCGGCCTTCGACGCGGGCAAGCACGCCGGCGCGGCTCTGGTCGCCGACGCGCGGGCCGGCCTGGAGGCGCTGACCGGGGCCATGGCCGGCTACCACGTAGGTGAGGAATACATCACCGGGTTCCGGGAACACGACGCCAGGTGGCAGCGGGAGGTGGATGAGGCGTACCACCTCGGGCACCAGCCGCTGCCGGCCCAGACTGAGATCCTCGGCGCGCTGAACGAGTTCATGGACGACCGCGACGTGGTGGTGCAGGCGGCCGGGAGCATGCCCGGCGACCTGCAGATGCTGTGGCGCGCCCGGGACCCGAAGCAGTACCACGTCGAGTACGGCTACTCCTGCATGGGCTACGAGATCGCCGGCGGCCTGGGCGCCAGGCTGGCCGCCCCGGACCGCGAGGTCTTCGTGCTCGTCGGCGACGGGTCCTACCTGATGATGGCGACCGAGATCGTCACCGCGGTCGCCGAGGGGATCAAGCTCACCGTGGTCCTGGTGAACAACCAGGGGTTCGGCTCGATCGGCTCGCTGTCCGAATCGCTCGGCTCCCAGCGGTTCGGCACCCGCTACCGCTACCGGAACCCGGACACGGGCCTGCTGGACGGCGGCGTCCTGCCCGTCGACCTGGCGGCCAACGCGGCCAGCCTCGGCGCCGAGGTGATCAGGACCAGGACCGTCAAGGAGTTCGGTGTCGCGCTCGAGCAGGCCCGGGCGTCGGACCGGACCACCGTGGTGTACGTCGAGACCGACCCGCTGGCCCCCGTGCCGTCCTCACAGAGCTGGTGGGACGTGCCGGTCTCGGAAACCTCCGCGCTGGAGAGCACGCAGCAGGCCCGCGCGGCCTATGCGGCGGCCAAGCGCGCTCAGCGACTGTATCTGTGACAAGGAGCGAAGACGAAGTTATGCGCACCATCCAGCACTGGATCGCCGGCTCGGAGACGACCGGCGCGTCGACCAGGTGGGGCCCGGTCTGGAACCCCGCGACCGGCGAGCAGCAGGCCCAGGTCGCGCTGGCCGGGCCGGCCGACGTCGACGCCGCGGTGGCGGCGGCGGCCAAGGCCTTCGAGGAGTGGCGCGACGTGTCGCTCATCCGCCGGGCGCGCGTCATGTTCGCCCTGCGTGACCTCATCGAGCGGCACCTGGACGAGCTGTCCGTGCTGGTCGCCGACGAGCACGGCAAGGTCGTCTCCGACGCCAAGGGCGAGGTCATCCGCGGCCTTGAGGTCGTGGAGTACGCCTGCGGCATCCCGACCCTGCTCAAGGGCGAGTTCTCCGAACAGGTCTCCACCGACGTGGACGCCTACTCGTTCCGGCAGCCGCTGGGCGTGGTCGCCGGGATCACGCCGTTCAACTTCCCGGCCATGGTGCCGATGTGGATGCACCCGGTCGCGATCGCCGCCGGGAACACCTTCATCCTCAAGCCGAGCGAGCGCGACCCGTCCGCGTCGAACTTCATCGCCCGGCTGTACGCCGACGCCGGGCTGCCCGAGGGCGTGTTCAACGTGGTGCACGGGGACAAGGTCGCCGTCGATGCGATCCTGGACCACCCCGGCATCGCGGCGGTGTCCTTCGTCGGCTCGACGCCGATCGCGAAGTACGTGCACCAGCGGGCGTCGGAGAACGGCAAGCGCGTGCAGGCCCTGGGCGGCGCCAAGAACCACGCCGTGGTGCTGCCCGACGCGGACATCGAGTTCGCCGCCAACCACATCACCGCCGCGGGCTACGGCTCGGCCGGCCAGCGGTGCATGGCCATCTCCGCGGTGGTCGCGGTGGGCGACGCGGGCGACGCCCTGGTCGCCCGGCTCAAGCAGAAGGCAGAGGAGGTCAAGGTCGGTCCCGGGCGGGACAAGTCCTCGGACATGGGCCCGGTGGTCACGCCGGAGGCCCGGGACCGCATCGTCGGCTACGCCGGCCGCGGCGCGCAGGCCGGCGCCACGCTCGTCGTCGACGGCCGCGGCCTGGTCGTCGACGGGCACGAGAACGGCTTCTTCGTCGGCCCGTGCCTGTTCGACCACGTGACCGCCGACATGGACATCTACACCGACGAGATCTTCGGCCCGGTGCTGGTCGTGCTGCGGGCCGGTACCTTCGCCGAGGCCATCGAGATCATCAACGCCAACCCCTACGGCAACGGCACCGCGATCTTCACCTCCAGCGGCCAGGCCGCCCGGCAGTTCCAGCGCCAGGTCCAGGTCGGGATGATCGGCATCAACGTCCCGATCCCGGTGCCGATGGCCTTCTACTCCTTCGGCGGGTGGAAAGACTCGCTGTTCGGCGACACCCACGTGCACGGCCCCGAAGGCATCCGCTTCTACACCCGCGCCAAGGCCGTCACCAGCCGCTGGCCCGACCACGCGTACCAAGAGCACCACCGTTCGCACATGCACTTCCCCACCGCTAGCTAATCCTCACCCCGGAGGTACCGCAGATGTTCAGATCCAGAAGCCGAGCCATCGGCATCGCCCTGTTCATGATCGTTCCGCTCGTCCTGGCCGCGTGTTCGGCCACCGGCGGCAAGAGGGCCGCCGAGGCCGCCCAGAACGGCGGCGCGACCGTGGCGGCCGGTCACGCCAACACGCCGCACTACACGATCGCGATGATCACCCACGCCTCGGCGGGCGACACGTTCTGGGACATCATCAGGCACGGCGCGCTCGCGGCGGCCGCCAAGGACAACATCACGCTGAAGTACTCCAACAACGACGACCCGACCCAGCAGGCCCAGCTGATCACGGACGCGATCAACAGCCACGTCAACGGCATCGCGGTCACCGACCCGGACCCGCAGGCGCTGTGCCCGACCATCCAGAAGGCCAAGCAGGCCGGCATCCCGGTGGTCATGTTCAACGCGGGCTACTCCAACTGGCAGGCGTGCGGCGGGATGATGTACTTCGGCCAGGACGAGGCCATCGCGGGCGTCGCGGCGGGCAAGCGGCTGGCCGCGGCGGGCAAGAAGAACGTGCTCTGCGTGCTCCAGATGCAGGGCCAGGCCCAGCTCGAGGCCCGGTGCGCGGGCGTGAAGCAGGGCCTGGGCTCCGAGGGCACGATGAGCAAGCTCTACGTGCAGGGCACCAACAGCCCGGCCGTGCTGTCCTCGCTGACCGCCGAGCTCACCAGGAACAAGAGCATCGACGCGGTCATCACCCTCGGCGCGCAGTTCGCGCTGATCGCCATCCAGGCGCTGCAGCAGGCGCACAGCACCGCCAAGCTCTACACCTTCGACACCAGCGCGGCCGAGATCGCCAAGATCAAGTCCGGGCAGGTGCAGTGGGCGGTGGACCAGCAGCCGTACCTGCAGGGCTATGAGGCGGTCGACGGGCTGTGGCTGTACCTGACCAACGGCAACGTCATCGGCGGCGGCCAGACCGTGCTGACCGGCCCGTCCTTCGTCGACGCCAGCAACGTCGACCAGGTCGCCAAGTACGCGGCGGTGGGCAACCGCTAGAAGTGCTCGTCCGGGGGGCTCCCCGCCCCCCGGACCCCCTGACTCCTTTGAAAGGAAAGAGTTTCATGGCTCAGACAACTGAAGCGCCGGTCGCTCCTCCGCCGAGAGCTGATGAGCGGGTGGGGCGCAAGTCGCCGCTGGCGCGGGTGCTGGCTCGTCCGGAGGCGGGCGCGATCGCCGGGGCGATCATCATCTACGTCTTCTTCTTCATCATCGCGCCGCCGTTCCGGAACGCGTCCTCGTTCTCGTCCGTGCTGTATGTGACCTCGACCTACGGGCTGATGGCCACGCCGGTGGCGCTGCTGATGATCGGCGGGGAGTTCGACCTGTCCGCCGGGGTCGCGGTGACCTCCTCGGCGCTGTGCGCGTCGCTGTTCTCCTACGAGTTCACCACCGTCGCCTGGGTCGGGGTGCTGGTCGCGCTGGCGCTGTCGCTGCTGATCGGGTTCATCAACGGCTGGATCGTGGTCAAGACCGGGATCCCGAGCTTCCTGGTCACGCTGGGCATGTTCTTCATGCTGCAGGGCATCAACATCGCGCTGACCCAGACCATCACCAACCAGGTGGCCAGCCCGGACATCTCCACCCTGCAGGGCTTCAACTCGGCCCGGGAGGTGTTCTCGGCCAGCTGGACGATCGGCGGGGTGAACATCCGCACCTCGGTGGTCTACTGGATCGTCTTCGTGATCATCGCCACCTGGATCTTGCTACGGACCCGGATCGGGAACTGGATCTTCTCCGCCGGCGGGAACCCGGCCTCGGCCCGGGCGGTCGGGGTGCCGGTGGGCAAGGTGAAGATCGGGCTGTTCATGGCGGTCGGGTTCATGGCCTGGTTCACCGGCATGCACACGCTGTTCCTGTTCAACACCATCCAGTCCGGCCAGGGCGTCGGCAACGAGTTCGTCTACATCATCGCGGCGGTGGTCGGCGGCTGCCTGCTCACCGGCGGGTACGGGTCCGCGGTCGGCGCGGCCATCGGCGCGCTGATCTTCGGCATGGTCAACCAGGGCATCGTGTACGCCGGCTGGAACCCGGACTGGTTCCAGTTCTTCGTCGGCGCGCTGCTGCTCGGCGCGATCCTGCTGAACACCTACATCCGGCGCCGCGCGGAGGCAGCGATATGACAACCACAGCAGATACCACGACCAGGGTGGCACTGGTCAAGCTGATCGATGTCGGGAAGCGGTATGGCGCGGTGATCGCGCTGCACGACATCAACCTGGAGGTCTCGGCCGGCGAGGTGACCTGCGTGCTGGGCGACAACGGGGCCGGCAAGTCCACCCTGATCAAGATCATCGCCGGGCTGCACCAGCCGTCCACCGGCACCTACGAGGTGGACGGGACCCCGGTCCACTTCAGCTCCCCCCGGGAGGCGCTGGAGCGCGGCATCGCCACCGTCTACCAGGACCTGGCCGTGGTCGCGCTGATGCCGGTCTGGCGGAACTTCTTCCTCGGCAACGAGGTCGGCAAGGGCGCCCGGATGGACATCCCGGGGATGAAGAAGATGTGCAAGGACGAGCTGCTGGCGATGGGCATCGACCTGCGCGACGTGGAGCAGCCGATCGGCACCCTGTCCGGCGGGGAGCGCCAGTGCGTGGCGATCTCCCGGGCCGTGCACTTCGGCGCCAAGGTGCTGATCCTGGACGAGCCGACCGCCGCCCTCGGCGTGAAGCAGTCCGGGGTGGTGCTGAAGTACATCATCCAGGCCCGCGAGCGCGGCCTGGGCGTCATCTTCATCACCCACAACCC